>Ga0207886_10054_pt1 | contig 330138 bp, 346 predicted proteins | sample LinPmetageLP35_FD_184048 | JGI IMG/M metagenome (GOLD analysis project Ga0207886, IMG submission 184048) | Marine viral communities from the Pacific Ocean - LP-35 (SPAdes) | ecosystem: Environmental > Aquatic > Marine > Oceanic | place: Pacific Ocean | collected 2009-08-31
GGGGGGGGCAGTTGACATCCGTCTGAATCCAAAATCACCTCAGCTCCAACGGAGGACTTTTTGGTTAATTCTTTGGGAAGCGGCCGAATGGTCAAAGATGGGGAGGTTTGAATGGCCGAAGCCATCCTATCGGATAATAGACGAGATCGGTGGGGCTATGTATCACAGAGGACTGTTAATCAATGCCAATGCTTAGAGCTCGAATTTAAACTTCTTCTACGTGTCTAGCAATTGTAACATGAATTTATCGCCGTAATCTCACGAAGGTTTGGCTCGGCCGACGCTCCCCTGCCTCTTATCTGCGGCCGACGTCAACTCCCAAAAGTGGGCGACCGTTTGAAACGATGAAAGACTTCTTATGAGAACAAGGTTCGAATGTTCATGTTCTCTGTGGTAGACCACCATCCGCGATTGACTGTTGCGCTGCCATTCTTCTCTTCAGAGAAAGCAAGCATTTCATACCGTTAGCCTTTGGTTGTCGGGTTGGCTTGGACAACCCCGTCCCTCTAAGAAAGCTTCGAATTTCCTGGCAGAGTTCGCTAAACCCAAGCGTAAAGGCATTTTTTTCTCTTCAGGTTGCTAGCAAACGCCCGAGTTTACGAAGTTAGGCGAGTCAAGTGCACCCTAAGAGCAAACAATCCCACATGCTTTCAACCCTTGTCATTTCATTTGCTTACCTATACGGCCACAATTCATATCATATATCGTGATGACTTAAAAGTTCATTCGGCCTCGCGAATTCCTGCTTGCAGAAAACACAAAGTCAAGAGACGAAGGAGGTAGGTATGTTTGGTTCCCGTAGGAGGGACATTTTCCCCAAACCAGTTTGTCTATGTCACATTATTGCCTCGACTAGTCTTATATCCTTCGATAAACTTGACGCCTAGGCTGCCAAGCTAGCGTTGAAAATGCAGTCTTTAAAGGCCACTGTACCTTGTTAATTTGGTGGCGCTGACATCTCATCCCTTTCGAGGGCTCTTCACCAAACTGGTCAAGGCCTCGACTCAAAAGCGGGGAGCTGAGACGGGCGACTGCATGTAACCATATGCGCCTCTTCCCAACGTTCCCGTTGGCTTGGACTCTGATTCCGCATGTGGCCTTCCGGGGAGCTTCAAATAGCTGATAATTGGTTTGATGGCTCATCACGCGCAGCTGAACTGCACCATAAAAAATCTAACGACTACACGGAAAGCTTTTCTTCACGAAACAAATTGATGAGCATGCTCGACTGATTGGGTAGAGTGGACGAACAATTCCGGAATTTTGCTCAGTCTGCTTTAGAAAAGTAATTTTGTCACTGTGGGCCAAATATCAGGAGCTATCCGCGAAGTCAGTATAATAGTGAGTGGAACCAGAGGGAGAAGGAGGGTGACACATTGTGTCGTGCGACTCATGCCAAAATCCAGCTCTTCATCTCTAAAATTCAAACTGACCATTCACCTCATCGAAAGAGCCGGAAGGAAGATGGCTCCCACATTATTGCCAAGTAAGGAGACTAGGCGGCTCGTCACTCTATGCATCTTTTTTGCCCTCGCGTCCTTCCTATGGGGGTATGTAAAGCTCCTGGCTAAACTTTATTCCAACCTCATCCCTCTGTCTTTAGACGCATCGTGGTTCAAGTATTACTCATCTGCTACGATATGAACTTACAAATATCACAGGTATAACATTGGAATCATCGCACCCATCTACGTCAACCCCGGCTTCATCAAAGCTCTCCGTAAGCCAACAGCTGCACAGAAAGGACTGATCACGGCCATCTACTACCTTGGCACCTGGACGAGCTATGTGCTTGTCTCTGGAATGGCGAGCGACAAGCTCGGTAGAAGATATGCTGCTCTCACGGGTACAGTCGTCACCTGTATAGGAGGAGCGGTGCAGGCGGGGTCTCATGGAAAGTCTGCACTGGCGATGATGGTCGTTGGACGAATCCTATCTGGATTTGGGAATGCCATCATTTCCACTTCTGTCCCGTTGTACCAAAGGTTCAACACTTGAACAGTGTTGAAACCGAGCTGAGTGCTGATATTTGACCAGTGAAATTGCCCCAGCGAAGAGAAGGGGAGGACTTGTCGTGATGAACCACATTGGTATGGTTAGTGGTCTGGCTACAGCCTTTTGGTAAGGCAAACCAACCTATACTTCTATATGACCGCCTCTGATATAAGTTCTGATCTAGGGTGGGATATGGAGTTTCGCATTGGAAAACAACAACAGGGTTCACTCAAGGATGGCGTCTCGCTGTTTCCCTGCAGTTCATCCCAGCTCTACTCTTCGTGGTCGGATTGCCTTTCATTCCAGAAACGTAAGTCTTCTCCATCATATCAGAAATTGTCTAAATCAACGTCTTATCGCACCCAGACCTCGTTGGCTTCTTGAACAGGGCCGACCGCTCGAAGCCCAAAAATCACTCCAGTACCTTCGTGGCTGTGACGGAAATCCTGACGCCGTGTCTGAGGAGTTGAACGAAATCAAAGAGAACGTCGAACTGCACAAGACTATCGATGAAGCGCCATGGCATGTTCTGTTCACCGATCGCAATCTTTTCGCACGGCTATGGCGTGGTGCTGTGCTGCAATTTATGGCGCAGATGTGCGGGGCAACAGCTATCAAGTACTATCTACCGACTGTGTTTCTCGCATTAGGCTTGTCAAAAGATCTCAGTCTCATGGCAGGTGGAATCGAGAGCACATTGAAGATCGGATGTTCAATCATCGAGATGCTGATTATTGATAAGTTGGGAAGAAGAAGGACTCTCTTATTGGGATCTGCAATCATGTCTCTTTCTATGCTTGTAAGCTCTACTGACCCGTCCGAAGAATCTAATTTGATATTCGATGCTAACAACTACAGATCAATGGTGCATTGCCACTTGCATACCCAGATAATGCCAACAGAGCTTCTGACTACGCCTGTATCGTGTTCATATTCTTTTTCTCCTTTGGATACTCCATAGGATTTGGACCTAACGCATGGGTTTACGGGACAGAGGTATGACCATCCCACAAGAATCTGCGGATCTTACTAATCAACCAGATCTTTCCCACTCACGTCCGAGCAAAAGGCATCAATATATCCGCCAGTGCTGGAGCTATCGGTTCCATCGCGGTAGGCCAGTACTTCCCGGTCGCCATCGACAACATCAAGTCGAAGACATACTTCATATTCTTCTCCATCAACATTGTGTCATTCATTGTAAGTATTTCAGTCCAATCACGGTACTGTAGTCTGCAATTTGCTCTTTATCTGCTAACAATTTGGCAAGGCCCTTGCTATCTTCTACCCAGAAACTAAAGGCAGGACTCTGGAGCAGATGGATGACTTGTTTGGGAAACTTCTTTCGGATCCAGAGCGCGACCACACGGTGATGACAGACGAAGAGCATGAGAATGAAGATCAAGGTCATGTGGAGCAACAGACCGTTCTTGGAAACAGTAAGCTTTGAGACAAGCACGGGACCTGGTCTCGGTGGGATAGGCAAAACAACAAAAATATCAGTGAGCAGTCCGAATTGAAAATATGCAGGCTCTGCACAATTCTATTCGGAAGAGCATGGTCATCCTCTGATAAATAACACATTTCTATAAGCTTGCCAGCGCTTCCCTCTCACGCCCCTCACGCCCCTCTCTGAGAAACTCCTCGATGTCGCTCAAAGTCTTCTCCAGTCCAATACTCACTCCGGCAATCTCCCAAATTAGGCCTCCTCTCTCCGAATCTTCTCCACCATCTTCAACTCCTCAGCCGCCGCTTCATCTCTAACCTTATCCTCCTCTTCAAGCTTCACATTCTTCATGAAGACAATAATGACGAACAAAGGCAGAGCTAGACACAATGACGCAATTGATAGTGATTGTTGCGTCTCGCGATATCCCAAGTTGATCGCGTCTCTGGCAGCTGTTCCAGCCTTGTACTTCTTGGCGGTCACAATCGAGCCGAAAATGGCTCTGGCCGCGGAGTTGTTGTCTGCTGGGAGATAGCTTCTCAGCTTCTTGGGCAGGATGCCGTTCCAGATTGCGCCTCCGATACTGCGGTAAACAATAAGCATTGCTAGTCACAGAAGTAAAAAGGTCCAGACTCACCTATTTCCCATGTTCGACCCAAAGCCCAACGAAGAGAGGTAGACCGCAGTCGCAACACCAACCTCGCTGTGCGGTACAGATGCCTGAAGAGCAACTTGAATGGGGACTTGTGCAAAGCCTCGACCAACACCCAGAATCGTCTTCACAGTGATGAAAGATACCTCATTACCAACGTAATTGCCGTGCATATTCGTCAGATAGATTGGTAGACCGTTAGCGAGGACAATCATGAAGAACCCCAGGGCAATGAACGGTTTGGTATTCTTGCCGTACTTCAAGCTGATACCCGCAACGATGGCGCCGACATTGTAAGCTACTCGTTGGGCATTGCTATTATTCATTAGTCGCCATAAGATTTGAATCTGGGAAAGGAGACGTACTCAATCCTGGTAGCATTTCCCGGCGAATACCCACCCGCAACCTGCAGAAAGCTGGACAAGAAAGTCCTGTACACAGCATCTGACATCGCAATTGTACAGGCAGCCGCACATCCCAAAACGACATTCCTCTCCTTGACCATCCTGAATGGAATGATCGGCTTTCTAGCAAACTTCCCATCCCACACCAGGAATGCAGCGAATGTCAAAACTCCGAGAATGAGCAGGATGATCGAAGATGGCTTCTTCCATCTTGCGGTATTATTCTTCCCGGCGATTGAGATCGGAAGGAGTGTCATTGCCAGACCAGCCATCAATAGAAATGCGCCGGGCAAGTCCAGCTCAATCCAAAGCACCTGATATGCCTTTCTAGCCCAGGAAGCTCCAGATGGCGCGTCATGCAATAGAGAAACCCTTTCTCTTACGATACCTCTCGTTTTCGCTCTCCGATCCGTCCAGATCATCAGCGCAATGGTGGGAAGTGCACAAAAGGGCAGAATAACGGCCCACATGCCGTATCCCCACCTCCATGATGAGTTCAGGAGCATGTGTTCGCCGAGGTATGAGCCAGCGTAGAGAGTTGGGATTGCGGAAAGAGACTCTGGGAGAGTGAAGAGAATACCACGGTTGAGGAAGCTTGTTATGTCTGCGATGAAAATCTGCTGGGTAATGTTCCACCAGGAGTCGCCGAGAGCTTCAAAAATACCTCCGGACTGTAGGAACTTAGCTTCTATCTCCTGTCTTCAGATCTGGATATCAAACATGATAGACTTACCAAAAAGATCTCTATCTTGTTGCAAGATGCATAGAGTACATTTGCTAGGGACAAAAGCATGGCTGCGGATGCGAACCCTAAAGGTCTGCCAAAATGCTACATTTTTCAATCAGCTAAATTGCGAATTATCTTGGAGCAGGTGGCTGCTCACATCTGCAGTCTTCGCCAAAAGAGGATATCCCACGATCCGTACGAGCCCATGGATGATATTGAATGTCGCAATGAGAGAATGTCCTTTGAAGTAACTCGTTGCGTATGGCTCATACACATTCTGTGTGTATGTCGCGAATGTCATGAAGAGGTTCATGAGGAAGAGGCTTTGCTTTGGTCTCAGAATCCTCCTGGCCTTTAGACTATGGGAAGACCTACCAGGTGAATGCTATGTAAAGAGCTCTTTTTGACCATGTCTTGGCAAGTGTGCTCGCACTGACATTGTACTCGATGGGAGACTCGTCAGCGACCACGATAGACGGTGTTTTCTTCTCATCTGTAGCTGGAGGAGCTCCGACGGGTGCTGCTATTGAATCAGCCATGCCGGATAGAAGTGTAGCAAAAGTAGGAGAAGAGCCAGAAGAATGGGTGGTCCTCCAAACGAGGGAACGCCATCTTATACGAGATGTTCCCCCACCGACCCTGAAAACTCTCCTGCGGGTATTACCAACATGTCAGGCTCGCCAAGCTGAAAACAAGAGAAAGGGCTCCATCAGATGGCAGCTTGGGAATAGATCATATCTTATCTGATCCTATGGCAGGATCTGATCAGTGGTTTTGTGGAGACTGAAGGATGAAAGGTGGGGTGGTGGGTTGATTCCATGCTTGGCTCGCCACATGACTCTCCGAGAACCCATTCAAAAGAACCGCGAGGGGTGCTGTAGCTTCCCAAGTTTATTCAATCGTGAAGAAAGTACCGCTGAATCAGGAACCGTAGGTGGAGAAAGAATGAAAACGAATCTCATTCCATTCGCTATGACCGAGAGAAAAATACCCCTAGGTACAGGATCGCATCAACATTGCCGTTGACAACCAGCAGCCGACATCTCGGCCTCGCAGCTTCACAATTCCAGACCCCAACAAACGAACGTTCTTTAATCACAAAAGACTCCCGAGAACAGTCCATTGGTACGACAGGCCTGTGATAGTCAGATAATAGTACTTCGGACTCGAACAGATAAATCTTCCAGTCTCCCCAAATTCGGAGCAATGAGAAAGAGAGACAGCAAAACTTACGTGACCGTCGATAGTGCAGTTGTGCTGATTCCGTCCAATACTGCCATCAAGCCCTGCCCCGGCAGCGCAATTGACCATCAGCCCAGCTAGCCCGGCGGGCGACGTGATGTTGCAAGTGTTGGAAGCGAGGATGCAAGTCCCCGTCCATTGAGACTGACGCTCATCGAGGGAGATGGACGGAGCCGCAAGAGCGCCGAGTGCGAAGGACAAGAGGGTGGGGATTATAAGATGCATATTGAGTGTCTGTGACACATTGGAAATTTCTCGCAATAATGTTCCTCGAACAGAAGACAGGAACACCTGCTGATATTTAACACTGACTTGCAATACCCTGAAAAGGCAACTGATCTGCTTACATCTTGAATTTGCAGTTTCTGATCGCATTTCTCAACCATCAATATCAGTTCTTGACCTAGTGCTGAGTAGCGAGTGCTGTGAATAAGCACTTTGCGTCAACATGACTGCTTAGAGGATTGTTACACAACATAAAATTGGTTCTCAGCAAGCGATACAGCGCCAAAGAAGACGGAGAAGATTGCCATAGACCCACTTGTGTCGATATCCCGTATTTAAGAAGTGAAAACACGAACAATGCAAACGACGGAGTGACGACCAGCGTGTCGTTGCTAGAGAACGCTTGCCTCTTCGACTGTCGTACTTCGGGAAACAGACAAAAGCCGCCCAAAAGATTAAATGTTCTTCGTGATACCAGGTGCAATGCCTTCCAGGATGCCGAGAAGTTCCTTGTAGACTTTCTTCTGAACCTCTTTCCCCTCTTCGCTCCTCACCCACCTGCTCGGCTCTTTGACTTTAAGGTCTTGCAGATACATCCCATGTGTGTCTTCAGATGCCGCCGCAGCAGATACTAGCGTCCGACTGCCCACCTCCGTGGTCCTAGCCAGGAAGAACTTGCCAACCGGTGCAAGAATGTTCAAGGGGAATGGTGCATCTCGCATCAGCTCCGAATGGCAAAATCCGGGTGTCAAGCAATTGAGTATGACCTTTTGCTTCCCGGATGCTGTCATAGCTGGTGCAAGTTCACGGACTGTGAGGATTTCGAGAAGTTTGGAGACTGTGTATCTGTCTTGTTGATTTTTGGGATTCTTGAGGGCAGAGAAAATCGAGGGAGCAGATTTTTCGACAAATCTGGCCTGTTGCTTGTCAGCCACGGCATTTCTGGCTGTGAAAGGCCACATACTTGTTCATGGGCTTCTGAAGCGACAATAACGAGTCTCGGCGTAGTGTTGTACTTCATGGCATCAGCCCTAAGCTTTGGCATGAGCAACAATGCCATCAGAAATGTCGAAGTAACGTTGACCGTCACAGTACTCTCCATCCCCTCTAACTCCGTATAGTATGATGTCGCTATTCCCGCATTCTCAACCACCGCATCCAATCGATCCAACCTTGTGGCCTTATTGCAGAACTGCTTGACACTTTCGTGGGATCCTAAGTCAACCTGCCAGACCTCCAATACCCCGCTTGTCTTTGTAGATTCTTCAATGCCTTGCTTCGCAGATTCGCCTTTCTCTTGACTACGACATGCCAATATGACCTTTGAAGCTCCAAGTCGAACGAAATGCCTTGCTGCTTCGAGTCCGAGACCTACGTTACTTCCAGTGACGATAATAGTCTGCCCTGTGAAGTCTGTGGCGGAGTATGGCAAAGTCGTCCATTGAGACTTGAGAAAAGTCGTGAGGAAGTCCTCGGGACTTTGCAGACGTTAGCTAATGACCTCGTATTAAACATAGCTGGCTTGATATGAGGGAACTTGATCTCAAAGTGCTTGGATCAAGGCATCAGAGCAAGAACCTACTCACAAGTGAAAAGTGGCGAATGGGTTCCACATAGCTGGGCTTCTCGACTGTCAGTTCCCAATTTGGAGGTCAATCAGAAAGTATCATTCAGTACGGTCGTTAGTTTGTGGAGTAAATGGTAGAGCAAAGGGCAGCTGGTAGAGCTCTGGAGAGCTGTCGAGGTCTAGTGAAACGTTGTTTGAGGCTCAAAGCGCAGTTGCCAGGTTGGGAAATCCGAAGTGTTACATGGGATGCACCTTCCCATGCTAACCACAACGTAGGTAGCTTTGGAGGAACAATGCATCTTCGCCAAAGCCAAAGACATTCGGAGCATCAGTTGATGTTGTGATGTTCAAGGAACAAAATCTCAGAGCCAAGAAGTCCGAGGATTACTTGTCCAGGGGTCCCAACGTACGGAGGCTACAGTGAGCAGTAGCCTAGATAGGGCTGGGGCGTCCCACTTTCGGGCTGGACCTCGCTAAACTTCACAGTACCTGCACGGCTGCTCTCCGGACGGCATGACATCTCTTCATCATCGCATTCAGATATTCGACATAAAATATCGAAGCCCACAGAAATGCATTAGCCGCATCTACTGGCATCCATGCGACAGTTCCAAAGCTGCTCGCCTCCTTGACAGCCGTCAAATGGAGATGAGATGTTGCATTTTTCCATGTTACTCCCCAACCAGCCCCCAATCTGACTGGGACTTGCGAAGGAGACCATGGAACATCTTGGACATTCAAAGCGACTCCATGGATGATATCAGTTGTGCTGCAGTCAGCCCCAAGAAATACGGTATTCAAGCAGAACACTGGTCGGCCGCCTCATCGAGCATTGAATTGGCTGGTGCCTATCGCTGTTCTCGTCTGATCGCTTCTCTATTTTGTTCCGTTTCCTTCTGTTGTCTTCCCCGCATGAGTCTTCTGTCCAAATTGACAGCTATCGATCATTGCAAGGGCGCAAATGCATTTCGTGAGAAGAGTCATCCGGCAAGTGGCCGTATATAGAAGGAACGATTTCTCCAGAAGATAGTCTCACTGAATTCGCATCATCTAACATGGCTTCCACAACCGCAGCGCTGTCAAGGACGCTCAAGACAATCACCCTGACCAAAATCAACGAACTCGAGAAGCAGCGAAAAGCATATGCCACTTCAAAGAATGCTGTTCTCCGATCCGCCGTCGAGGCCAGCGATGACCAGCGTGAACGTGTCTTACGCTTGCTCCGAGGTGTCGAAGACCTCAATCCTCCGGCATCGACCTCCAGTATTGATACCCCAAACATTCGTCGGTATTTAGAACAGTCACACTTCGATGCATCAGTACCGGGGGCTATGCTCGACGGTTTCGAAGCCAGACTACGATCTCAATTGGACGTACAATCTCGCAGGTTGGATTTAGCGGCATTGTACTCACGACTGCTGACAGAATGGCTGAACCCAAAACAGATCGAGGATCAGACGGATTTGGATGATGATGGATCTCTGGATAGCTCATTTGAAGTTGTCGAGCAAGATCGCATCAAAGGTCTGAAAGATATCTTCGAATCGGTGGTCTTCTCTCCTTTGGAGATAGATGAGAAAGAAATTTTCGAATATCTTGGAGGCCTTTTCCCAGGTGATGCTGGTGGAAAAGCTCTCGCTCGGCTCCGCCAATTGATCACTAGAAGAGGCTCCTTCATCATGAACAACAAAGCTCCTTTCGACGTAACTAGCATCAAGTGGTGTCTGAAAGGCCTTCTGGCCAATGACCTACTCAGAGACGACAAGAAGTCTATCCTGCAAGATTTTCTCAAAGATGAGGTTGCTCGAAGCGAAATTTGCGATGTCTTGAACATGAAATATGCAGATATTGCGAACTGGCAATGGGATGCCGGACCAGATGGACTCCCCGTCGAGCCTCGACGACAGCTCAATGGGAAATACCGGATCATGATGGATGAAGATATCCTTGATGCCATATTCTTGCACTACATTGGGATGACGTGGTCCAGTGGCACTCACAACGATCTGGTCCAGTTTGTGCGTTTGGCTGGGGTCTGGAAGAGAGACAACGCTATTTCCGAAGATGTGAAAGACAGGAGGAGATACTTCTTGGACAGAAGTGGTTGGGGTGTAGAGCGTGCGGGTGTCGAGAAACTACGACACGAAATGTTCCATCGTGACTTCTTCATGTCACAAATTCCGTGGAGTGTTTGTGAGGGGGCTGGCGGCTACGAGGACGAGGATGGTGAAGTGGACCTGGATTACAAAGGATCCAGCAAGAAATCGCCAAAAGAAGTCAAGCAGCAACTTTTGCGACTTCTCGCAACCGAGGTCAAGCTGCACAAATCGCTGAATGGAGAGTGTGCGGTCGTTCAGTCAGATTTCAAGTGGTTCGGAACGGCTTTGCCTCACGGCACTATATTCGCAGTATTAAGGTTTGCAGGTGTAAGCGATGACTGGATCAACTTCTTCAAGAAATTCTTGGAAGCTCCTTTGAACTTGACTCCAGTTTCCGATGGTGAACTATCCACGAGCGCGAGAATCCGTCTTCGAGGCACCCCAATGGCGCATGCGTTGGAGAAGTTCATTGGAGAGTTCGTGCTATTCTTCATGGACCTGGCAGTCAACCAGGAGGGCAGGACACTCCTCTACCGATTCCATGACGACTTATGGCTGGTAGGAGAGCCAAAGAAGTGTGCAAGAGCGTGGCAAACTATGGAGCGCTTCTCAAAGGTCATGGGCCTTGAGCTCAATGATCATAAGACTGGAAGTGTCTTTTTGACCAAAGAAGCAGACTTCAGCTACGAAGACTCCCAAATCGCAGCCAACTTGCCGAGCGGTCCCGTATCAATCGGATTCTTGTACTTGAATCCAAAATCCGGAGAGTGGTTTATCAACAAGAAGGATGTTGATGCTCATGTGAAGCAATTGTCGAAGCAACTCGCAAGCTCAACCAGTATTTTGGCCTGGGTCCAAACATGGAACAGCTGCATCGGCCGATTCTTCAGCCATACATTTGGAGAACCTGCCAACTGTCTGGGGAGAGAGCATGTCGACTCCATCCTCGAGACATACAAGTACATGCAAGACGCCGTTTTTCCAGGTAGCAACGTCAGCAGCTACCTCAAGAGCCTTATCAAGGATCGTTTTGGAATCACCGACGTCCCAGACGCATTTATCTTTCTCCCGGAATCGCTTGGAGGTCTGGGTGTACGGAATCCATTCATCAACCCATTACTAGTCCGTAAGAGCGTCTTAGATCCGTCAGAGATCATGGAGGAATATTTCGAAACCGAAAGGGAAGAGTATGATGCTTCAAAGGCATGGTATGACTCACTGAGCCCACAAGCGAGGAAAAGGCAGCTTCATCTGATCTACACCGACGAATACGGTGATGCGAATACCGCCTCTGCCCCATGCGAAACGGACCCGTTCATGAGCTTCGAAGAATACATCTCTTGCCGCGAATCTGTGAGTCCAGAGCTACAATGCGCCTATCAAGATTTAATGGGGGTTCCGCGTCAGCAGCATGTCGCGACATCAGAGGACGTAAATCAGGCCATCCGACAGCTTGAAAAGTGGCAGCCTGAGCTGGTGACAGATGGTATGAGGTGCGAGATGCTGTGGCTCTTGCAAATGCATGAGAAGGAACTGCTTGAGATGTGTGGAGGGATGAGCATTGTAGAGAAAAACTTGTTGCCATTGGGTATCTTGACAATTTTGAGGAAGAAGAGGGTTGCTTGGCAGATGGTCTTGTAATTGGCATTCAAGGGGGACATTAGTTTTCTATCGTATCATTTATGTATAGGCGCGGGGCTGTTCATTCAAGAGTAGGGAATTAATGCGACGGCTTAGATTAGAGAACTATGGTCAGCCATTGCGCTCCACATAATGTCTCGGTTGATTCCTAATCGTTCATTAGCAGGCTCTCAAGCTGCTGGCAAGGTCGGCTCAGCCTTGATCGTCTCCTATCACTAGTTCGCCAACGTCCTAGCATCTTCAAGAGTCCCCCTATCAACAAGCCAGAACCAAACAGGAATCTTTCGCTCATTCCGGAATTTCTCGATCGTATCATCGAGAGCCATGAGTAGTTTCCCATTGGCCATCTCATGTTTCTTGCTCATTTCAAAATCATCTTCCTCCTTCCACTTCCAGAAAGCATCCGAGGAAATGCCTTGCACGAGGGTGTGTGATTCGGTCAAGATGAGAATTTTGCAGAGTCGAACACTAGGTTTGTCCTCCTTGGTCGAAGTAGGAGACACGAGAAACTTCAAAATGTCTTGTAGGACGGAGGTAGCTGCGTAGATATCGGCCGCTTGTTTATTCTGTGGAAGGTCAGGGACAATGAACCCCTCGATTTTGGCTGAACCGGGGCTGTGGAAGGCACCACATGCTGCTCGAGGGCCAATATCACCAACATTTTTGCATGCTGCAGCGATCGAAACCACAATTGTGTCACCGTCAACCTAGTCGTCGTTGCGTCAGCAATGAAAGTCTCTTGGGACATTGTTGGAACGGAAGTGTTCAGTCAGTTAAAAAGTCATAGGGAATCTTCACTTACTCTACCGCCACTTGCTCCCAGCTTTCCCGCTGTTGCAATTGCAATCCTCATCTTGTTGTCTGAACAGCAGTCGCAAGAGTCGATGATGTCTGAGACCCGGCGGTGGTAAAGCTCGTTCCATTTCGGATCATAGACGCGGATAGGGTGGCTATTCGTTCTGACGGGACGTTCATGTTTCCGATGACAGTGATCTGTGAAGAAGCTGCCAGGTACCGTAGGCACGGAGTGCGGTTGGGCCAAATCTCCCATGATTTAGTTTGGGGCTACTCGTGATCGCTGATTTGCGTAGACAGTGGTTAGAGGATGATCATTTTTCGTATGCTTGCTGGATTATATGATCAATCGGAAGGCCAAAGGATGCCATAAAAGTCTGTCTCAAAAGCGAATTATTCCATTAAGGTCAATATTGATCGATATTTGTCCCTTTTCCACTCACAAAGAACATTATCTTCTTCGAACATCTCTGGCCATCCATGCATTGCTCTTTATTGGTCTGGAGATCTGTAGAGGTCGATAAATCATTTGGGAGCCATGAACATAAAAGAAGGCGAAGATTGCAAGCTCCAATATCTGCAGGGGAAGGAGAAGACATAAAAATATGAACGTTCTGAGCTTTGAGAGCCTGTATTCGGCTACAGAGTTTTGCCGCTTCATTGCCAACGCAAGTGTTTGTTGACATTCGTTCGCCAAAACGGGCTCAGAAAGAGGAAGTGGGTCCGCCTGGCCTCGCTTCAGGAAACCCACACCTCTTTTGATCGGACAACCATGTGTCCTATTTTCTCCTGTAGAAGAAGCTCTTATCAGCATCATGTAATCAGATCTTCCATGCCTCCAATGTCATCTAACACCATAGAGATCATGATAGGTACGGAGCAAGAGCCAAATGAAGGATTGTGTAAGATAATTGCCAAGGAAGCCGAATCTCACCCCGGTTTTGGCATGACAAGGGTATCGAATTCTGTGGCTGACGTTTTCCACTTTGACGACCAAGATATGCTGATTGGATAGCTCGGGATTACCATCACCTTGAACACCTATGCTAGCTCAGCCGCGGATCAGGGTCTTGGGCTGACATGCTTGAAGTTTAAAATGTTTGGTACCTCAAGATGTTTCGATTTCTGAATGTTATTTGCTTATATGAATCACGACGTTTGGTCTTTAATGCTTTGTCCATGTATTTAATATAGCTGGAACTTTGTAAACATGGTATTGTACTTGGAAGGCCTCGTGCTCCTCTGCCTCCTAGTTCTGGGAGGGGTAAAAGCTCAGCTCGACACCCAAATTCCAATTGGTAACTTCCAAGGAAACAGTTCGAATACCTGCCACGATGCTGTAAGGTCCAGTTCAGAACGTTCGAAAAATGAACAAAGCATATTAACATAAACAGTGCATCGCACTTTCTTCAATCCTCGGTGAAAAGGTCCACCACAACACCTCCCTCCCATCATCATTATTCTCAGGTTACTATACCCTAATGGCACGATCCACCATTCCCCTCTGTATAGTCCACCCCACATCTTCAGAAGATGTCTCAGTGGCCATCAGAATAATCTCTCAACACACCTGCATCTTCGCCATAAAAAGCGGGGGACATGCTATGTTTCCTGGAGGCTCAACCGCAGCTGGAGGTATCGTGCTAGACTTGCATCATCTCAACGCACTTGAGCTTTCTGAGGATAGAGAGACGGCGTATGTGGGGACTGGAAACAGATGGGGTGCTGTATATGAATTTCTGAAGCCGTGGAATCTGACGGTTGTTGGAGGTCGGGTAGGCGATGTTGGGGTGGGAGGTTTCTTGCTTGGTGGTAAGTTCATTCAATTACCACATTCCGTTTGTTGTGAGGAGATCTTAGCTCACGGACGAATAGGAGGCATCTCATTTATATCTCGAAGATACGGATGGGGATGTGACAATGTTAGGAACTACGAAGTAAGATACTCTCTCCCTTTCCCTAACAAAATCCCGAACTCACCACTGAACAATTGTCTAGATCGTCCTTTCGAACGGCACAATAGCAAACATAAGCTACACCTCCCATCCAGACCTCTACTTCGCCCTTCGCGGCGGCGGCAAGAATTTCGGCATCGCAACCCGCTTCGACCTCGAAACGCATCCCAATCTGCCTGAATGGTTGGGTGGCTTCAATTTCATGCTACTCTCCTCGACTCCCACTCTCCTATCTTCTCTCTCCCTAACCCGCCCATTCAAAGTCACACTCTCATACGCTCTGGAAACCACATCCCAGTTCCTCGTCAGCATAGGGTGTAAATTCGGGTACTGCATCGACCTCGACACCTTCGTAACCGCCATCTCCCGCTTACCCGTCGAGTCAGAAAATGACCACGATGCCATGGGCTACGGAATAGTCTCTCTCATCCCCAAAGCCAACATCTACGTTGTAGGAACTCACACCGTACATACCGGGGCAATCAACAACGCAACCGCATTCAGCAAACTTGTCTCAGACCTCAATACCAAATCCATGCATTCCACCGTCCGGACGCAGCATCCGTATGGCTTTATGCAGGAACTCGACACGCATAACCCTGTTGGTGTGAGAGTCACGTATAATACCGCGACTTTCAGGGTTGATAGGGCGTTTATGAAGGAGGTGGTGAAGATTTTTGTGGATGAGGTGGAGAGGATTAGGGGGTTGGAGGGGTTCATGGGGGCGTATACTACGCAGACGTTGGCGAGGGATGAGATTGGGCAGATGGAGAAGAATGGAGGGAATGCATTTGGGATTATGGAGGAGAATGGGCCGTTGACTAGTAAGTGATTTGCTTTATTTACCCTTTCCCTCTCCTTCTTACGATGTTCTCGTGGACTTAAACAAGATGCAAACATGTCGTGCTCCACTCTATCAAGCTGATACTGTCAACCAGTACTCCTCGTATCTTTCACCTGGGGTTCCTCGGAAGACGATGAGCTCGTCGTACGTACGGCACAGAATATCGTAGACCGCGCCGTGATCATTGGCAAGGAAATGGGCGTGCATCATCCATTCATCTACCAGAACTACGCTGCGAAAAGCCAGGATGTATTTGCAGGCTATAGCGTGGAAAATCAGAAGAGGCTGAGGAGGATCCAGAGAGAAGTTGATCCCGAGGGTGTGTTTAGTAGGTTGCAGCCGGGTTACTTCAGCTTGTAGTTCCTCTGATGTGGTGTTGTTCTCTTGATACATAGATGCCAGGCGACGCTTTCAGAAAATAGATATATTCTTCTCGAATTCTCCATGGCTTTTTGCGTCTGCTAATACTTTCAACTTCTTACACGCTGACCATCACCGTACCAAGAGTACTGTACACTTCCTCTTCGCAATTCTCCTCTCTTTGCGACCAAGCTAGCAAGAATCACTTCTCGCCTCCATCCGTACCCTCATCCTCATCACCACCTCTCCTCTTCGCCCTCTCCTCCCTCTCCTCCTCCTCGACCTCCCTCTTCCTCTTCTTCACATCCTCCGCCGGACTATCAGCAATCAAATCGCTCTCTCCTTGCATACCACTCCACTTCGGCAATCCGTCATTAATATCCACCACGCGGTTATCGTAGAACATGTGACATCTAGAATCGAGAGATCAGTATCATCTCCCATCCCACCGTACATCTCTTCCCAACAAAGCATAAGTAGAGTGTGGGAAAAGTAAGGAAAACTTACTCCGGCGCGAACTTCTCCTTCTCCCCGTCTTTGAAATCAATCAACCCAGGAAACAACAAAATCATTCTCCTCCCCTCATCCATAATCCAACTGCCACAGTACGCACACGAGACCTTGCAAGGTAGCTTATGCCTGGTGGTTTTCTCAGTGCTGTCGTACCATTGTAGATCATCTGTTGTTGTTGTTGTTGACTTTAGACATGGTCCTGCAAGGAAAGAGGTGGGGAGATCTTACGATGACCTTTCAGGAAATTGATATCTTCTTTGTGGAAGATGGCTGCATGCTGGAAGGGAGCACCTATTCGTGAGGGAAAATGTCAGTAAATATAACCTCTGAAGCTTGATCCTTCCTTTCCTCTTTCTCCGCCGATGTTTCCACATCCCCTCGTCCACCCCTCCTCTCACACCAGACCTAATCCTCCATGTCAAAAGAAATCAGAAGGGAACAAAACGAACCATGTATCCTCTGACAAGTCCCACAATGACAGAATTTACTCGCAAGCGGCTTCTCCCTCCCAAGTTGATACCTCACCTTCCCACAATGACACCCTCCCTCATAAATAGCCTTGAACTCTTCCTCTTCCCCATCCCCCTCCTCACCCTCTCCATCGTCTTCTCCCCCCTTCCCGTTCTTTCCGTTACCTCCCTTGCCATTTTTACTTCCAGATCTCGAAGGTTGATCGTTGGACTTGTCCTTCTTATTACTATGGATCTTATATGGCGCTCTGAACTTCCACTCGTTGCCCTTTCCTTCGATATCCGATGAGTTGGTAGAGGGAGTGTCGGCGTTATTTGTAGCGGCTGACTTTTGGGTCGCTGAGGGTGCCATCTTCGGGAGATGTTTTTGAGAATTTGTTTGTGATGTAGGGATTGGACAGAGCTGAGCGTGAAGTAGATTGCTCGGGATTCTGCGACGATGAGTTTCTCGAGACTTCAGCTACGCGAAGAAAGAGGAAAGGGTGGGAACGAAGAGAGGAGAGAACATTTAGATGATAAGTCTTGCTTTATTGCATTATTTCGTCAGCCGTTTGCTTAGGTACGCACGCACGGCATCTAGCATACACTCGTCACTACATTTGTCTTCCCCACACCCTGATCCCGAGCCCCTTTCCTTGCTTCCTGCCCCTTAAGCTGTCTAGTTTCACACCAGGTCGGGTCGTTCCTGCGCAAGCGCGTAGGGTGTCATTGATTCATTGGCAGAGCTGCTAGATTGGGGTGTAGCATCGAATAGGAGGTGGTGACAGCTTTCCTTCATTCGCTCCACAGATCGAGGGGCGTGTGCGATGTGATGATGTGGTGATATGACGTGGACCATTATTCAGTGGCGCCGGACGCTAAGACGGGAAGTCGTCACGCAGTCACGTGCGATCGTCCAGCTCGTTCCCCTGAGGAGCTGTTGAGATCCTCTCCGGGTCTTTACTCCAGCTGCGAGCATGTTCATCGAGCCTTCTTGGCTTTCTCATCAGCTTTCTCCTGCTCAATCCTCTCCCTTTCAGCTATCAGCTTCTTGGAGAACGTTGCATCAAAGCCTAGATACGTGGTAAGGTAATATTGCCTGCTTGTGTCAGCGCTATTCAATAACAATTTTGATGCGAGAATTACCTTGCTTCACGAACAAGGCGCTGTTTGCGTTCCGCCATCTGCTGCAAAGATTCTGCCCACTTCAAGTCACGTTTCTCTGCTGACATGGTCTTGATAAAGATCTCGAATGATGCTGTGACAGGTCTGTGATCTGAGACTCGAACTTCGTGTCGACGATAATCCAGCTCTTGGATACGATCGCGTCCACGAAATAGTACTCGATCACACCATGCAGGTGCTCGTTTCTTCTCACTTGAATCATAATTATCAGTCCCGACGTCGTATTTGTACGTCGGTGCAAAGGTAATTGGGGACTCCTGGAAAGCTCTCAGTTTGAACCAAGGATGTTTCCGTCTCGATGCGATCAGTTGATCTCGGTCAAGAAGCTTGTCAAAATTTCTCGCTTTGACATCCCTAACCACGGTGTCCCGTCCCATGGTGTCGATACGGTAGTTGAGGTCACCATTCAGAATACAGATCTCATGATCCATGACCATTGATCCATCACCGCCCCCAACATAACTATCTTGTCGGACGCTGGAGTCTCTCACTGCTGGTAGTAGTGAGCTGTCAAGGATGGCGGCAATGTCTGCATTTCGGTCCTTCGTTTGGGTTTGACCAGCAGCCAGATGGCAGTTGATGAAGCACATAGAAGTATCATCAAGAACGAAACGGACAATCAAGGCGCCCTGTAGAGTTAGCGTTGAGCTGGTCACCTGGGTTCAATCCAACTGACCTTGTTTCCATGCAAACCGCCCATGCCTCTTTTGACCTCAACAGCACTCAGACCGCGAATTCGGTCGCGTAATGGAGCTTTGACAAATATGCAAGTGAAGAGTCCAACGAGACTTGCGGTGTGGAGTAGATGGTAGAGCTCGCCGGGTACGAAGTCGTCCATACATGCAGTCAGGAACGCTCTCCATTCGCGATAGGCTCGACTCATGTGTTCATGTTCCGAAGTAGGGTCCTTCTTCTTGGATTTGAAGAACGTTTCTGATCATGTTAGTAGTTGTGACCAAGATGGAGCGTGTACTGACTGGTCATGGTTTTCTTGTCCTCGAGGTCAACAAGTTCTTGGAAACCAAAAATAAGTAGATCTGGTGAACCACTGTTCTGTAAAAGGTTGCGGAAAAAAGCCGCGTCTTGATCAGACTTTCTAAGATGGCTCGGCGCTGTTGCACCTGCATTCCAGGTCATGACGAGCGCCTTTATCGGATTGAATGCGGCAAATTCGCGCTCCTGAGATTGCATTTGATTTTCTGTGACTGTTAGCAGCCATCGAGAACGCAACGGCGGTCAACTTACCAATCCAATCATCTTGCAATAGTCCGTCCCAAACACGAATCATATTATCTTGTCCAAGAGAGACGACGTTGGAACGATCCAACGTCCAATAACTCGCCGGATCCGCGATTAACTTTACGACCGGATCATGATGGGCTTGCCATTCTTTCTGGACTACCCAGGTTGGTTTCGTTGTATCATAGATATAGACCTGACCAGTGCTGAATCCTGCCCAGAGATATCCGCCAACACCAGCAAGAGTGGTGATCTTATAAACGCTGACGTTGACAACACCCAGACAAGATAAGTCACGTTTCGAATACACGCTGACTTTACCATCTGTGTGCCCGAAGTAAATTTTGTCAGACTGGGGTCCGATCGTTGTTCCAGAGGTGATGTCGCCAGTATTTGGCTGACTGAGAGTGGCCTGAAGGGCCAACCATTGTGTCGCCTCCCGACTTGGCACATAAACACGTATCTCTTTGCCTGTTGCAAGCCAAAGATCATCACCAATGACGGTAGAGAAAGTATGTCCTTTCTGTACTCTGAAACTCTTGGTCGCATTTCCCTCGAGACTGGGTGACCCTTCACTATCGGGCGCCCACAAATGCAAAGACCCACCATCATCAAGCGTCCACAATTCATTGAGATGCCTGTAAATTTTGATGATATCCCGACGAGTGTGAGCATTCGCCTTGGTAGCTAAGACTGTCTGGGTATGAACATCAACTTCGGAGAGCTCGCCGGTATTGCTGCCAATCCACAGTCGTGTGCCTTCGTCATTGACATTAGCCGTAGGTTTGAAGGCCACAGACATGATCTTCACACCCTCAGTATGGGCCAAACTGGTCAGTAGTGAGCCATCCAGTAAGCTCCACACTCTAGTAAAATGACCAGTGGTGCAAACATATTCTCCACATACATCAACTATTCGTGTGTCGTATTTGGTCGCCAGTTCCCTGGTCATGTTCATATGCTCGGGGTGCCGCCTATTGGTACGTGAAATATCTGGGTATTCCCCGGGGCCTGGGTGCGTCGTTTCCTTGGCGGCAATTGTCGAAGTCACATCAAATGATTGACGAGGCTCTACATGAACAGTTGGATTCCGAAATTCTACTGGCGTTCTCGGTGAAGACACTGTCATGGATCTCCCATGTGACCGTTGCGGAGTTTGCAGTTGAGTATTTGGCTTGTCGGTAGGCTGCGAAAATACTCTTTTTGGTGGCGTCGCATATCCAGTCTCAATTTCTGGTATCGCGTTTGTTGGCCGGTTCCTGTCCATAGAAGGCCTTGCAGGTGGCGGCATGATGTCCCTGAATCCACGGGCTTTGATTGGGTCGGGTACAGCTTGAGGTCTGGTCGGCAATGCTGGTCGTTGCTCTCCTGTCACCTGAGGAGATATCAATCCTCTGCTCAACCCATTTTCTTGATCCTTCCTTCTATTGACCACACTATGATGTAGAGGAGGCGGTTCGAAAGTCTTGTGAGCTGTTGGGATGTGTTCAGTGCCATTTCTGGACTCAATTGCATTCCTCGGCCGTGAAATAGCTGGTCCTGGTAGCTCGTGCTCTGGACTACTACCACTACTTGGAGGGGTACTGAAAGGAGAGGTTCTGTCTACCGCAGATTGAGGAGCTGGCTCGAGAGTAGTAGCTTCCGTTCGGAATGCTAGCGACATTGGCCTGCTGTTGATTCTGGGTTTGTCCGCACGATTGACAGGCGGAGGCTTTGGTTTTGCTGGTGCTTCTCGAACCTCGCGTGTCTCTCTTCTAAACTCGCCTGACCTTCGCGGAGGCGGGGGTGAAGGCGGTTGCGAGGGGTGCATCTTAGGAGACCTCCCAGGTTCCAAATGTGGCGTATTGGGCCTGCTAGGTATCCTGAAATTTCTGGGAGATGCGCTTCCTGAGGACGCAGACAATGGGGAATCAGCCTGGAGGTATGACGGAGTTCCTGGCAGCACTAGGTTTAATGTATTCGCTTTGGGTGGTGACTGTGGAGGTTGGATCATAACTGCTGGAGGCACCGTCGAGACTGGTCGTGGCCTTATATTCCTTGTAGGTGAGGGGGATATATTGGCAGATGCTGTTCGAGGTGGCTTCAGTCCATTTTCCACCTTCTCCCTCCCTCGAGCTGCACGTAGAGCATCCCCGAAGCCCACCTCCTCTGGCTGCACAGATGCCGGTCTAACGATATCTCTCGAGCCGTTGCTGACGCCATTCCCGGTCGGTTGTGGTGAAATAAGCTTCGGTCCTGGGGGCGGAGGGGGTTTGGCTTTGAGACTGGCCATTTGCTCGAAATGGGATCGCAAGGAGGACACCGGCTTCTGTTAGACGAGTAGTCAGTAAAGCACTCAGCCAGAAATCGGGAAAGGCAATTCGTACAATCGAGGAGCCATCCAGGCTCTCTGCCGGGGGTTCCTCCATGGTGAGGTTGCTGACACCAAGACGGCTTATTCAGGGTCAAATCGCATGCCCATTCGTGATTTGACCGTGAAGTCATAGAAATCGGTCGTCGTCCTTCAAAGGAGTAGTAAAGAACTTGAATTCGAGGTCGGATGCGGTTGACCATCAAGGAGCCTCATGGAGGGGTCGGGGCACGTCTCGAATAGGGTGCGTAGAAAATCCGGGGGTGATCTTGAAATGCTGAGCCCCTCGATAGAATTGGCGGCCTCGCAGAACCGGTTGGCGGGATGAGCGAATGTGGTTGCAGGGGATAATGAAGGTGGAAATGCAAAGGATGATTCCTGCAGATGCATGCGGATGTGTCCTCTAGATAGGTAGGTGTGTGAGTGTATTGGTTGTCGCGTGCCTGGACCTGCTTCGCCTGCCTCGTCACCAAGATGGATAATATTTCTATTTCGTGTTCTTGTTGTTCGTCCAAGTACAACACAGCAAGGCAAAGCGCCAGTCCAGTGCCCTCCACCAAATGCGCTATTTTGGTCTTCGAGCCGGCAACAGCCTGACAGGGATCGCCGAGTCCAGTGAACACCTGCAAAGGGTGGCACTGTGGCACATGCCCGTGTGGCGTTTCTTTTGCGGGGTCAAGCCACACCTCAGGATTTGACTGGTGGCTGAAGCAAGCAGATTGACTGGACTGGACTGGACTGGACTGGACTGGAGCACTCATGCACTCATGAGATCAGATCAGGCCATTCCATGAACACTAAGCTTTATTTATTTCAATCAACCTCAACACTTGCAACCACGCTCGATCCTCGTCCCTCCTGTCAATCAAAAGTCAATTGAAAATTCTTCTACTGACTTGAAACTTCATCTGATTCTCATTACACTTCTGGGTAAACCCATACATACATCTCCCGATATGAATACTGTTAGAGACCTCCTTCCCCTCCCGCTATCCAAGCTAACATGTCCAGGTTAAATCCTTCTGGTACACACTCCCCACGCAGGCCCAAGCATGAGGTTCAGGAAGTTGACACTGCAATTCTAGGGTGGGATGGGGCGCACTCTGTGTCGGTATGTGGCCAATGCCATGTCAAAGACGAAGCAAATGATGGGAAGCTGATTGCTGGATAGCTGGTGGCGGCGCATACTACTTTGCGAAGAAATCGATCAACGCAGACCGAGCTTCTAGATTCGAGGCCGAGCAAAGAAGACGGAGAGTGCAGGAATCATTGGAGTACTCCGCGGCGACTTCATCGAAGGGCAGCGCAAATGGAGGACCACCCAGATCAGATAGCTCTGGATCGCCGAGTCAAGAAGCAAGTCTAGATCCAGCACCAACGCGACATGCACCGGATAATGAGGGGCAAAGGGTTCGAGAGAAGAGCAAGTACGAGACGGCTGAACCTTTCCGGGCCAAGAAGGGCGATAGATTCAGTTGAGATGCTAAGTCGGGGAATTAGATTTGAACAAACTAAGTGAGGGGCGGAAGAAGTTGTGAATGGGAAGATTTTGAGATAAGAAACGAAGGAAGGAAGGAAGCAAAAGAGCTTAGGATACGTGTACAAAGTAAAATTATCTCCTCTTCCGGCGTTTGGGTTCCTATAGGGCGTATCTGTATGAAATATGCCATGGGGCATGGATTCTTCGGAGAATGAAAATACTTCACGTATCAAACTCGACAAATTTAAAGTAAATATTGATTTTGACTCACTCAGAAGACAGTAGACTGTTTTCGCTAGAAGGCATCGCTCTCAAAAGTAGTTGATAAAACTCGCCGTTGAAGGTTTCTTTTTATTGGACTGGTGAGGATTGGTGCCTCGGCGAGGCTGAGAGTCCAAACCTCGCGCCAAATTCTTCCAGCTCCAGGTCGCGATCATGCCACATCAACAGATCCTCAGTACAACAACTCCACCTTCCCGATGATCGCAATATTCTCAAAGCGATCGCAATAGTCTCTTCATTATGGCTTCGCATCAATTGGCCATCGCGAAGGCCTCCTTCTCCGCCGGTCTTCTGCGACCTGATCCCACTTCAGTCTCACGCGACGCCATCGCAGATTTCCACACCTTATTGAACACAGTCGTTGTACAATGCTCGCCAAGAAACGTCCAGGTTTGATCATACACTCTTATAGCTGTATCAAAGCGATGGCTAAATGGTCCCTGAGGATAGAAATGCAAGCAATGGATATTGAAGAACATCGCCAAATCTGCCGCGAGGTTTACAGCGCTGGGCAAATATTTGACTGCTCTGACAGCGTCATTCTCTGAGTCCGGAGGAGCAAAAGATGCGACAAAGCGAGAACCGTCAATCAAGAGGAAGCGTCTACATATTCTGTATCTGGTTAACGATATACTCTTCCACACCAGACACCGGGTCAACGACGCGTCGATCTGTGGAAAAATACAACCCATACTCGTGAGCTTGGTTGGGAATACAGCATCTTTCAAAGAATGTCCAAAGCATCAGCGGAAAGTCTTGGATTTACTGGGCATCTGGGAGGAGAAAGGCTATTACTCCAAAGATTACATCGAGAAGCTGCGCGAAACGGTCAAGAATGCGTCCGAGGTAGGAGAACACGTCGAGGGAAGTACAGGTGATACAGAACAAGGCCTACCTGCCAAATCTTCGAAATTGACGCCATATGTCATGCCTGCTATGCACGGTGATGCCTCGACTCTATGGTTCGATCTACCAGCAGGAAATCTTATGCCCCATATCGTCCCGAACTCAACACGGCCAATCAATCCTGATATGATCAAGCCTTTGCAATTTGTGGCTGGTCCAGCGGAGGAGGGACTGACGCTGGCAGTGAAAGCTCTATTGGATGATGTACAAGCTATCTTTGGAGATGCAGATCTGGACGAGAAGGCCACCCTGGACATTGATGAACTTGGACAACCGATTGTTGTTGATGAAATAACTGGAGATATCCTGGGAGGAGAGGGATACTACGGATGGTCCCGGACCTTTTGTGAGAAGATGAAGAGGAGAAAGAAAGGATTGGATATATCAACTCGTAATGAAGGTCGTGACGAGCGAAGTCGAAGCAGGAGCTCAAGTCCTGGAATACGAAAGAGGCGATACAGCCAGTCTGATAGTGGTTCGGATCGAGGAGAGTACAGATCTACCCAGCGTCGACGTTCTTACCGCTCTTCTCGCTCTCCAACTCCGGATGGCAAGAGGAATGGCCAAAGCCGAAGATCAAGGAGCAGATCATTTTCCCAGTCTCCTGCACCACCAGAGCCAAGGACGTCAAATGGAGCACCATTTCAAAGACCTCCACCGCCGCCACCTCCCAATAACCTCCCATCCAAACCGCCCATGCCTCCTATTCCACAACCTCCATTCCAGCAAGGGTTCAATCCCAACTTTCCTCCACCGCCTCCACCACCTCCACCACCAAATGTGCCCTTCAATGGTCAACCTCAATACGGAGCATGGCCTCCACCACCACCGCCAATGCAGAACATGAACTTTAACCCTCAATTCCAGCAACATGGCGCTTGGCCTCCACCACCTCCTCCGCCAGGTCCGCCTCCTGGACCTCCACCTGGCAGCTATCAGCAACAGGGCAATTATCAGCAAGGCAATTTTCAGCAACAAGGTTACCCACCATCTGGACCCGGCGGTTGGCAACAACAGCAACCACAAGGCGGGAGAGGTTATAACAATAACAACGGCTGGAACAACAATCGTGGAGGCAGAGGAGGGTATCGAGGAAGGGGCTGGTAGCATGTAAAAGTACACTTCTCGCATGCCCGCTCTTGGCATATCAAAATCCAAAATACCCTGCCATGCAGGCAAGTCCACTCTGCATACAGCGCATGCAATCCAGCACACAGCACCTTGCGATTCCACAGCAACTCCCTCAAATCAGCGACGCAATGACGATGGACAGCGGCGAGAACACCCCCACGGAATATATCCCTCAGAAGCGGAGAACCCTGTATGTCAGTACAGTGTATTGTTCGCGTGCATGTCTTGTATTCAATCCACCTTTCCAGACAGGCAAAGCAAGGGAAGCCTAAAGAGGCAATCCGGTGATCCGGCTTTGATACTGTGCCGTTCTGTTCCTGTTTATTGATATGCTTTCTCTGCCGTGGATATGCGTTTGCATGCGTACATGCGTGGGATTCATGCCTTTGTGATTAAATTGATTTGACTTCCGTAATTGGGGTGCTGGCCAGCCAAGTGGGTGAGTGATTTACAGGTGTAGTATGGGAGCGCCTTTGCACTTCTGCCCGCGCTTTTGCACTTTTCTCTCTGCTGCACCACTTCTTCTCGCCCTCTCGGAACGTATCTCCCTACCAATCTATTCGTACAGTATTTCACATCCGCATCCCTATCTATCTAGCCTTCACATTGACATCACACACTCCTTGATTTCACTTAGCAAGTGCCTCTTGACTACATCATAGCTGAACTATAGCCTTCACTCCTTCTCCTACCCCAGCCAGCCATCGTCCCTCACCCAACCGAACGTCCATTCCGTCTCCCCATGTCCCACCATCCGCCCCCATGCCTCTCTGCGCCAGACTCCAGACCCTAACACCCCGCCCGCTTTCTACATTACATCTCAGCTGCATACCAGCTTCGGCTGCATCCCACATCCAACTCCATGCCATGCCGTGTCACCACGCGTTACACGAACCGAACCAAACTGCTCTGCTCCTCCGTAACCGTAGCCGAGTCTTTATCGGTGTGCTGGGTGCTGGATCGGGATGTCGAAATCACAGCATACTTCCATTCTAGCTAGCCGAGCAGCGTGAGTCTCTGCTTCTCCCTCTATCTCTATTTGTAGACCGCAGCGGAGCCTCTGCTTCGAGCCATAGACCCAGTTTACATTGCTTGGTTGGCGTAGTGTCTCGTATCACCAAACCCAGAAAAGAATCGAAGATGGGAATCGGGAGGAAAGATTTGAGGTTGAGATGCCTGTCTGGGAGTAGAGAGAATATCCCGCGTCTTCGTCATTCCTCACCCTCAGCTCTAGTGTTCTCGCAAGAGTGTTAAGCAATATCATCCCACCGTCGCACAATGCATGAGAGCGCATGTGGAGAGCTGGTGCTGGACCCTCGGGGGCTCATCCAGATTCCCGCGTGGGATGCAGGAAGGGAAGGGAAGGGCGGGATGACGCGTGGAGGTGGGATATTGGGGAGGAGGGGAAGGGATGTTTGAGGTCTGAGGTCTGAGGTCTGGGGTCGTGGAGTTTAGAGTGTGGGGTTCAGAGTTTGGGTAGGGGGGAGGGGTTATCTGGCTGCAAGGGTCAGGGAAAATGAATGGCTTGAGAAAGGGGTGTTTAAAGTGTTTGATAGAATGGGCTGGGTTGGAGTATGTACTATTCTGTCCCTTGGTAGGTTGTTCTACTCGTGACTTTATGTGCGGGATCTTTACGAAGTTCTATTGCCGTGTGTCCTTTGTTTCTCAGCTGTCACTGTGGGTTTGACCTTAACAAATTACCCTTCTTTTTCTTTGTTGGTTGCCCTCCTTCTCGCAGACACTGATCAGTATTGTTTCTTCGCACTCCTGCGGACAAGAAGTAAGGAGCAACATGAGTAGTCTAGCTGTCGTTGAGACATGAGTCCTCAAGTAGTCTTGTTCTGCAACAGAGTTTCCTGCTCTATCAGTTTACTGTCGTTATCATCCAGGACTTCTGATCTCGCGAGCATTGGGGCTCATTTACTACAAAATCACATCTCCTTTCATTATTTCTAGTCTTCAGCTTGATTGCACGCTTTAACAACGAACGCCATTTTCGATTCCGCCTCCTTGGGCACATTCTTGTGATTCCTATGTTCAGGCTTTCTGTTAGATGCGGACTTTCCATTCGGAAGATCCACAACTCCAAGGAGTTGAAGCCTTACTATCGAGACATTCACAGCAGGCCTATTGCATGTTCAATGTTCTCCTGGCTGGTCAGTCATCCTCGATCGTCAATTCCAATGTCCAGATCTGCTTCTCCCAGTCACACTCGATTTGATGCCTCTTCTGTATGAATTCCTTAGCCCCACAAGAAAAACAGCCCCTTTCCCTTCTTACTTCTGCTGCTTGTTTCTTGAAGTTGCCATAATAGCTACCCTGCGAATAGAACATCTGTCCTCAAAGGAAAGTTGCAGACTCAAGTAAATACCGAGAGTACGTACTCAAAACATGAGCAAGTGGCCACCCCTCCGTCCACATCCAAACAACCATATGCCACTCGCTCGGCCTGCTCGCTGGAGATGCTGCGAATGCGAGCGCTATACACCGAGAGCGCCGACTGTGATGGATGGAGACAAGAGAGTATGTTGGTTTGGGCATGGGAGATGTGATAGATGTGAAGAAGTTTGACTTCGGGGGCTTGCAAAGACGTTTGAGAAGGAAGAAGCAGACTGGAAAGGCGAAGGAGTTAGACTGGCGATAGTTGGGAAGAAAGGGGAATTGCAGGGCTCTCATATTCAGGGTACCTGTGAAAGAAGGTTCGTTGGCTTTGGATGCGGTGTCTCAAAGCACGATGACTATCTGGTGTGGTGTGGTGTGGTGAGGTCTCACAGCACTCCAACATAAGTGTGACCTGAGATAATGCGACTCCATTGTTTATGAAGCCAGGTAGTTTTGTCGGACTTATGAATGAGCCACGAACACCGACCGTGATAAAAAGTCAGATACCATCTTGTTGCCTATAGACCATTTCGAAGGCGATTTGAGTAGCAGATTCTGTGTGCAATTGGAATGGGGTCCAAGCTCAATAGCCGGAATAAGTATACTGCTAGTAGGATACCACCATCTAAGCTGGCTGTATACCGTAAGATCTGCGACTTGCTGGATAGATCACCAACACGGAGCTTCTGCATTGTTGTCATGGGGGCAGTTTGTTGATCCACGAGTTAAGCGAGCCTTCGGGGAGGCAACACCATGCGATTGCCTGGCGGTCACCTCTTCCCAGAAGCATTCTTGTACTTGCAGGTTTTTCGAAGATCATTTAAGCAAATCAGAATCAAATTAATTGTATTTGAAGGTCATTATGAGTGTTGTCCTTTAACGTAAGAGTGATTTCTAAATGCCGTATGTAGCCGCTGTGACATTCATTATCTCAAGGATGGGGGTTATCACTAATTATGCCAACTTTGGTGGAGCGAATACGGGCAAATGTAATGGGCGCTCTCGATTACCTTCCACGATAAGAAACACATCTGATCCTAGTCAATCCAACTCAGCACGCTACTCTCCACTCAAACCATCAAACACGTAACAATCACAGATCTGGTCCTCCGGATTCGCTCCTGCCTATTCCTCGCTTAAGCTAGTCCCTCATCTCAAAACTCCCCAGACGCGGCATACATTCTTCTTGTCCTACGTACACATAACAACAACACCTTCTCACATCCGCAGAGCCTCATTACACAGACATGGATGCCGCATCTCTTATCGCCAAGGCGTGCAAGGCCCGCGACGACTCGCTAGCCGAGGTCACTCCTCCGCTTGCCGCCCTCCCGGATCCACTCCCCAAAAATGTCATGCCAATATTCAAAGACATCCTCACGGAAGAAGAAATCAAGATAACTTCTTACGATGTCCCAGAGCTCCTCAAAGCCATAAGAGATAAAGTTTACTCCTGTGAAACCGTTACGAAAGCTTTCTTGAGACGAGCAGCTCTAGCTCAGAAATTGGTTTGTCACCACATCTTTCTCGCTACCCCTGACCTAGTCACGAGACTCAACTCCCCAAAACCTACAACACTGACTCCCAACCAGACAAATTGCATCACAGAGCTACTTCCCGCTCGAGCAATTGCTCGAGCCAAGTATCTCGACACACTCGACAAACCTCTCGGACCACTCCACGGTCTTCCCATTTCCGTGAAAGAACATCATGGCATGGCAGACAGTGAAACCAACGGTGGTTATGTGGCTTGGATCGGAGAGCCTCGTACAGGTCATTGTACCGTGAACGATGTTTTCTATGAAGCTGGCTGTGTCTTCTATGCGAGGACTACGCAGCCACAGTCGGTTATGCATTTGGAGACTAGCACGAATATCTATGGCGTTACGACGAACCCATGGAACACGGACTTGACTTCTGGCGGGAGCTCGGGTGGAGAGAGTGCGTTGGTTGCTTGCAGAGGGAGCATCTTGGTGGGTGTCATTTGATTTTCCCCCAACAATGCCTACCGAATGTGCCGCTCACGTATAGATCTAGGGTATTGGTGGTGATATTGGTGGTTCGATCCGCTGCCCAGCAGCCAACACCGGTGTCTACGGATTCAAGCCTACCCCAGGAAGAATGGGGAAGCAAGGTTCTCACGCAGTTGTAGCTGGCCAAGAAGGGTACCTTGGGCCCTGCATTATCTGATTTGTACCAACTAACAATTGCAGAATCTCACCCACTGAAGGTCCGCTCTCAACCTCCCGCGCTGGTCTTGATATCTTCATGTCCACCTACCTCAGTTATGAACCCTGGGTGAAAGACAACTACCTTGTCCCCCTCCCATGGCGATCCGTCACCCTCCCACCCAAACTCAAAATCGCCGTCCTCTGGGACGACGGCATCGTGCGTCCTCACCCACCCATCACACGCGCTCTCAAAGAAGTCAAAGCCAAGCTCGAAGCGGCGGGTATGGAGATCGTGAACTGGGTCCCAGAAGGTCATGATGAGTGTTGGAACTTGACGCAGGCGCTGTATTATGAAGATGGTGGCAAGGCGTTGGAAAATCTGATCACGAAAGGCGGAGAGAAGATGTTGCCGTTGACTGAGTGGTTGGTCAAGGGCAATGATAATGTGAAGTATAGGACTGTGGAGGATGTTATGGCTGTAAGTCTTCTACTTTCTCTGGTCGTTTGCACGCATTTCGAACTGACATGTGAATAGCTGAAAGTTAAACGAAACGAATACCGAGCTCGCTACAACGACCTCTGGCTCTCAACTGGCAAATCTGACTCCCATCCAGTCGACGCCATACTCTGTCCAGCTGGACCAGGCGCCGCACCACCTCTTGGCAACGCGAAATACTGGTCGTACACCTCACAGTGGAATATGCTCGAATATCCCGGCGCCGTCTTCCCCGTGTCGAAGGTCGACCAAACAATCGATACCGAGGAGGCTGACTACGTGCCAAGAAATTCACAAGATAAGTTCAACTGGGAGCTTTACAAGAGGGAGAGGTATGTCGATGCGCCTGTCAGTTTGCAGGTTGTCACAAGAAGGTGGGAGGATGAGAAGTGTCTTGCTGTGCTGGCGGAGGTGGAGAAGGCTATGGGGAGGGCTTAATCATCCTTCGAGTTCGACAGATAGATAGAGGTAGTTAGATATAGAGGGTTGGACTTAGAACGAAGCCACGCTGAGTGCGTCTATGTGCTTTTGCTTCCTTTTAAGGGGGACCAGCAGATCAGAAGTAGCGATGTCTATTGAACTAAGCCAGGTTTTGAGTAAATCCTGCGAGTGTGATCCGAGTGCTACATTTTTCACACTACAACTCTTTCTAGGCATGCTGCTCCAAAACTTGAACAAGCTGAGTGAAGATGATGCTGGACTTCTTTCTCTTCGATTTGAGCAAGCATGATATCCGACGCGCGACTTTGGTGGTAGTTTGAGCTCTGCATCTGCTATTGCTCCTCTTACTATGTTTAATGTTGGCGCTATGCGCGAGACCCAAAATGCGCCAGGTATGTCATCAACTGTTGGAGCCGGGCCGCAGACAGAAGTACGACATACGCGGGCTTCGAAAGCGCTCCCAAAATCTACTCCGGGGGCTGAACGGGACTGTTCTTGCCTATCAACGGGGTGAACCTCGGAACGCTGTATCTCAGCCTATCTAAAATGGAATAACACTGCTATAACCAGTCATACAATGAACAACGTCTACTCTACACGGAAATGAGCCCAAACTATTGGTCATCACCGAGCTATGTCTGCTATCTCTCGATGACGGCGGCGTGTGAGCGCGGACTTTCGACCCTCTACGTCTTGAAGAGCGTTATGAATCGGCTGAGCCATGGACTCAAGACGACTACCAATCTTGTACTGGTAAAGCCAAGTGAGGTCTCTCGTCGGAGAACCGAGTGGGTGTAACCCACGGCTTATTTTAAAATATGATGGCCTTGCATATCGTTGTAGTGATTATATTATCTCGATATCCTGAACGCAATCCTCTGGTTCTTTCCGCTCATAACGCAGATTTGACCCTGCTTCCATGAATTCATGAACACACGTCTTCCGGACTCTCCTGCTCGAATAGTCAGACCTCAAGCATTCATCTTCTAAATGATTCTTGACAAGCTATCCTTTACAAAATCGATGATTTGTTTCGAAGGTTTTAGTTCATTCACTATAACTGCGAGATTTACATACTGATAAAACTGAAATTGAGACTTTCATTCAATCGAAAATGCCGCCGTCTAATTGGAACTTATGCTTGGTCCTTCAAAGCATTTTGGAACCACTCGCCAGCTGTGGTTTGTGGCGATGCAAGATCATAAACCTCCTTACTCGTCGTGGCGATAGAGCACTTTCCATCCCACGCTGTTACTGGCGCTTCCCTGATAGACTGAACAAGATGCGCTTGTGGAGATGAAGCCGCCATCTGATCAACGAAGTCCACGTCTCTGAACTTGACATTCTGCACTTTCGTTCCAATTTCTTTCTCCACCAAGTCAACTATTGCTCTACCCGTAAGATCCTCAGGTCCATTTAGCACATATTTCTTCTTGTTATGAATAGAATGATCCTCTGCACTCAAAAGCGCAGCTGCAAATCTTCCAACATCATCAGCATCCACGACTCCTACTGGTGCCTTCTCGTCCAACATCAAACCCAGCGTTCCTTGCTTGCCACCCTTGCGATAGTTCTTGACGAACTCGACTGCGGGAGGCAAGGTGAAGGCGAAAAACACATTGGGTTGAAGCGAAGACCATTGCATTTTGGTAAACTGGGGAGAACCCAATAATTGTTCGATAGCCCAATGTTGTCGGGGATAATAAGCCAGGCAATCGGGAGTCACGTTCGCTGCCGTGGTAGAAATACGGACTACATATCGAACTCCGGCCTTCAGAGCCGCTACGTGAAAGGCGGATTCCTCTGCGAAGTGAGCGGGCTCGTTATGAGATGCTATGAAGACCTTAACGACGTTTCGTTCGCGAAGCCAAGCGGCGTCAATTTCAGGCCAATTTTTCTCCTCGAGCGTGACGTTGGACAATCTAGAAAAGGTTTGGGCAACAGCGCTACCAGTAGATCTAGTCAAAGCAAGCAGACGATACTCTTTAAGATGTGACATAGTCTTAGTATTTTGTGAAAGGGTCTCGGTGGTCTTCCGACCGGTGTTGCCGGTGGCGCCGACGATGAGAATTGTTCTGGGAGCCATGATTGATTGTTGGTTTGAAAGTGTCGCAAAGCAAGAGAAGGTAAGAGAATTGTGGCAGAGTAGATAAGATAATACTCTGTTGTGCAATGGTGTGTACGAGATATAAGAAGACTTCATAAGGTTCTATAGAGCCGTCACTCAATCGAATCAAGCAGTGACGTATGCATAGCGGATATATCTGCTTTGTAATCCCTGTATTTTTAATCACAAGTGCGGAGACGTCTAGTTACTTAGTTACACTTGGTAGTAGCTCGGCGGAATACTAAAGAGCTACTAAATTAATGGACTTTTCCTCTACAAGTCCAACCCGCAGAGTACTTGCTCGTCACACGTAAGGAAACAGAAAATGCAGAGTAAAAATTGTTTCAATCTTAGTGGAAAGCGACAGCAAGACTACAATCAATAATGGATGAAACAGCTGTTAAAACTGTTTTTTGGCACTCCCAATCGAATATACGGCATGTATGACGTCCATAGAGCGGGGTTTGCTCCCAAATCAACATAGTCACGTATTTTCATCATTTAGTGTTTACTAATCACTCGACTTGCACTAACTCCTTGAATATTGACGATAATCTTTTGGGCACCTCTTATTCACTCGTAAAATGAATTACATTCTATTTCCATGTATCTCATTACTTGACTGTAAACTCTTTTCAACATCTTCTTTTACGCAAAAACTTTGCTAGCAAGTATGACCACACAACCACCCAAAAAGATCCTTCTCACTGGAGCAACAGGCTAAATTGGTGGTTCCATTCTTATGGCACTGATTAATTCGAATATCACTTCCCTCAGCGAGGTTCCCATTACTTTATTACTCGGAGGCAAAGATCGTGCAGAAGCATTTGCCGCCAAGTATGGAGGGGGTATGGAATCACGTGCATATAGAGGACGTGGCTGATCTCTACGTACTCGTACTCCGTAAGATGGTCGAGGACAATGGGGCAGGGGTTCCTTTTGGCAAGAGGGGTATCATCTTCAGTGCGAACGGAGCCCATTTGCGATTGGAGCAAACAGAGGATTCGGTTCAGGGTGCATATAAGTATGGCCTCATCTCTGATACAACCATTTCCCATATCGATCTGGATGAGGGAGCAAGAAAATTTGGTCCAACTGTAGGAATCGTCAATGCCAAAGAAAATATGGAAGCCGCAAAGTCGTTTGTTGAGACTGCATTTGCAAGCAATGCGCGAACCATCTCGACTGTTGCACGAAGTTTGGGATGGAAGCCATCAAGGGGAGAAGACGCGTGGAAACAGCATGGTAGCGAGGATGCAGAGGTCATCAAAAACGAAAGAAAAGTGTAGTTTAAGTAGGTTTTGCGATTTAGAGACGAGGGCTTTTTTTTCAACGTTTGTATGATTACAAAGACCTGGATCTTGGAATATTCTCCGGAATAATCATTCCATGAGCGCTTCTAGAACGAGTAATTTTGCACATAAGGATCGCGCAGGCTTGTTTAAGCTGAGATATTTACTAGAGCTGATGATTCTTTTAACCTCGCTACCACTTCGGTTTCAGTCCGCTAGTGGCTCACGATATCAGCGAGCCCAACGGTCCCAAAAAAAACCATTCAGATACAGATTTCCGACCGGTGTACCAGATAAGACAGCATACAGCCTATCTTTGCTTTCTCCCATTTAGTCTGGAAGTATAATTCTAGGAGATTCCAGATGGTTCTTTGATAGATATCAATTCACAACGTCGTCTTACAGCTTCACAGCGTCGATCCGCAACACCACGGATCAAACTCACAAAAATTGCATTCTCAAGCAACATGGGTCTTCGAACTTTCATAACTCCTACACCGGAGACCTGCATCTGCGACAATACTAGAGCCCATGTGGGTTGCCACCGCTTGAGTCACTGACGCAAATTGGATCCCAGATACAAGCTACAATAGTGTCGTGTGCGCACGATGGCTCGTGCAAGCTATAAAGCATCACTGTGACCGCGTCGAAAATCAATATTTTGTCCCATCTCAGGGGGTCTGCCCGTGGAACCCATCTGAAGTCGACGTCGGTTTTGCGAGGGCATTATACGAAATTGCGGAGGATCGATGGGTTCATCTCTTAGGCAGTGATGGAAGGAAGATATTTGAGTTCTGAAGCATGATCTGATCAGCATGACTAGAAGACACTTAGGGAGACCATTTGGTGAGCAGGGACTCCATCATCTGAGTGGTATATATTGGGTCAATCGGATATATATCTTGTCAATAAATAAAGGCTGTCTAGCTAGGGAGATACAAAATCTTAATGAAGATCACATATCTGTATCAAATGTGACTCTAGCACGTAGCGTATCTTGATAGAGGACGCAATGATAAACAGGTCTCGACTAGTGCCAGTGCGAACTAGATGGCTCCACTATAGCTTCCCAATCAAGTCCGCACTAGGACACTGTGAGGTTTGCCTACTGCTCGCTTGCTATTTTCGCCCTTCACTAGTTCTGATTGGAGAATATTACATTGGTGCTAGTCAGTCTATTTCACAATGAGCTACCAAACAGAATCATTTTATATTCAGAAAATATTTCGTACCCCCCTAGATTTCTCTAAAGTTCCCTCTCTCACATCACGAATTACCTCCGAAACACTTCAGCAATCAGCATGTGTCTTTCACTTTTCGAGAGAATCAAGATCCTTAGGGCAACCTCCCGGCAGTACGACACCGTCAATGAGAAAGAGATAAACCACGTCAAATGCAAATGCGGATGCTGCCCGACCTAAAATCAGTCAAACCTCGCCAGAGAGTACCCTGAGATCTTCCGGGATGATATACCACGCAAACGCTGGAACGCGACTGAATGTCAAGAATGGATCATCGACGCCGCAATCTTCCACTGTAGTGTCAGCTTGAACCGGGCCTGCGAGGTTGCGACCGTAATTCTGCAATCCGATCCGCGGCCCGATGTGAAAAACAAAGCGCATATCCTGTACTCGATGCAATCACATGCTTGGACTGAGCTACTGGGACAGAAAGGGTAGGAAATTTTTGAGTGTTTGAGAGGGGTTGAGCATCGGAGCCTGTGAGTTTGGCCAGGTCCAGAGCTTTAACCTTCAAGAACAACAGGATAGGACTGTAGCCAGCAGTGTACTAGGTCCTGGAACAGCGTGCTTGGGAGTCATTGGACTTGGGATTCGGGGTTACTATGTAATAGGTTTGGCAAATGTTGGACACTCCTCAGACATCAGACAAGAATATACAATATTTCTTCTGGACCTCTAGAACTCTTACCTCGATCTCCAAGATTGATACAGTTATCAATTTCCATATTGGGTTTCGCCAACGCATTTGAGATCAACTCATCTGAGCAAACGCAACTTCAACAGGAGTATCATTCTTCGTTAGGGTCGAATTTTCTTTTTACTCAAAGATCTCGTCACTCCGTCGAGTCGCCCGCTCCGGAAACCCTAACCCACTTCAATCTAGCTTCCCATATTAAATCTTTCCACCTCACCAGCACCCACCACATCCAACCATTCCTCTTTCCACCGACACCATATCTCCCTGTCCGGCTTCCAACTCCTCCATTCTCCAGCTAGATTGAACTCCACATCCAATACGGCAACGTGCACTAGTATAAATCCTGGACGTTTGGGACTCATAATCCATAGTCTGGAGCCGCAATCCGCACAAAAGACCCGGCTGATAGTGTTTCCTGAGTGAGGGGTTGTGTCTAAGTATGTCTTGATCTTGGGGTTGGTGGTCAAGGTTGGGTCTGGGAGGAGTTGCTGCGGGGTTAGGTCAGAATTTGGCGAAGACAGTACGGAAATGATACTGGGATATGAGTGGGACAAGTCACCATTAGTAGTGAGGGCACGGGCTACATACCGATGTCTCATAAATATTCAGAGCCATGAAAGAAGATCCAGATGATTTCTTGCAGCTCATACAGTGGCATATGAGCTTCTTAAATGGACGACCTGATATTGTGAATGTGACCGCAGTGCAGAGACATGATCCTTTCGCTGTACTCAGAACCTCTTCATTATCTTGTGTAGATGGCTTTGAATTTGCAAGAGGAGAAGGAGAGGCTGCCATGATCGCCGTTCGCGGGTCTTCAGGCAACGAATGTGAAAGTCTTCAGACTCGATAGACGACGAGACACGAGTTGAGAAGGCGAAGGGAATAAGGATAAATACAAATACACATCTAGCTAAATGAATCACGATGATAAGCACCACCTCTTTTCGATAGCAAGCTAAATAGTCTGTCAAAGTAAGCTCGCATTTCGTACTCAGTGCCAATCGCATGCTGTGTCGTACTTTGTACAGTCTCCTTTTCGTAGGTTAGGAAATAGAATGCATCTGGCCAGCGACAAGGTTACAAACCTATAAGCTTTCCTCCTCGGAGATTTTATAGCACCGAAATCTCCAGTATTTGTATCCACATCTCGTAAGCAAGTAAGCTTCTTATCGAGTTGATCTCTTGCCATAAGCGAGTCAAGCGATAACACGATTAAAATATGAAGGAAGATTTTAGCCTTTGGCCGCGGTAATACCTACCTGGTAGAGTGACTGATGATTATGTGAATATAAAAAGCTTATTCAATCTCATATACAGAAATGCGTAGAGTACTGGCGCTGATGGGCTTGGAGGTTCGAGAAGGGTCCTAAAGGATTGGCCTCTCAAGTCCCACGATGCTATTCTTATGACGCTTAAATAGTACAGAACGTCAATCGAAGTCGAAGACGAGGGAGATTTCACCTCAATGAAGGCACGGGTGGGAAAGATTGCAGCATACCACAACAAGCAACAAGAAAGGAAAGGCTGGCACTTCTTCAATTTCACGTGACCAATCGCTTCCCCTGAAGTTTTGAGCAGTACATTTACGAGAAAAGCAAGAAATCAATCCAATAGGCTGAATTAGTCTACAGAAGACAGAGTCTGCGTTAAACTGCCCAAGATCTTGAGTCAAGTCATTTCTCACGTGCGAAATCTCGGGCCAAGAAATCCCCGAGCCTCTTTTCTCTCGGTCCCGACCCAGCCTCACTTCATCTGCATCGTTCAACCTCACTACCGTCATCCAGCACCGGATGTTCATATTCTCCAGCTTCACTGCCCATGAGCCCGATAAATTCAATCGTGAGATATAAGTATAGTCAACATTTCCTTGATCCAAGCAGTAAGTATCGTCTCTCTTCGTTTGATTTTTATGGACGCCTAGCATCGAAATCTACTTCATAGTCTTGGTCTTGTTTACGTACAACAGTACACGATCCATATTGGGAACACAATAGCCCGATATCACCTCCATACACTATTCAGACTCACACCCTTTTCGAGTCCGATTCATTGCCTTGGTCTGGTTCTTTACATGGCTCCTATCAAAATTGCCATCCTAGGCGGTGGCCCAGGTGGTCTAACCCTCGCGTCGTTGCTCTCCTCACAAGATTTCTCTTCAGACATTTCTTACAGAATCTTCGACCTCCGTCCACGCCCCTCTGCAGAGCAACTTTCCCTTCCCTCCGGTTCTCTTGACCTCCATGCTGAATCCGGCCTCCTCGCCCTCTCGGCCTGCAACCTGACCGCTCAATTCCAAGCCTTAAAGCAAGAATGTAGTGAAGCCAGCATTATAGCCGATGCGCAGGGGAAGGTGCATTGGTCTGATGATGGCTTTGGCGAAAGGCCGGAGATCGCGAGGAATAAGTTGACCGAGTTGTTGAGCAGCGTGGTGCCCGACGAGAGGGTGAGATGGGGATGTAAAGTTGTGGGTGTAGTGCAGGATGGTGCTGCGAATCCATCCGGGAAACGAGAATGGATCGTGAAATACAAGTCCGCTCAGCCTTCCAACATAGAATCAGAAGCCGAACCGATATCAGAAGAGCCATTCGACCTCATCATCGGCGCCGACGGCGCACACTCCCGCATCCGCTCACTCCTCACTCCCATCCAGCCTTACTACAGCAGCATCTCCTGCATCACCCTCACCATCCCGCGAATCAGCACCTTATACCCACACCTCTCAACCACCATTGGAACCGGCTCATTCTCAGCAATGGGCCACCGCAAAGCCGTCATGTCCCAACGCGGCGCAGGAGACTCCGCACGCATCTACCTCATGCTCCATACATCCTCCTCATCCTACCTCGAAGAATCCGGCATCAACTCTCTCTGCTCCTCCCCATCCCAACTCAAAGAGAAACTTCTAAGTGACGAGTCCCTCTTCGGAAATTCGAACTGGGGCCTTGGAATCAGAGAATTGATCGCCGCAGGATGCGATGCCGAGACAGCCGCGATGGAATCAGACGACAGAAGTTCGAAGAGGACGTATGAGAGAGAAGGAATTACAGCACGACCGCTCTACATGCTTCCCACAGACTTCACCTGGCCGCACAAGCGTGGTCTCACGCTCCTAGGCGATGCGGCGCATCTGATGACGCCCTTTGCGGGTGAGGGCGTGAATTGTGCTATGCTTGATGCTTTAGAACTATCTAAGGCTATTACATCGACATTCACGCCTCAATCTGAGACCCAACGTTCACAAAATGTTGAATTACAAGCGAATCAAGAGATGCTCGAGGTGATGGATGGAAAGATTGAGGAGTATGAGCAGGAGATGTGGGAGAGGGTTCATCCGATTCAAGTGGAGACGAAGAGGAATCTGGAGATGATGATGGATGATGTCGATGCGCCGACAAGGTTTGTCGAGTGGATGAGGGGCATGATTGAGGCTGCTATGGCGGCGGAGGAGGGTGAGCGGAAGGCAGAGGAGAGTAGTTGAAGATCGAGGGAGAAATTAGTCAGGATGAGCATTGAGCTAGTGTAGGATCAGGTAGGGAAGGGGGTAGAACTTCGACGGGGTCGCTGGAAAACTGGTATATAAGCATGTGCAAGATTGAGAAATATAGATATACTAGAATTAGGGCAATAGGAGCACTTCGAGTCAAAGGTTAGAATGAATTAGATTGACGACTGCTAGCTCGCTAGTGTTGGCTCGAATCTGAAGTGGATTTATGAACAGGCTCTTGTCGGTGAGAACCAAGGTCCACATGCGCAAATACATCAAAACCTCCTCCAAATCATCTACGAGGAACTTTTCACAAGGAAGGGCCACCTCTACAATATGTCAAGCATTCTGAATAGTGGTATCTGCATGCCCCTTCTAGCTCTCGTCGTCAACAAAACTGTAAGCGAGACTGCGGGGCAAGCAAACCTGGAAATCCGACCGACTTTCGCAGAACGCAGCCGAGCAGTAGAATTATACAAGTACAAAACATGTAAAATATCGATCGAGTCGTGCTGAGCAAATACGGGACCGAGTTGGAGCTAATGCCGATACCGATTCCGATGAGATGCATGAGAAAAACAAAACACTGCCCGCACCTTCGCTTCGACAGTACAGTAAGAGAGAAACATTTTCTTCCTCGGTCCGACGACCCGCACGAGAGTTCGTGTAACGTCCCACACGCGAACTCCCAATTCTCCGTCCTCAAAAAAAGTTGAAATCTTTTTCTTGAGACCGCTTGTTTCCTCTGCAAGGGGATCGAATAATTTCTTGCCTGCATATAACTCGGCCCGTCTCCATCTCGCTTCATCTCGGATACCGAAATATAAGAGTTTTCTTCCTGCATGGCATGGCGGAACGAGGAGGACATTCCTTTTTGAGCTATGTTCGTACCGAGTCCTCTAATGCCTGCATTCCTAGGTAGGTTAGTAGTTGGAACGACCTGCCTCTTGTGAAATCCAATTCAATTAATGAAGCAATGCTCAATACCCCAGCGCCTGCCTACCCGCTTCAATGCTTGGGAATGAGCGAGCTGAGACAAGGAAATAAGAGGGCAAGACAGACTAATGCACGACATACATCCGTAGTGCCTTCTTTGCTTTTCTCCATCGAGGGATTTTGGTTTGTGACTTGCTTCTTTTCAGCTGTATGTGTGTACGCCCCGCATGCACGAACGGAGATAACCGAGAGTTACGCTCGATGTGAGGGTTGTGGTGGGTTGTTGGAGATCAGAAGTAGGGAGCGGGAGGGAATATTGTTTGGTGAGTTACTGAAATGATTAAGTGGTATTTGTGGTTTTGATGCAAAAGATTATATCTTTGCTTCGAGTACTGGTAGGCTCTGAGATGTATATGTGCGACTTAATGAGAAAGCACCAAGCATAAGTTGACTTCTACTATCTTCAAGTCTCTGTGCTGCATGACATTCAAAATTTAACTGAAGACACTGTTTTTTATTCACTGCGACTGAATCTCACAGCACTACTCACATGGTGTACGTAAGATTGGCAGGGCGCGAAGTGAGTTTTCGCACTCGATACACTATCACAACCCTCTCGTATTCAGAACGCTCACCACTGAAGAAAATAAGACCATTTCCTACCAAGTTTTCTGAATCACCAACATTCTGTATGCATGTTACATACGCGATGTGAAAGAAGGTTGCACGTTGAAACAGCGTTACGGCAGCCAGCCGATTGGACGATGCACGTAGAGGGAAATCGTGAGCGGGATGGCTTGGGAGGCTGAAAGTGTGCCTGCTGCCTGATTGAGTATCGGTCGAAGATCTCTTGTTGGTTGTAATCATACCAGCGGAGGAGGGACTTGCATATAGCCGGAGGTGTTACGAGACGAGCTGAAGGGTTTGGGCGTTTTGAGGCGTGGAGAGGCACCGAGAAAATGGATTAATGTGTCTGATATGCCGTTATTTAGACGGCTCCTACCTCTGTAGATGGTTCGTGGCTGATTCTGGGAGGGAGCATCATTCATCGACTAATTATGTGAAAGGATGGATGTGCGTGAGGTCCTTTGGCCGGGCGGTTGGGGTTATGAGACGCCATGGCAAATTCGGTGTTGCCATGATATGTCTCTCGGAGACCCTGTTGGAAGGTTTGTGAATGAGACGCGAATTTGGGTGGAAAATATATTAATTAGCGGCATATTCTCGTGGCATTGTGTTCGCTATCTTCAGACAGATCACTGTACATCGAATTGGCGAGTGTCTAGGTGCATCGAAAAGACTTCTGGTACTTGAACGATGGTTGAAGAGGGCAAGGAAGAAATTCTGGAGGATCTGGTGGATGTCAATGATTGATGAGTAAGCGCCAAGATCGCAACCCACGAGGCACGGGTCGTCTGATGCCCTTTTCAGATCTGAATCAATAAATTCTCCAGCGGCGGCAAATCCACGATACTAGAATCAATGACAACTTCATTGCTATACAAAAGATCCACACGATCTAGATGTCCAAGAGACGTCACAAATGCCTACTTTCTTCGGACCCCCAACTGACCACGAGTCAAGCCACACCCTTCACCACGAATTCCGACTTTGTTACCTGGGAAAGGCCGGTTTGCTTGTCGGTCGTCTTATCATCATCTTGCATGTGTCAAGACTGCATCAATGCATCCAGACGCGGTTGCCACGAACACTTGGTAGGCTTATTTATGCTCCTTGTTGTGCTGGCAGAGGTTACAGTACAGCTCCATAAATTGGAGATGGCGTTACGCGCATTTGACGCCAGCATTATTATCACGCCGCATTGCATGGCAACTTCCACAACACCTTACAGCGCATCAAACCCATGCATTTTTTCAGCCAGTAACTCCAGCAGCCCAGTGCGTGGATTTTGAGGTATCACAGGCTTGAATATCACATCGTGACCCCCAACCTTCATCCGCTTTCCCTCAATGACATCAAACGACGCTATGGCACATCACGCTGCATTCGCTTCCAGCTCAGCCATCCCATCCCACTTTCAGGATGATGCTTCCCAATGTGTGCTCGATTCGCGATAGACATCATACAGGTTTTGCCCCTCACATCCTAATCTGATCTCTCTCCTCCATCCTTCCCATGCCCCACTCTTCAACGTTCTCGAAGTCAGATCGGCCCGCGAATAGCCATCCGCTGGAGATATTTTGACTTCCTTTGCCATTGAGGGGCAAAGCTGGCGGCTGCAATATGACGAATTTTCTTTCTCGGCTCTGATGTTTTCCTTCCCTTCCTCCACCCAATCCATCAATTCCCCTATCTACAATCCACTCTTTTTCACTACCATCTATCGTGACAATCCATGCCATGACCTAAAATGACGGACAGATCCGCGTTACGCGATGCGACCGAGGCACAAACCAAAAGCTAGCAACAGGACTTTGTGGGACTGGACAGCTGGACTACCCTTGGTCAGTTAGTCCATGGAAATTGTAAGCTGTTTTTCTTTATCTTTATCTTTGATCTTTATCTTTCGCTTCGCTCTAAAGGCCTGGTCTGACAGTCATGAGTGACTGTCAAACAGACCAAGTGATGAGATTCAAGGCTTTCCTTTTCTAGCGCTAAATTTTGAAAGAACCCCTCATTTCAATTGATCCCGTCGGTCGATTTCCTTTCCTTCACTTCTTTCACTCCATCTCAATCTCCTCATTTTCGTCATCTTTCATCACTCAATCCGCTTCACTACTCTTGCGTATCTCGCATCCACAAATCTCAACAGCAAATACATTCAGCGAAAGCCTCATTCTGATTGCCCTGCAACCCCGCCTTCTACACTACCCCTCCTCTCCCACGCCCGCCACGACCCTTCACTATCTTACCCCTCCACGTACAGCCGCCAATATTCTACATTTAGAAGAGCCAGCGCTGCAGCAACCATTAAACCCTTGCGATCCCCTGCCTGACCTTCCATCATCACTCTCTCACCCGACCCCGCGATTCCAACCAGGGCACGACGTGGGCGTTCCTCTATCCTCGTCCAGCATACAGCCAAACCCAGCTCATCTCACCTCTTGCAGCTCGCTCACAGCTCACTCAAACCTAACCCCCACACTCGTGGCTTAAGACAAAGCGCGCGATTGACGGGCCTCGCATGCACGACGCACAGCATCCGGCTAGGCGTACCAGCGACCCTGAATGAGCTTGCCTGCATCGTGAGCAGCTAGGATAAGAAGCTGTTCCAACCCCCCATCTCGTACACAACGAACCCCGATTACGCTCATAACATTCCTGATTTCTCAACCGCACCAAAGCGAACCGAAGCGAAGCGATCAATTGCTGTTATCCCCCGCAGCTTCATCCTAGAGCCATAGATACAGGAATAAGCTGAGTTGAGACAGACAGGCATACCTGCCTTGATTGGGCTTGCTTGCCTGCGTGGGGAAGAGGCCGAGTCGAGCGAGATACTGCTCATCTGCTCTATCTTGACTTGCAGTGCACTGTTTCGAGGCATCGGTCAGCTGAGAAGCAAGAAAAAGAGGTCCCCATATTCTGGTTACTCTTCACACCCTCAAGTTCCAACCTCACCTCATCATTCTACTGTTATATCACTACGATCACATTGCTTACCCCGCCGATGAGTCTGCAATTTGGCAAGAACCCCGCCGCCACTACCTCCCACGTCTACAACTACACCCACGCCCCCAACATTCTCTCACCTCGAAAACAATCTCCATCCCACCGATCTGAACTTCCCGTGGCTGCTGGGATCTAGTGGGCGTCATTATAATTTCTTCTTTTCCCCGTACTATCAGGCAGGCAAGTAACCGTTTGGATACGGGTGGCTGCAAGGCACTGGCCGCTTCGATCGAGGTCTGCATATTACCCTGGTCCATTCCAGCTCTTTAGTCGACTAGTCAGGAAGCCAGCCGATTTGGGAAAGAGAGAAGGTCAATATGAATGCACAAATATCCTTCATTGTAAGCACTTCCTTCTGTTTGTTCTTTTACTTTTCCGATTTCACCTCTGCCTTATGTTTTTGGTTGAGTCTGGAGTCTGGAGCCTCCAAGCTGGTCATCTGTTCAAGTCAGTCCCTGTGGTCTAGTGAATCACATTGACTTGTTCTTGTGATGGACAAGATGAGATCAAATGAACTGGGAAAGAATCATAGATCATGACTCTACTCATTCATAACCAATGTCTCATCCTCGTTCGATCATATATACCTCGTTCCTCTACCATCACTTCCAATGGATCTGTATCCATGTTCCCTTTTACCAGCATAAAACCGATTCTCACAACATCAACCTCATCTCCAACTTCCAAGTCAACTAACAATCGAACCAAACAGGAAGGCCAATTCAGCCTAATCCACATCCCCCTCACCCTCTACGCCTCCCTTCTCCAACCCATCCTCCGCATCCTCCTTCCTCATGGCGGCCCGACCCATACCCCCCTCGACCCTGAAGGACCCCTCTCAGGTCTCTCGGAAGACAACAAACACCACTTCCTTAACATCTCCGTCACACCCCTCGAATGCAGCATCGTCTGCCACGTCTCCTGGGCACAAAATGTCTTCGCACCCTTAATATCCCGACTCCCACCCAACCAAGCCAAACAATGCCACATATCAAAAGATACATACATCGTATTCAGCGTCAACAGCGCCGGCATGGAAGCCGGGCAACGAGTCATGGATCTGACGGCTCCACTAGCGATGGCCGCCATCCCCATCTTCTTCATCACAACCTACTACACCGACTTCATCCTCGTGCCCTCCAAAGACAGACAAACGGTCGGCGCAGCGCTGCTAGAACGAGGTTTCGAATTTTCCGAGAACGAAAGCGCATATGTAGTGCAAGTACCTAATCTCAACCACGCCCACGCACACTCCCGCATCCCCTCAGCAAGCAGCAACGAATCCACCGGTCCACCCTCCACACCACCACCGTCCAACGTCGCGGAGCTGCAAATCCGCACGTTCAAACAGTTAAGGAAACGAGGCGTCGTGCCTTTCATAGAACCAGATTTGCACCTTGTACAATGTTCAGGAAAGGAGATCCTCCCAGATGACTCTTACCATTCTCACTCCAACGGTAACGGCTACACCAACGGGCACAGCCACAGTCAAGAAAACACATTCCTCAGCACCATCGACCCAAAATTCTACATCGGGCTCATCTCCGCCCTGATAACACAACCGCGCTTCCTGTCCATAACCCTCGCACAAGACGACGCCCCTTCTCTACTCCTCGATAAGAGTTTATTGTGGCTGTTTGGGAATAGTATCGCTGGTGATGTGGATGGGGAGTTGGTACCTATCTTTTTGGATTTGGGAGGACTGCCGCTGGAGAGTACAGGGATTGTGTGTGGGGTTGCGGGGAAGCTTTGTGAGGTTGAGAGGATGGGTGGTGGGGGAGGGGAGCATGGGGATGAGAACGGGGCTGGTGAGAGGGAGAGGGAGGGTGAAGGTGGGGAGTTGAGTTATTTGAGTACGGCGAGGGCTGGGGCGGTTATTCTGAGTAAGGGGGGGAGTGTTAGGGCGTTGGAGGCGCTGGGACCGTTGTTGGAGACGATTGAGGCGTGAGCTGAGAGATCTCGCGTCGACTGCTGAAGGAGGCAGTGAGTGAGCGAGTGAAGCGAGAGAATATCCTTCTCTTTCGAACATGGCTGGCTCTCCACACCCCAGCTCTTGAGATGGATGGGATGTGCATTTGGCCGCCGAGGGTAGAGGAAAGAAAGATGGAAGCAAGGAGAGGATGAAAATCCGCACAAACGAACACGCATATACCTATCTCCACACATTAAAACGACACCATATACGGCGCACCAACACACATGGATGCATGCATTGGGAGGAATGGGTTGGATCGGAATTGCATGGAAATGGAATGGAACCGGAATGGACTGGACAACAAAAATTGCATTTGGGAGGTGTTTCTTGATTTTTGTACTAATATAAAGCCCGCATGAGCTGGAGCTGGGGCTTCTTGATGAATGATGAGTGAGTGAGTGGAGGTTACTTGAGCGATTCGGTTCGATCCTTTTTTCCAAAACATGGATTGGTTGGATCTTGATGTGAGATGGCGCGATGGCATATCGAGGGAAATGTAGGTCAAGAGAATGAAAGAAAGAAAAAGTAAGAGAGTTGAAATCAAGTTATTAAAAATCAATCGATATTTAACTTTGATTTTACAAAGTTGACCTTGACCTTGACCTTGACTTGACCCGACATGCTGCGCTCTCTCTGCTTCCTCCTCGTCGACTTCTCTCTCATGCTCCTCCTCCTCCTCCTAGATTCAGTCCCTCTTCCCTCGGAGATTTGCTTGTTATCAGGGGACTGTGGAACTCACTCACTCACTCACTCACTCACTCACTCACTCACTCACATAATCCCCATCATCTGCACCCCAAAAGCCCCCATCACACAGACCAGAGCTGCGTCCATGCCATGCCGCGAGCTAGCTAGTCAGTCAGCCAGCTAGGGATGTCATCCCATACGTACTTATGCACATACACAATCTTCCCTATACTCACATGACATCACAACTCATCACATCTTTACCCCTAAACCTCGTCCGTCCATGCACCACGGCACGGTGGCGAAGCTACTTTCTTTATTTATATACACATTTCCTTCTTCTGTTCCGTTCGTTTCTCCACCTAGAATCGGAGATCGGAGCTCTCCCACGCAATCATATTATACCTCAATAAGTACCTCACCTCAGTAAGTCGAGTGAAGGGAGTCAGGGGATGAAATGAAATGAAATGAAACGCACGAATCCGACGCGCTCTACTTAGCTAGGTAATCTTACAATTAATCCTTGGCGGTAGGTATGGTATGGGTTGGGTTGGTTTGGTGAGGAATCGAATTGAATTGCATCGAATTACATTGAATTGTGTTACTCGCGAGCGATTATTGGATATATACATATGTAGAATAGAGTATTGTTGTTACGAGTAGTAGTTCATGGTTAATTTTGAGGATCTACGTCTACATAGTTCGGGAGGATCCGACTTCCCCGAGGAATTGGATGGATGGACGGACGTGATGGTGGCAAGGCCAGAATGGGACCGTGGGGTGAGGAGCCATGCTCATGCTCCCAAGATTTTGTGTCTCAGGTTGCGGAGGATTCCCCGTGGGAGCAATTTGTGGGGGTGGAGATTCGACTTTGGATGGATGGAGTTAGATACTGTCGAGAGGTTGTTTTGGATATGCTGCAGCGCAGGTTCCCCCACGGTATCGTGGCCCTTGGGAATTTAGAGTTCATCGAGGAGGAGGAAGAAATGAATTGTAGATGCGCGCTGGAATGGTGTGGTATTTGTTGAAATTTCGATGGAGAGACCTTCGAGTGCTGTTCATGAATGCTTGAGTACTTTTGGAGGGGGCGGGGGATTGCTCCATCCATTTCCTCGGAAGGTAATTCGATATCTTGAGCGATCACTAGGTCTCATTTTACTCCCTTGAGTCATAACGAGGCGGGTGTTGAAAGAAAGATGAGTTGATGCCAGAACTTGAGCAAAAACTCCGGTAATTCGACCATGCTTTGGAGTGAAGTCGAAAATGTATTGCGAGGGACTGCGGAATGTTCCAAATGATTCTCGCCGTCGATGTCTCTCAGCCAAAATCCTAAATTCTAAATTCTTCCCAATGGCTCCATCTGGTATCCCATCATCTGACATTTCCATATTGACGGATGCAAGTCGTGACTTTCACTGATCAAGGTGTTTGATGACAAAGAATGTAATCCACCTTGAGGGTTTGTATCGGTCTTGGCACCGATGACTTCATCGCATTCAATTCGTACCCATCGCGATCGCATCGCATCGCCTCAAAGAACCGCCGCAAAACCCCGCAAAAAAGTACTCGTAGGTACCCAGATCATCATACCGTAGCACATCGATTCCCTCAGAGAACTGATCTTCGGGAATCATCAAGTCGTACAACAAAACACAGCATCGTACGAGGCATTCCTCGTACCACTCGGTACCTGGCCTGACATCAGACCAATAATAAGCCTTACCTTCTCCTCTTCAAGAAAACCAACAGAAGAAACAGTGGAAACCAAGCAAAAAATCAAAATGCATTTCGCCGTGTGACCCAGCTGAAGCTCAAATCCGGGGAAGAGATGGAACTCTCCTTCAGCGCACAGCCCGGCCGGAGGAGAAAGTCCAGGCTCTGGATGGGATTCTGCTTTGCCGTGTTGCAGGGCAGCCAGGGCTCGCTTAAGCTGGATCCCTGTAGATGTTCATCTACCCCGCCGATCGAGTGAGGCTTGATGAGGGAGTGGCCATCGCGGATTCGTATCTGGAGAGGGGAATGCTGGGTATATTTCTTGGGAGGTGCATTATTCTTGGACGAGGGTGTGTTGAATTTATCTTCAAGAAAAGAAAGGGCCGATCGTTGATGTTGCAGCTGTCGGAGCTTAAGATGGAGCTTGACGGAGCTCGAGACGCGGAATGACGCTACTGGCATTTTAGTCAAACAAAAACAATCAATGACGTGTGTCGATTTAACAGCGGCGGCTACGATCCAGAAGCCAGAAGCCAGAAGCCAGAAGCCAGAAGCCAGAACTTCAATTGAATCCGCAATCAAAAGCATTAACAGGATAGGATGGGATGTACCCAAGTACAGTACCAAGGTAATAGTAGCATAGAGCACAATGCAGAGGTAGATTAAATGGGGACTCGTAAGACCAGAGACAGCAGAAACAGGGCACCGCCAGTGCTTTGGTGAAGTAATTAGTCAAAGGAAGGAAAGGTCGGGGAAGCTTGAAGGCGTAACGTGAGGCAAGAGACGCACTGTGATTCGACGAGGGGCACAGGCGAGATGCACGGCTCTCACTCATTGGCCAGGAAGCACCGCGTCATGATGTTATGATGAATGAGGGCAGGAAAGAGGAGGCAGGGAGCTCTCATCGATGCATGCATGCTTGCCTGCAGGTAGCTAGCTGGTTGTTTAGCTGGGAGTAGGTAAGAGAGCTTGCTTCCCCTCTTCTTCCTTTCCCTCTTTCTCTTTCATTCCTCTTCATTTCTTCTCATCAACATCTCTTCCACGACCACATCGAGATATCATCTACTTCAATAGAGATTGGAGTATTGCATAACATTCCACAGAACACATTCCACAGGAGAAGCTGCAATCATGATTGATCCTACTCAGGTCATCGAGGCTTTCGGAAAGAAGACTTCGAGTCTTCTTGTCCCAACTCACACCCACTCGCCCTCTCCAACTGCTCTCCCAACTGTCATTCCCAATGTTCCCATCTACGAGAAGGTTGGAGAGACTGGAACCAAGACACTCTGGGTACGTTTTTGTACCATTCCCCCGCATCTTCGAGCTGGTAACTGACAATCAACAGGTTGTCTTCGTCCTGATGTTCATCTCCACTCTAGCATTCTACTACCTGGCATTCCGTGTCCCAGTTGTAAGTCAACAATCTGATTCCCCATCAATCTGCGAGACCAACTCTAACACAGTCCAGCAAAAACGTCTCTTCCACGTCATCACCGCACTCATCACCACCTTCGCCTCAATCTCCTACTTCGCCATGGCCACCGGAGACGGAAACTCCTTCGCCCACATCGTCGTCAAGGAAGCCCACAAGCACACCCCCGACACCGTGGAGCACATCTTCCGTCAGGTCTTCTGGGCCCGCTACGTCGACTGGGCACTCACCACTCCTCTTCTCCTCCTCGACCTTGCTTTCCTCGCAGGCATGAACGGCGCCAACATCACCGTCACCATCGTCGCTGATCTCATCATGGTCCTCCTTGGTCTCTTCGCAGCTTTCGGACGCACCGATGGCCAGAAGTGGGGATACTATACTATTGCTTGCATCGCCTACCTCGTCATCGTCTACCAGCTTGTTGTCCCAGGTCGTCGTGCTGTCGCTGCCAAGTCGAACAGCACCGCTAAGCTGTTTGCTTCGATTGGTGGCTTCACTCTCATCCTCTGGACCTTGTACCCAGTTGTCTGGGGTATTGGAGATGGTGCCCGCAAGTGGAGCGTTGATGCCGAGATCATCGCATATGCCGTTCTTGATGTCCTAGCTAAGCCAGTCTTTGGCTTCTGGTTGTTGTTTGCGCACGCCAAGAATGCTAGTGCCATTGATGGCTTCTGGGCTCATGGATTGAACAACGAGGGTAGCTTGAGAGTTGGTGATGATGATGAGTAAACTACTCGTCAGTCATCTCACCTCGAAACATAACTCGACACGACAATCGAAATCGGAACACGATTTTTATGAAGCAACAGGATACCGTTGGATTCCTGTTAGGGGAGGAATAGACTGAACAGAATTGATAGGTGGATAGGTGGTAGGGTGGACTGATGGAATGGTGGATACCAGGAATTTTCATGATCATTAATGGGACGGATGCGATGGGTTGGCATGGATGTTTTCATGGTCAATGAGTTTTCTGGGCTTACTTTGCCCCTTGTGTACAAGATACTGATCAATTGCAAAAGCGTGCATTCATTACATAATTTCGTTTCTCACGTGCCTGCATTCAATTTTGGTAGTATCAGTCAATTTCACATCTTTCCGTTGCGTATTTCAATGATCACATTCCATGTACATTCCTTGCTTATCTACCTGCCTGCCTGCCTCCTTGCGAATTGCTTTTCGTCTGGTTGCATTTAGCTTCATTTCAGTCATGTGGGCGCTGTTGCGCCTTTGGTTGGTGGGTTGACGTGTCAGGCTGGGGCGTCGAATGTGTTTTATCTTTCTAATACGTTGTTGTATATTGAGCCGGCTAGGGCGACTGGGCCTGGAGAGGTGGTGCAATTCTTTGCTGAGACGAATTTCTGATGAAAATTCTTTTAGGTTCTGTGGGGTGAGTACTGTACTATGTTTTCTTAAATCTGAAATACACTATTGGTGGCCTCGCACCTCTCCTCATTCTCTCACTGATGAATGTGACTCACGATCTGAAGCTGAAGCACCGCCTCAGGACGTAACTTGAATCTCATAGAGAAATCTATAGCTCTGATTCACTACGCTTACACGTTCGCAAGCTCCTATCCTTCCCTTGTTCCGTCCTCCTGTATCGCTTCTGAATTTCTTCTTGCTCGACGTTTGGCATATGACTGCCACAGCAACATGATTTCGATAATCGAATTGTTTCGATAGTCAGCCAGCCAGAACCACGCACTAGATCCTCTCATTATACGCCTTCTGTTGTCGACGCTTATCCACCGAAACATCCATGCTCGCCATTTCAGGAATGGCCACGAGAACCAAACATAGAAATATTGTTCAAGTGTCAACGCTGCTATAATGGCTATGGCGGTGGTGAGAATACGCGACGCGGCAAACACCGTAGCAGAGCGGTGCCCATCCATCTCTCTGATATCAGCACTGAAGATCCCGGCAACCAGGCTCAGAGGCAGGAAGCTGAAAGCGAGATTAGTCAAACGGCGGACACTTTCCGTTTGCCTGATCGCCTGGCGGCTCTCGTTTAGCTGAACATATGCCAGGAATGTTGAAGTGACCTTTTCGGCGCGGCAGAGGGCCTCATGAGACTCTTCGAGAATCTCGGCGAACCTCTTCTTGAGCTTGTTCCACTGATGTGTGCTCTCTATAAGTGCAGGTGCTGACAAGGCGACGTCGCGGGACTCTTGCACAACTTCCGCATCCAGGTATTCTATGTCGTTCATCGTATTGCGCAATCGGACTTGCCGAGCGGCGACTCTCCTTGCCAGGTCGTTGGCCTGTTTCCAAACTCGCTCTTTGTCGTCAATGTCACCTTGCTGCTCATCGCAATTGAGTATGTTGATTGTATGGTTCGCCTCTTTTGATGCCTGCTGCTCCAGTGTTTGGAACAAAGCAGACAGCCACAAATATGGGTCATATGCTTGTTCCGAATTTTGTAAGCTTCAAGCTGGATGCCGTTTCTCTACAGAACCTGGTAGAGGTTTCATTATCCTAGACTAGCTTGGCTCTTCTAGTGATCTTGGTCGTGGAATCTGTTCTCTTGCCTCAATAACGTTCAAGTCCGTATGTATATCTGGATCATAGTGCTCATCGTAAGCCCGTCGTGACGATATCTCTATGAAGAGAACTTATCATTGCTGAAAAGAGGAACACAACTGATAAAGGAGCTGTTAGGAGACTCGGTGTATTCAAGTAAGACAGTTCCCTACTCTGATCCCGGAGGAACACGATTGATAAAGGAGATGTTAGCGGACTCGATTTACTGAAGTAAGACACTTCCCTATTCTGATCCCGGAATCATATCTTTTGAATAGCGATAATATTCGTTGTGGAATTGGGGCGGCAGAGCAGGATAACATTGTTAGAACTCGGAGATGGTCTTGCTAGAAATTCAGGGCCGTCCTAGTGTTGAGAAGCTTGAGTTTCACAAGTGACAGTGATTTCGATATGGTATATTTCCCAAAATGCCACTCTCAGATCTGAAAGGAATAGTATGTTACCAATCTGACAGTTCAAGAATGGCAAACTAAGAGGCACGAAAGCTATTCTTTGTATGCTCGATGCATCCGCAGGAGGACTACTAATACACACTGCATTCGGCTGATTAAATTAGTGCAACCCCTGGAGTCCCAGTCAGAAATGCATGGATCACCAGGATGGTGGATGGGAGGGTGACGGGGATTACTTCCAATGTAAATAATCACGTGTTGCTACTCATGGGCAGTGAAATGTTGGCGTGGATGAGTGTCCAGGGAAAACAGACTTCACCATTATTACTGCAACATGTGACGAATTCCACTCGGAGAATCGGAGCAGACTGGCATGTGAAGAATAGCTGGCCGGGTCGCTGCTCTGAAGGAGGTCCATCGCAAAGTAGACAAATCCGAGCCGAGTCAGACCCGAAGGACAAAGATGATTGTTCGAGAAGAAAAGGCGGCGCAAACTTAATACAGTGGGTTCATCATTCAGCCTTCCAGCCTACAGGAATCTAGATTGGGAGATTTCCGTGCTCTATTACTACGCGGCCTATGCAAAGACCGTCAAGCTCAAATTAACTTTCTGCCCCTGCTTGGCTCACATCAGCTCAAGCTCAAAGCCCCAAGCCTCAGGGTCCAGGTGGAATGTGGAGCCTATCTTAGTCCTTCGTCCACCGTCGGCTCGCTCTTCATGATCATCCGAAACGAGACAACACGACAACATGACAGAGCGATCGCAGGTAAATACAGACGTTCGACTCCACGTCGGATGCCGGGTATCTTGCTGTCCGGAATTGAGATGGCATATTGACGGGATTGCGATGTGTCGTCATTGGAGACGTTTATAGTAAAGATAGCGACGAAATGCGTCAGGAAGGGTGCTTGGAATAAATACTGTTGACCCCCTTTCCCAACCCTTTCCTGTCTCTTCTTTAATTCCAAGTCGCCTCGTCAATTCGAATCATTGTTTTCACTCGAATACACCTTGTGGAATTGCCAACCATGAATGACAGCAGCACTTGGACACTTTCGACACTCAACGATGCGCGGTCTTCCGTGGAGTTAGTCGACAGACAGATGCCATCTCCGCCAGTCAAAGAGATTCCAGAAGACGAACACGAGTCGGACGAAGAATCAGACGAAGAATCAGACGCGAGTAGACAGGATGCATCATACTTTGAAGGAGTCGACCGCGATGAGCTCAGACGCATCGCAACAGCTTTGTCGCACAGAAGGAGCAACACACATGGCGAAATCGAACCTAGCTACACACTTCCCGATCCACAGCAAGGCACTTTCGACGAGAAGAAGTTCCTCCGATCATTCATCCATGAATTCCTAGAGCAAGGACACGCACCGAAGAAGATTGGCATTTCATATACGAATCTTAAAGTCTCTGGTGATGGCGCTGCTCTGCGCTTGCAGTCCACTGTCGGGACGACTTTCTCGATGCCGCTGCGGTTGGGAGAACACTTCAGTCTGAATAAGAAAAACCCGACAATGATTCTTAATGGCTTTGATGGACTGCTACAGCCTGGCGAGCTGTTGATTGTTCTTGGACGTCCAGGATCGGGATGCAGTACGCTACTGAAGACAATGTGCGGAGAGCTTCATGGTTTGCACGTGGAAGATGGGTCAATTGTCCACTATGATGGTATACCACAGAAACAGATGGTGAAAGAGTTCAAGGGAGAAATCGCTTACAATCAAGAAGTTCGTCCCCGCTACTAGTTCATGGCATACATGGGGCTCACGCTAACTACCTGTCCAGGTCGATAAGCACTTTCCACATTTGACAGTTGGACAAACTCTTGAATTTGCTGCTGCAACTCGCACTCCTTCACATCGGATCAAGGGAATGGATCGTGATCAATACTGCAAGTACGTCGCCAAGATAGCCATGGCCATCTTCGGCATCAGTCACACATACAATACCAAGGTTGGCAACGATTTTGTTCGAGGTGTTTCTGGCGGAGAGCGCAAGCGAGTCAGCTTGGCTGAGATGTTGGTTGCTGGTGTTCCCTTAAGTGCTTGGGATAACAGGTAAGGCTTCACTCTCCTTACTATTAGACTCCCAGACTGATATTTGTAGTACCCGTGGTCTCGATTCAGCGACTGCGCTCAAGTTTGTGCAGTCTCTTCGACAAGGAGCAGATATTACCGGCTCAACCCACGCAGTAGCAGTTTACCAAGCCAGCCAAGCAATGTACGATCTCTTCGACAAAGCTGTAGTCCTCTACGAGGGCCGTCAGATCTATTTTGGCCCCGCCAATTGTGCCAAAGCCTTCTTCGAGAAACAAGGATGGATCTGTCCGCAACGTCAGACAGTGGGCGACTTTTTGACATCGGTGACCAATCCACTCGAACGTACTGCCCGCAAAGGAATGGAAGATCGTGTCCCACGAACACCCGAGGACTTTGAAAGATACTGGCGCCAATCATCCGAGTATGAAGCTCTGCACCACGAAGTTGAGGCCCATTCTCAAAAGTACCCAGTCACACAGGAAGGCGAAGCAATCATTAGACTACGCGAGGAGAAGCACCATTCACAGGCAAAGAATGTCCGCCAACGTTCTCCATACACGATTAGCGTTGCCATGCAGGTCCGACTGAACACAAAACGAGCTTACCAACGCATCATGGGCGACATGTCCGCCACGGTAATACAGATTGGAACTAATGTTGTTCTTGCTCTCATCATCGGTTCAGTCTATTTTGGCACTCCAGCAGCGACAGCTGGATTTAGCAGCCGCGGCGCAACATTGTTCATGGCAGTGCTTCTCAATGCACTCACGGCCATTTCGGAAATTAGCAGCTTGTACAGTCAACGTCCAATTGTCCAAAAACATGCCTCTTATGCATTCTACCATCCCGCTACGGAAGCTGCTGCGGGAGTAGTATCCGATATACCGATTAAGTTCATCATAGTAGTCGTGTTCAACATCATCCTCTACTTCTTGAGTGGCTTGCGCCGAGACCCAGGACCATTCTTCCTATATTTCCTCATCACTTTCATGATGACATTTGTCATGAGTGCGATCTTCAGAACCATGGCCGCCGTCACAAAGACCGTTTCACAAGCCATGAGTCTGGCAGGCGTACTCGTGCTAGCGATCGTTATTTATACCGGGTTTGTTATCGCAATTCCACAAAGGCATCCATGGTTTTCTTGGATCCGTTGGATCAATCCAGTCTTCTACGCCTTCGAAATCCTCATCGCTAACGAATTCCATGGCCGCGAGTTTACGTGTTCCAGCATCATTCCATCTTACTCGCCCCTCCAAGGCGACTCTTGGATCTGTTCGGCCGTTGGAGCTGTTGCTGGTCGTGCCACTGTCAATGGAGACGAGTATATTGCCTCGCAGTATCATTATTACTACTCCCACGTGTGGCGAAATTTCGGAATTCTTGTTGCGTTCCTCGTCGTCTTCATGCTCGTGTACTTTGTTGCTACAGAGCTCAACTCTGTCTCGTCTAGTACAGCAGAGGTACTCGTATTCCGGCGAGGTCATGTTCCTGCTTATCTTCAGAACAAGGCTCCCGAGAAGGGAAATGCTGTGGCTCCAAATCCACGCGAGATCTCTGATGAGCCAGAAGTGAAGCCGGCATTGGAGCCTCAGACAGATATTTTCACCTGGAAAGACGTTTGCTACGATATTGAAATCAAGGGGGAGCCAAGGCGGCTACTGGATAACGTTGCTGGGTGGGTAAAGCCAGGAACGCTCACTGCTCTCATGGGTGTCAGTGGTGCAGGCAAGACGACACTACTCGACGTCCTCGCCCACCGCACAACCATGGGCGTTATAACGGGTGACATGTTAGTCAATGGAACACCTCTGGATGCCAGCTTTCAAAGAAAGACCGGCTACGTTCAGCAACAAGGTAAGCCACAAACATATCACAGCGGGTGAAAAAAGATACTGACTTCCATCTAGATCTTCATCTAGGGACAGCTACTGTCCGTGAAAGTCTAAGATTCAGCGCCATGCTTCGCCAGCCAACGTCGGTGAGTAAAGAAGAAAAGTATCGTTTCGTGGAAGACGTGATCGATATGTTAAGTATGCGCGACTTCGCCAACGCAGTCGTCGGTGTTCCCGGAGAAGGCTTGAACGTCGAACAGCGAAAACTGTTAACTATCGGAGTGGAACTCGCTGCGAAGCCAAAACTCCTCCTCTTCCTCGACGAACCTACTAGCGGTCTCGACTCCCAGAGCTCGTGGTCGATCTGCACATTCCTCCGAAAGCTCGCCGATTCTGGACAGGCAGTCCTATGTACTGTTCATCAACCAAGTGCGATTTTGTTCCAACAATTTGATCGCCTGCTATTCTTAGCAAAAGGTGGAAAGACGGTATATTTTGGCGATATTGGACCGAATTCCCGAACACTCCTCAACTACCTGGAAACAAAGGGAGCGCCGAAGTGTGGTGATGACGAGAACCCTGCTGAGTACATACTGGAAACCATGAATAAGAGCGTGGGTGATGGTGGCCAGGATTGGCATTCGATCTGGAAGTCTAGCGAAGAGCGTAAAGAGGTTGATGCGGAGATCCAAAGGATATGCTCGGAGAAGCGACCCGATCACACAGCAAGTAACGATCCCACCAGCTTCTCGGAATTCGCGATGCCGCTGCATGTACAGGTGCAAGCTGTTACCAATCGGATTTTTCAGCAGTATTGGAGAATGCCCGAGTACGTGCTGGCAAAGTGGGGACTTGGACTGATTGCTGGGCTGTTCGTTGGCTTTACCTTCTATGGGGCCGACGCAACGCAAGCGGGCATGGGAAATGTTATCTACTCTGTCTTTATGCTCACCACCATATTCTCTTCTCTTGTTCAACAGGTTAGTCTCTCAGCTGATACTCCAAAATAAAAGGCGCGCCTGCTAACATGAACCCAGATCCAACCGCTCTTTATCACTCAAAGAGATCTTTACGAAGTTCGCGAACGACCCAGCAAATCCTATTCCTGGGTGGCCTTCCTTTTCGCCAACCTCGTCGTTGAGATTCCTTATATGATCATCACCGGTATTCTCTCCTATGCAAGCTACTACTACGCCGTAATCGGGATCCAAAGTTCCGAACGTCAAGTGCTAGTCCTACTCTTCGTCATCCAACTCTTCATCTTCGCCAGCTCATTCGCACATTTGACCATCGCCGCCATTCCTGACGCTCAAACCGCTGGTGGCATAGTCACTCTCCTCATGCTGATGATGACTATGTTCTCCGGCGTTTTACAAGCTCCACAAGCACTCCCTGGCTTCTGGATATTCATGTATCGCGTCAACCCTTTCACGTATTGGATTGGCGGCATCGGAGGCACGCAATTACACGATCGACAGGTTGAGTGTTCCACGAGCGAGATGTCAATCTTCGACGCTCCAGCTGGTCAAACTTGTGGTCAATACCTAGAGTCGTACTTGGCTGATGCTCCGGGATATTTGTTGGATGCCAACGCTACTGAGAACTGCGAGTATTGCTCCATTCGGAATGGTGATATCTTTCTCGCCGGATCCAAGATCTTTTGGAGTGAGCGCTGGCGTAATTTTGGAATTATGTGGGCGTTCATCATTTTCAACTTCTTTGCAGCGATCATGCTGTACTATGTTTTCCGAGTCAAAAAGTGGAGTTTTGCTGGGATAAAGAAGGCAAAGAAGACTTAGACTCCTCTTCGACAAATCAGGCAGAGTTCAGCCATATGGCATGGTGCAGATTCTGAGAGGATTGCATGACATTGCAGTGTTACGGCCGCCAAAGCGCGGTAGGTCCGCATCGAAGGGCCGTTTTTCTTTTGTTTTTGAATTTTCACGATCCTCACATAGATTTGGATTTGGAGTTCGGATCTGTGCCTTAGAGTGGTGCTTCTAACCCGTGCGGTGTCTCATTGAACTCCCAAATTTGTATCTAGTTATTGTAATGTCTCAATGTAGCGCAGAACATAAATGAGAATTATGTGGTCTTAGAGATCCCCAATTGTATGCAGTCAGTCTGAATGACTACGCCGAAACTTTAATCGTCCTCCTGAATATCAGCAGCGTGGGAAAAACCAAAAAGTAATGCCGGGGAGACCAATATTAGCAAGTGCTCGGCCTAGTTGAGATCAAGGCAGTGGATCACTATATGTCCATGAAGCTATATGCTCGAGGTGTAGATAATCAAGGTCAGAATAAGGACAAACTTACGAAGAAATATTGACAAAACGCCTATTCCTACACCAGCTGCAAAGAGCTGTGCTTCTTTCCGCCTTCAAGCACGGCATGCATCACTGACAAGATGTGCTCAAGCTCTTCAGTACCTGGTCTGGGCCAATGTTGGGGTTGTTGTTTCTAAGCGAGTGAGTCAGCCAAGGCTCAAAGTACGTCAAGTGCAACCATCTCCGCGGACCCGTCCACTTCAGATATCTCACCTGCATGGATGCGCGAACAGCGCCACCCTACTTTTCCGAACAATGCAATTGCATCAAGTTAAAGTGACCACAATTCGGGTCAAGTTAAGTCTAGTCTCCGAAGACTGACTGGTGATAAGTAAGACCACGGAGAATTATGTGATTGAGAAGAACTGTTGGACAAGCCGACCGGAAGCCTCATCGGGACTTGAAGACTAAGTCGCCAATTTTGGACCACCATTCTCGGTATTCCCGAGTGGTCGACAATGACACCGTTGGTTGAGGGAGGAGAATCGGGGAAGGATAACTTCAATGCTAATCTCAGTAAGGGATGCTTAGCCGAACTCCGACTTCGTTGGGATATGATGCCTTAGAATGACTCGCCCTCTGGCAATGTATGCTCTCACTGGCCCTCCTTATATCAGCACCTTTGATCTTGCTTTATAACTCAAGAAGCCTCATTGCTTGACCAAAGGTAATCACGCAGTTTTCATCCAAGCAATACATCTAGTCTTTGGCAATGTATCTACGCGCAGCTCACGCTGAGCTCCACATCCCTTCTCTTTACGCATTTATCCGCCAAAATCCTCTCGGGATTCTCACAACTGCGATCCCGTCACAAAATCACAACACAATCCAATCAAGCCACATTCCCTGGATTTTGGACGTCCTTGACGAAAATGAGACTTCAACTCCGACAGCTAAACTTCGTGGCCACTTGGCAAGAGCGAATCCCCAGAGCAAAGTGTTGATCGAAGCCGCGACGCAGGCCGGAACAGATAGATTGGAAGAAGATATCATGATTCTGTTCAATGGACCGTTGCATCACTATGTCACGCCCAAGTTCTACGTCGAGACAAAGCCGAATACTGGGAAGGTAGTGCCGACGTGGAACTACTCGGCAGTACAAGTCTACGGCAAGGCCACTATATTCTTCAACACCTCAGCCCCATCCACCAACGCCTTCCTCTCTAAAGCATTAGATGATCTGTCCCAGCAGAGTGAGGAGGGTATTTTCGGCTACACCGGCAAAGGAGGAGCGCCAAAGGCGTGGTCAGTAAATGACAGTCCGGAGAGCTATATTGGACTGCTAAAGAAGGCAATTATCGGGATCGAGATTGAGATTAGGGAGATAGGAGGAAAGTTTAAGATGAGCCAAGAGTTGAAGGATGGAGATAGGGAGGGAGTCATTGAAGGCTTCAAGAAGCTGGGTACGGAGGAAGGTGCCGAGATAGCTAGCCTCATACGCGAGAGATATGACATGGTGAAGAGTGCAAAGAAGGCGTGATAATGAATTGATGAAAAATTGTCTGAGTTATATCGTTGATGAATGTTGCTGGTATGAACAGTGAATGTCTATCTGCATCAAGACTACGGTCTCTTCGTGAAACGAATCGTGATTAACTGTCGACCACTCTGGAATGAAAAGACATCACTTCAGCTCACTCATGAATCCTTTGATAGCGCAACATTCATCGTCAGTGAGAGTGATGGCAAAATCCTCTGTCAAGGTCGATATCCTCTCTTCCTCAGTCTCGATCGTTCTAACAAGTTCTTTATCCCGTCCCATCCGAGATTTCAGCTGATTCCGAATGAGAAGTATCGTCCCAGATAGCTCTGTGGAACGTTGTTTAACCGCTGCATTGAAGGTGAAGCGCTGTGCGACGACCACCTGTGACCACAGGCTTTTCGTCATCGCGTAATGGTTCAAAACCTCAAAGTCCTCGGAAAACATCTCAACATCTGGAAAATGGTAGATCTCTTGCCAGTCTTCAGGTTCCCTTCGCTGTGAGTATACCCAAACCGTTTGGTCTGGATCCGTGTGCTGAGCGAGCTTCTTTTTCTCTAGTTTCAACTGTTGGCCCGGAAGTCCAATACAGATTTCGCCTGACTCGAGTGGAAGTGGACAAGAGGGCCCATCAACGCCATACCCTACATCCACCAAGTATCTTGAGGACCCAATAGTGACAATATTCGCCATATGGCTCCTGGGACAATAAATTCAGCTCATGATCAAATGATAAAAAGGGATACAAGAGAAAATACTGACATGGCCCTCCAGCTTCCATCATAGATACCTCGAGTGGCGTAGGTGATCCGGCAAAATACACCCATAACCCGAAAGCCGAGACTCTCGAGTATCGCCCCAAAGAAAGTGTTGTTTTCGAGGCAGTAGCCTCCACGACATCGTCCTACGATCTTGTTGAAAAGGTCTTGGCGATTCAGAGATATTTGTTTGTTAACGGAATAATGAAGGGAGAGTGTTTCAAATGGCACATACACCAATTGGTGTCTCAATAATTCAGTGAGGAACGCGAAACGATCGATGGGATGCTCCGCCTGCGGATAGTGGATGCGGTGAAAGTAGAGGTCCAGCTGGTCAGAGGAGTAAGAGGACATTCTAGCGGATGTCGGACGGAGTTGTAAGTTTGCCGTAATGCCGCACCCACTCGATGTAACTTCCTCCAGAGCCAATAGGAAAGAGGGTATTATTTGGTGGACGAAGCGGAGTCAAGAAGATCTCTAGAAATTTTGAGTTCGATGCCGACAAAGGCATTTGTCTCAGCCACATATTACATAATGGCTTCAGTGCGAGATACGATGTCACGGATCGGATCGAAAATTTGAATTCATGACACAAAGTGACTGACACTGGTCGAGGAGCCCCCAATGTCGATTTTCTTTACCTTCCGTCGTTTTCTTCTCAATTTAATGCCAGCTTTGATAGAGATATGCTTCTGCAAATCAAAAGCCACGATCTTGATATCTGTCTGCTTTTAATTGGAACTGAGATTGCGGGGCATTTGAAGGTTTGCCTTGATGCCAGCTCAATTTGTATTGGTGTTGCATTTACATTGAGGACGTTGGGAGAAATCGGATAGACGAGCCAAATGGAAACGGACTTTGACAAATTTGATCGCTATTTTAGATCTCACTGAGCCTTCTGCATGAACCAAAATAAAGACAGAGCCAAATGCTACCAATCTCATGCCAAACCCTTAGAATAAAATCCGGTTGCCACGCCAGGTATAGCAAACATAATAAACCGCTCTTATGGCATTCGAAGAATCGAGCGAGACGTGCGAACATCCGGAGATAGACTGCTCAATACGCGAGCAAGCTCATCCGCAGCAGCTTCCAGAGCTCCGTCGGAACAGGGTTCCAAAGCATCAAGAATGAACAACACACGTGTCGTCTCGTCAGAAAGCCCGGTTCGCGCACACTGGCGCCAGTTCCAGCGGCGGCAGGTGATGCCTCCATCATCACACCACACAACTTCTCCAGGAGGTGGGTGCTCTGTGACAGCTGCACCTGCTGAGTTCGTCTCGAAGGTTTCTTGACCAGTGGCCCGAATCAACACAGGGAATCCTTTGTACTTGTCTAAGTCTTCGCCTCCAAGTGGGATTTGATGCTTGATGGAAATGGCGTTGTAAATGTCGGTTAGCCGGTTGACACGAGGAAGGCCGCCCTCTACACGACGCATCAACGACTCGAGGCTGTTGCGCTCTTTCTTTGGCTTGGCTCCGAATGCTTTGTACGCTTCTCGCCAGGCGGAAACATGGGGTATCTCGGTAACGGGCTGTTTTGATAGAGCCTCCCGTGCAGACGATTCGGCTTCTAGCAGAAGAGACTCGCTGGTGGAATCGCTTGGACCTGGCGGAATGCCTTCGACTGTCATCAAAAGCGCGCGATAGTCTGGTTGTAATTTGAAGATCTCTGGCGCTATCTTCGCGCCATTCAAGAATGCCTCTAGGGTTACAGACATGATGGAAGGTACCGCAAGGTTGCTAGGTGGAAGAGGAATGCTTGAGGACAGTGACCGGTCACTTCAGTTCGCGAATGGAAGACGTGACGGGGTCGGTTAAGTAGCTTCTCTCCGGCTCTAACGCTTCCTATTCCGTCTAGCTCTCTTCCGCCACATCTCGATACACGTGACAGCTAGAGGAAGGGTGTTCAAAAGCGTCTTGAAGGGCATGTAAGGGGAGGTATATATGTTGACCCGAGTATCCTCATATGGGACGGAAGAGAAAACGGATCGTAGGCTTGAATAGAAGAACCGGGACACGTTCTACCCGTGGTCAATGAGACTCATCTTTTGCCGAAATCTGGCGTTGACGGAGAGCGCGAAGGAAGGGAGGCAAATCTATACGTCGAATTCTAAGGCGATTTCGTTCTTTATTCTAGGCAATCCAAAAGTGTTACGAAGACATATAGATCAGCGAAAAAGCTAAGTGCGGATTATACATAAATGGCTAACCAAACAACAAACACAATTAAGCGAGGGACTGGATTCTACGGGACGCATATCTGGAGGCAGCCACTTGTGCAATAGTTTGACAGGATCCATATTCTGATGCATGCATGGTAAGCGCAGAAATATAAAAGAAGAGGTAGTGATCCAACCACAGCGTTGAGCCAAGCGAGCGACACCACCTCGGTTTTCGCTTCTTACAAAAGTCGGATTCGGGAGTCATTGGACACAAAAGCTTACAAAAATTATATTTAGGCTCTCACTGATCATATTATATAGGCATATCATATTGCTTTAACCAACGCATAACCTTCATCGCAGCCCTGGCAGCTCCCACAGGAATCCATCCTCCTTGGCTAGGCTATGAAACGTACCTCACACTTCGAACCCTGCATAATAGCATCCTACCCAAGCCTAACGAGCACATCACCATGCTTATCAAAGATCAAGCATTCACTTCAAAGCCTTGCTATATGTCCCCCATGGATGATCTTCGCGTCGCATGTTCTAGGAGATACTTGATAAAGATCTCAGCTCCTGTTATCGCGCGATATCATTTCGCTCGTCCCTTCTGGTCTTCATCATGTTACTACCGACAATAGCAAATGTCTTGACGGCATTCATCATATGTGCTGGCACTGTTAATGGAAAGACAGCACCGTATGCTGTGAAAGAGCGACACCATGTCCCTTCATCTTGGTCAAGAATCGGTCCAGCTCCTGCAGCCCATTTGATTCAGCTGCAGATCGGACTAAAGCAGAGCCAATTCAGTGAGCTTGAGAAACAACTATACGAAGGTATTGAGGAGAAATGAGAAGGATTTCAGACAACTAAAATATGACCACCACGACTTACTGACAGCGACTAGTGTCCAACCCAGGCCACGAAAGATATGGCCAGCACCTATCGGAAGACCAAGTCAATCAACTCGTCAAGCCCACGGCAGAAGCAACCGACCAAGTCCTCAGGTGGCTTCGAGAGAACGATATCGAGGACCAACTCGAGTACAGCCGAGCCAAAGACTGGATCAAAGTCATTTTGTCAGTCGAATCAGTCGAAAGACTCCTCGACACAAAATACTTCATCTTCAAGCATGAAGACGGCTCTCACCTAATCCGAACACCAGAATGGTCACTCCCATCACATCTCCACGAGCAAATCCAAACAATCCAGCCCACAAACTCATTCTTCCGCATGAAGCCTTCGCGATCAACGCTCAAAATCGCTCCAGCCGATGGGCCAGATGTCCAGATCGCTCCTGACAGGGCACCATCAATCAAAGCCGTTGCCGACGTATGCAACCCAGATCTCGTAACGCCAGAAAGTCTACGTACACTCTATGGTACTCACCCCTTCCACAATATATCAAGAAAAAAGACAAGTCTCTAGTCTCTCGCTCAAAGGAACAATCGACTACACCCCTCAATCAACCAGCAAGAACCATGTAGGAATGACAAACTACCTGGGAGAAACCAGCGTACGCTCCGCGTCTCCCTCTTACTCTCTCATTTCCGCCCCGACGCCACCTCAGCAACCTTCACCCTACAACCATCTCCTCTGGCCCCGACGAGCAAGCACCAAACACCACCTCCCTAGCAGCCGGTCGCAATCTCGAAGGGAATCTCGACGCCCATACAATTCTCGGTATCGCGTTCCCGACCCCCATGGAAGTCTACAACACAGGTGGCAGTCCACCATTCCTGCCTGATCTCGCAACGCCGACAACTACCAATGAGCCGTATTTGGACTGGTTGCAATTCATGCTCGGGCTCGATACTGAGAGTATTCCGCAGGTTGTCAGCACGAGTTATGGAGATGATGAGCAGGCTGTGCCGTTGAGCTTCGCGACGGCTGTGTGTAATGGGTTTGCACAGTTGGGGGCGAGGGGTGTGTCGTTACTTTTTGCGAGTGGTGATAACGGGGTGGGTTCGAATGGCGAGTGTGTCTCGAATGACGGGAGGAATGCGAGTATGTTCTTGCCGATCTTTCCTGGTAGCTGTGTAAGTATTCCACTCTCCCTGGCTCGCTATGTCGTTGGACGCTGATGGGACTTTCAAGCCGTTCGTCACGACGGTTGGTGGAACAATGCGGATGAACCCAGAGGTCGTTGCTTTCAATCCAGGCAATAATTATGCTTCTGGCGGTGGATTCAGCAACTATTTCGCTCGTCCTGCATATCAGGATGCCTTTGTTGAGCCGTATATCACCTCGCTAGGCGATCAGTTCAAGTGCTTGTACAATACGCCTGGACGAGCTTACCCAGACATTTCAGCGCAAGGCTTCCACTATGCGACCATCTGGAATGGAACCCTAGTATCGTTAGATGGAACGAGGTAAATCATCCCCACTTCCCCAGTCAATGCCCTCTTCCGCTCAAATCAGTGTTCGGGCTATGCGTGCTGACTTGGTAACGAAGTGCATCCACACCAGCAGCCTCAGCGATCATCTCACTCCTCAACGACGCTCTCCTCGCAGCCGGAAAACCAGTTTTGGGGTTCCTCAACCCGTGGCTCTACTCACAGGGTTTCAAGGCGTTGACAGATGTGACGAGTGGTTCTGCGCGAGGGTGTGACGGAGCTGGGTTTCCAGCACAAGCTGGCTGGGATGCTGTTTCTGGGTTCGGAACACCTTTAAGTTCTACTTCTGTCAAACCCGTGGTTAATTTGTGGTAGCAGCAGGGAGATTGGATGGAAATCGCTGATTTACTAACCTTTGCTGTGACATATAGGATTTCCCGAAAATGAAGGCTGCAGCTTTGGACAATGGGATTTTCTGAACCGAGTCATTGCTTCTGTCAGTCAACATGAAGAGCAGGATTAAACAACACCCTAAGAATGGCTGCTGAATGTTTGGCAATCTTAATTATGGAGCATGGCGGCGTCAAGTTTGTTAGTTACGTGGCCGGATATCTGATGCAGAAAAGAAAAATGATACTTTGGAAATATGCTACATTCTGTTCTTTCCATTCGCGTCTATCGGCAGGCATCAACAATCAACAATACTCTCAGACAGTTCAAGCAAGCAATGCATCCATACATTTTCCTTCCGCTCTCAAATCCATCTAGTCACGCTTACTCGTCGGTGACCGAGGCAAACTTGTCCGTCATGGCCTGGATGAGATCCTCATACTACTTTTTGTCAGTATTGATTAGAACGCAGGAATGTGCAAAACGTACCTTCTTCACGATGACATCCTCTCCGTCACCAGGAACCTCGAACTTCATGCTTCGGAGCTGGGACTGGATTTCTCCAGTAGCTTCTCGGACCTTGTTCCAGTTACCTCCTTGGGCGATAGCCTTCTGAGCCTCATCGTGGAAACCCATCATGGCCTTCATCATCCACTCAGTCTTCCAGATGGGGCAGAATTGATCGTAATCAGAGTAGCCATTCTGCTGCAAGAAATCTTCCTTGATCAAACCTGCAACATCCAGAGTAATTTTGTCTGGGTCAGAGAGCGCGGACTTTCCGACCAATTGCACAACTTGGTCCAATTCCTCGGAGTCGGTGAGAAGTTGCTTGATACGGTCACGGAGTCTTGGGAATTCGGGGAAGTCCTTCTCGTAGAACTTGTCGAGGACTGTTGTGTACTTGCTGTAACTGAGAGCAGTGTTGATGGAAGGGAAATGTTTTCTCTGGGCGAGCTTCTTATCGAGACCCCAGAAGACCTGCACAATACCAAGGGTGGAACTTGTGACTGGATCTGAGAAATCACCACCAGGGGGACTGACAGCACCGACGATACTGACACTGCCCTCACGGTTTGGGCTACCAAGAGCTTGAACCTTTCCAGCACGCTCGTAGAAACTGGCAAGCTTAGCACCAAGATAAGCAGGGAAACCTTGATCAGCAGGCATTTCTCCCAAACGACCGGACAATTCACGAAGAGCCTCAGCCCACCGGGAAGTCGAGTCAGCCATCATGGCAACGTCCTTTCCTTGGTCCCTGAAGTATTCTGAGATGGTAACTTTACACAATGGGAAATTAGCAATTGCCTACTGCAAATGTTCTATAAAAAGGACAGGACATGTCTCACAAAGACCTTGGGTCCCGAGACAACAAGTGGAGGAAAAAGAGGTCTATGCAATACGTACTTCCAGTATAAATTGAAGCCTCACGAGCGGCCACAGGCATGTTGGAGGTATTGGCGATTAGAGTGGTACGCTTCATGATAGGCTCTTTGCGACCTTCGATATCGATGGACAGCTCTGGAAAATCCATCAAGACTTCAGCCATCTCATTTCCACGCTCTCCGCATCCAACATAGATGATAACATCACTGTTGGAGAATTTGGAGACTGATTGAGAAATGACAGTCTTTCCACAACCGAAAGCACCTGGAATAGCAACGGTGCCACCTTGAACGGAAGGAAAGAGGGCATCTAAGACACGCTGTCCGACAATGAAGGGCTTGTCTGATGCAAGCTTCTCGGTCGTTGGGCGAGGAACACGGACGGGCCAGGTGTGCATCATGCTATGCTCGGTCTTCTTGCCATCGAATTCGATTTCCAGAATCTTCTCATCAACCTTGTAGCTTCCCTTCTCCGCAATTCGAGTGATAGTACCTCGGGCTCTTGGTTGCAAAATGATCTTGTGGTCGTCCAAAAGAGAGTTCTCGTAAACAGTACCCCAGATATCTCCTCCAGTAATGTGATCTCCAACCTTCATCAATGGCTTGAAGTCCCAGCTCTTCTCTCTGTTCAACGCGGGAACTGCAATACCACGAGGGATGTAAATACTGTTGGAAGCTTTGGCAATCTCTGCAAGTGGTCGCTGAATACCATCGTAGATAGTTTCCATCAAACCAGGTCCCAACTCGACAGACAGAGGCTTTCCAGTTCGAATAACGGGGTCTCCAACGGTAACACCAGCTTCCAAACATTAGCAACGTCCGACCAGATCATCAAGTATGCCATACCAGTCTCCTCGTAAACTTGGATGTATGCTCTGTCCGCTTCGATTCGAATGACTTCGCCGACGAGTTTATCGTGTCCGACTTGAACCTGGAGCTGTGAGCTTGTGCCAACTATCTGCCTGGACCTTTCCTACCAATTCGTACATAGCAACTCCAATCATGTTCTCTGCCACTACGACGGGTCTGCCAATGATCAGTAATGTAATACCATACCGATTCAGATGTTCGCATACCCGGAGACGGAAAAGATGGTGCCTGGATAGCTATCATTAGTTGATTTGAAGTGGCAGAATCGATTGAGGACAATGCATACCATATTGCTCATCGTCGTCCTCCTTGATCGCTGCCTTCTTTGGAGGCATCTTGACTAGTTCTTGATGTTCGACTTCAATTGGCACCTGCTGCAAGGTGCGTGGGGTTGAAGGTGGTGAGGTAGAGGTGAAGCCGGGTGACGGTGGAAGTGGAGGAAGCTCTGGTTCCAATTGAAGCTCTTGAGAGACGCTAGGGCGGCGGTGCACGGCCACAGACAAGCTATCAATGTTGCGAGTACGGATCAGATCATATAAAGACGGACGGGCTTTCAAGCGGGGACGAAACCCGACGTTCATCAACGGGGACCGGTCTGTTAGTCGATTGGAAGGAGAAGATGTCAGAGAGAGGCAACGGGGATAGTGTTGATGCAAGATAGAGGTGCGGGATGATGGGGCTGAGCAATGTTCTTGCTCTGTCTTGGAACCTTGAGCTTAAGCGAGAAAAAGGGAGTTTGGCTGGGAGAACTCGAGATATAGGGAAAAGTGTAAAGTGGACCTAGGACATGGAGAGAATGAGAAAATTGAGGATGGGTATTTATATGATGAGCTATTTGGAAACTCGAATGTTCATTTCTTCCATTCTTGGGGAACATCAATAAAGACAGGGACAGCAGATTCGTTCCTGTTACCAGTGCTCTTTAAAAGTGCTATAACACTTAAAAAACGACTTTTCAAGCTCACAACGGTACTGATACCTCTAATCATTGTCGTGACATTCCATCAGAGTGTGCTTGTGGTCTCTGGAGATGGCCTGGATTTATGATTCTGTCAACGTACCGGCTACCTACGGGTCGAGCGATAAGAGATTCTTAAATAGCAGGCGGTCCAAGAAAGAAACACATCTCTATCTGCATACGAGTGATTGTGCTAGCTGAGGCACGTACATTGGATAGAAGGGTTTTATTTATTAGAATATATTAATCATGAACCTCCAACTCTACTTACCTTAGGTAGGTAATTGTCCCAGAGCTCCTCCTGCCACTTATCGCAGCTTCCCCGCCACCACTATCGCCATGACATGTTCACCGTTCAATTCATGAACCGCTTCAAGAGTCACTCTCTCCTTCGCATGTGACAATTCACTCTACATATGGACTCTTCAGACCATGTAACTCCAGTTGTATATCCCGCAGAAGATAAGATCACTGGTCACCATCCCATCCCATTCTCAAGCCAGCCCAACCCATTTGATCGTCACATGGCTGTACTGCAAGCGTCCGGTTCAGATAACTCAGCGACATCCTTCCCAGCTCGGAGGGCCAATTACAGCGCCAGACAGTGATATCCGGTCCACTAAACGGGACAAACCAGACCCCCGACTACCACCACCCTGGTAGGCTACGCTACGCTACAACCTGTATCGACGACTTGACATCGCTCACTCACTGCTCCCCGACTTAGTGCCTCGTTCGAGAGAATGACCACCTTTGCCCGCGCAACTGATCGAGTTCTGGATACAATACTGCTTGGTGTCCACATACCTTCTGACTGAGCTTGTCGTCAACTCGAGCGCAAGCTAGCCCACCTAAGCTCCAAGCGGCAACTCAGCACTGCATCAACCCCGACAGCACGCACCTCACTGCACTTCAGCATCTCGAATTACGCCATCTACCTCTACTTTGCTACGACCAGCTCACCGCGACGCAGTTACGACAACAGTACCTGGATATAAAGTCACCAGATACGTCTTTGTAGCACTCAGCGACCAGCGGCACCCCCGCAGAAGTCGTCCTGGCTGACGATCGCCAACCTTCTACATCCCCATTCATCACCGACGACCCATCCACTCCGAATACCCCCCTTCCACCTTCCAGCACATTACTCTCAGCCCCAACTCCCCAAGACCAACAAATATTACAGGAATTACAACAGTACACAAGCTCGTCTGCTAGCACGTCCGCAGCAGGCTCCCCAGATCTCCTCCCTTCCCAAACCCAGGTGCTCGGCCGCCGACAGCGAGACAGCTCTACAGAGTCGGAGGAGCAAGAAGGCATTCAACAGAGTCTCCGGGGCTCAGCGAGTGCCCATTCAAGCAGCAACGACCACCGAGCGAAACGAAGACGCCAGGGTTCTAGAATGAGATTAGAGGGAGATACCAATAGCTCAAATGGGACCTCGAGGCCATTCTCAAATGGGTCGGGGCCATCCGCCCTGCATAAAGCTGCGCTCTCGAATTCTGCAAACGGCACACGGCGCTCTTCGGTAGCCATGAACGGGTCAAATACAAACGGGCACTCAAGTGGCAAGCAGAGGCCAACATATTTTGGCCACGATCGAGAAGAAGTGACTAGAATTTTGATACAGTCTTTGACAGACTTGGGATACGACTCTGCAGCTTCGAGTCTAAGTCAAGAGAGTGGGTTCAATCTGGAAAGTCCGACTGTTGCCAAATTCAGAAATGCTGTTCTGGAAGGAGAATGGTCGCAAGCAGAGAGTCTACTGTTTGGTGGATCATTAGAAGAGGGAGGAGTCAGTATTGATGGAGATGGCTTGGTTCTGCAAGACGGAGTTGACAGAAATGTTATGCGCTTTTGGTTGAGACAACAGAAGTTCCTGGAACTGCTCGAACAACGGGACACGGGGAGAGCTTTAATGGTACTTCGCTTGGAGCTCACACCCTTGTATCAAGACACTGCCAAGCTTCACTTCCTTTCTAGGTAGACATATGCCTTTCTCACTACTTCGATCTAGCTAACACGTACAGCTTACTCATGTGCCAATCAACAGAAGACCTGAAAAACAAAGCAGAGTGGGATGGAGCTGAAGGGCATTCTCGCCACCACTTGCTTTCCGAACTATCTAGTAAGTTTAATGTCTCCAAGAAGCAGGCTCAGCTAAATCTGGATCAGAATGCATCTCACCCTCGGTTATGTTACCAGAACACAGGTTAGCGGTTTTGCTAAATCAAGTGAAACGAAACCAGATAGACAATTGTCTCTACCACAACACTTCAGCATCCCCATCATTATACCAAGACCACGCTTGTGATCGGAGTCACTTCCCTCTCCATACCGTACTGGAGCTTGATAAGCATACCGGTGAGGTATGGCAAGTGAAGTTCTCCAATGATGGGGAACGCTTGGCGAGTTGTGGAAAAGACGGTACATGTCTCATCTACGAAGTAGGGAGCTTTGAAGTGCTTCAAAATCTCGCAAAGTCCGAAGCTGGAATTGCTTCCATTTCCTGGAGTCCAGATGATTCAATGATTGTCACGTGTGGGAGAGACCATCTTGCTATACTTTGGGACACTCACGTAGGTACCGTGCATCATTCATACAAGTCGGATTGCTAACTTCTTCCAGACTGGGCAAATATTGAAGCAGTTACCTCGCTTCGGAGAGCCTGTGAGCAGTTGCGTATGGGCTCCAGATGGCCAAACGTTCGTTGTAGGCTGCCTTGACAAGGAGCGAAATCTGAGTCAATGGAATCTACACGGAGATATGATATATGACTGGGGTCGAAATCATCGAATACAAGACATTGCAGTATCACCGAATGGGCATTATTTGGTGGCGATGGACAACGAGACACATCTTCACGTTTACAATTTCATCACTCGCGAACTCGAGTATGAGCTTGATATGAAGACTACCATGACTTCCGTCAGCATTAGTCAAAACTCACGGTACCTGTTGGTCAACAAGACCGATGGTGAAGCTCAGATGTTGGATTTAGATACTCAGGCTACTGTCCGCTCTTTCAAATCTGGGGCCAAGGGTGGCAATTTCGTCATTCGGGCAACATATGGAGGTGCTAATGAGAGCTTTGTGATTTTTGGAAGCGAAGGTAACAATTCCTTGAGGCTTGTTATGTTGTGGCAGAGCTAACATCGCACAGATGGCCAAGTTTTCATCTGGCACAAGGAGACCGGCCAGCTGATCGAGAGATTGGAAGGGCATGGCAAAGCATCCTGCAATTCTGTAGCTTGGAGTCCTAACAACCCGTCAATGTTCGCCACTGTCGGGGATGATGCCAAAGTCCGAATGTACGTTTCTTTTTGTTCCAACAGACATGAACTAGTAGCTAATATCATATAGATGGGCGGATGTCGACCAATTAGAAAAGAGGATTTCCAACAATTCCCAACGTCACTCCAACGGCCGATAGCACGACCTCACCACTCGCAGGATTTTTCAACAGCATCTGTTCGGCGCAAGGGAAGACTGAATAACGTGACACGACATATATATCAAGCATCATGGCATCATCATTGGCGGTGGCTGGCTAGCTAGTAGATCAGCAGCTACGCAAGAGGAGCATTTGGACCTGGCATTGTTTGGAGTACGGCTTGGTGGACCTCATATCACTTCAGTTCACATCACATCGTTTCTACCTCTCAGCACAGCACGGTGTAAGGTGCACCTGGACCCCAACGGGATGACATTGGCGTTGGAACATTTTTCTGCGCATGAGCTTTTATTTGGTCGCTACTTCTCACGCGTGCGTTGACCTGTTAGAATTAGAGAGTTCTTGTCTGGATCATCAACGCCTCTCTCTCTGCCCAGGTCCAGGTATTGGTTACTTAACCTGAGCTTCCAACTGATGGGAGTGTTGGAGTAGGGCAGGTAGAAGTGGCGGCTGACGTACCGTATCTACCTTTTATGTAGTTCTTTACTTGCATGGAGACTATAAGATATTGAAAACTAAGACCGAAAAACTATTAAGTGTACTGTACGATCTGACAAAATATCGAATCCATTGAATACGGCACATTCCCGAACCGAAATTCTCTTCATATTGCGGGGAATTTTTTTTGACTTCCATTGCATACTGGCAACAGGGCATTGCAAATGCTACATGCTGATGTCTACTCCATCTCAAATCCTCCAAGTCATTTTGAAAATAGCACACTAAATGCAATCCACATACAAACACCGCCTCCTCGCCACCCTCTCATCCTTCCGTCCCCTCCCCTCTTCTCTCATCACCTACTACCCCCTCCCTCTCCGTCTCCGTCACATTCTCTCTCCTAACTAAACCTCATCCGCCCACGGAATACTCCCCTGCGCCCCCTCCTTCTGCACCGTCCTCGCACTAGCCTTACAAGCCCACTTAACCACCTTCTCCAAATCCAACTCTGCCTTGTCTCCTCCCTTACCACCTCCCTCAGCACGCACAACAGCAACAGCATAGGCCCCCACAAACGTATCGCCCGCCGCCGTCGTGTCTACCACTTTAGCGACTTTCTCGGCGGGTACGAAACCCTGCTTGATATTCTGTCCTGAACTGCTGGATGAAGATAATGAAGAGGAAGCCCAAAACGCGCCTTTCGAGCCGAGCGTCACAACAACGTTCTTCACACCCTTTGAAATAAACTCCCCCGTCACAACACTCCAGTCAAACTCCTTCGCTTCCACCTCCTCCACTTCTCGGCCGGTAAGTAGCGCTGCCTCGCTCTCGTTCAAGATGAGGTGCGTGATGGATGGGTAGATGCTGTCTGGGAGGGGCACTGCTGGAGCGGGGTTGAGGAGGATGGGAGTTGGGTGTGGGGAGGTGGATGAGGCGGTGGTGATGGTTTGGAGGATTGTGGGGAGGGGGATCTCGAGTTGGAGGATTAGGAGGGAGGGGGGTGGGGTGAATGAGGGGCTGGAGGGGAGGAACGAGGAGGGGTGGAGAGTGGAGTTTGCGCCGGGGTTGAGGAGGATGCGGTTTTCGCCTGTGGTGGACTGTGGGATGTGGATGTTAGTGATGGGTCCTTGTTCTCCGAATGTCTACAGTAAAGAAAGAAGGTTCATTGAATCGACAGAGGCCTCGAGAGTTATAGAAAGATGGAGACAGGAGGTTAGGGATATGGTATAACAGCGACGTGTGTAGCCGAGAGGAAATAGAGAAACACAAACATACCTCAACAATGATAACCGCCACACCAGTAGGTTGATCCTTAACGAGCTGAATGCCTGACACATCAATGCCATCCTCTTTCATCCCCGCGATGATCTTCGGTCCAAATTCATCGTTCCCAACGGCCCCAACCATTTTAACCACAACATCAGCCTCTTGAGCATCCCCACCCTTTGACTTGTGAGGATTGGCTCTAGATAATCGAGCAGCAGCTACAGCTTGATTGGCGCCTTTGCCGCCAGGTCCAGTATGGAATGATGTTCCTGTCAAGGTTTCACCGCCGGAGGGAACGCGGGCAGTGACACTGACGAGGTCGGTGTTGAGGGAGCCGATTACCGTTATGGTTTTTGGCGTCATTCTGATTTGAGGCAGAGTGAAAGATCTCTTTCTTATCTACTTATCCTAGATAGCGAATATTGTTGGTGTTTTGAGTAGGTAGAAGGTCTTTGAAGGGGGCCAGAGTTGTTGTTTGGGATGAATAGAGTGGTGAGCAGGTGATGGTTGGCTGATACTGGAGTCTGGTGTTGTTGTGGTCGCTTGTTAGTGCTGTCCCCTGCTGCCCCTTTTCGAGGTAGGCGCAAAATGATAGAGTTGTAATGGCAGTAAAGCACTGTAAAGTGAAAGTCCCGAAAATTTCCAGGTACCTGACAGACTCGATCAGGGAATGCCGAACGACGTCTCGTTAAGCTTCGATTGCTGTATTTCTTCACAAAATCTCCTGGCCAATCGGACTACTGGCTTGGGCAGCAGTTCAGGCACCAGGTAAACTTATGTTGAGATAAGACGGCCAGACAGATCTCTCGTATCGGGAAGACTACACAGCAGAGACGGCTCTGGCCTTGTTCTCTGTTTCCTGAACGCTCACGTGCTCAGAATTTTATATCGGAGCCTGGAGTGGAGGGAAGACGCGTTCCGAGTCGTAAGCTCAGACTGTGAGGAGTCTCAGGATCCGAAGAAAGCAATAAGAACTCTACCTAGATCCAATACTTCAGCTAGGCACCTGTTGATTGAACAATCTATGATAGTATATTTGCTCCATCTTCTGACCCGATCATGAGCTGGCAAAAGTGGCTGCACTCAAACTCAGATTCACAACTACGTCACGGGTTTGCTTTTTGTGCTCATACCATTTTACACTGAGCAAAGTATTGAGGGATTCGGAACTTACAAAGTATGAAAGTCCTTGGTAAGATCTGGTGATTTTGTTGTTTATTAATTCTCATGCAATTCACACAGTCGAGGTCAAAGCCCCTGGTCATTGTCAAGGAAGTGTCTCGAAGATCTGTGGCGGTGCAACCTCTCGAGCCACACCCCCAAACACTGAGCCGCGCCAAAGTTGCGTATGCTGCACGTTCAACAACCAAGAAACTCCACGAGCCCGCTGTCAACAAGACCCAGATAATTCCTCACCACAGCTTCACCAACTTTCACAAGTCCTCGAAACATCGCACGGCACTCAAACAATATCTGCAAACCCTTCCAAGATGGCTGTGTCCGCGCAGGGCGGTATCTCGGACCCCGGTCTCATAACGTCAGGATCCCTATTGCTCTTATCCCCCTTGTTTTGCGCCGGAGTGCTAACCCGTCCTGCAGACTGGTGAACAAGCTCCAAGACGTTTTCACGACAGTCGGCGTACAGAATCCCATCGATCTGCCACAAATAGTAGTGGTGGGCAGTCAGTCCAGTGGAAAGAGTTCAGTGCTGGAGAACATAGTAGGACGAGACTTGTAAGCTGCCACTTGTCCCCACGGACCCGGACATTGCTGATACAGACGCATAGCTTACCTCGAGGTACTGGTATCGTGACTCGACGGCCGCTGGTCTTGCAACTTATTAATCGCCAGGCGGGACAAGCAAATGGGGTCAAGAACGAGGAGCTTATTGCGGGAGGCGATAAGGAAGCCAACGTGGACGAGTGGGGCGAGTTCCTCCATATCCCAGGCCAGAAGTTCCATGATTTCAACAAGATTCGAGATGAAATTGTGAAGGAGACCGAGGCGAAGACTGGACGCAATGCCGGTATCTCACCTGCGCCGATCAACCTTCGAATATACTCCCCCAACGTTCTCACACTTACCCTCGTCGATTTGCCCGGTCTAACGAAGGTGCCCGTTGGTGATCAACCAAGGGATATCGAGAGACAGATCAAGGAGATGGTACTGAAGCAGATCAGCAAGCCGAATGCCATTATTCTTGCTGTTACTGGAGCGAATACCGATTTGGCCAACTCGGATGGTCTGAAGCTGGCACGAGAGGTGGATCCCGAAGGTCAGAGAACAATTGGTGTCCTCACAAAGGTTGATTTGATGGATGATGGAACCGACGTTGTGGATATTCTGGCTGGACGAATCATTCCTTTGAGATTAGGATACGTGCCAGTGGTCAACAGAGGACAGAGAGATATCGACAATAAGAAGGCAATCACAGCTGCGTTGGAGAACGAGAAGAACTTCTTCGAGAACCATAAGGCATACAGGAATAAGAGCTCGTACTGCGGCACTCCCTATCTGGCGCGGAAGCTGAACCTCATCTTGATGATGCACATCAAGCAAACTCTTCCAGATATCAAGGCACGCATCTCCGCTTCTTTGCAGAAATATTCCACCGAACTGCAAGGCTTAGGCGATTCGATGCTGGGAAATAGTGCGAACATTGTCCTCAACATCATCACCGAATTTTCGAATGAGTGGAGAACAGTACTGGAAGGTAACAACACGGAACTGTCCAGCGTCGAGCTTTCTGGTGGTGCCAGAATTAGTTTCGTATTCCACGAGCTCTATGCAAATGGTGTCAAGGCCGTGGATCCGTTCGATCAGGTCAAGGATATCGACATCAGAACCATCCTGTACAACTCTTCGGGATCTTCACCAGCACTGTTTGTTGGAACCACTGCGTTTGAACTTATTGTCAAGCAACAGATCAAGCGCCTAGAAGAGCCTAGTCTGAAGTGTGTATCTTTGGTCTATGACGAACTTGTCCGCATTCTCACCCAACTACTTGGCAAGCAACTTTTCAGAAGATATCCAGGATTGAAGGAGAAGTTCCACCAAGTTGTCATTGCGTTTTTCAAGAAGGTCATGGATCCAACAAATAAGCTGGTGAGGGACTTGGTTGCGATGGAAGCATGCTACATTAATACTGGTCACCCAGATTTTTTGAATGGGCACAGAGTAGGTTCCCTATGGGTAACATCATGCCGCTTACTAACAGATACTAGGCTATGGCAATAGTCAACGAGAAGCACAGCTCAGCAAAGCCGATTCAAGTCGACCCTAAGACTGGCAAGCCAATGCCGCAATCAGCAACCCCAGTTCGCACAACCAGCCCAACACTAGGTGGTATGGGTGGAGAAGATGCCAATGGCGGATTCTTTGGTAGTTTCTTCGCATCGAAGAACAAGAAGAAGATGGCTGCGATGGAAGCCCCACCTCCAACACTCAAGGCATCTGGGACTCTTTCTGAACGAGAAGGAATTGAAGTCGAGGTCATCAGTGAGTTACCAGCCAAGCTTCGTACATGCTGGGAACATTCTAACATCCACAGAACTTCTCATCAGCTCATACTACAATATCGTGAGAAGAACAATGATCGACATGGTACCGAAAGCAATCATGCTCAATCTCGTCCAGTAAGCACGTTCATATCATGATTATTATACACAGCTGACCAGTCACAGGTTCACAAAGGATGAAATGCAAAGGGAACTTCTCGAGAACATGTACCGAACCGACACGCTTGATGAGTTGCTCAAGGAGAGTGACTACACGGTCCGCAGGAGAAAGGAGTGCCAGCAGATGGTCGAGTCCCTATCACGTGCGAGCGAGATCGTGAGCCAAGTCCAGTAAATACACTCTCGGACTCGGAGCGAAATCAGGCGTGCACCCGGTTGAGGATGAGGCAATCCGGATCACATATCCCAAGCACACAATATGCTGGCTTCCTAGACTCTTTAATCATCAGCATCCTTTTAAAACGATACCTCTTCTGGCGCAACGGATACGTGGACGGTGATGGACTTCACATGGTGGACATGACAAGCAGGCAGGACAGCAAGGACTGCCACAGTAAATGGTGGTCGTGAGCATGAGGCGAAGTGGCAATGAGAGGCGAACGAACGGAAGATTGTATTGGTTCTTGTTATTTCCACGCGCTTGCGTTTCTCGACATACCTCCCAACAACCAGACACTCTAGATAGTTTGCAATGCAAGAGATTCATCAACTGCCAGCCATGCGAGACTACTCTTCTCTCGTTCTCGAGCACACAAGAGACAAGCGTTCGTCCATCCAGGTAACGTATGATAGCTACTTGCGTTTCATCATCCTCTGTTCCCACTTCCTCCAGTACATTTTCTTTCATCATCCTCCCTTTCCTCTGCAAGGCGACATTTGCATGCACGTACCCATTGATACACCCCGATACGTCGACGATTGACAGCTCACCCCAGTTCCGGCGATCGGACGCAGAGATCTCGTATCACATACTCTCGCGTCACCTCACATATTCTCTCCGCCATCTCTCCGCCATCCAAACCTCTCCGCGGGCCTTTTTGAAGCCCTGCATCACCTACCTACATTAGCCTCGCGAAGTACAAAGGGTCAACAGAACCTCCACCGCTCTTCACCCCACTCACTCGCCTCCGCCTTCACGCTCGACTCATATAGCATCCCGTTCCACAAACCGTTGCCAGCGAACCGGCAACCCGGATATGCTATCCTAGAGCGCGGGTGGTGGCACCTCTTGTGGGACGGGGAGGTGGCTTGCCGATTCCTACCGGCATTGAGATATACGGTGCTGTCCTGTGCATATCGTCTTCGTTGACGTTGAGCTTGCTTGGAATTGATTCGTTCTCAGCTTTCGAATCGATCTGATTCGAGAAGGGTAGAGAAAGATTCCCTTCCGCCTCCACTTTCTACCCTCCCATCCCCGCTAATTGCTCGGGGAAAGTGATAGCGAGACTCAAATTTTTTTAATGAAAATGGAAGAAGATCGCTGTTGATCTGTTGACCGGTCTGCTGGAGGGTGGAACCATCCCGCCACGTTCATATGTATACATGCATGTATGATATGATGTGCTTCAACGGCGACTAGCGGGCGATCGATCCAGACCTTCCCACTTGTACTGTACAATGCCTCGGAAAAGGCGTGCATACATACATGCACTATATTGCGTTCGGTTCATTACCGAGGACGGCTCAGATGCGGGAATTGAACATTACATAACATAGTACTTACTGTACAGGTATAGATTTTGTCGAGTCGAGTACCTGGCTATGACTCTATGGTCCTATTGTCCTATGATGCACCAACAACAACCTATACGTGCAAGACCTGATCGGAGCCAAGATGGGTACTGTGGGACGGTATCTCGCCTTTGCATACGGTAGGTACGATTCCTCTGGCTCTCTGCAGATAGGTAGGTAGCAGCAGAAGGAATCTAGAACGTCTGCATTGTGGACCCCGGATTCCTGGAATCGAGTATTTAAGGTACAAGGGAGCTGTTGGTTCGCAAGTAAGCTCTCTGCCTACCTTAAGCAGCTTCTCTTGTTTTGGTCTGTCTTGTCTCAGTCACTAAACCAGCCGCACCCACCCCAGAAAAACAAATCCCGATAATTTGGTTACCAACGATCGAGCCCCTTTCAACTCTCTCTCCAACCTATCGGATATTCTCCGAACGTTCCGTCATATTCCCATGCTTGCTTCTTTGGCCAGCCCGTCAGCATTAAATCCAGCCTAGAAACTTTCTTTTGCAGGAAGCAACGGGAGAAGCGAACCGAGCGAGCTAAGGAGTTCATCATCGAAAGGTGAACCTTGCTCTCTTGCCTCTGCTCTCTCGAGCTTTTTTCGAAAGGGGTTTTGCTTGAGGAGATACCTTTACTTCACTTCATACTTTCGTTCATTCTTTCACCAATTGAAATTTTGAGAGGATGGCTGTTGCTGTGAAGGATCTTGGTTTTGGTTCGGGACTTGGTGCAGGTGCGAGTACTGAGTTCGCAGCTTCGAGAGTACGGGATTCGGGCCGTCGAGAGAGGAGTGCTCTTTCTGTCTCTACCAATCCGCCCAGCAATATGTCAAGGAGTGATCCACCTTCGCCTCCTCCGAATCCACCGCCGAGTCCCTCGAGGATGCTTGAGCTTAGCGATGAAAACAGATAGGTGAGTTTAGATTGATGAGAACAATGCACGTCGCATCAGGTCTTATCTCAGAGAGAAGCTTATGGGATACTTGTTTGTAGGGATGGATAAACACACGTTGAAAAGCATCGGAAAAAGATATATGTGCAAATGCTAGGCACAGCGCCACACGAGAGACGGAAATGACAACACTTACGACAGCAACAAGACCAATGGATATAATGGATCTCTGGGCACGACCTGACCCAGATGTAATGGATATGGACCACGGATCACTCATTTGGCTGTCTTTCTGGAGTATCGTAGACTTGGGACAAGGGAGGCATTCTCGAGGTTGAAAAAAGAAGATTGAAGACTTTTCAGAAGAGCCAAGAAGGTGGAAGTAAATGGATGGGAAAGAGATGGAGACAATAGCTTCCTTCAATCATAACTTGGAACCTACTTTCTTCACCAAGCCCCCATTCTCCACTTCGAAGTCCTTGCCTCGCTTCCATCCCAGCCAGCTATTCAGCGTCTCTTCTCCACCTTCCCCAGCATACAATGCTGTCCCACAGTAACTCCCTCCTTCAATTCCCGGACCTTGACCTATTGAAGGATCTCTTGAAGATGATCCTTCCGAGACAGCTAAGCTAGGAGTCTCGCGAAGTGTGACAGCTGGTCTCTGGTCGCCTTCCCTACCATGATCTGTTTCCAGCTCACCATACTCCAGCACAGGCGTACAGCACGCATCCGTCTTATCAAAGACCTTCTCCCACTCCGACCTCGTCTTTCCCTTAAATGTCCTCTCGAAAGTAGCTTTCAGCTCTGGCCAAGTCTCCCTATCATTCCTCGACCTCTCAATCCCCTTCCCAGACAATCCCAACCCTTTCAGAAGTTCCGCAAAGAATTGCGGCTCGAGCGCTCCCACAGACATGTACTTCCCATCTTTCGTCTCATACGTATCGTACCACGGACACCCCGTATCCAGAACATTCTCTCCTCTCGGCTGATCCCACATCGGAGTCTTCAGCATCATTCTCGGGAACGTCGCTAGATACGAAGCTCCATCCACCATATTCGCTTCCACAACCTGACCCCTCCCGCTCTTCTCTCTCGCCATCAACGCCAGTAAGATCCCCTGAAATAAAACCGCTCCTCCGCCGGCGAAATCACCGAGTATATTGCCGGGCGCAATGGGCTTCTCGCCTTTACGGCCCAGAAGTGCGAGAGCGCCGGATACGGCAATGTAGTTTATGTCGTGCCCGGCCATGTCCTTGTATCTACCATCGCGCCGGAAGCCTGTCATACGTCCTAGTATGATCCTAGGGTTAATGCCCAGCAGGACGTCTGGTCCCAGACCTAATTTCTCGAGGATGCCGGGCCGGAAGGGGTCGATTACGACATCTGTGTGGGGGAGGAGCGACTTGATGAAGTCTACTCCGCTGGGAGACTTTAGGTCGACTGCTATGGACGATTTATGTCTTGTGAGGAGGTCATTCGTTGGTGGTGGGAGGTCTGAGGAGTTGGTGGAATGGGTGAGGTCTGGGACTGCGCGGTCGATTCGGAGGACTGAAGCGCCATTGTCTGCTAGGAGGAGGCCTGCAAATGGCCCTGTTATATAATCGTCAGTACATAGCATATAAAGGGCATCTAAATAATGCGAAAGGGTCATACCAGGAGCAAGCCCCGCGAACTCTAGGACGCGGATGCCAGTTAATGGGGGTGGTCCTGTCATTGTGTATTGCTTTCAAGGCGGTATATGTAGTATTACTAGACTTTCGTAACCGACATATGTGGATTGAAGGGGAAGATACATGGTAATGAGCTTGTGAAACTACAGTATCAATCGCTGCCGGGTGGCCGAGGTTGGGACTTCCGAGCTCTTGACAGCTCCAAACGCGGGGAAGCTTCGAATCACGTGTCAGTGTACTTGATACTAAAATTCGAAAGGTTCCCTGTGGTGGTGTATGGTCCCCTCCCCAGTTTAAGTGTCCAGCGCCTTCCGGGGACATTGCTGTTTTCATGTTTCGAGGCCTGTCCCTCAATCTAATGCATCTAATTAGAATATCAGGCCTTCGAAAGCGTACCTTTTGATAAGTTCCATGTCTTGCAAGCTTCGAAGATCTAGGTACGAAATCAGCAATTGTATCATCGACAGCATCGGGCAATTCAAGCGGGAGGGGGACCATATATCACTTTCACAGACGTGATGCCTTTCAATTTCAATCTTTCGATTATAAAATAGTCTAGTACATCAAGTAATCCCTTCCTCAGGGTAACGTCAAAGTCCCATTCAACCTTACATCACCCGCCGAAAATCCCACCAAGAAAGTATAAGTCCCAGCCACAAACTTCCATCCATCGTCCCAAACCTTCAAGTCTTCCAAATCAACATCAAACGTAACGACAGAACTATCACCAGCCTCCAAGTACACCTTCTCAAAGCCTTTCAGCAGTTTCGGTGGCTCGTTCGCCGCAACTGGGTACGAGACGTATAGCTGCACGACTTCCTTGCCTACAACAGAACCAGTGTTCGAGAGAAGTGTTGTAATGACAACGGATTTTGTAATTGTCGACCAATTACCCGTATTGCTAAAAACGGCAGAGATATTCGACACCTCGAAAGAAGTATAGCTCAACCCATGCCCAAATGGAAACAGCGGCTCAACACCATGCTCATCAAACCATTTATACCCAACACACAGACCCTCTTCGTAAGGAACCTCCACCTCCCCAGAGATCTGCACTGAGTCGATCAGCGTCTTTGGGAACGTCATCGGTAACTTCCCACTTGGATTTACATCCCCGAATAATAATCGCTCGATCGCCAAGCCGATCTGTTGCCCGCCGTACCATGCTTCAAGCACAGCATCAACCTCGTCAATCCATGGCATTAGAATTGCTGAGTTCGTGTTAAGTACTACGACCGTCTTCTTTGAACATTTCGCTAGCCGCGAGATCATGGCATCTTGATCACCGGGTAGAGACAGACCGGACCAGTTATCCAGACCTTCGGAGTGGCGATCTGAGACGAAAATGATGCTTACATCGGATGTAGAAGCGAGATCATCGGCATCAGTGTCTCGCGTTATGTCGCCAACGGAGACGCCGAGGGTTATTCCATAAGCGCCGGTGGATAAGGAGTCGCCCATGGAGTATGCCATGTGGATGGGGACGTCGAAGCCAGCTGTCAAGTTTGCAATTCCTTGGATGGTGTTGCCAAAGTTGGCGGCTGTCATGTTGGCTATGAGCTGGCCAGCAATGTAGAGAGTCGCTGTCCCTTGACCAGTGAGAGAGAAATGGTATACTCCAGTTGTGTTTGGACTGAATATGGCATCGTATGTCGCTGACAAGACTTGAGGGTAAGATACCCATAGCTCAGTTGGGAATGAAGGTGCGGTGATATTGGGAAGGGTCTCGGTCTGGTTGATGGGACCAGTGAAGTCGGTTGTGGTCCAGTATGTGATATTTACGCCTCCATTGAACATAATCGATGGTACGGTAGGGAATTGCTGCGTTCCTGGATACGCTTCTGAGTACTTGACAGTGATGTTCTCGAGCTGGCCTCTTGCTTTGATGGCAGAAAGCGGATCCTTGACGACCATTGTTTTGTCAATCACAAAGCCACCATGATTCTCCGTGACTTGAGCCAGCTCCGTCGAATCAGCTCCGAAAATGGCGATAGATTTGTACTTTTCAGCACTGAGGGGCAGAACTGAATCGTCGTTCTTCAGTAGTACGGATCCTTCTTCGGCCATCTGCTGTGCCAGGTCGAGATGTTCCTGTGTTCTCGCTACAGCGGACGAGTTGCCCAAAACTGGTGCATCGATGGCACCCAATTCGAACATTGGTCTCCAGAGGCGAGCGACCATATCGTCGATTCGAGAAAATGGGACGGTGCCGTTCTCCACAGCCTCGACAAGAAGGTCGCCATAGTACGCCGGGAATCCATAACTATCCTCGAAAGAGCCACCCGGCATACTGATGTCCAAACCTCCCAGCGCAGCACCAACTGTCGACCGTGTAGAGAAATACCAATCCGCCACCACGTACCCTTTAAAGCCCCATTCCTCTTTGAGAACATCATTCAGAAGCCAACTGTTCTCGCACGCATACTCGCCATTTAGCTTGTTGTACGAACACATGATGCAGGCAGCATGCGCATCTTGTACCGTCGCTTTGAAAGCCGGGAAGTACAACTCTCTCAAAACCCTCTCATCAACAACCGAATCCCAAGCATCCCACTCCGGATCCACCCCAAAGCGATTAGTCTCCTGATTATATGCCGCAAAATGCTTCGGACAAGCCAACATCCTCTGACTCTGGATCCCCAACGTCCCAGCAACAGCCATCCTCGCAGTGAGAAATGGATCTTCGGATAACGTCTCGGCTGCTCGTCCCCATGCTGGGGAGCGCAGGATGTTGATCGTGGGAGCGAGGACCACGTTCCGGCCTTTGGATTTGTGCTCTTGAGCCAAGGCTTGGCCGTAGGCGTATTGGAGGGAGGTGTTCCATGAGGATGCGGCGACGATAGGTGCTGGAAATGTTGTCACGTTGTCGAGGTTGTTTCCTACGCCTGCTGGTCCGTCGCCCATGCATACTGAAGGGATTCCGAGGCTGTCGTTGCCGCTAACGTGGCCGATGCATGCGGAGATACCGGTCCCGTGGTCATCGAGCTGTAGTTGTTTTGTGAGATGAAAGGAAGTTGAGATTGAGGGTTGGGGAACATACGACGGTGTCTCCTTGAACCATGGCATATTTCTGGGTGGTATTCAGTTGGAGCATGAAAAGCTGCAACCTTTCCTCCGCGGGCTGTGACTTGTCAAGCCATGGCCGATCAGCAATCGTCAAGTCTGCATTCGCTGACCCAAGGTTGGAAGCAAGGAGGCATGCAGCAGCCAGAGCGAAGCGAGCAGCTTGTATGGAAGTAAACATTGTGAAGTGTACTCAGACGATTAGGCCACAGAGAAACATACAGACTAGATTCCAACATGGCATAAGTTCAAAGTTATACTACATCACCCACTTTCCAGTTCATGTTGCCCATGCTCCATGGGGGAATAGAGGGATGATCGTCCATGGCCCAGTATACCGGTCTCTTTCAATACACGATCTCAGGGATGTTCGTCCCAAGTGCCCGAGTCAGGCAAACGCCTAAATCAAGCAAGTACCGGGCGTCACTAATAATTCAAGTCAAATATCCGCCAGGTTATCTGTGGAGAGTAAGCTTTCAGATTGCTACTTTCGCATTGCTGATTGCTGATGATGGCCCGGCAATTTGAAGTCACCGATGTGGACTTTCCAAGAGTGGGATGGTTCATCTCAACTTCTTGTTCTAATCAATTTTGGGGAATTGACTTCGGCGCTGTGGAAAGCTTCAGTAGCTTGAACCCGTAGAGTGGGATAGAAAAGCTTAGCACATCTCTGTTGGGTGGACATCGTCTGAACGTGCTTCTAGATTGTAGTACAGGTTTGTGGGGAGGAAATATTTTCCCTCAGAATCCCAAGCGACATCGAGCCGAAACCTTCCCTAGCTATCAGATGTCCGACAGTTGTAAGTACACGATCTCCATCTAAACGAAGGGCTGAAGTTGCGTTTCTCTTTCGCAACTTCACTTCAACCCCCAAAATAAAAGCCTAGGAAGACCCCGCACCGGCAACCAAAACTACCCCGCCATCTCTACGATCACTTCCTCCCTACACATTTCCCTCCAAGCCAACAACCGTCGTATCAGCATGACTGAAAGTCCTCAATCCCGTCCTCGTAATCTTCAATACAGATTTGCAATTCGGATCAGGACAAGCTACCAGACCATCTGATGATATCCAGTCGTGCTTGTGCGTTTTCCGCTGTTTCGCTGCGAGGAGAGGTAATACAGCCGCTAAATATTATCAGTGGAAGCCGTTATGAGAGAGAAATCATATAAAAATTGGAGAAGAACTTACAGAGACTGTAGATACTGATTCCCTGTCCGGGAGGCAGATATAGCATCTCACCCTGGAGAGTGAAGTAATCCCCTTCCTTCGCGCCACAGAGGATTCTTTCTCCAGGCGGACACACGACTTCCACTTTTAAATCGTAGAGCTCGAACGAATCGTCTGTCATTTTTGCTGATCCTTGGAAATGATTCTTGGCTTAACAAACAATAAATTTGCCTCGAATGTTAACTATTCGCTAACATCAAATATCGAAGTCATTCAGCAAGCCGGCATCTTTGACAGCCACATGCTAGCGATCACCGGCATTCAAGAATGCCAGCGATAGCGCTATAACTGAAGGCCGGGGTCTCGCTGTTAGCCCCTAAGATAATGGTGGGTTTAGCGCCCGAGACTCTTGTCAGCTACCCATAACTTCAGGCATGAACACCCCATCATTCAACCTAAACCCAGCCTCCGCAAACATCTTCTCCCACATCTCGTTATCTGAGAAAGCATAATTCCCAACAACCTCCGAGTGACCGCCTATCTGCCCCTCCTCTCCTCGTCCCCCATTTTCCATATCCATGGCCTCGGGGCCGTTGCTGCCGGAGGTCCGGCTAGTCAGGTACGAGCTCGAGCTGCCGTTGTCCAAGTTTGCTGAGGAGCTTTGTGTCGGCTGATCATTGTGATGTGAGGTGGGTGGAGTCTTCATGGCTTGATAGTTATCGACGACTCTTGCGAGGAAGCGTGCTTGCATTGCACACCCCATTTTCTGGGCTGCACATTGATCTTTGAATGTCTCTGACGCTTCTCGGATGGAATTGATCGCCAACCCTTCGAGATCTGTTCTTAGAAATCCGGGGACAGAAAGAAGGAGCTAGAAAGGTTGTTAGTCGTAGTCATTTGAAGCGATATCCTTCTTGGGAGCCTACCTTGATGAGAAATGTTGCGGCATAGGCAGTCATGACGTGTACTGAGTCTTGGGCGAAATACAGGAGCTTCAAGGGTCCAAACTCCTGTGATATCAACTCTAGCATACCAACAGCACTGGTAAAACATAGCCAAAGAGCTTGTTTCGACGGAGATATGCCATCTTTGCATTGGTTTGGTAGGTCTTGTAAAGAGCAAGAATTCAGAAGCAAACGTACATGCAAGCCATAAAATCGAACCAGAAAGTGCTGGCAAGGAGAGACATCATCTGCTCAGGTCAGCAAAACATCGCAGGCTCGTGAGGATCTCCAAACCTTGATCGAATAACGAATACCACTTTGTTTCCCATCTCGATATCTCCGAGTTCAAGAGCTTCAACAAAGTTTCTGGTCGGTTCTGAGACGAACCTGGTCGACCTAGGAACACGAGATCGAGCATCTCGCTACTCATGATCCTTAAGCGGACGAAGGCTACCAGAAGCAAGTCTACTCCTGGGACCGCGAATTCGTTCAGATGCCACCTATCGCTGTCTTGCACCATGTCGCTCTGCTCGATCATCCATGGTTTTCCCATCTGGGAGCTCAGGCTACCATTTCGGTCAATCTCATGTCATCACCACGTCAGACGACTTACCTCCTGTCGTAAACAAACAACACCAGCCAAGTCCTCTGGATATTCCGATGCTCCCTTATATCAAGCTCGGACATATTCCCACCATCGCTGCAAAGATCAGGTAACCTATGCCACCCCATCTCAATACACATTCGAATGGCATACCCAACCAGCAACCACGTCCTAGCCTCTTCAGGTTCTTTCCAATACGTCAATACTAAGATACCTTGTACAATCTCGACGGATTTCTCTCCTTTGATGAAAGCCTTGCCAAGAAGTTTTTCGGTGTGGGCTTGTAATTGAGCATGCAGTGGTGGGTGGAAAGCCTTCGACGATGCAGATAGAATTGCTGAGAGTAGGAATGCCGATTTCTGCTGGATATAGGTGAAATTATGTAAGTTAGGGTCGAATTGGCTGATATATGGGTTGAGGCAGCGCATGAAGCTGAGATTTCAAGTCAGTCTTGATCGCCAACATCGTACAGGAGAACAAGACTCACTTATCAAAAAGCCCCAGAGCGATAGGATAAGACAAGAGATTACAGAAAATGGGATCATCAGTATCTAATGACTCTTTCGACGGAGCTTTTTCGTTCCTATAAGAAGGCGTAGAGTCTGTTGTGAGGAGGTTTGGTATTGACAGCACATTCTGAAGCGAGAAATGCCCAGACTGTGCTTCTTTGCTGAGTAAATTGGAAGGTTGAAGACTATCTGAGATACTCCATCTTTCCGAAACGGATGGAAACTGGGATTCCGTTCTCGAAATCCAGGCTCTGTCATCCTGGACCCTTTCATCAACGACATGTTGAGTGGGGTCTTGTTGCCGAGCAGGACTTCCGAAATATTCTCCTGCGGTCGCTGGACTTTCTGAATCTTGAGGCTGCAATTTTGGTCTGCCACAATTAGTTTTCGGGCGACGGAGAAGTAGTGAGGGCGGAAGATACCTCGTTGATTTTCGACCCCGACGATGTTTTTCGAACACACAGTCCAGTGACTTCCGTGCGCAACGCTCACAGACCGTATTTGGACTTTCAAGTCGGCATTTCATCTTTACCTGACGACATTGTAAACAGGCAATCTCACTGCAGTCTGCGTCAGCCAGTACATTTCGATACATCAAATAGAAAGGAGCAGACTTCACCTGAAGCCTTTGGCAGCCAGCTTGCTCATATTTAGAACTGGAATTCGTGATCAGGGTGTTGAATGTCAGGACAAACAAACTGCAAAGCTTGAATCAAAGTCTCCCACAGACTCGTATACCGAGAAGTCACGGAGAATTCTGGACTTGACCAATCGAGTCTTATCTTGACCAGCGGGGTGGTCAAGGTCGACAGTGGGATGGCTTATACCCCACTTTCCCCAACCCACATGGTTACACTTTCAGCCAGGCACTCATGGCACGACATGCCGACGTTGAGCCATTGTAGACTCTTGTTGGCGCAAGTCCCTTGAGATAAGAGCTTGACAAAATATTATTCGTACATGATCAACTCAGAATTGAAAACGTATCATTGTCTATATTCGGCACCACAATCACCCATCTCCGCGAAGACATCCCTTGCTTTACACCTATCCAGGACTTTTTGAATGCCAGCTTGATCTTCCTCGTCCAATCTAAATTTGAACACTTCCAAATTCTCGTCCACATGCTCACTGATACCCATTCTTGCGCCGATGATGACAGCACCAACGTAATCGTGGTCAAGAATCCACCTTACTGCTGTCGTCGATATCGAAGTATTGTACTTCCTTCCAATCGCAGATAGATTTGAAAGAAGTTCTTGGAACAGGACCCAGCCTCCCCATACTTCGATCATCTCGAAATATTTCCTGTGGCTTGGAGTCATGTTCTTGTCGAAGAGGTTTGGGGCTGGCTTGTTCAGCCATTTGTCTGCTAGGAAGCCGCCACACTGTTTGTAAGTCAGAACTGCTGAGTCGAGTCAGTCAGAAGCGTCTAAGGACTTACCAGGGAGCCGTATGTCAATAATTTCACATTGTTCTTCCTGCAACTAGCTGCCATTTTGAATGTCGGCCGGAGATCAATTAAGGAGAACTGCGCAGCATGTCAGAAATGTTTAGAGGGGTTGCTTGAGCCCGCTTACCTGAACCTGATTCGACACGACTCTCACACCTGCTTCCACTAACTCGTCCATTCTCTGTGTGTCAAAATTACACAACCCAAGATTCTGGACTTTGGGGTGGTCTGCAATCAACTTTGCAGCTTGGACATATTGGTGATCATCATACTTTGTCAAGTTAGCCAGGGGACGTTGGGCACATGGATTTCCTTACATCTTGCCAGTGAAATTGAAGTAGCTCGATGCTATCGGCTTCGATATTCGCGGCTCGCTGACTGACATTGGAGTCGATGAATTCTGGTGAGACTTCCACAGATCCAAATACGCAAAGTTTCGTTGCGCAGTAGATTTCACTGCTGTCGGGCTGAGAGGATCGGAATTGACCCTTGCAGTATGTCAGAAATCAGCACTTAATTTTGACAGACATAGACTTACGAATGTAACTTCTGCATCACCATAATGATCCGCCATATCTACAAGACGTTTTAGCAGTTTTCTGGGTTGGGTCTGGGAAGCATAGTTTTACCATACGCAGTGAACCCAGCATCAACGTGCTTTCGAAAATCAGCATTGATCTGTGCTCGGGAAGCTGTCCCCCACGCGGGACTCGAGAATTGCCATAACCCAGCAAACATCCTCGGAACCTCCAAACTTCCAAGCTGTACAGTCTCAGAGATGTGGTTTCTGTTGCGTGATGACTGAGTAGCAATTTGCCTCTTCTGCGGCAAAACACTTCCTCCTCCTTCGAACTCAGCCAGTCTGGTGTATCCTCGTGCGAAAGCAAACTTCAACTCCTGGTCTTCGTGTGATGAAGACCAAGCACTGAGGGTGCTTCTGAGACTTTTGAGGATCTCCTGCTCTGAGGAAGTCATTGCTCTCGAGCCCGATCCTGTGAGGAGCTCTTTCTGGACAGCAGTAACTGCTTGCACGATATCTCCATCGATCGATGCAAGAGAATCGAAAAGCTGTTTATCGGCAACAGCGTCTTTCCCAAACTTAGATGACAGCTCTTGGAGCACGTCCGTGAGAGTTTTGATGCTCTCAAATCCAAATCCACAGCCCATGAGACACCGAACCCGGCTCTGCGTCTCGAAGAACGAACTATTAGGCACTATACTGGTCTCATTATTTTTGAATACGTCGGATAGAGTTGATGCAGGCTTTGTTGATATGAGATATTTTGCAGCGAGATCGTGGAAGTGTGAGGTGAGGTTTTGTTCAAATCCGAGAAGTCCCCGCACAATGCCTCTCAGAGCATCGGGAGGTAGGTTTGCAATAACAGTATCTGTCATCATGTTGACATGAGCTGCTTTCGCTTTGCCTTTTGGTGCATTGCCACCGTTCGCACTTGAGAGTGCCATGGTGAGCGGGTCGTCAATGATGGTCGTGCAGTCCTTCAATTGAGGGTCGATGGTGAAAAGAATTCGATTCTGGACGAACAAGCGAATGTATCAGAGTGAGAAGTTGAATTCTGTGAAAGAAGAGAATCTGTGCCGGGATATCGAACCTACATCTCGTACATTTGTTAAAGTCGTCACGATCTTACACGACATGCCGGTGTTCATGCAGGATCAGAGCTTAGCGTCGGCCAAATATCTCCACTTCCTGTTCTGAAGCGATCCGCAGGTGGCGCCGGCGTTCAAAACCTTTATCCCACTTTAGATTGCCGGTACTTATCTTGACGACCGCAAGATGATCCTAGAAATGCGGATACCATTTGACTAATGTATAAGACCATGGAGATGGTTCGTGTTAGTATGCTAGTCAGTCAGCATCTCCGTCTTGGAGTCACATAATTGTCGACCTGAAACTTGGGACATTCAAATCGTAGGACCTCACGATGTCAATCGGATCTTCGCCCACGATGAGCTACGCCGGTGAGAAGCCCTTCATGAAGGATCCTGGCTTCGTTGCCCAGGACTCGTCGATCCATGACCTGGAGGAGGGGACGAATGAAGAGCAGCAACTCAAGCGCAACATGGGCGCGAGGCACATCAACATGATCGCCATCGCTGGAATGATCGTAAGTTTTGAAAGCTTCTTGATCCTCTTGATACATGGAAAGTTGACTGATTGACTTCCAGGGAACTGGTCTTTTCCTGAGCTCCGGGAAGACAATTGCCAAAGCTGGTCCAGTTGGGGCACTCTTGGCATATATTTTCATGGGATTCATTACTGCTGGTGTCTCATACACGACTGGAGAAATCACAGCTTTCATGCCTGTCACTGGTGGATTCGTTCGCCATGCCACTGCCTTCATGGAGCCTGCCCTTGGAGCAGCGACCGGATGGAATTTCTGGTACACAATGGCTATTTCTGTACCTGCAGAGTTGAGTGCTGCGGCAACCTTGATCCAATTTTGGAACACTTCGGTCAATCCTGCTGTCTGGATCACAGTCTTCCTCGTTGTCATCGCAGCCCTGAACTTTTGTGGGGTCAAATTGTATGGCGAGGTGAGTTCCACGTCATATCTAGAGTTAAAGTCTGTACTGACTAAAATCAGTCCGAAGTCATTTTCGCATCCATGAAGATCGCTTTGATCATCGGACTCATTCTCGCAGGAATCGTCGTCGATCTCGGTGGTGGACCAGATCATGAGAGAATAGGCTTCCGCTACTGGCGCAACCCGGGTGCTTTCAATAGCTACCTGGTTAACGGAAACACCGGAAAATTCCTGGCCTTTTGGTCTTCCTTGATCAGTGCGGCTTTCAGTTACGGGAATATTCAGGTTGTTGCCCTCTCCGGTACAGAAACACAGAATCCTCGTAGGATCATTCCGGAGGCGACGAAGAAGACATTTTATCGAGTGTTCTTCTTCTACGTGCTGAGTATCTTCGTCGTAGGCTTACTTGTGTAAGTGAACCCACTCAACCATGAGCTGGGAGCAGTGAGCTGACCGTAACAAAGTCCATACAACCTAGATAAGCTTCAGACCTCGACAGGAACAGCTCAACAATCGCCATTCGTGATCGCTTTCCAAGAAGCAGGAATCAAAGCTCTGCCATCGATCATCAACGCGGTCGTCACCACGTCTGCAATCAGCAGTGGATCTGCCTGCATCTTTCTCGCCTCGCGGACGCTTTATGGGTTGAGCGCCGATGGACATGCCCCCAAGGTATTTTTGAATTGCAATCGATGGGGGACTCCGTTCTGGGCAGTCGGACTCAGTCTGCTCCCATCTCCTCTTGTCTACCTCACCGTCAGCAACAATGCCTCGATTGTTTTCGGATGGTTCGTGAATATCACGACTGTTGCAGGCCTTATCGGGTGGATTGTTATTCAAGTTACCTACCTCAAGTTCTTCTATGCTTTGAAGAAGCAAGGTATCTCTCGTGATGGTTAGTCTCTTCATTGAACTTCAGAAATCCTAGGCTAATCGGTGTTCTAGAACTGCCATACAAGAGCCCGCTTCAACCATACACAGCCTGGATCACCCTCCTCATGGTGTTCCTTGTTATTCTGTTTTCCGGTTTCGACGTCTTTTTCCCCGGGAACTTCAGCGCGTCAAGCTTCTTAACATGTTATGTCAACATCGCAATCTTTGCTGGTGAGGTCCTTCTCGTGAGCTCGTATTGATATCCTAGCTGACTTCACATTGCTAGTACTGTATATCGTGTTCAAGATTCTGTTGAAGTCTAAGGTTATATCAATGGATGATATTAATTTTGGGTCTGAGCTTCAGTCAATCAGGTACTGGAAGGAGGCGGAAGCTGTTGAAGCTGAGAAATCGCACACTGGCTTGGCAAAAAGGTTCTGGAACAAGATATTTTGAGCAAAGGTTGACAGGCATAATGCAGCGCCTTAAAATCCGTATCTTTGCCTAAATACCAGAGAAATATCAGACACTAACGCCTTTTCATTTCTCGCTTCAATATTCCAACTTCTTGATTTTCGCATGTTTACCCACCCCTCGCTTGAGGTCGGGAACTCGAAAAGGGCTGACAAGTTCATTCCTAATCACTTCAACCAAGCATCGAATTCAAATAATAAGTAAATGGCATTTCCTGTAGAATATAATGGTAAAAAAAACAATTCAAGCGCAATTGCGACCCTGACGATCTGCCGTTCCCGTCTTCATTCTTTGTGGGGTAGTGAGTCATAATCCCAGCTCGCTTTAGCTGTTTGTGACTCACAACCAGCATCGTGTTACATCATAGTCCTTCATCTCATCGTAGTACTTATAGCCAAATAAGCAGAAAATCTTTAATTCATCAGTCAACTTGAAGCATAAGTCCATCAGACAAAGCAATTTGGCGCAGAGGAAGCGCGCGGGGCTCATAACCCTGAGGTCCCTAGATCGAAACTAGGAATTGCTATCATTGGGATTTGCTTTTGGAGTCTTTTGACTTCCACCCTCATTTGTGTATACTTTGATTTCGTCCTGGGACTACTTCTATTTCCTCTTCATTTCGTCATTGTTCAGAGTGTCTGTTCAACATTTTTTTGCTCAGCAAACTTTTTTTTCAGGTCTCTAGCTCGCTTATGAGTGGGGACGATAAAAAAACCTTTCGGGGCTCTATTCGCTAAAGCTCCAGGCTTTGTTTTCTTCACAACCAAGTAGTTCAAGGGCACTGGCACTGGAGGGCTGTGCCAAGTCCTGGTGCAATTCCTCTCAGCTCTCTACACTCCTTCTCGGAAAGGAGGTCAGATCTTTCACACGAAGGCCAATAAGGCAGATTTTCTCTGGAATTTCAGGCTCGTATTTTCTCCTTCTCTTCCTAGCGCAACTATCTAAGAGCGAAACAAATAGTAACATTGAATGTCATTGCCGAGCTTCTTCTCGGATTTCTTGATCTATCGGAACTTGCACTGGATCGTTGGCGATCACACCTTCCTGCTTCTGGAACTGTCCTGTTCTCACCTCACTCGGTGCGCGACTGTGGTATACTGAACGTACTCTGCTTGCATCACGGGAGCTCGTTGCGTAACTGACTGATCGGGAGTGACGTCGAGATGTCCATTGCCTTCCGGGCTTAACCTCTTCCATGCTACTGGTACTGTTGTCCACTGTCTCCTCAGTCTCAATGGATTGTGTTCCCCATCTAGGATCATCGCATATCTGCTTTCCGAGCTTCCCTAGCAGGACGCCAACAGCGACGGGGCCGATGATGGTGTTGAGTACGATAGCCCATGCCGCAGTGATAAATGCTGTCTCGGACATGAAAGGTGTCTGATTCAATCCAATCTGAATGATCAATAGACCAATCTCTCCACGGGCCACCATCGCCATTCCCAGCAGTGTCGCTGGTGCCCAGGTCTGTTTAGCGAGCGCGCGCGCTTTGGGGATTGGTCGTAAAGACGTTAGATCAGCAACAGGTACGACAATACCTACGGCAGCCTACAAAAATGTGTGTCAGCATATGTGCCAATACCCAAACCTAACTATTTTTAGGCAAAGACGGAACTTCTCTTACCTTGCCGATGACCATGAGGATCGAGAACACCAGACCTTTCCAAAAAGCCTGTGCGGTCCAGAGCTTCTTAAATGGAATGGCAAATCCAATGCTTGCGAAGAACATGGGTTGTAGAACATAAGTCTGTGCTCCAAGAAAGTATTTCTCAAAGGTGTGTACGAATGTTGGCGTCTTTCCAGGGTCAGTCTCGCCATGTTCGCGGCTCATGACAACGAAAGGTGCTTCCGGATGTGTGCATGGTAGACTACTGAGGAATGTCCCAGCAAGGAATGATCCGTAGAGAACGCTGGCGCCTGCAAAACTGGCAATGCTCAGGAAAGCAGAGAGAACCAAGACCATCAAAATGACGTTCGATACGTGCTTGAAGCGGATGAAGCGATGTTCGACATACCAGCGGAACAATGGTCCGAACAGGTACGTGGCCGAGAGGGGCGAAAGGACTCCCACTACCAGAGAATTAGCTTGTTCAATACAATTACGAGAAGAATAACTCGGAGAATAAGTTATCGAGTGACGGTGAACTTACTGGCGACTGCTGCCACGATGGGCCTTCCGATGAGCCATCCAAGATTGACGCCAGCACCACCCGCGAGTGCTCCAAGATTGTGGATGACACTTTGAAATGTTAGCACTACATTGTAGCTAGAGTTTGAAAAGCTGGAATGCCTCTCTTACCTTGCCATGATCAAACCCGAGACATCGTCAAATACAGCAGCACTGATCAACACTGTACCGACCTTGGACTGGGAGAAATCGAAACTCTTCGATGCGCTGTTGATGACAACAAATGTGGTACCGAGAGACGTCGTAGAAAGAGCTGCGCCGATAATGAAAACTTCCACGGCACCTATTCAATGTTCAGTGAACAGATCGCTGAGAAGCAGATTTTCGCGGAGACATGAACATACCATACCCAAAGCCTACATAGAGAAGCGCATAGCATAATGCTATAGGTATCATAACTCCAATAGAAGCGGCAAACAAACTCAACCAAAAGTTCTTCTTTATCAAGTCCAGCCGAACAGTGAGACCACCTGCAAAGAGCACATCAGCGAGAGACCTCTGCATAGAGGAGTTTGGGGTACTGGATCCGATAGTTCTCTGCCCTTGCCGCTAGGTACGTACCCTCAAAGATGATCAGGATCAAGCCAATGTATCCCAAGCTAACAAAAGTCTCCTGCCAGTCCAGTGGCATGATATTTCCGACCGGTAAACCATATATAAGACCGACCACAATTTGACCTATGAGTCCAGCCCGGAAGATTTTATCTGAAATCCATTCTGCTATGGCGAGGAAGAAGAAGAACGATATCAGGACCAATAGAGGAACAACTGCAAATGAAGATTAGATACGGATGATTGGTCCCTTGAGAAAACACCATTGAGAGTGTCGAGCGTAGAAGACTTACTCTTTGGTTCATGGTACTCCAGGAACCCCTCCGTGGAGGCATTTGTCATTTCTGCGATTGGTGCCATGTTGATTATTCGGTCGATACAGTCTCTATATTTTTATTCCTAGGGGCACTCATAATTCTCGAAGCGGTGGGAGGAGGCTGATATGTAGTCTTCCAGACCAGGCTAGACCGTGCTCAACTTTTGAATCATAAATCAAGAGCCTTGCTTGACACGCCAATAATTGCCATAAATATACCCCCAAACACTTGGGCTCGCAATGGCACTGAACCAGAACGGCAGATATTTCTTTTCTCGTCTCAAGTTGCCGCTTTGAATGAGACTTGTTTTGCCCTGATCTTCTCTTGATCCAGAAATGCAGCGATAACGCGAGCGTTCAGGAAGTCATGTCCGGGTCGGAGTTTCATGCGCAATGCTTATCTTCCATCTGCCCTCCATCGGAATCCCAGAATAGTGTCCCAAAGTTACCCCATGTCTGCATGTTGTGTTGACAGTCTCCAGATTGAGAAACCTACCCCAAACAGTGCACTGTAGATACCAAGATATACCAAGATACCAAGATACCACCAAGAGATTCCAAGGCCAGCCCACCCATCTGGCTGGACAGCGTGGGGGTCTTGAAACATTCAAGCAATCACATGTTTCATTATCGTCGAAAATGCACACTGGTGGTGTTTGCATTGCCTCTTGTCCAACATCAATCTGTCAGTGTACTGGTCTCCAGATTTTGCCACATGTAGTCCAATATCTTGGCTTTTGAAACAAAACTGACTTGCGTGACAGGTCACTAACAAAGACAATGCTTGATAAGACGAGGCAATGCAGGAGAGTCTTAGAAAAGCCAATGGCAGGAAGGAATGTTGAGAAGGAATAGGCAAGTCTTCTGACTGTTGTCGTCGCAACCCTGTGGGCTGGCTGAAGTACGTTGAGGATCACTATCTTCGCTTCTCGTGAAGAGTGACCGATGCAGCATAATGAATAGATAGCTGGCAAGAGGCGCATCGGAACAGTAGTGAATTCAGTGTTATTATTCGTGGCGCGTTCCGACAAACCTGCCTAAAGGATGATAAGGAGGGAGCGAGCCTGTCAAAGAAACGAACGAGGCTTGCGAGATCACGAAAGATAACCAAGGAGCACCTGATACAATATCTCAACCAACAAGCCCATCTCCCGAGTCACGTCTCCACAAACCCCCTTCCAAGGAAAATAATGCCAGACTCAAGCAGCCCAAGCGAGGCCGAGGCGGTAGGCAAATATCTTGTTTCTTATCTCGCCTAGCAACATTCTATAATTTCTGAAACCTAGGGTTTGGCCTGGCGCGAACCACCACAATCTCCTCATGGCATTTCTGTCAAAAATTCAGACTCCACGGACGGAACAGACCTAGTGTCAAGGCGGCTCAATCTGCCCAGCCCTTGGGAATCTATTTTTGATCACAGATCTCTTCCCTCGAGGCTGTGCGTGAACCACTTGGCGATGGGTGCCCGACCCCCTGGGGAAACCACATTCGCTTCCGAAGGTCCGTCACGGCAGGCTTGGCTGGGAACGCCACATGGTTTTGTATTCGACGAGAGCTCGATGTGTTCGACTTTGAAACCTGTTCTCCATCTATGGCTGGGGACGACCATCTATCACCGCCATTCCAAGGATCAATGGTTTTCTAAGTGGCTTGCAGCTGCCATCTTTATCGGAATCACTGAAATCGATAACACTTCCGAATGGGATTGATGAGTGAGAACCATAGTCGATCGGGAATATCATAGCAGACGAGAAGTACAAAAGACGAAGCTGATCAATTATAATGGTATAAAGCTCCGATAAGTCACTGTGCCACCGCCTAAATTTCCACGACATTGTACGCTCTCGAGCCACTCAGCAGCATCTCAGTATCCTCGGAACCTTTCGTTATTATTACATCACATCAAACGGCCTGTCCCTCCTCAGTCTTCGCCCTCTTTTCCGAGTCGACCGGAACAGCTACATCCTCCACTGTATCCGCACCATGCGTGATCGACTTGTTGAGATCATCTGGCAACGTTCCGAGAGCGCGCTCACCGAATAGCAAATCGATCTCTTCGAGACTGACTTGCTTCGTTTCCTTGAAGACGAAGAAAACGACGGGGAACGTGACGACGATATTCCACGCTGCATGGTGTTAGTTGGAAGCTCCGACAAGTGGGGGAATGTATTGGAGGGACAGATGACTTACCAACAAATAGGAAGTAGAACTTCCATGTCAGTTCCTTGAGAGCTGTAGGTGAGACTTGAGCCCAGAATGTCGATACCTAATCGTAGTTAGTATCATGCGCAACAAGTTCATGAAGCATTGAATCACTTACCAGCCAGTTTCCGATACCGGTGGCAAACGCGTTTCCACGAGCTCTGATCTGCATGGGCATGACTTCCGACATGTAGACCCACGAGATTGGTCCCCACGAGACTTTGCATCCGTTAGTGCTGTTCTTGCCTGACTGTGGGAGGGAGCGAAGGTAAAGTGATGGACTTACAGGAGAAGATAACAGTGACACAGAAGAGGAAAAAGACGCCAGCGATCGAAAGACTCTTCTGTGGATTCTTGGTGTCGATCTGACTGTTTACAACTGCTTCGCAAATCAAAGCAATGGTGATGCCGATAGTTCCCCAGAGGAGAGGCTTGCGGCGGCCAATGCGGTCGATCATGAAGACGATAAATATGAGATCTAGCCCTTGGTAAGCTAAAGTCGCAGAAATCTATCGATTGAAGACCTTACTGGCAAGTGGACCCATGCAGTTGTAAATACCTGCAACGAGCAAGTTTCTATTACCTGTGATACCTAGAGCATCATACATTGTTGTTTGGTAGTATCCGATAACGTCTGCATTGGTTAGTACTTGTCTGACCATGTTCACTCGCTAAACTTACTGATTCCGGTGAATTGCGTGAAGCACTGCACAGCAACACCATGGAACAATCTCGTTCTCCACTGCTTGACAGTGAACATGATCCTCCAGCCTGGCACTGTGATGGCTTTCTCAGCTGCGATGGTTGTCTTGATCTCATGGAACTCCTGCATGACTTCATCGTCATTGGCACCAGTGAAATGAAGTTTACGAAGAACTCTAAGAGCTTCCTCCTCGCGGTCCGTCTCCATGAGATGACGGGGACTCTCAGGCATGAACATGATTCCAGCAGCAAGAATTGCGCAAGGCAAGCATTGGAATGCTAATGGAAGACGCCATTGAATACTGCTTGACGCCGGAGCTGTTCCGGAACCGTAGCCAACCCATGTGGAACTGTCAAAAGTCAGATGTGGTGAAGTATTACAACGCCGGCTAGACTTACACGATGAACCCAATACCGATCATTTGCTGGGAAAGCCCAACGATAAATCCTCGAATCTTCGGGGCCGCACACTCAGAGTTATACACTGGTACAGCCATTGACAGCAGACCGACGGCCCATCCAGTCAAGATCCGACCGACGAGAATCATAGCGAGATTCTGCGCTGCGCATTGAAGGATGGCTCCAACGAGACAGATCAAAGACCCCATAAGAATGGTGATCTTTCGTCCAAACCTGTCCATGGTAAGACCGCCCTGGAGGGCACCAAACACAGCACCGCCATTGAAAGTTGAGTTGATAGCTCCAATGATAGGCGAATCTTTCGTTGTGTTGAAGAAAGCGAGGAAATTCTTGCTGGCGATGACATCTGTCATAACACCAGCATCATATCCGAATAGGAAGGATCTGTGAATCCATAAGTGCGAATTCGGTCTGTGAAAAGTTCTCAAACTCACCCAGTACACGCAAACAGCGCAAGCGAGATATTGAAAAGTTTGCCCATGTTGTAAGTTGTTTTTGAGGCTTAAAAGAGCAATTGCTTGGAACAATGAGAAGACATCTTGGAAAGCACTTTACCCGTTGCTTATATAGTCTTTTTCAACCTCGAGTGTCGATGACTTTGCGAACGTCTAGCACCAGAAACTTTCGGGCCTTCACAAACAGCTGATTACCGCGAGCCCAAATGGCCTTCTGTTAAAGATCCACATTGGGAAATACCGATTTCTCCTTGGCTGGAGGAGATGTACCCCCATAGATATTTTTCCGGGGATAGAGAACCACCCACCTGTTTGCTTTCAGGCTAAATGGAGAACGAGGGGACATGGGGGAGGATGCCGAGAACCGGGTCACACGTGATGCCGTATGAAGTACAAAAAGGCCTGAAAAAATCTTGGGAAATGGCTCGTATGATCCGATGGTACCACTCGTAGGAAAAGTGAAATGTAGAATCAACTATCCTTAACCTGAATCCCGCTGGCTGTTTAGTGGCGATACCTTCACAACTGACCTCGAGAAAAGAAGGTTGGTCCCATGCTTTCGAAGATCAGGACATGTCGAATAGTGGGTTCGTAACATTGAAGACCCTGGGATCTTAGATGAGGCGAAAAATTCTAGCTTCAAAACTTGCGCTCCAATCATGTTGCGACGTGCAATCAGGGAACTGGATTGTCTCCTGATGAACAGAGGCGAGATCTCGAGCCCGTAGAAAGTCACCCATGGAGTCGGGAAGACCACCACCGTCATCTTCAGCACTTATGCCGTAGTTGGCGTTCAATAATGGATCAGGATACTGGTTTTTAGTGGTCAAAAAACCAGCAAAGAGAGGCATCAGGTCAAAAATTACGGTAGGCATGACATTGGGAAGCCTGAAGGCTGGGTCGGTCAGCACTTGTCTACTTGATATCAGGCTAAATGCAGAGTCGAGGCCGCTCCCTCGCCAAAGGCCTCCTTTTTTGTTTGTTTCGATCCCACTTTACGTATCTCCCGAATCTGTTCACCTCAAGAACTTCTTTGGATACATTAATCAGCAAATCTGTGAGATGAAGCACCCACAACTGCATGGAATGTTCGGTTCACATCCTATGATTTCTATCTACCATATAACCTTATACAAGTACTTTACAAATTGCACCATCCATTCCCACTCCCGCTGCGCTTGCTATCCTCCCTCTCCCACCATCCATCCAACCCATAGTAGAAGCGAAAGGAAAGCCACCCGAAGCCCAAAAGAAAATCAAACAAAGTATCGAAAAAGAAAGACATTACAATTCATCAATCATCAATCCTCCAAACCAACCTAATTCAGATCGGTACAGTTAATCCCAGATCTTCTGCAGCCGCAGCACAGATGTCTCTGCTGTCTTCCCTCTCTGCCAAATCGGATCGGATCGATGACGCTCGCTATGCTCTATGTACGTGTTTTTAACACCGTCTTTATGCAATTTTTGGTACAGACAAGACCAGACTTTTTGTACGACTCCCGCAATGATGATGCGTAGCAAATTAGTATGTGCGCCGAGATATGCCAGAAGAGCGAGAAGGTTTATATAGCTGGCCATCGATTTCGTAGTCCATCCGTCCATCGACCATAGAGGACGTCAGCAAGTTGTTTGGTGTGCTCCATCCCTGGGACAACTTGGCCGGGTAGGTTGTTGAGTCGTTCTGGATCAGGTTGCATGCTGGTTTGTCTTCGACGGTGCGATTTCAGGTGTGGATTGTTCTGGGCTAGTACAAGCTTGGTAGGTGATTTTTGTGGTGTTCCTTGAGGTGTGCCGTCTCTGCTCGAGGCTTTGGTAGGTGACAGCAGTGATGAAAGCTTGGGATCGTTCTGAACTCTCTCGATCATGGCCTTCAACAATTGATATTCTCCTTCAGGGTCAACGGCGTCTAAAGCACTCCAAGCATCAGCTAGCCGTGATAATGCCTCCCTCTTGGCCTGGTTGCCTGTCTGAGCATGAAGCTCCTGGAATGATGGGTCCACAATTTTATTGAAGGTTCTTCGCCCTAAGACTGCCTCTTTGGTGACAGTCTCGGTCATGGGTGGTCTGTTCTCATCTCGAGTAGTAACTGGGCCAGAAACATCAGAGTTTACTTGCGCGAGTGTGGAGTTGTCCGAGACCCGACGGAATAGTCGTACGGTGGATCCTGTATTTCCAAAATTCATATCCGGTTGCAGGGGCCGCTTCTGACTGCTGGCTTGTCGTTGCTTGGTGGGTGATATAAGCTGGACAATTGACGGCTGTTTACGAACAGTTCCTTTCTTCATTGTGGCCGGAGGTGGTGAAGAGTATTCGAGTGGAGAGTCCTTGAGGTCCAATCGTTTCATTGCTTCCTCGGCTCCATTTTGCACACCTTGACCATTGGCATGTATGACAGATAACTTCCGTCTCTTTGTGGTGTTCTTGCGGGGTGCTATAGTTGCTGCTTTGACCGTGTCGAAGACCCACTCATCTGGCTCATTCCTGGGGGTCATGGTGTTTCTAAATTTGTCAGCAGGGGTACCTAGTTTCCAGAAGCACCGGACTTACAATGTTTCTTCGTAGAACCTAGGATGGGAAGGACGAGTGCGACCTCCATCCCATTCTTGCTTCCTCTCTACCAGTTCTTGTAAAGCCTCAACCTTCCCAGCGCTCTTGATGAACTTGTGCCTCAAGAGCTCCTTAGCCGAGGGTCGCCTGTCGCAATCTTTGACCAGACATTGCGCGACAAAGTCCTTGAACTCTTTGCTATAATTTGAGCCCTCCAATCTTGGTGCGGGTGCTTTTGGGATGTGGAAGAGAACTTTCATAGGGTGAATGGAAGCATTCGGAGGTTCGCCGTTGACCAACTCCATAGCTGTAATACCCAGAGACCATATATCTGCCTTGAAATCATATCCAGCCTGCTGTATGACCTCCGGTGCCATCCAGAATGGAGTTCCGACAAACGTATTTCGTTGCGACTTTATGTTGGTAAGTTGCGCCGCCACTCCAAAGTCTGCCAATTTGACTTTCCCCGTGGTCGACAGCAACACGTTCGCGGCCTTGATGTCTCTGTGTATCTTTCCCTCCTGATGTAGGTATTCGAGGCCAAGCAGGAGTTCGCGACATATGATTGCGATGTGGGCTTCGTTGAAGGATCCAGGTTTGAGCTATTGCTATTAGTAAATAGCCCATGGATATACCGCAGTGCTTTGACAACATACTAAATCAAGACAGGATCCACCTCCTAGATACTCCATAACAATCCATAGCTTGTGCCCTCGGAGGAAGCTTGCTTTGTACTGGGTTACGAAAGGACTGGCGCAAGTGCTGAGGACGGAGATCTCTTGTTGAATTTCCAGGATATCATCCTCGCTGGATTCAAGATCAATCTGCAAGACGTCAATACAGATTCAACAGACGGTATATGGAGCACTCACATGCTTGATTGCGACCACTTCTCCAGTGGAGCGATCAATTGCCTTGTAAACAGTTCCAAAGCTGCCACTTCCGAGCTCCTCCAGCACAGAGTATTGATTCGCCATGGCGCCTTCCGCAGACATATTGCCGGTTTTGCAAAGCAAGAGCGTTGGGTTCTTGGAATGCGACGAGCAATTCTGACTAGAAGGAGCAGTGAAATCGAGAAGGGATGGTCAGGGAAAGTCTGGTCTTGAATTGGGAGCTGTTTGCTGTATTGTATTTCCAGTCTGCGGGCGTTGGCGAATCAACAACCAATATCAACAAATGGTGCAGGGGCCGCTCCGTGGTTCCATGTACGGCTGAATGGTTCTCAATATGTATTGCGACAATTCATAGAGTTGCGTGAAATATCGATGTATGAATAGCTTGAAAAAGCTCGCGCAGGTATGGATTCCAGCTCTCAGAAAGTTTATCAGAAGTGCAGTGCAGTACAGAACGATGTTGCATGGTCTTGCTGCAGGTCGGGTCGTCCTTGATACGACAGGGACGAAGGACGATAACACTTGAAGCTCGGGCCACTTTCAGGGATTGCAGTTGCCCTGGGCAACCTCGCCCCTTCTATGTTCCTTGATTGGTCCACGACATTTGGTGGTCTGTTGACTTTCTCCTACCTTCGGACCCAATCCCAAAGCACTCGATTGCTACCCTACGAGGCACACATCTAAACCGTTGGATATCGCTATTGTTTTGACATATCACCACATATCCAAACAAAGCTTGGGACATCTCTACAACTACCAAAGAGCGCGCGGCGCGTCCATGTTTTTGCTGTCACTAAATTCATTGCGCTGCTTGAGCGCACATCTGTCCAACAATGCCTGAGCCGCAGAGGCTACCAACGCGATTCCCCGTCTGGTGCAGAGCCGTATTCTCGTACACAGCAGAGGTAGGGAAGAGACAGAACTGTATTTGCTGGATTCATGCGCTGACAATTGCAGACGAAACGCGACTTGGGCTTCATCGAAGGGGATCTGATAGAATGTCTGAACGCGGGGGATGGATCTTGGTGGATGGGGAGATTATTCCGGGACAAACGAATGCTAGGACATTTCCCTTCGAACTTCGTCGAAGTCTTGCCAGACAACTTTCGCCCAACAGTCCGAGCCTCGAGTCCAATGCCAGAACGTTCGCCCAGTACGAGCCCTTTCAATAATCCCACTGCTGCGAAACCGAAAACAAAAAGTGCCCGAAAACCCTTCCAATCCTATGCGCAGCCAGATACAGCGGCATTGAAGAGAGCAGAAGCCCAGAAGAGGGAAGCTGAAAGAAGGGCTGAGATGGAGGCACAAGCAAGATCTCGAGGACCTTCTCCAAATCCCATGAGCATCCATGACAACATCTCAAATGTCCCTCCACCGCATACTCGAGGCGGATACGGCTCGCGAGCACCGTCTCCAGCACCGCCTATGGAAAATGGGTACAATTATCGAGTCCCTTCTCCTGCGCCCCCAATGCACCATGGATATGGTTCCCGAGCGCCATCTCCTGCCCCGCCAATGCACAATGGATATGCAATAAGTCGAGGCCCTTCCCCAGCTCCGCCCATGAATCATGGGTACGGGTCTCGTGCACCTTCACCAGCTCCGTCGTTTGGATACCGGCCCCATTCTCGTGCAGAATCACCAAATCCGCAATTCGACATAGGCTCGTCACCGCCTCCTCCACCTCCACCGCACCGAACTGCATATACACCGCATGGCTCCACCAATTCCTTCGACCAACGACCAAATGGCTATCATACTCCAGGAGCAACTTCACCATGTCCACCATCACCGAGAGAATCAGGACTGACCCCGTCCCCACTACGAAGTGCTATGGACGATGTAATGTCATCATTAGCTGACATGGGAATGTCTCGAGACACCAAGTCCCCGGACCTTCCTTTAGATCCTTGGTCACCTGAAGCATTTGATCAAACTTATATAAACGCCAGGAGAACTGCTCCTCTCCGACCCAACACAGCTATGGGCATTGGAGGTTCCACTGCGTATGATGACGGCGATGAACTATTCATGGGATCTTCAAACTCTCGCCATGGTGCCGATAAGCCCCCACCGCAACTGAGCAATTACGTTCAGAGAATGGAGAATCGGTTAAACAAGATGCACACAAGTAGCCCTCGGCCTATAGAAGATGATGAAGTACGGCCACATGTACCACCGAAGATGCATTATCCGCGCCCTAAATCTTCGATGTCTGGCAGCGTCGCATCCAGCCAGCCACCAAAGCTACGGCATCGGAAATCTGCCTACGACGTTGGTCGTTCTATGCTTGAGAGGACGTTTACTACAAAGACAAATTCTACCTCAGCATCATCTGGTAACCGCAGCACAACAACGAATGGAAGTTCAAGTACGAATGCGACTGATCGAAGTCTGATGAGTGGCACTTCTGCCGGTGGATTTTCAGCTACTAGTGCTGGAAGTTTAGCAAGGAAAAAGGAGACAGGTCGAGCTCGGGCTCATAGTGCTTTCGGTTCCAGGAAAGACAGGTTTATGGGTGTCAATGGGAGCCAAGTAGATTTTGTAAATCGGCCGGAAACGCCTGTCACTGGCATTTCTTATCACAGCAGTCATGCCTCCGGACCACCGAGAGCTCAGTCGCAAGCCGGATGGCATGGTTCGATTGCAGATTCAGACACCATGCTGGGCGGTCTAGTCGCGCCAAAGCCCAAAAAGAGTGGCTTTTTCAAGAAGATTATCGAATCTGCAAAGACCGGAGCTGCCAGTGCTAGGAGCAGTATCGCTGTTGGAGAATCGCCTAGGCCGCAAGTGCCGAACAAGATGTCCAGCGGAATCTCGTCTATCGCGGGAGGCTACGGGAATCAACACGGCCGCCATAATAGCACTGCAGCCAGTGAGATGGGCCTAGGAGGCGGGAATTCTGGCATCGACTGGGTGCAAGTGAGACGAGACGTAAATCGATCGAATTCACTAAGCCGAATTGAGCGCGTGGAGCGGAAAGAGCGGTGCCAGATGATGGACCATCCGGCGATTAGCCCAGTTGATGAGCTATTTGAGCAGTGTGACGGTGATGAAGGAGCAGATGGAAATCCTGTGGAAGAGCCAACAAACTTCCAAGCTGTGAACCTTACCTTGGTCGACAAGAACGCAAGGTTTATCAATAGTCTTCCACCAATGACCAATCCCGTCAGCTTAGCGACTGGTTTCGTCTGTCGGCCGTATCGGAGCGATGTACAACGCTTACGTGCAATATTTACCTGGGTCAGCGAGAAGATCACCTGGGAGGAGGACTTTGAGAGCGAGCCAGATTCGAGGAGAGTCATACAAACAAAGCGTGGATGCGCAGAAGAAGTTGCTATTCTCGTGATGGAGATGTGCGCTGCTGTTGGCATTCATGCTGAGGTTGTCAGAGGCTATCTGAAAATGCCAGGAGAAGTTCCTGAGCTTGCTATTATGCCTCGCTCTAACCATTGGTGGAATGCTGTCATTGTGGATGGGGAATGGAGGATTCTGGACTGCTCACTCGCGGCTCCTTCTCACCCTCGCCGAGCGCTCTACTCTAGCGGTAGCGGACAGATGGCAGAAAGTTGGTGGTTCTTGACACGACCTTCAGAGATTTGCTGGACCCATATTCCAGAGCAACATCATCAACAGCATCTCTGCCCGCCTATGGCCTTTGAAATATTACTTGCCCTACCATGTGCATGCCCACCGTATTTCAAGAATGCTCTGGAAATGGCCGAGTACGATACATCTCTTGTACGGGTGGAGGATCTAGAGCAAGTTCATGTTAGGTTCACGGTTCCGGCAGATGTTGAATGTGTGGCAGAGGTCGAGGCAAGAGCTTTTGAGCGAGATGCGGATGGTGACTTCTTCGAGAGTGGAGATGTTGTGAAGAAGCGGGCTTTATCTCAAGCAGAATGGGTCGGAGGACAGAAGCGATACACTGTCAAGGCTCTGCTCCCTGGAGATGAAGGGCAAGGAATTTTGAAAGTCTACGCTGGGAAAAGAGGCCTGATGCACTCCATTAAAGACATTCCTCATCCTCTAGCATTCGCCCTTCCAATCATCCATACTGGCGACAATCCACCGTACGAATTTGTCACTCGCCATCCAACTCCGCATGCTCAGCGCCATGATCTTTACGTCGCACAGCCGCAGTGTCAGCGACTGGCTTTGAACAATACCTTTGTCTTTGCCATTCGTCAACATCCATCCTCGTTAGGCGCTGCGTCTCCAAATCCTGGTGGAACGTCTCCAATTCCGTTCATTCGGCCCAGCTCTGCAATGTCACTGAATAGTTCTTCTGCATCAGGATCCAATCCAAGTACCACCAGCGCTTTCGGGTCGAAGAAACCAGCCAAGCTGGCAATTCAAGCTCCCGGTGGCAAAGTTCTGAGATTAATGAGAAAGGAGGAGAAGTGTCAGAGTACAAGTTTAGCAATGGAGAAAGGGGACGGAGGAACATGGGAGACCATCATCAAAGTCGGAGAGAAGGGTGTATGGCGAGGTCTTGTGCTAGCAGACAGGAGTGCTAGGTGGTGCGTATTTGCAGAGTGGACTTGCGTTTGAGAGAGCACAAACAAAGGATCAATAATCACGATTACAAGAATCAGCAGTACTGCTGAACGAAGTGGCAGTTCAAGAAGAGAGGAGGTGCATTTGCCCGGCGTTTATTTTATGGGGGATTGTTGGGCTGGTTGGCAGGTGATGGGCGGACTGGAGCATGTCAGGAATGTCAAGGGTCTCATGTACAACAAAAGCATTTGTTTGGCGTTCTTTCGACTTTCGATAATTGGAGGGATGGGGGTCGGAAAGGATAGCATGTAGGAGTAGGATAGTGAGTCAGGTCATGATTGACTTGATATGGGTTTGGAATGATGATTGTGGTTACTTCTGATTCGTTCCTTCGGTCCCTTGTTTTATTCATGACCTTGATGATGATGTGCAGCTGTGCTTGTGCTTGTGCTTGTGCTTGTGCTTGTGCTTGTGCTTGTGCTTGTGCTTGTGCTTGTGCTTGAGTGTTTGTATGATCTACAGTACCGAAAGCTTGAACGGAGTAAGGGTCCTCAGGGAGATGGACGTACTCGCTGTTTCATCTGCTGTTTCGATAGCTCGATTCATTGCAGTCTTAAGCCTAAATAATGGCTCATGACTTACTCGCCGTCACAAAGTTCCTAACGTTGAGATCTTGCCTGTGCTGGGCCGATAACACACCCTTTTCAGGAACCGAGAGAGAGAGAAAAAGAAAAAAAAAGGGAAAGAGAAAAGAAATAGATGTTCATGTATCTTACCATTCCCGTTTCCCTTTTCAAATCCAGATCCAAAATACCCAAATGCGCAACCAAGCTCGTCGTTCCAATTATCTTTCCGAACCAACCGGCCAGGCCTTTCCACGCCGCACGCACGTTTTCTTCATCAGGGCAAAGAGCGCTTCATCCAAACCCCTGTCTCCCCGTCTGCACTCCACCCAACACAAGCTAGCGCGAGTGTACCTTGAGTCTGACAGTGGCCTTCTAATCTCGTTTCAGCTTGATGCGAAGCCTCTCCCGTAAATATAATTGGACAGTGAATCTGGAGTGTGGGCCGGGACGCCGCGGCGAGTATGGTCCACGGGTGGGACGCGTTGTCGTTGGATGGGCTGTACTGGGATCTAGGTGTAACAGGGTTGGTTAGGGGTCTACCACCGTAAAGAGGAGGGGAGGGTGATACGAGGCACTTGTTCTTGAAAGAGAGAGGGAACTGTGAATTGCTTCGTTGATCGACTTGAAGGACGACTGACGACGGCTTTGGAGCTTTGGAGGAGAATGGATTGAGTGAGTGGAGTGATTGATTCATTGAGGTTTCACGTGATGCGATCGTGATTGTACCTCCTCTTATCTTCTCGCCTTTGACAGCGCAGCGGCCCGGGACGGACGTTAGGGGGTCGTGATCGCGGCTGCTGGACCATCTCGACTCGACCGTTTGGCCCTGTTTCTGTCGCACGACTCCTCGCCGTCAGCCGGTACTCAAGTGTTCACAGAGTAGAGAGTAGGTAGACAGGAAGGACGGACAGCGCTTGATTCAGGTTGAAAAGACGTGGGGATCTCAGTGATTGGAGAAAGGCGAAGAGATGCAGGACGCTGGATGGCGACCTCAGATTCGCGAGGCGAAAGGAGGCAAAGAAGACGAGGAGATCTTATTAGCTGATCGACGATCATCTGAAAGTGATACTCTGGAGGGAAGTCGAAGTAGGAGTCGAAGTCGGAGTGTGAGCTCACGGCATGGCGACGATCTTGAGAAGGAGGGAGAGGAAGATGAAGATGATGGTGAGAGTTTAGGGGGTGAAGGGGAAGAAGGGCAGCAGAGGGGTTTGAGTAGGAGTACGAAGGGGACTATTTGGGTGGTGCTTATGACGATGAGTACGCTTCTTGGGAGGAGGATCTTGAGGGGTGGATTTCGTGAGTTACCTTTTCTTGTTGGGTTTGAGAGGGAGTGATTAATGAGAGCGAGCGTATGTTTTGAAATTCGTGCTGACTTTCTTGTATAGCATACCGTGAGTACCAATTCGATCTCAGACTTGTCAAATTGGACTCGTCGTTCCGTTCAATTCCGAGGCTACTCTAGCATGTGTATGGTTCTGACATGCTCTTAGCATTTTATTTCGTGCTACTCACACAGCTCATTGCATGGATCCTGGTCGCATTCATAGCTCTCCTAGGTCTACTAAAAAGATTGAGTACGAAAACGATAAAGCAAGAGGCATCAGAAGGCTATTCTTCGTTCGCGACGATCTTCATCGTTTCCAGAACACTACTAGCTTCGTCCATCGCAGGTGTGTCTGCGTTATGTGGTGCTCTGGCTCTACTACATACCCCGAATCTACCTGTTCTGGCTATGCTGCCTGTATGTCTACTTACCTTCAGAAGAATATTTGCTGATATAACTAGATTGTAACATACGTCTTCGATAGCTTTTTATTCCGTCTAGCATACGTCCTGCGCCTCTTCCCTCGAGATCAAAGCACTTCCGCCAGGAAAGCATACAAAGTAGTCTTCGTTCTCGCGCTTTCCATACCTCCCATCGCGTTCGACTACCGCCTTAACATCAGGAGTCTCGTCGTTGCTCTGGCTGGCTTCGCACTCCTTAGTCTCTCAAAAGTCATCGCCAAGGCCGGACCAAAGTTTGAAGCGAATGGTAGCGGAAGCCGGTGGGATACTCCGCTGAACTTTTATCTGCTGCAGGGAATCGTTCCCATCGTGATATCATGGATGGCTGCTTCCAAGTACGAAAATGTAGTTGTGGCTCACCATGCCTTTTCTACGTGGAGCTGGGGATACGCGCTTTTGAGCCTTGCACCAGGTGTGCTTCTACAACAACTTTTCGTCGCCTCGATGAATAGCGCACATCCATTCGTTTCTGAAGTCCACGTGGGTGGTGCCTTGGAAGAGCCAACAGAAAGAGGTACAGACGCTATTGCCAGCACCCTTCAAGCTGGATTCTGGACTGTCATCATTGGCGTTTTGGGCCAGGAGAAGAACTTCCTCGATTGGATCCAGGTGCTCGCTTTCACTTTCATTTACATCATATGCGTCGGGCCAAGACATATAGGGTATTACCCACCTCGCCTTCTCAACCTCGTCTCTAGGATATTCCGCCGAAGGCAACTACCCGTACACGCTGAGCCATGGCAATTCGCTTTCTTCCTCGCCACAACCACTGCCGTCTTTGCCATAGTCATAAGCTGCAACGTAATGTTCTGGGTCGACACCGTCGCCTATAATCGAAATCTCAAAACCTGGCTTGATCCCAAAAATCTAAACCTAGACACCATGTATCGACCTCCTAAACTCCGCTCCTTCGACATCATAATCGCCCATTCCGAGAACGATCCCGTATCAACCATAACCGATCTCATTGAAACATTCACCACCCACCACCTGATCCGCTACTTCAACCCCCGCGTAACAATCTACAGCAAAGACGCCGCCTTCAACCTCAGCACCCCCTCCGCCGAGTCCCTCAAAGGCACCTTCGAAGGCGACGTCTCCATCACCACGCTCCACAACTCCGGCGGCGTCGCCGCCACCTTCCTCCACCACATCCTATTCAGCTGGACATTCATGCCCGTGCAAACCATCTTCCTCTCCACCTCAACAGTCACTCCCTTCACGCTCCCCCTGATCAAAAACCGCGTCTCAGACTACTTCACACCCATGGGCTTCCCCCTCCCCGACGCAGTCCCCAAATCCGGCTTCCTCAACCTCGGCGAGTCAGAGACGTGCTACTGCGGCAAATGCTTCGACTCGCTAGGCTGGGAAGATACATTCCACCTCGTGCCCTCAATGTGGAGCGCTGCTCGACCAGGCACCAATACCTGCGACTCGGTCCTCCTCACATACGGCAATAATTTCGTCGCGTCGGCGGCGAGGATTAAGGGCACGAAGAAGGATGTCTGGCAGATGCTGTATGATGGGTTGGTTGATCGCGATTTGGCGAATGCGTGGGCGCATAAGAAGGAGAAGATGCCGGTTGTGCTGGAGGGGGAGGAGGGTAGGGGGAGGTTTGCTAAGGGTGCGGTTTATGGGGAGGGGGATTCGCTGGAGAAGCCGTATTTGGGATTGACGGTTGAAAGGTTATGGGGGGTTCTACTGCAGTGTAGTACGCCTGATGTGGCGTGGGGGTGTCCGTCATTGGAGGTGGGGTGGAGGATTGGTGGGAGGAGGGAGGATTGTGGGTGCATTGAGTAGGGGAGGGCAGCGGGCTGAATGAGGAGTGCGACTGGTGGTAAAAGATATGAATATGAGACGAGGATGCATGGACATGTTTGATGTACGAATAGACTAGAAATTTCTGTGTTGTTTAGGGAATTAGCGCAGCGGGTGCGAGCATCTCGAGCATTTTGGGTCAGAAGCGCAGCGATGACTTGGGAATAGCATGCATGGAATTACAGTATCTAGACCGGCATAATGCATTTATTGACAAACACTCTCGAGGCTTGCCTCGAGCCTTGTATGACTGTAGAGACTTACACCTTGTGTGGGTATTATGCAGCCATCAAAACACTCAACTGTCGATTCCTCTAATGCTGACAGAATATAAATCAGAGGCTGCGAACTGCTCTTTTCAGAGTTGCTTGTCTTCATCCCTGTATTTCTATCGGCACCGAAGGATAAAAAGAGACTTTGATCCGGCCTTGGCCAAGCAATGCATTTTATCGTCCGATATTCAAGCGAGGCCCCCAAGCCCCTACTCCGTACAACAACAGCGGGGAAAACCGTCTCGCTTGGACTGGATAAACTCACATCGGACGACACGCAGACTAACGATAAAAGAACATGATCTCCGCCCTCCCCTCATCCTTCACCTCCAGTGCAACACCCACGTGTGAAAATCTCAGCAACATGTGCTTGGAAGCATGGTCATGTTTGGGGAGTCAAAGCCGATGTAAATGGTGATCATGCGGGGAATAATCGGTGATGTACCTATCCACGGAGTCAAATTGGGCTCGTGCGAGTTAATCTCCTTGAATTGATATGCATACTGGACTCCACATACCAGATCCGATAAAGTATATGTGTTTCTCCTCAGTCCCTCCAAACCTTTTCCCTTGCCTTCTCATCCGTCGCTCGAGCACCTTCGACAAGCTAGCTATCGAAACAGTCAAGGCCTTCTTGCTTGACCAAGTCAAGATGCATCTCTCCACCTTCATCTCCAGCATCCTCCTCCTACTCCTCACCTCCAGTCTCAGCAATGCAGCCAGCCTCCCCCTCCGCTCAATCACTTGGAACATCCGATACGCGACCTCGTCCCCCGGCACAGGAGAAAAACCATGGTGGACAATCTTTTGCTCCATTTGGTCCGACCAATGCCGCATGCCACACGTACAATCCCTACTCTCTGACACCGCCGCCGCAACAAGCAATCCCACCATAATCGGCCTCCAGGAAGTCCTCTCCAACCAACTCAGCGACGTGAAATCAGGCCTAGGCTCGTCTTGGGCACATCTCGGCGTCGGTCGTGACGACGGTGTGTCGTCTGGTGAATTTAGTCCGTTGCTGTACCGCACCGATGTCTTTCGTGTCTTGTTCAGCGAGACAAAATGGCTGAGCCCTACCCCGGACGTGGTATCTTTCGGATGGGGAGCGGGGAGTAGGAGAGTTGTTACGCTGGGTGTGTTTGAGCATATTGCGACTGGGAAGCGCTTTATTGCTGCGAATACGCATCTCGATAATGTGAGTAGTCAGGCTAGGAGCGAAGGTATCAAGGTCGCTGTGTCGCGCATTGAGGCTGCTCAGGCTCTGTATGGTGGTTCTCTTGGTGTGGTTCTTACAGGCGATTTCAATTCGGAACCGGGCGGTGATGCGTATGCAACGCTGAAGGGGTTGGGGTATTTGACGGAGGTGTGGGAGTCGGGTGCGACAAGATTGGGCACCAATCAGTTGACTTATACTGGATTCACGACTGTAGGTATCAGTAGAATTGATTATTGCTGGACGGGACCGGTGGGAGCGAATGCGGTTACGGTGCAGCAGTTTGAGATCCTGGGGAATGTGGTGGATGGGGTTATCGCGAGTGATCATAGGGCTGTGGTTACGGACTTGACTATCGTTTAGAGATTTAATTATTAATGCAATGCAATGCATTGAAAGCGATCTTCCTGTTCGGTCTGGTTCCCAGCTGCAGCTCGAGTTGAGCGGAAATGTTGTTTAGATTCGCTTCGCTCAAGGCCAAAACATTTAAAGACGCCAATTCAGTAATCAACTTTCAGCGATGATGATGCACGACCGAGGGCAGATTGGCAGAGTTTAGCAGCTTAGGTGACCGAGTCGACTTGACTCAGATTTGTTGAAGCGTATACATAAAGTCCTCCAGACCGGATAGTCGAGCTGACAAGAGCTCAAGCATACCCCAATGCGGCAATCAGCTCGCTATGATGACTGGACGCAACGAGCTTCCGAAACGCAACGAAGCCTAGAGTCTGTACTTGCGAAATCGTGAAACGATTCATTGGCGAGGTTGAGACCAGATGTGGCATTGATTCAGCCTCAGAGCCGGTATCCAGCAGCTGTCCTAGGATTTTCTATTCATGTATAAGACCAACTCTTCCGGAATTCTATGATCATCCAAGGAAACTTCATCTCACGTCTTGTGGTTTTTCACCGTCAAGAATCAGAGAACCACTGGTACATCTCCGTACACGACATGGGAAAACTATCTGGCCTCATCTCCTCAACATACGGCTTCACAGTCGAAGCCGCAACAGCACTTTCACATCCGCCCACTGGTGCACAAAGTGCTCCTCACACCTCAAATTATGGATATTATTCTCGTTCTCAGAATGCTCCCTTATATCAACAACCAAATGCGCCATTTTCTTCGCATGAAAGAAGAGAATTGCCACTGCCGGTCATCATTCCACAACGACGACCACAGAACAAGTCTCGGGGTTGGGCGAGAGCTTATGCACCAGCACTCATGGGGTCGGGAATCGACGAAGCGACTTTTCTGGATTTCTTGGATCGGTTTAACGAGGAAAGCAAGGTATGTTAGGTAGATGCTTTGCCACAGAGAGAAACTTCTTCTCAAGGAGAAGAGAATGAACTGATGTATAATAGGCGTCACCTTATCTCCATGTCGTCAACGTAGCTGGAGCAGGCATTGGATTTCTTCCCGGAATTACTCCTATGATTGTTTCTATGGCTGTTCCAGTCGCTGTTCAAGCAGCTAAGAAAGCGCAGTCAAATCATCAGTCAGTATTACCATAACAAATTATCGCAAGTATCAAAATATCTCTAACTTCCGGCAGGTCCGATTCGTACCTCGACAAGATGAACAAAGCCCTTTTCGTACCGCATGGTATATACGCCATCGTCATGACTTACAATCCTGCACAATCAGGAGACATGGTAAACGTAGACACTTCTTCAGACTCGAACCAATTCCAAGCCTCATCGCCCTACGGTTCAAACGGAAGCGACCAGACCAAGAACCAAGAGTTTACATTACCTGAGTCTTGTCCCCTTGTGTTCGCGGACCCCGCTCCACCACAAGCTCTCAACCCATCCCGGAATGGTTTCTTCAAGATGGCAGATTTTGTGTCCGATTTCAAGGACCGTCGTGCACAAGCTAGTTTTGTAAGTACTTATTCTGACACATGGCTCAAGCCAACCACTGATTTGACCCAGGCACAAGACAATCCAACCTCCAGATTAGTCGGGCCCAAGCCAGCATTTACAAGCAAGTATGCTGACCCAGGATATGCTCCGAGTGGGAGAGCTCAGAATGATGCGCCAAGGCTGCCGCACAGGCAAGAGGAAAAGAAGAAGCCGGGACTGTTGAAGGGCATGAAAGAAAAAGTGATGCATTCAGTGAGTCGCGTTTCTACTCCAGGAATTGAGCTTCGGGGTCATTACTGAACCCTAGCCAGGACGTGCTGTACCTCATGATCGTCAACAACCCTACGGATTCAGCATCCCCTCCTACACCCAATCCGCCACAGACCGTGGCTAAGCGAGGCGCATCAACATATCAATATGGGCCGCCTCCTCCCCCTCGAACACACACCCCGTGGACTCAAGATCAGTACCAGGTGATCTATGGGAATCATACAGGACAGCAAAGATACAAGGAAGTCAATGAATATGGCGACTCGCACAATGAAACCCTACGACTCTCAACACAGGACCCTTCAACCTACTAGTATGGACCACCACCACTACCGTCAAGGATCTCCACTCCTCCTCAGTGTCTGTACCCGCAGCAGCTGTCGGCAGCAGGAGTAGGATGTAGTCCGAGAGCTCAAGCTGATAGACCACTGAATCGCGACACTCAATATGAACATGAGACAGAGACGGAGAAAAGACAAGTATAAGAGAATGGCGAGAATTATCTTGGAGAGCAACGTCCAGAACGCAATTTACATCGATATGCAGCACCCATATCAGTTTCAGCTGTACCGCCGGTGTATACACCATACCCAACAAACGAGTGGGATGAGTGGGAGTAGAAATGTTGAATTGAGGGCGGAATGTGAAAATTCTCTAAATATTGCTGAAAATTAGAGTCATTTTTAAATCATTTCGAGGAGGCGGCTCAGAGATTTGGACTCTTAAGATCCTTTATTCATACCAGAGAGGGTTCCTCAGTCATTACGCCGTTCTTCCTTCGACCTATGTTCAACTTCTTGCGATGCCAAGTCACCTGTGGTCGAGTCTACCCAAGAAGAACAGTAACCATATCAGGCGTTCCCCGCTCCCAGACTTTGTCCGTGATCCAGCCCAACGCTCTCCAGTAAGCTATACCGCCCACTCGCTCTACCAACAGAACAGAGTATAAGTATCCATGCTCTGCCGTCATCCAATTCTGGACAGTGATGCCTCTTGACTCCCGTGTCCTACAATAATTGGACGACTTTGAGATTGCGATGAATTCAAATTTCTCGTGGCTAATACTCATATCTTCAGGAATCCCTCTGGAGAGCTGTCCACATGTCATTCCTTCATTGTCACATATACGTAGAGCTCTGGCGTGCCTCTTCACAGCTGGGTCGAAATTATCCACGTGGAAGAATCTTCGGGACGTTCTGAATTGCAGTATTGGGCTGAGATCCGAGACCTTTGGACCTTTTGGTGAAGTTCGGAGTCGCTGTAAAGATTGGTGGGTTTGACTTGCAGTCTTCCGTGCCCGCCTGGAAACAGTGCGAGGTCTCAACTTATACCCAAAATTCGGATCCCAAGTTCCGATGACTTTGGTCTGCTCTTTACTTCCATAACGAAAGATGCAAGTCTGGAATACTCGGCATTTACAAGCCTTGACACCATTATGTCTTTCGTAAACACCACGATAGCAGCCATATTTCAACATGTCATATTCGATTTCACCCTCCCAGCCTGCCCATGACCAGCTCGGTAAGTATGGGACGATGCTTTTGCCCTCCTGGCAAACTCGTCTCGAGAAAGGTGTTCCAGCCAACGATGGCTGCCACAGTAAGGCGGAATCGACGAAGGCCATAGGTAAAGCACAGACAAACCTCGAGCCGAATCGCTTACTCAAAGCAACAAGGATGCCCGTAAACGCATCCAAGATATCCTCCGGGTAAGAGAGTTTACGCTTAGTGAAACCCTCAACCATTTCTCCGTATTGAAGCAAAACATCATGACCTGGATTTCTCCACGTCGTGAGCCACTTGCTACTCATAGGAGGAAATCGTCCACCAGTGTAATCGGAGTTCCCCCAATATTCTCTCCATATTGTGTGAGAACATTCCCAAATCACATCGTTGGGCGTGAAAATCATCCTTCGATGGGAGAAAGCTAATTCTTGAAAGGTCCAGCCACGTTTGAACCACTCGCTATCTTTTACCAAGTCTTCTCCTTGCAGCGTTCGACCATTGCGGGGCTCTGAGATTTCACGGATCCCAGGTAGTCCGGCATTAGCATCTTTTCCCACAGCGGCAACAAATGTGACTGTCGCGCCTTCATAGATGGCACCCATTCCGTGCAGCTGTGCTGATTTTTCTTCCTGATCGTCTTGGACGATACAAAGTGCATCAACCCAGAGTCCATCGATACCTAGAATTGCTGCCATATGAATTGCATGTCGGATAGTCTTTGGTAGGACCACTTCTGACATCGAAATAGCGAATGCACCTTCCCTTTGAAGCACTTCCAGGTTACTTCGCAGGGTCTTAAAGCACTCAGCCTGGCCCCAAACATAGCTCAAGGCAGCATAGTCCGCATGAAAAGTGTCGCCGCTCACTAAGCACAGTCGCCGTACATCGATAAGCCATCGTGGACGCTTCACTTTCCAGACCTTTTCCGCTTTGGGGACGTGATTGTGTTTCTCGTGACAAGTCACCATCCAACCTTTCAAAATTTCGAAATCAATCCATGAGGGGTCCTTCTGGCTTGGCAGTTGAGAAAGCGGAATGAGTTGCTTCACTTTGTCCTCGTCCGGCCAGTACCAGGTAAGCTCTCGAGACATTCTAGAATGTAGATGTGAGCCTGAGTCGAGTATTCGTGGAAGACTCCTTTGAAGAGTACTTGATGCCACAGCAAAAGAGGTATCGAGGCAAACATTTTGCGAGCCTCGTTTGTGTGTCTCGTGATAACTATGAGATACGCGCCTTGCTGCAAGCCACCAGGAATTACTGGGCCAATCAGCACGTTTCAAGAAGCCCAAACTCTTGAGGTAGGTCTCAAATTTAAGTCAAGACAATGTATTACATACGGCTCCTTAGAAATGACAAGAGAGACAACAATTACTTATATTTAATTCCAACTCCAACCCCGCAGCTCAAAACCCCATCAGCGACCCAGCCCCAAGACAATTCTCCAGCTAATACTCTCCCATGGCATCAAACTTCTTTATACCATCAATACCTTGAACCCAGCTCACACGATCCTTCACAAACTGCTCAACAGTCGGTCGCAATTTCGTCTCGTGCAGACTAAAATCATCAACAGTGCCAAGACGAAGAAAGCTAACTCCAGGGAAAGCAGCTCCAACACGATACATGAGAGTGCCGCAAGTCTGACAAAAGTAATTGGTCATGGTCTTCCCAGACCCGATAGTCTTGCTCTCGGCGAAAGTCTTCAGGTTTTCTTGACCTCGGACATGCTTCAAGTGCGAATCGGCCACGGTGAAGTTAGATGCGAACATGGACGCCGTGATCTTGCGACAGTCGTAGCAGTTGCAGACAAATGTTCCTTGATATCCTGGACCATGGGTTGGCCGCATGTAGTCAGTATTTTGCAGTCTCGTGATTCAGGAAGGAGATGAAACTGGACTCACAAATGAGATTTGGACTGCGCCGCAGAAGCAGGTTGCTGAGGCCTCGTCTTCGGTAGACCAGCCATCACCTCCGGAGCCGGAGAGTGGGAAGAAGGCTTTGGATGTGTCTGCTGTTGCTGCCATTTCGTTTCTTTCTATGACTGTGGTACAACGGTGTGTATATCGCACGTTCGTGGGGATGAATTGATTTGAGTATCCAGGCGATGAGTCGGTGTGAAATATGATGTGGAGGAAACGAAGACCTACCTTCGAGAGACAGTCATTCTTATATACAACTTGAAAGGCATGTTTATCAGCTTCCCATCACGAAAGTGAGGATGTGCCACACCGTCATGGTGTTCATCTTCTCTGAGAAAGTTCAATTAGTCAGTCGGATTTTCCATCATACATAACAAAGCAGAAAATCTGCGTGAGGGGACGATCTGCTACGAGAACCTGTTCATGCTCTTATCTCCACTTCTTATTGGTCTACCAGACTTTGGTTTCCAGGCTAGCGGCGCAATGCAGCAACACCAGCTCGTCTCGCTCGCTTTCCTCGCTACGCTTGGACCACCTCAAATATCCGTATAGCATCAGTGCAGAGTGCTTTCGAGTGAATGGACAACAGGGACGGATTTACTAAGCAAAAACTTAACGAGGAAATAATGTTCCGATGGATTTTGCTGAAGCATTAACAACCTTTCCAACAAATGCCAGAAACGAGCTGCAACGTCTGGTATTTCTGGCAGATCTGCATCAATAATTCGCCTACAGAATGCTTGCCTGATTTTGTTTGCTAAGACTGCATAATGCATGAATGCTCCACTGTCTACACATACAGACTCCAAAGATTCTTTTCTTAAGTTGCACCATCTCTTCGCCTTGCGGGATTGATGCTGCCGGACAGACAGTTTCAAGTGGTTAGCTGCGCATATTCTGGGTCGGCAGGCTGGCTCTGGAGGCAGTCTTTACTTCTTCAAGGGCAACGAGATTTCGTTAGAATCGATCCGTCAAAGCTTCGCTACACCTCCCTCAACTTCAGCAACCAGTATCCCTTCACCGACCTCATCCCCTTCCTCACCCTCATACACCCATGCAACAATTCCTCCTCTCGTCGCCCGAATCTCCAGCTCCATTTTCATCTGTCTGACTACCGCAATTGTCTCTCCTTTCTGTATCTCATCACCTATATCTACCATGATCTCCATGAGCTGTCCAGGGAATGGTATGATGATGTGATTTGAGTTCCCAGGGTCACCGCGACGATGACTAGCCGAACTGGCTAGGGAACCAAACGAGGCAGTTGTAGAGGCCAGCGTCAAGGTGTAAGGAACTGGCTTGGGGTTAGACGGTGTCGTGTATAGAATCGAGGCTGTCAGAGAAGCGGGAAATTCGTTGCGTAAGACTCGTGCGAGCTGAAGGTGAGAGGGGGCGGGTGTTTTGTTTTGTTCGCTTGACGATTCAGGGGTAAGCGATATGGACCAAGCGTCGCCTTTGCGAAATAGGACGTTCGATGCTGCTGCGACAGAAGTACTCGATCCGCTTGGTGATGCTTGTATCGAGTTTTTGTTCAAAGTGGCAGAGATATCTTTTCCAGATTTCAAGACAGAGGGCAAGCTGGCTTCAAGCCACTGCGTGTCGCATTGTTGAGCAGCAAATGCTTCACTTGCAACTATGCCCCGCAGAACGTCCAGACTTGTCTTGATCCCTTCGATGTGAGTATCGGCAAGAGCTCGCTTTGCTTTGCGAACAATGTCTTCCCAGGATGGAGCTGTGATGATGATTTTGGCTATCAAGCTGTCAAAATCTGTTCCGATAACTGCTTGCTCCGATGGAATGAGGTGGGTGTCAACTCTGACACCATTGCCTGCTGGAAACTGAAAAGACTTGATTTTTCCAACGCTCAACGACCAGTCGTTCGATACATCTTCGGCTGTGACTCGAAGTTGTAGTGACTGCATTGGCGGAGGAAACTCTGGATTGTCACCCCAGATTGCTAATGGTAGCGAAGATAATGATTGACCCTGGGCAAGCAAAAGCTGGACTTTGACGAGATCTATATTCATGGCGATAGATTCTGTAATGGTATGTTCAACCTGTATCCGTGGGTTTACTTCGAGGAAATAGAACTCTGGCGGAGATTGGCGGACCAGGAATTCGAAAGTTCCCAGAGATGAGTAGTTGACTTTCTTGGCCATCTTTAAAGCTGAATTGATGATATTTGTAATCAGTTTGCGATCCGAAATCGAGCTCGGTGCAAATTCGACAACCTTCTGAAACCTCCTCTGGATGCTGCATTCTCGTTCCCAAAGATGCCGCACATTGCCTTGCCCGTCACCAATTATTTGAACCTCGACATGACGGTAGCCGTCGATTGCGGCCTTCTCGGCAAAAGCTTTGCCACTGGGACTTTCTTGCAACACTCGCTTGGCAAGAGACGCCAGATCCTTCTCCCCCCTCACGATTCGAATACCTCGTCCTCCACCACCATCAACGGCTTTGATAATGATCGGGTATCCCGTCGAAACTGCGAATTTCTGTAACTCGGCTACATCGTTTGTCGGATCTTTTAAAGCTGGAAGTACAGGAACTTGGCATTCTTCGGCGAGAAGCCTTGCTTGAAGCTTGTCTCCAGTTCGAGCAAGTATCTCGTGTCCGGGGCCAATGACCAAAGTCTCAGCTTCTTCCCACATGCGACGAGCAAACTCTGGAGATTCAGACAGAAATCCATAACCTGGATGGATGGTATCTATCTTGTATCTCTTAGCGATACCTACCAATTCTGAGATGTTGAGATATGATGCTGCCGAGGCTAGCTGAACCGCATGGGTCGAGCCATTGGTATGTGACGTGTCGTTGGCTGTGTATATTGTGTAAGTTTCTATGTCTAGCTCTCTTGCTGTTGATACAATTCGAGTTGCAATCTCTCCCCTGGTCTCATATTAATAAAGCAAACATTAACGATTTATTTTGGTGTTACCTGTTCGCTACAAGAAGATGTTTTATTTGGCGTGCTGAAGCCATGATATGATGTAAGACTCAACTTGCTACAAGCCTAGAAATAGCTCGAAAATTTCTGAATACTGTCGATTTATGTAAGACTACTGGAGAATAGACAGTGAGAATTAAATTCGATAATACTAGTGTTGAAGTTGAAGCTTCAATAGGTGCTCGTCGGCAAGACTGGGGCCCAGCAGGGGCCGAAACCCCATGTTTTGGCGGGGTAATCGCCGAGGTTATTCCCAACCTTACTCCCAGCTCCAACCATTCTAAACCACAGCTTCAAGATGATTCCCATAACGAACCATTTCGCTATCACTTCGATTGACGCTTGCATAAATAAAAGGCACAATGACGGCTAGCAATGACAGCAAGTCCTCGAAAGCAGCTCCTTCAGAACGATTATCCCAAGTTGCAGGCCATGTAGCTCCTCGAAAGCGTCGCGCTGCTAATGCCAAAAACGAGCTCCCAGCAGATTACTCCGATATCCTTGGGCAATTGGAATCCCTCAAGACGATTGCTCGCACACCGGACACAAAGAACAAAGGTTACGTTCGACAAAAGCAAGCTGGGAAGTTATGGGTGCGCGAACGAGTCCTGGAGCTCTTGGATAAAGGAAGCTTCCATGAAGTCGGCTCGGTATCTGGCACAGTTCAATGGAAAAAGCTGGATGGCACGAAAGAAGAGCCTAAATCATACGTACCAAGCAACAATGTGCAGGGCTTTGGGACATTGAGGGGTCGCAAAGTGGTGTTTACAGCCGACGACTTTTCAATCCGCGCCGGGCATGCAGATGGAGCTCTGATGGAGAAGACAATATATATGGAAAAGTTGGCTGTCGCACTGAAGCTTCCTATCATAAAGTTGGTTGATGGTTCCTCCGGGGGAGGTTCTGTCACCACAATCAAGACCGCCGGGTACTCATACATACCACCGATGCCATCATTCAAACATGTCGCGGAGCAATTGAACTTGGGCATACCGAATCTAGGTGCTGTCCTTGGACCAGCTATTGGACTGGGTGCTGCAAGAGTCGTGGCTTGCCATTTCTCGGTCATGGCTGCTGACGTTGGGGCACTGTTCAACGCTGGGCCAAAAGTCGTCGCTGGTATGGAGTACCCATATTGCTCCATGGTATCTTGTCATGCTTACTGCAACAGGTGCTACTTTCGAGGAAGGTCTGAGTTTCACAGATCTTGGCGGACCCTCGATGCATTGTACAAATGGAACGATTGACAATCTTGCCGCCAACGAAGAAGAATGCTTCGAACAACTCAGAACGGTTCTCAGCTACCTGCCAAACTCCGGAAGCTCTTTGCCTCCTATTTTACCATCAGATGATCCGACAGATCGACTCTGTGAGGAACTTCGATCAATTATACCGAGACGAAAAGCTCGAATGTACGACCCCCGGAAAATTATCACAACTGTTGTAGACGTTGGTAGCTGGTTCGAAATTGGTGCATTGTGGGGTACAACTGCGATTGTTGGGCTTGCACGACTTGGTGGCCGGCCAGTTGGCATAATATCTCTCAATTGCGAGGTCAACGCTGGAGCTTTGGATGCAGCTGGTAGCCAAAAGCTTACTAGACACCTCAAATTCTGCGACAGCTTCAACATTCCAATCATTCAGTTTGTGGATGTTCCAGGTTATGCCATTGGCACGAATGCTGAGAGAACCGCAACTATGAGACATGGAATCGCGCTTGCAACGACATATTTCTCTACAACCACTCCAGTCTTCAGTGTTGTGACTAGGAGAGTCTATGGTGTAGCTGGAGGGATCATGCTCGATTGTCGGGATCCGCGAATGAGAGTCGCATGGCCCAGTGGAGAATGGGGCAGTCTTCCTCTCGATGGTGGAATAGAAGTTGGCCATGCTGCAGAGCTGAAGGCAATCAAAGACAAAGATGAGCGAGAGGCACGATACAAAGAGCTTGAAGAAGAGTACACACGGCTCATGAACCCTGTTCGAACTGCGAATGCTTTCGGGGTCGAGGAGATCATTGATCCCGCTTTGACTCGTCAAATTGCTGTTGAATGGTTGAAGCATGTGTATGACGAACTTCTTCCATCGAGACTTTTGGATCGGGCCAGTGGTAAAATCCACCCTATATTCTACTGAGAATCGATGATCAGGGACAAAAGTGACGCAGCTTGTTACTAAGTCCAACTACTCAGACCGTTCAAGCCCAGTCAACAAGAAGCGAACCTCACCACCAGCGCAGGTAGTAATTAAATACCGCAAAGAGCTTTTTGATTTGGGCATGATTACCAGAATTCCTTATCATCGCTGGAGGCTCCAACAAACAAACCCAAAGAGGTAAATTACGGTGCGTGATTGACTGCCCAGTATGCAAGGAACCTTGGTTCTGATGCCTCCCAATTTAGGCTAAGTTCCTTAGCCAATAACCTACAACGAGATATTGGGGTCCAACCGAAGATGCTCCGCCTCAATTACATGTGTACTCTCTTATATTTACCACATATGAGTCCTCTAGTTATGGCAGTCATGGTCGACCTCATAATCATACCATCAAAATATGAAGCAACTCTTTCGTCAATTACAGCCGTCCAAGCTTTGGAAGAGTGACAAAGCAAAGTGTCTTGCCGCCTGCCTCGTTCACCTGCCATCGCTTATCACTACGATTGCCCTCATATTTCTCAACTTCTCATTCAAGTGGTACTCTGATGCCGATATACCCAATCAAAATGCACAACTCAATGCCTTGCAGTTCGCCTCGAAAATTCACGAGATCATTATCATCGCTTCTTTGTCTGTCGTTGCAGTGAGCTGCGTCCAGCATGAACTTTGTCGACGTGACGGACTCGCTATAGGCGGTGTACTGGCAGCTTTTCAGATCTCGAACATTCTATCGCTATTTGATCCAGCACTCTGGAAAACTACTGGGTTTCCACCTCGACGTATTCTGTTTGGACTCTCGATCACGCTATTTACACTTCTCGGTGCTGTTGTTGGACCATCTTCCGCTATCCTGATGTTACCGTCGGTTGGGTCGTGGGATCTGAATGTTCAGCTGACATGGTTCCAAGGCGGAATCAAAGACACGACATGCGGCATGTTCATGACCGGCAATGAATCTGCTCTTTGGCCCTCATCTATCACTACATCAAACTTTCTGCCACCTCAATGCCAGAGCCTGAATGCTACGACTGCATTGCAAGATCATTGTCCAGCAGCTGGACTTCCGGTTTTGCTGGCTCGACCATGGATGGGGTCCTCCTATGGGGACGGATTCGGGACAGGCCAAATATTTTGGAACTTTTCAATGTCAGGGAATGCTTCTGTACCACTGAACGACAGTCCTTATCCAAACTCATATCAATACAATCGAGGAGTACAAGGCGCTTTGACTCTGACAGATGGTTACGCTATGCTGACCCAGAGTACAGCTTCATCTATGGATAGTGCAATGATTTCGGTATTCGCGAAAGCACGCTGGTCTAAACCTTATCAATTTGAGCGCCGGCGAAACCCTTATCAACATGAGTGGCAGTGGAAAGAGAACGTCGACTGGAGATTTTCTTTGAAGAATGGAACTCGAACTTTAGCGCCTCAAAGTTTTGTACTTTGTCGAAGTGAGCCATTACTTCTTGACCCATCAACCAACCTTACGCGTCAGGGACAGAGCTTGGTTTTCCCTCTCAGAGGTGATCAGAACTGGTCTGTGGACGCTACATCACTTACCAACAAATGGAACTCTACATTTCCACTGGTTTCTGGTTGGCTGCAGCCTCCAGACCTGCACAATAACACTCCATCTATTTGGTTCGCTTCCATTGGAAGCACGAAAACAGTTAGGAGATATTACAACTATACTTCTTATGAATTTTACACCACTTCTGCACCGGAGATAGTGACCTGCTCTATATATGCAAGCTGTAGGTACATAAAGACCGGTTACGCGATCTCCTGCCAGGTCTTTCTTCTCCCAAGCTTTGTCTTACTTCTTGATCAAACTGTCTATATGCAGTGCTGATTGGTCTCTTATCTGCCTAGGGCGCCCTGTGGATGTTTCTCTAAGGCCGGGCACGCCTTTTCGCCTGTCTTCATCATCTGTTGACGGAGGGTCCGTACTACAAATCTAGGGGAAGTTTCTTTTCTCAGGGACTGGATACGGATGCCCCTCTCTGGTCCTGGGCGCACGATAATTTGACGGAGCCAGGTCTTCGAGAGATCTTCTTAGAGGTTGATTGGGCAAATTTGGCGTTGCCACCCGAGCTCACGGTTGAAAGACTCATCGCGAACTTCAGGCAAAAGTTGCAGGTGCGCGGAGAGAACTATGATCCCACACTGTCAATTCAGGAATTGTCCACCCGGGCTGCGATCTCTTTTCTGATCACAGATGCATTGGCTAGATTCGGCTCGACTGCAGAAGTGATCATCGCTACCGAGAACCCACCTGAGGCGGATCCGGACACCGTCGGATATGTGTCCATGCAGAAAGCTTCGACACTCGACTTGCCAAATTTGACACCTATCCGGGTCACTAGAGACCGCTATGGCTACAGCTACTCCACCTCTGGTACGACTCGGCGACTTGCAATCGCCGTTATGCTCATTTACATATCCATCGCTCTGACACATACTGTTCTGGTTGTTCGGTACAAATGGTGGTATCCCGGCCTGCAATCACTGAGCGACTTCTTCGTTCTCGCCGTGAACTCGTCGCGGCCCGAGCCGCTACGAGACTGTTCTTCTCAAGTTGAGTTAATTTCCAAAAAGCGCGAGTACAATATCCAAGTGCGTGAGGTGGGAGATGAGGAACTCGAGATGGAAATACGTGGTAAGCATGGAATGGAAACCATACACTAGTCACGACAATGAAATGATCCGAATGATCAGGCCTTCACACGTGAGATGATTTCTATGGCTTGAGACGCGATGTGAGCACTGGTAGTAACGAAGCCGCAGTGACAACAGACAGAAATAACAGCGACCAGGGAACTTCGTTTGGTTTGATGGGTAATTTCGCTTCTGCTCGGTATGGTTGGAGGTAAACAAACACGCGGGGGAGCAAGACCTAAAAAAAAACAAGTGCAAGCAGGGCACCACACATTATGATGACACAAATTCCCGTTGCTCGGACAAGTCGGTCCTATTCTTTGACTCATTGTTCTATACTTAGCCATTACACTTTCCATACATTGTTAGAAGTCAAATCGTAATCATTGGAATCTTACTCGAAAGAAGATGAGCAATGGCAATCGTGAGTACTGGCTATTTTAACACGACATACGGTACCCTCCAGGCATAATTACCAGAAAATGCTAGAACGCGTATTTGGCCAGCTGCAGGCGATTAAAGTAGTAAGTTGTAGAGAGGTGATATGACATTCCTGACCTGCGACGGCGAGGAAGGAACCTCAGTTCCACCATGGAAAAAGTCTAGAACATACCATATGCTCAAAAATAGAAATACTTGGCAGATCCCTGATAATATTCTCACATGTCGTTCAATCAGCGTTGTCACCATCCAACAATCTCCTGTTTCGTGGCCAAGTCTTGTACCTGCTTTCATTCGACAGGGGTGCTCGAATACGTCATCCTCGCTTGCGCCGCAACTGAGGCGTCCCGGCTGGGTGTGTCTCAGGCGAACATCCAACGCTTTATCTATCACTCCACCACCTCACTTTCCAATCCTCCTTCACAACAACCCAACAAGCACACTCGCTTTCATTCAAGCAGCTACAAACTCCTCAACTACAGTCACAAAAGCTATCAAAGCTCTACATATTCACAATGGGTGCCGTCTCTGCTCTTCTGTTGGTCTTGATCACCATCATCTGTAAGTGATAGCCATGATACGCATTCTTGGATCTGGATAAATACTGACACCTCACAGTACCACCAGTTGGAGTATATCTCGTCGCGGGATGCGGTGCTGATCTCTTAATCAATATCTGCTTGACACTCCTTGGGTAAGTCTGCACTGCCATCCAAATCTTTCATGCCCGATTCGCGACTATGCATATGACAACAGCAAAGATGATAGCTGACGGTCAACTCTGCAGATACATCCCAGGTCATATCCACGCCTTCTACCTCGAATACGTCTACTTCGATCGCCGCGAACAAGCTCGTGAGGGACGCTTCACGGCCAGTCGCGCTCCAGGCGTCTACAGCGATCGAGTTCAATCAGGTGGCCACGGCTACGGAACTATCGTCCAGCCTGTCCAGTAAAGAGATGAAGCAAAACGTATGGAACGATTGGGCGGAGAGAATTGCGAATAGGCGACGGAAAGCTTGATTTGATAATGAATTGATGAATCATGAGGATAATTCGTTTTGCGATGGGCCAGTTTGGGGATAAGCGTGGATAGGATACCAATTTGTTATACTGCGATTTTCGATTCGGATGCTCTGAATGCTTTCTTCAATTATCGACTTACTGACGCAAGGAAATGAATACTTGGGAATTTAAGATGCGCATCGAGTTGTGACACTATTCTCCTTTGCGAATTTACGAAGTCTGATATCAGATGAAACAACTGAGATTATTTCGTTGGAACCAGATTATTATTAAAAGTCACTTGATAAACACTGTCAAGGAACTTTTGCATATCCTAATGCATAAGCCTACAGTAGTGATCCCAGAATATCTCACAGCACCAGCCACGATTACCCCACAAAGCGCTAAGACTTAGCGTCGGTCAAGCCTCAGAAGGCTGTGGCTTGTCGAGACGTGTTAAACTCAAGCTCGCGACAGTCAGTCAGGATGATAATAGATTCTACGCCGGCCCTCCCACCACCATTATAAACTCTTCTCTTCGATCCAGTCTCGACGATATTAAAACCTATGCAATAATATCACAGAAATCGAGAAACACAGGCTTCTGCCACAAGTCACACAATCATGCATTCCACAGTCGTCCGCGCGCAGAACGTCTTCGGCTTCTTCACAACTGTGGCCTTCGTCGTCGCAGCTCTGATCGCATTCTCCGACGTACTTGCGCCGCGAACACCCACTTCAAGTGTCATCGTAAAGGATGTACAAACGTATGGCACCTCTATTTCTCCCTGCCCAAGCTCAAATTCCCTTCCATCTCCCCATGCGGAACTCAGTGCTAACCACCCTCTTCTTCCAGTGTTCTGGGCCGCCCACACTACTACTCCACCAAGAAAGAAGAATACGCCGTAATCCGCTTCTCGCTGACCGCCGACCTCTCCTCCCTCTTCAACTGGAATACCAAGCAAGTCTTCGTGTACGTGTCAGCCTCATGGCCGAATGCGACATCCACGGAGCTGGTTAACGAAGCGGTTATCTGGGACACGATTATCACGAGTCCGAGCGCAGACCATTTGGCGAATATCGGGCCAGCGGCAATGAAGAAGTTGGTTAGGAGTGCGAAGGGAAAGAGTGTGGATCCTTCGAGGTAGGTTTACACTTTCTTACGAATTCTGATATGCCAGACGTGGGAACTGTCTGGGATTGGATTGGCGGGATCGGAATTATGCTAATAGAACATAACAGGGGAAAGCTCGACCTCAAGAACCAGAAAGCGAAATACCAAATTACTGCCCCGAAGGGCAAGGTTGCGCAAACAAATGACGTGGTCCTGAGCCTACACTATAATGTCCAGCCATGGGTGGGTGTCTTGACTTGGACACCACAGGTGGATTTTGGACGGTGGAAGAAGATCAAGGGTGGTGTGAGCAAGAAGTTCAAGTTCCCGGCGCTGAAGGTCAAGAAGGTCGAGGAGAAAAAGGCGAAGGCTTAGGGAATGGTGGTTTATTATGTTGTATGCTTGGGTTTCGCAGCGATAGATCAGATTCCGGAATGGCTGGGATCTACGGCATGTTGGCCAGGAAATGAACTGGCTTTCGAATCTCAATGATTGTAAGACCGACTTCCCGTCTGATGGTGGCTGTGATGAGCTTACATCTACCTGTAAGTACCTAACCATGATGTTCATTCTAGCAGTATCTTCTAGGAGACAAGACTATCGGAACTCAAGACCTCGGTCTAGTGTGTTGTGCTTTGGGCGAACATATTGTTAAAGCTGCTACATCATCTACAATCGCGGAAGCCCGCCCCGATCTTTTAAAAGAAAGTTGTCTCGGCAGAACATTACTTTCCTGTCACCTCCTTTCATCTCCTTGTCACTGTCGCATATGTTTCGAGCACAAATCAATCGATCGTTTTGAGATCCTTTAAATACTTTCCTCGCTTCCCCAGTATCATGCGCGAGTGCGAGGGGCTAGGCAAATTAGACTTCTAACCGACATGCTTAGAGATGGCGCTACTGCCCCAGATTCGTCTGAAGGGTGAACATGAGACCGAAACGGTACTGCGGGAAAGGCTGTATGCATTGTTGAGATAAACTTTATAGATGAGCACTTGGTACTTCAGGACTCTGTCCCATGGAGTTTCTCGCGTCTGTCTTGCTTCTGTGTGAAATACTCCAGCTTTATTTTTAGTGCGACTGGTGCTAGGCATCTTCTTTCCATTCGTTCATATCGTCCTATAAGCTCTCGTAATATTTATGCTCTCATTGATTGAGAGATCACCGCTGTAATAATGAGATTCGCGACTCTCCAGATTGTTACCGTTTTTATCGCAGCCGTCGGAGCTGTCAACCCACTAGGTGAGACGCATCTTTCTACCCAGCGAACGCCATGTCTAATACAAACAGTTGACCTAACATACTCCAAATACCAAGGCCAAACACTACAGAATGGAGTCAACCAGTGGCTTTCCATCCGCTACGCCGCACCACCAACAGGCACTCGACGATTCTCTGCTCCCCAGCCACCACTGGCAGAAAACGCAACTCAAGATGCAACCATAGTTCGTCCTCCTCCTTACCAACAAGTAGAGTTGCGGAGTCCGCTCTAACACAGCCTCTAGGAAGGCGCGCTTTGCGTGTCAACTAACAACCAGGAGGGTCTGCAATTCGACTCTGCTCGCCAGCGCATGGCAGAAGACTGTCTCTTCCTCGCCATATACTCGCCTCTTAATGCTACTGCCGAGTCGAAACTTCCTATCATGTTCTTCATCCAAGGTGGTGGCTTCTCGTCTAATTCGAATGGGAATTTCAATGGGACGGGTTTGGTCCAGGCTTCGGATATGAATATGATGGTTGTGAGGATTAATTACAGGGTAGGAATTTTGGGATTCATTGGGGGGACGTTGGTAAATAGTGATACGAAAGGGGCGGTACCGAATAATGGACTCAATGACAGTGAGTGATTGTCAATGGTGGGCTTCGAAATGATGGCTGCTGATTGGCGTAGTTGTTGCGGCTGCTACTTGGGTCAAGCAGCATGCTACCAAGGTACGTCTTATCAGTCGTTTCAGCATAGAATATCGTCTGACAACTATGTGCAGTTTGGAGGTAATCCTGACCACATAGTAATGAGCGGTGATAGTGCAGGTGGAAATGCAATTGACATCCTCCTCACTGCAAACAATGGCGCCGGATTTCCCAATCTCTTTGTCGGTGCTGCAGTCGAAAGTACTGGCTGGGGTAGCGATTCCTATGCCGTTGATCGAGACTCCTCACTCGCCAAGAACATCAACTCTACAGGCTGTCTCACCGCAACAGATCCGATCGACTGCATGCGCATGATGCCCATCGCCGAATTCCAGAACAAGACGACAAAAGATGGCTGGGGGCCTACCATTGATGGAGAGATACTTATGGCTCCACATTATCAGATGATGGAGCAAGGAAAGTTCCAACAGATTCCTGTGATTTATGGGAGTGAGTTTCCCATCATCCTTCCCCCTCGCTTACAGCATCCCGAACATTTCGCTAAAGTAAACAATCAGCCGCCAGCAACGAAGCAACCCCCAACTTCATCTCTAATCAATCCGCCACTACGGACGCTGACTTGGAAAATCACATCCGCGAAGCCGTCGGCCCCTCCATAACAACCACCCAAATCCAAGCCTTGCTCACAGCCTACCCACCCTTCCTGAACAACATCTCCTTCTTCGGCCGCACCGTCTCTCCAACCTCAACAAACACCACCCTCCGCAAAGGCACCGGCCCCCAATGGCAGCGCGACGCAGCCATAATGACAGAGTTGAAACTCACCTGCGTAGCAGCCTTCTTCTCAGACATGTACGCGTCCGCCAACGTCGCGGGCAACTACCACTACCGATACAACGTCCTCGACTCCGTCCTCGCACAGCAGGGAATCTTCACGCCGCATACGAGCGAGCTTTACGCTATCTGGGGAAGTAACAACTCTGATGGCGGCGATCCAAAATGCTTCAACACTCCAGCGGCGAGTGGTGGGTGTATGGAAGCTGGGGCCATTGTGCAGAGTTATTGGATTTCGTTCGTGAGGACGCTGGATCCTAATGTTTTCCGTAAGGGAGGAGCGCCGGTTTGGGAACAATGGAGTTTGGAGAGTCCGACGAGGGTTGTGTTTGATAATGGAAGGGCGAGTATGGAGGTTATGGGGAGTGGAGAGGGGGAGGTGATGCTGGCGGGGATGGATCAGAGGATGAGGTGTAGTGAATTGGTGTTGCCGTTGAGTAAAGCGACTAATGCGGGGTTGAGGGAGGGGGAGAGCTTGTTGCCGTTTGCGAATGGGACGAGGATGGATCCGACGACGGGGATTGGTAGGGGCAATGCGACGGTGCTAAGTAGTGGCGGGGGGAATGGGGATGGAAGTGAAACGGCTACGAATTGTACTGGGACGGGGAATTCTACCACTACAGCTCCAAAGGCGACGTTCACTGGTGCTGCTGGTCGCTTTGCAGCTGGCAAAGAATTGGCTGGGGTCTTTATCCTGATTGGCGCCATGTTCGTGCTCACAATGTAAAGTTCACTGTACAGTACATATTCACTGCAAGATCGTTCACTAGATGGGACTCCGAGACCAGGGTAATATGTGTACAGTTGTAAGTCCTATAGTCTACTTTGAGTGAGGTTGAGAAGCATATAAGCTAGAACCCTTCACCCTTCAGCCCGGAGGTCATTTCCCAACGCAAGAGCAGCGATTATGTGGACTTTGGAGAACTTCTGTAAATAACCCCTCTATCAATACTCTATCGCTGAGATTCGCTGGGAAATTTAACTGACCATTCGACAGTGGCAGAGATAATGATGGTCAATCTGAGATCGATGATGAAGCCTCATTCTGGACTGAGTAAAACTTGGTTCTCTGTCGAATTCCCCTTGATGTATTCGAGCGCATCGACACTTGACACGAACGAAGTGAACGCATTGGATTGAAAGTTCACTTAACAGAGGTCCCTCCAGCTCCAATTTAATTTCTTTCCTCTGTGCTCTTTGCTTCATTATGTGTTCCACCAAGAGCAGTATCACAATACATAAGTATTTTAGGAAGGCTTGAGGGATTTTGTTGAATCGAGTACGCCATATGGGAACCATCGCATTTCATTCCGGTTGGGAATTCGCCAATTTATCCTTCATTAAACAATCTTACCAAATTTCCCATTTCGAATGCAACGTACCACTCCAAGCTCTAGCAGTTTCTACATCTATTGGAGGACTTTATATCCCGCCTTCTAGACCAAGCTAAAACCTAATCGCCCCCGGCCGGCGCCACATGATGGGGAGAGGCGTGCTCCAGTCGAGTTCCCCGTCTTCCCCAGACGAGAGCCCGGCGAACTAATCGGCGAAACCGGGAAATCCCACTTTCGAGCTCCAACAGATTCCCATGCAGCTGGTAGCTTGGTTGCGTCTACAATCAAGATAGCACTACCGAGGCTGATACATTGACAGATAAATATGAAGAGGTGCGCTCTCCATTTGAGAGAGCTTGTATTGAGGTTTACTCGATTAAGAGCATATCAGCAACTTATGCGTGGTTCCAATCATGTCTTCACCAGGGATGATGGACGCTGCCCTCAGCGGTCGCAAGACTGGCTACTTGGCGAACAATGGAATGGTTACCCTGAACATGATTCTCGTGCTGTCACTCATATCTTCCTATGCGACTGGTTATGATGGATCTATGATGAGTACAAACTTCCCAGACTTGTCAGTAAACAGACCTCGGCTAATTCTTTGCTCTCAGATGGACTGCAGACACTTGACACCTGGAAAGCTTTCTTCAACAATCCTGGCGCGAGCTCGCTTGCGTTATTGAATGCTATTCAAAATGTCGGGCAGCTTGTTGCTCTTCCGTTCTGCGCTATTGCTTGTGACAAGTTTGGACGTCGAGCAACCCTCATTTTTGGAGCTGTGATAATGCTGGTGGGCACTATCCTTCAAGGAGCAGCAAAGAACAGTATGTTCCCAATCTGTGGTCCTCAGGGAAGAAACATAAACTGATTGAGACAGCCGGCATGTTCATTGCCGCTCGCGGCCTTCTTGGATTCGGTCTCGCCTTCAACATCACAGCAGCTCCACTTCTCATCCTTGAGTTGGCTTTCCCTACTCAGCGAGCACCTTTGGTCAGTATCTACAACGCACTCTGGTCATTGGGAGCCATTGCTGCAGCCTGGATCACGTACGGCACCTTCCGACTCAACAACGACTGGGGCTGGAGAATCCCCTCTTACCTCCAAGGTCTCTCGAGCGTCATTCAGATTCTGTCCTGCTACTTCATTGAAGAAAGTCCACGTTGGCTGGTAAACAACGACAGAGAAGATAAAGCAAAAGATCTCATCATCAAGTACCACACCAATGGTGATGCGAGCGATTATATGGTCCTAGTCGAGCTGGAAGAGATCAGAGAAGCTCTCCGTTTGGAAAAAGAGGCGCTGGAGACGACTTCGTACATGTCGTTTTTCAAGACCAAGGGCAACAGACATCGATTCTTCATTATTCTGGCTGTTGGGTTTTTCTCGCAGTGGTCTGGCAATGGATTGATTTCGTATTATCTCACCCTAATCTTGGACTCGATCGGATACAAATCGCAGGAGACGCAGACGCTGATCAACGGCATCCTCACGATCTGGAATTTGGTCATCACTTTGTTCTTCTCGCTTCTGGTTAATCGTTTTGGTCGTCGTCTGATGTTCTTGACCTCCACTATTGGGATGTTGATCACGTACATCAGTGAGTGGGCATCGCTTCTTCAGTCCTTTGAGTGCCCTGCTAACATATGATTCACAGTCTGGACAGCTCTCATGGCCTCGTATGAGCAATCGACCAACCTGGAAGGTGCAGGTGCCAAAGGTCTCGCTAAGGGTGTCTTGGCCATGATCTTCCTGTACAACATGGCTTTCAGCATTGGCTGGGGACCTTTGCAGGTCACATATGTCGTCGAGATCCTTCCTTATCACTTGAGAGCTCGAGTAAGTGACAGCTGTCTTGTGTTTTAAACGTCAACAATTTCGATACTAATTTGGATTAGGGTCTTGTCCTGTACAACCTTTTCGTAGCCATGGCTCTCATTTTCAACCAGTATGCCAACCCGGTCGGCGTGACTAACATCAAATGGAAATGTAAGTCACGATACTCCCAGAGTCTCTCTACAACCAGCAGCTAACCCCAATAGATTATATCGTGTATGATGTGTGGCTCTTCGTTGAACTCCTCGTTGTGTATTTCCTCTTCGTTGAAACTCATGGAGCTTCTCTTGAAGAGACTGCGGCGATCTTGGACGGAGCTGAGATCCAGGAACGTTTCGTTGAAGGTGTTGCAAGAGCAACTGAGAAGGATGGGAAATCTCAGGTTGTATTGGAGGTCAAGAGTGCTGAGATCGGTGGGCAGCCTGGTGGGAACATCACACAGTAGCCCTGGCGATCGTCTTTTATGAATAGTTGGGAATCAAGCGATCTGGTAGCTAGTTGAGCCATACAGCCAGTATATAGGAAGAGTCTGTTTGAGCTTCGACGCACAACGTTGCGCGTTCTTGAAACTGTCTTAGGTTCTTGCAAACGATAGTTGATATCCGTAACACTGGACCGTGATCGATTAGATTCAAGCCTGAACCCCAAGCCTACCAATCCCTCCCTGGATTCCTTGCCGCACTCTTTTCCACGAAGTACGGTATCTTAGTCCCAAACTCCTCATCCTTAACATCGAAATCAACCCCCACGCTCTCGCACTGCCTCTCTAATTCAATCCACAGCCTCTTTTCACCCTCCTCATTCCCCACCCACGACTGGTTACCCCACCGATCAACCTTCCTGCTCACCCTCACATTCAGCACCTTCAAGCCAGACACGAATTTATCCTTCCTCTCCAGTAAATCCAATGCTTTCACCATCCACAGTTCGTTCTCAAAGATCGTAGTACCTTCAGGTCCGGGCTTGACTTTGACGTGGAGAGTGAGCGTGTAGAGGTTTGGAGGAAGAAGTTCCACCATTGGCGTCGGTGATTTCACCCAGTTCTGATGTCCGCAAAGCGCAGCGACATCGATAGAAAGGGTCTTCAGGGCCTCGAACTCCCTCAACGAGCCGATAAGCAATCCGTCACGGTCAGCGGCTCTCAAACCAGTGTCTTGGCCATACATCTCGCGAAGTCCTTCGTTGGTAGTCATTGGATTCGCGGCATGGCCGCGTGTGCCACAATACGTATGTCTGAGATCGAGGTCTAGCTCTGTGAGTGTTGCTTTGTGCTTTACTAGCGCGGAAGTGATGTGTTTATGGAAGGGTGCATGGCAACCAGTCCAGCTTGTGTTGCAATTTGAGTCCTGGGACCAGCGGAGGTGGGCGAGGGTTTTAGATGCGGCGATGAGCGCGAATGTGTCCCGTGGCTTGAGCTCGCTTTCGTCGAGCGTCAGCGAGGTAATGTTGGATCTGTTGGCGTAAGGTGAGAGATCTAGGTCCGGGTCGTCGCTGCAATTAATTGGAGTCGTGGGAGTGAGAAGGGTAAGGGTGTTGAGGCTGGGTAAACAGAGGTACGGGACGAATTGTTCTAGCTCCAAGTGGTAATCGCGATGCCCTTTCGGACCGATTTCTGTGTTGACGTTATATTTTGATCTTCCGGGCGACTGTGGTCTTGAGTATTAGACCGGAAGACTTACGAAGTGAACTACACATGTACAACTTCTCCAACTTTGCCAATACTGGCTTGTTCCCCTCCTCCAAACTCTTTGCAACCATTCCCCGCAAGGGGAACTTATACCATTCCATCTCAATCGGCATCATATAAATAGTCTTGAGATTCTTCAACAAAGGCAGCATATTGCAAAGCAGCTCCTCCTCATCGATTTCTTTTTCAGGGTCCCACGTGGCCTTGTAGTAATCGACGAGGAACTCGTCATACGAGAAGCCGAGCATTGACGCTTCGCTTTTCAACGCCTCGTAGGCATCCTCGTAGCGTGATTCCTTGTCTTCCGGCCCAAGGTAGCCGCCTGCCTCCAGCTCGATTTCCGATTCCGGGCTTGATGCCAGACTGTCTGTATCAGATCCAGACTCTGAGGGCTCGAAGTCCGAGTCCTCGTTGTCAGACTTTGAGATCTTGAAGTAGGGTGGCATTGGCTGTGCCATCAGTGCTTTACGTTCGGCTTTCTCTCTCTTCTTTCGATACTTCTCTCGCATCTTTTCCAAGGAATTAGAAGGGTCATTTCCTGGATCAACATCATCTTCTTCGTTCTCGCCATTCTCATTGCCTTGATATGAGCCCTCGTCATCATCGCTACCGCCTTCTTCGATTGTAGCAATGGACTCTTCCTGTGAATCCCGAGGCTCGTCGTCATCCTTTTGATCTCCTCCATCTTGGTCATCCTCTATCTCTTCCTCTATCTCTTCCTCTTCGGTCTCATCCTCACTACTCTCATCTTCATTCTCCTCCTCCTCATCCCCAACATACGGATCCCCGACGTGATCCTCCAATTTGGGACATTCGCCCCACTCCCCAATATCCAACTCCTCGACACACGTCGCCAGATCATCTCTCCACAACACCGTCAGCCAGAAACGCTTCAGGATCTTCGAGTCATCATGGATGCCATGATACGTAAATTTCCTGTACAAGAGCGGTACGACGCGAGCGTAGAGTTGGGTTGAAACGAGACATACGTTGGCGAGCTCATGAGGCGATGAGACGTGTGAGAGGATCTCAGTGAAGAGCTCTGGCGCGAGAGAGATGAGAGGAGAGACGGGTTCAGAATCCTTAGTTACCGGCTTTGATTTGAACGCCGATACGACATCAAATTGTGATCCCTGGACTTCGTTCCTACCCCGAGCTTTAATCGGACCCTTGGAGTCCTCCTTAGATTTATCCTCGTTATCTGACTTAGCGCCTTCAGATCCGCTCTCATCCATCTGCACATCATCGCCTTCCCGAGAGGTAGCGGCCTCAAGACGCTCAACGAGCACTTCCTTCAGTCCATAGATCGGGAGACCGCGTTTCTTAAGCTCAGCTTTAAGCTCCACGACTTTGAGCGCGCTAAAGTCCGTCATGGTGACTTACCCGCTCTGTGTACCTGATCTTTCAGACTACTTGACCCAGTAAATACTGTATGAATCTGAAGATAATAATTGCAGATGTAATCTGGCAAGTTAGATGTATACACGAAAGTATTTTGATGTCAAGACGTTTCGATTGTCTTGAGATGGGTAAAAACCCCCAGATGACTAAGCAGAAACAAGTTAACATGGGTCTGGGGGCACAGCAAGCACGAAGATGGATCCATGGAGCAGGCAAAAGTCGATATTCTCTCGGGCTAGAGGTCTCGGCATGAGCTGTTGAACAACATCATGCTTGCTTGCTTGACATGGTTGATGATAGCTTGCCTGTTTCGACCTTCCTATCCAGCCAGATTCTTGGGATCATCTCGCTTGAGTGCTAAGGATTACCTCTATTTTGCTTCTTTCTCTCGAAATATGCTGGTGAAGATTAGGGATTTGTATTTGGACATCAGTCAATATCTTGGTGTCGTGTTTGTGTTTGTGTACAGGTAGAAGACTACGTTCATGTCGTTCATGCATGCTATGCTACGTCCATCATCTACCTATGAGCGAATAAAGTTAAGAAGCATAATCCACCGCCTCCACATCATCACAACAGGCAATCACTAATCAACCCAAATGTGCAAGAGCGAAAAGAGAACACTTCAGATTTTAACTACATCGAATCTGACAAATTACAATAAAAACGAGACCAACACCCTCCGATGCACCTGCTACCCCTTCCACCTCCCATCAGTCCAGTCATCGCATCATAATCATGCATGAATTTCTTTTCCTTCCAACGCTATGCCTCCATTCCAATCTATCACCGTTCCGTCCAATCTATCCATTCAATCGTCCAACTACCCACCGATACACTCCTCCACCAAGACACAACACCCAAGCAGCCATTTCCAACATCCCATAAACCTACAGCCCATCCATTGATATTCTCCTATCCTATCTTATCCGCAGACGCATACAGCCACTCACACACACATCCACACTGACAATCTGTAAAAAATGAAAACAAGAATTATGAGACAAGGAGAAGTGGAAAAGTAACTTGGGAAACAAAATCGACATAAAAACAACAACATTGAAAAAAAAAACTTTACAAATGCGAAGAGAAGAAAGCAACATCTGATCGATCATTTCCCATCATCGCTCACAGAATCAGAGCAGAACGAAATCGAAATCGAAACTGGATGAACGGGACGAAACGAAACGAACTGCTAGAAAACCCCAAACGTATACTAGACTAGATCAGATCCCATGCCCCCCAACGCTCCCTCGCTATGCACCCATCCAAAGCCAAGCCCAAGCCAGCACCAGCACCAACGCGAAAAAAAGCAAGCAATGACAACGACAACTTGAATGTGCTTTTTTTGTTCTGTTTGAATTCCATTCTGGAGGAGGTTTCGAGTCGCACGTATCACACATACGTAGTGGTTTGAGTTGAGGAGAATCAGATATATCAACTTGCTTTGCCATTGCCATTGATCGAACAGAACGGAATGCATGCACGCAATGCCCGCCCCAGTTTGCTTGATTGAATCCATCCGATGAACCGAGACCAAACCCAACGATGAAAACCGATCCGAACCCATCGATATGATCCGATCGCCTCGCCTTTGCCCGCCTGCCCATGTATAGTACGTACGTAGCCCAACCAGACCAGCCGATAAAACCGTGCCATTTGCTTTGCATCCATCCGCATTAAAGAACTCCGCCTCGCCCTCCATACAATCGAAGCAGCTGTGAATTTCAAAATTTTGTAATGTTGTAGTCAATCGTCCGTCCGTTCCGTCCATCCAGGTTCCGAATCCGTCCCGTTCCATCCATCGCGCGCGCTCCTCGAAAATGTCGAAATCGGAAAAACATAAAAAGCGAAGAATGTTGCTGTGCGAGATTTTTGAACGAATTTTGCCTTGCCCCTTTTCTTTATGCCTGCCCCCCACGCCCACGCCGACCAAACCAACCTGACTGCTTACTAACCGTGCCGCCCTGCCTGCGAGCACCAAACAAATATACCCTTCGTGGACTGCCGCGAACCGTTGCCGAATAGATAGCCCAGATATCTCCGAACGACATGGATATGTCTATGATTTCATTTCAACCCCGAAAGCCGTCCTGAAAAAACAGTCATACAAGTGAAGTGGAAAGAGAATGTCCCGAGGACCTATGTATAATCGAATCGAGTAGCAAAGGGAAAATCGATGGCGCAAAAACAATTCGGTGCTGACACTTAAGCAGGAGACTTGCTAGGAGCAAGTTGAGCCGAGCCACCGTTCTGACGAGCATCGCCGCTACTCATTGACAAGTTGTTGATACCAGAGGAGAGGAATGCGAATGGGTCGCTCTCACCCTGGTTGGCGTAGAAGTTCGATGGTCCAGCAGAAGCAGGTCCGTTGCTAGCGGACTGGAAAGCGGCTTCAGCAGCACGGCTGTCAAATGGTCCAGCAGAGTGAGAACCACCACCTTGGCTGAAGTGGGTGTTCAGAGATCCAGGGTACGGACCTGTTGAGGCACCTAGTCCAGATGGAAGAGCATATGTGCTTTGGGGACCACTGAAGTGCTGACCGCCATAGCCACCGCTCGAGCCGAAACCACCAGCAGCGGAAGCAAAGGGGCCAGGTCCTGGAGTACCAGCCATTGAGCCTGGGCCCATTCCATAGTTCGATGGAGGATCCATTGGAGAAGGGTATCCAGAATCAGCCACAACCGCCGCACCTGCACGGCTTGCGCCACATCGGAGACAGCTGACGTTCTTTGCGAAGTTGTGATAACCGCAGCCTTCAGATCCACACTTCCAGTCGCCTGCTCGGAAAGGAACAACACCACCGCCACCGCCCATTCTGCCGCCACCATGACCACCTCCGATACCGCCGTGATGACCCATGTGTTGTGGTGGTGGCATCATTGCTGGTGGACCGTAACCGTAGCCGCCTCCACCATAACCTCCCATAGCATCACCACTTGGACCGGCGCTCATAGCTGGGAAAGAACAGCGGAAACAGGCGGTACGGCGCTGGAAGTTAGAGAAGCCACAGGATGGGCAAGTCCAATCTCCTGGACGGGGGCGGTTCTTGCTGGGCGGGAATGGAGTAAGGATCTCTGCAGCTCGGTCGAGAACCCGGCTAGATGAGGGAGAGACTTCGATGGCCTTCTCATTAAGAGCTCGTCCATTCATACATAAACTTTCAGCTGCCTGGTAAGGAGTTAGAGCATGTCCGCGTACATTAAAGAATTTCACAAGTGCAGAATGAGACAACTTCAACAATTTGTCATAAAGAAGCAGGACGTATTCGTACGGTGCTGAGACCACAATTTGATGCGATTTGCACGCTTGACAGAACAGACAGAGTTGGGTAGGAGATAATGAGCTGACCTCTTCGTGTGATGAGAAAACGGCAAAACCGGATCCAGTTGGCTTGTGCTGGTCTGGTGTTCGCAGAGTCCAGAAAGCAATTGGACGACCTCCAAATTGAGTAAACCAGCTCTCCAGCTCGGATTGAGTGGTATCATGCGGAAGCCCAGCCATGTGAAGAACTTTGCTACGCTCCGACAAGAATGCTCGAACGTCAGCTCGGGCATCCATTGGCCTTGTGAGAACATCTGGGTGCTCGTGGGCTGGCTGAGACTTTCTGATCAGTCCTCGAAGAACTCTAGCCAGAGTAACAGCCTCCTCCATAGCTCTACGGGGAGACGCAGGAGCCAAAGCATGTAGGTGGAACGGAAGATTATGTTTGATCTGCGCACTTGCTTGCACTGGCTCAACCTCGAGCGCAGCACAGATATTAGACAACATTGAGGGACCGAACGGAAGAGACTCCGGGTGATGTTGTTGCCATCTCTGGTATTCGGTTCTCAAATCGAACGTTCGGGAGTGCTGGAGGTAAGGTGGAAGCACGACGGCCTTGTCTCTGGCTTCGCGAGGAAGCTGAACTCGGAGATCCCAAGAATCGAGGGTAACGAAGGAGAAGTCGAGGCTCTGCGAAACAAGGTGTTCGCTAGCAAAGGCATCGAACCTGTTGATAGCATCACGGAAGGTTCCTGCGTTACGAACATGCTCCCAAGTCAAAGTTGTCAAGCTCGCTGTGGAAAATCAAGTGTCAGCAGGTATCCCACTGCCAATCTATAGATCTTTCTTCGGCAGATCGAGCTTTGCGAAAATTCGTAGATCGGTCGAAATGCCACTTACTGCAGAGCGGAGTAATAGGGGTATTGATGGGCTTGACCAGGACGCTTTCTCGGTGCAACTGAAAGAAAGAAGGTTAGCAGATTGCTCTAAACTGTATGCAGCGGGGTATTGTCAAAGCTCACCTCCTCGCAAGATTTGGCGTCGAGGAGAATCCATCCAAGCTCTATCACTTCTGCCGAATCTTTCGTAACATATACTCCGTGCTCGTCACAGGTCGTTGCAACGTGAATCACCACGTATCGATCCAGGTTTCCCTGCTGGCTCTGTGTGGAGGCTGACATCTCGAGAGGTACAGCTGGTGTTGATATAATTGGATCGAATCGGGAGGTGAAAAGAGATGTGCGGGAGGTGAGGTCGTTGACACGAAGCTCCAAGAAGCGGGAGGGTGAACAGCAACGCAACGAGTGGTTGGTGGAGAGGTGAGGAGGAGAAAAGCGAGGATAGTAAGACTCCAAAGGTGAAGGTCTATTGAAGCAAAGCAAATTAGATCCTAACCCTCCTTGTTGAGTGGTGGTCGTGGAGAGGGAAGGGTGCGGAAAAGGAGGTCGGTGGAGCAAGGTTGGTCGACAGAAGCAGAACTTCGCAAATTGGCTCCAGGGAACATTTTAGCGCAGAAATTCTGCGGTGGGCGGCGGAACATCAACGCTCGTGCTCGGGAGTCAAGCGAGCAGGGAAAGGGGGAGTCAGGAAACGAGAACCGGATGTGGGATATCTACATAGTCGACTCAGCAATTATTATTTTGTGATGAGTGTAATATAGTTGTGTTTCTTTCTGTCTGTTTATTAAGTTTTATTTAGTCTTGTAGTATTCTTTGCGTTCCAGTATTTACTATAGTCGGCATTGTTTAGATGTGTATATTTGACGCCTTCAATATCTTTATCTCGATCTACCGCTCTGTCTCCTACGGACGGCTTTCCTCTCCCTTCACTTCGTCAAGTGTTCGCCGGTCAGTCTGCACTTTATCCGCAGTTAAATGCGCTCCAGTCGTAGTCTACAGCATGGTACCGTTGCATCCCGTTAGTCTAGTGTGGCATGCACGTTGTTTGGGGCGTGGCCAGTGAACTGCAGAGACCCCTAGGCGCAGCTGTTTGGTGCGTTTGGTGATCCTGTCCTGCCAGCCAGTCTTCCGAGCTACACAAGAACTGTCTGTTGTTTATTTCTAGCGCCGACTCTATTCTCTTGAATCGTGCACTAGAGAGCGGGACGGATAGACACTTAGACGACTGATTATCTGATCTTTAACATTTAGACTTCATTCCTGACAGTCTTCATTCTAGTCCTCTACATTAGACGTTTTATACAAGCTAAACCCGCCCAATTCTGAACTCTCGTGCTTCTTCTTTTCTTTCCATCCTCGGGCCAACACCTAGCAACCCCAGTCCACCCCCTTTTAACGTCTTTTAAACGGTCAGCCTCAATGCGAATGCATCCATCTTCTGTGGGCCAGCGCTTCTTTCTCCCCCACTGTTCATTCTCGGGAGCCCCATACACTTTACGTATAACACTGTCTGATATAGCCAGTATACGGTATAGTACGGGACACATCTAATATGTATTCGACCGCCAGACGGGTAACCACGACAAAGTGCTGACGCTTGCTGAGAGCTTGAGTCGCTGGTGCTGTAACGCTTCCTGCTGTATCCGATCCAGCCCTCCAACAATCTCTCACACGCAGCATCACCAACCAGACAATTCAATTCATCCAGCTCTTGCAACCCTCAACTCCCCTTCACCAACCTCACCGCACCCGGATCCGGTATCACGAGTACAACCTCGAACGACTTTTCTTGGCTGACCTGGCCTGTGCCAACGACGTGCAAGCCACGAGTCACTTCCCCTTTCCCAGCAACCACTGGCCCATGTCCCTCCCCAGCGCCTCTCGGGCCCCCGTCATAGGTCTTGGATCCCGCCAACATGCCTGCAATCCAGCCAATCGGTGCTTAGCCATGACCTTTCAGCGACCTTCTCAACGGCAGCCAGAGCCGTTGCCGAATCATCTCAGTGCCCTTGACTTCAAAGCAATTGTTACACTTACACGCACAAACGCACACTTTTCTAAAATAACGAAAACGCTGGAACTGGTCAATTACGGAGAATGTCTAATCCCTGAATGATTTTGAAATCCCACGCCGGGACATCCCACGCAACTCCACTCTAATCCACAAACTAGGCTCTCTATCCTCATCGAGCCACGTACAGCGACATGCCTACCCTGGAAGTGATACCCATAAGTCGTCCCATAACCCGTTCGTTTCAGAACTCGCAGCATGGCAATGATCAGCCTCTATTCGCCTCACCTCGCTGCCATCTGTACCTCCGTACAGCAGAACACAAGCAAAGCACAACAAGATCAAGTTTCGGGCCCAGAAAAACACATCTCGATCCTCAACCAAAGCTGTCCTTCCTCGGCATCAAATCTCCCCATCGTACGGTCAACGGTACCCTGCATGGTCCACCGGACGTTTGAACCGCAATGCGATCTGTCTCTTTCCAAGTTCCAACACCCGGACCATCCAGAATCCCAGGTCCCAGCCTCCCGTCAAGGGGTTCCCTTGCGCCGGAACGCGGAAATTTGAGGGGTTCGAATTTCGAGCGAACGGGTTCAGGGATTGGGGATTTCTTACCGCGTTAGCCGCCTCAAGTCGGACTGCACTTTTTATGAAAGGTGGATAATTCGGAGGTAAGGAGAAGTGGCTGATGATTTTTGCCTTTATTGTTTGTTTGTTTCGTTCTGTTGCTATGTGGATTCAGCATGGTGGTGTGAGTGTTGGTGTGTACCCCTTAAGCGAGGAGGTTATTCACCAAACTCATGGTTGTTGAGAAACTGCAATTCAGACACCAACGGCAATGGGGACTTTTCTCAGCTAGATCACCCCATATTCAAGGGCTGGGGACCCAGACACAGTTTAAAAAATGCTTCGTACTGCTTGCTCCGAGGACTCTCGCTTGCACGGGAGACTCGTTATGCTACTTTCCCAACTCGGATTCGTGCTGCAGAAGATAGTGCAAGCAAATAGAAGTGCCCATATATCAATTTGCTTCCAAACAGCTTGGCACCACTCACTCACCAATTCCTCAGTGTATATACCCGTCCCCGTCCGAAGCTTTCTTGCCGAGTATTTGTCCTCTCTGTTTCATTTCCCCAAGACTCCAGTGGCACTAGTCCTCTGCAGACCTGTAAACTGATTCTTTACCCTCCTGTCTTCAAATGTCGTTCCTCAAAAATAAAACATTTAGTCAGATCTCGCATCGCTTTTTATCCTTTTTTGTTCACGGAGTCACCTACATTTGACTGTCTTGAGGGTGTTCCCGTCATGATAAATAGCGAAAGGACAGCAATTGCAATATACAAACTGGGCGCGAGTCTTCCACATTCTTCAGAAAGGAACGGAATACTGGGACTTGTGAAGTCATTGATTTGACCTTTCTGTCAGCTCGCAGCTCGCAGCTCGCATTGAGCAGTTTAGATGACTATTGACAGAAGCTCACATGTCTTCGTATACACGGAAACCCTTTGTCAAGTGAGATCAGTCTGCTCAGTGTGAGCGAAACCGTGAACTTCGGTTTCATGTCACTTCCGCGTCGTTGTCACTCCATTTTTAACCACTGAATTCATTACCTTCTTCTTCTAGGCTACCGTGCCTGATACCATCTCGTCTTTACAGTACGCACGCCTTCGGTAGCAGCTTGCCAGTGCAATATACCTACACGCGTCTTGCCCTTCGTTTTGTAATCGGACTTCGGGTGCTGTCTCAGTGTGTCGTTCTTCCGGATGGGAATTCGCATTGTACTTTTAGTCGAACGAGTAGGTTTCGAGTGTTTATGGCGCCACACCATCACTTCCACGACTGCTTATCAGGAGAAATCCGGAAAAAAAAAAATATCAAGATTTGAAAAGCAGGAGATGGCATATCGATTTCCCTGGCAGCTTTTGGGACTCCCAATATGAAGTGTTTCGACAAAGGCTTCTTCAGTACAAGCATCAATGATAAACCATGATGAAGTGGGTTAGATGCTTTCAGCGAAGCGAAATTGATCGAGACCCCGCGCCTGGTTTTATTCCCACAACCAGTTTACCTTCCCATATTCTGTAAAGCGCGTTGGCGAGCTAGCACAAGACTAATCGAGGACAGCAGTGCTAGAGTCCAAGAATGCACCATTCGCGGAAGCTGGCGTGGATATTCTTTGCACTGTCATGTTCGATATCGCTGTCATTGTTGAAAGTCTGTCCTGATTTCACTTTGTCGAATATAGATCCGTGTACAGATTGATATATTCAAGTCTTAGCTTCTCATTTCCACCATCCTGCTCCTTCTTGCTCGATCTGGTTGTATGTGAACTCATTTCGCACTAACGGGAAACCACTCGAGCGTAGCATAGATCGAGGAGATAAAACTTCAGTATCAAGCTTACAGAGACTTCTGCAGAGTGACGACCGAGAGTTTTATAAGTCTCGAAACTGCCTCTTCACAGTAGGCTGCCTACCCGACACCTGACACTTCGGTGGCTGAAAGGGTGAATTCAAGCACGGCATCATTTAGCACGCAGGTACCGCTGACATTGAATATACACAATCTGCTAGGTACGGTCTCTTGAAAGGTATATAAATGTATGTGAGTCTACGTCAACGTTGCCCACTATACATCATAAAGAAGGAAAAAAAGCGGCACTGCGAGTGCATGCTTAAAGAAACTTGTCGTGAGGTGCGGAGACTTTGGGAGGAGTCCATTGCTTATTCTACAGAAGAAAAATCAATCCGCTCTCGAGGCTCGTGGCTACCGTGAAAATCTCGCGGTTCAAGATGCAATTGATCGCATTTTATCGCAATCTCTTTGCTGTCGATCTGTTGTCCGGTCCTTTTCCTGAGCGCTGTATTAACTTTATGAGCTATGCGGCGAGGTGAGAATATTGATACGTTCTGTTTCGATTATTGATGTCTACTTCAAGATGCTTTGTTACCGCATTTTCACAGGCGCGAAAATGACGATCAAAGACAAAATTGAACTCATCGAGCTTCAATTCCAAATTATCAAGTGAAGGATGGGGCTGAGTCATAAATCTACAGACTGCGGCTATTGTAGATCGGGCCTCTGCTTCTGCCTCTCCGTGTAATCCCGGGGCACTTCTGTCACTGGATTTTGTGGCATTATCCAGCGCTTGTTTCACCACAATAGGAAAAGAGCTCCATGTATTAGCCTTCCTGAAGATATTGTGACGTTTTGTAAGTTTTTGAACTGGCAAGGTTCCAGAGAGCATATAGAGAATCTGATTCCTCAATTATGGAAATTTGAACATCTGCTCCACACATCTTCGGCTCCATGTCCCTTCCCCAGATCCCTGTATCGCTGTTCCTCTCACCTAGGTGCCTCATATGTAAACGATGATCATACAGAACAGGATCCTCCATCCCATTCACCTGGCGCCAAAGATGCTTAGGAATATCTCTCGACATGGTCTTCATAGCATCACGGGCCTCCCATGTTCAATTGTGTTTCCTAGGATCGTGAAGGATTTCAATCTCGCGGAGCTTTGATAAGGCCTCGCCAACGCTACATTGGATTTCAGTGCCTTTCTTGGGCGGCCAGAAGCCGACTCCAGCAAGATCTTTGCGGAGTGTGTCTACCAAAAGCTGCAAACACGGTCGACGAGATTCGCGGTCTAGACCATCCAGGTATCCCACCAGAATATAGAATCGCTCGAGCATGTTAGCGAGTACTTTAGCTCGGACGTCGAGGAAGCTTTCTGCGTAAAAAAGAAGTCAGTTTTTGTTACTCAACAAGTGGCCAGAATGTTTGAGTTCAATTTGACCGATAGCTACCCATGATTCCTTGGGGAAAAAGGACCTATTATGGGTTCATCATTTCCTGAGCTATCATCTTTGCTAGTCCGCGGACTCGACTGCTGTTAGACCAGAAGGAAGTATAGGCGCCCACGGCGGGAAGAGGAATTTCTACCAGACTGGGCTGGAGGCTATGAGATCTTGCGAATTTGCTGAGGTGGTTCTAGTCTTGGAGTTGTGGTTCACTCACTACCATATTTTTTGGACATCACCATCAGGGAAGAGGAAGGGGGTTGAGGTACGCTTCTTTTTGGCCCAGTGCAGCTATTGATTCGTAAACTTTCATGATCGGGATATTTTGTATCGAATTCATGCAAGCTTGGCTAGGTCTAATATGTTGCTACAGAATTTAAAATGACGAAAAGGATGTGTATTCAATAGTGCGACGACAGAGAAATACTTATATGGTCCGAGTTTTATACATATCATATCCTCTTTCCAAGTAAGCGACAATAACATGAACAAATTACCAGCACCCACTTCAACTTACCATTAAAAAAGAAGTGATGAGATCAGATATACCATCGCAGTCATGACACCAATCGAATTAAATCATAAGAAAAGAGAATACGCACAGGCTGAAACATTGCATTTTGGCACTTAGTCTAAGTGTCTATCATCTGTCTATTACAGAAAAACAGCCCTTTCCCTATCACGCCACGCAGCCAGACCAAATACATTCCACACGTCAACCATGAAGGAAGTCGTCAGACCATGAATCAGCGTTCCATACACCGGCTGTCGTCATCATCATACAAAAGGTTCAGAAAATCTTGTTGATGAAACAAGGTCATCCGGTCCGCTCATCAATCATGATGCATACCAGCACTAGCAGAAACATCGTTAATCCAGGTATCCTTCATCCAAGACATAAGCATGAGTGATAAAGACATCAGTGTCTAAGTCTGCTGCTCCTGCGCAACGCCACCTCGTCCTCTTGGTGCACCGCGACCTCTTCCACCTCCACCTCCACCGCCTCGTCCTCGACCACCGCGACTTCGACCGCGAGTGTCTAAGCTAGCTGGTGGTGGAACGGCATTGAATGCCTGTGATTGAGGCGGGGCACCTCCACGTCCTCCGCGAAAGCCATTAGATCCACCTCTGCCTCCTCGACCATTCACTTGTTGTGGATCGCCTCTCAAAGACATGTTGTTCATCATGGATGTCACGTCATTGTCGTTGGAGTAACCGCCACGGCCTCTGCCTCCTCGAGGTGCAAAACCGTTTCCGCGCTGAAAGCCATTCTGCTGACCCGCCACTGCTCCGCGGAATGAACCTCTCAATGGTGGTGGTGCACCAGCTTCGCGGAATTGTCCTCGACCTCCTGCTCCGGCTGGGGCACCATATCCATTCTGACCATGGCCTCCATTGATGGTCAATGGGGTGCTTGTTTGGGCGGGGCGCTTCTCATCTGCGGCCTTCGAACCAGCAATGACTTGCTTGTTGGTGAGATTAAGAACAGATGCAATAGGAACCGTAGAGCCTCGGAAAGGAGAGCAGCGCTCGCCCAGCGTAGTACCACTCATGAAAGTGACATCAAACACAATATCCAAGAGGATGGTTCTTGGAGTGCGAGAAATGCCAACAACAGTGCCACGAGTTGCAATCGGGACACGACCTGAGTCTTGAACGTACACAACGCGATCACCTAGGGCGAACCTCTGGTTGCCCAGACGGTGCTCCGCGTCGGAAGGCTTCATCAGCGCATTACGAGGAACACCTTTCAACTTTTTGGCCTCGGGAGGTGGACCATTGGCTAGCGCATTGTCCGCGGCCTGCTCAATGGCCATGACTGCATCAGAATCAAGTTGCTCGGCATCGAGAGGAACCTTCTCAAAATTCTTCGATTCGATCGACTTGAGCCACGCTGCGATTTCCTTAATCTTTGCTCCAGCGATCTCCTTGGGATAGAAATCCGTGTCTTCGTACTCGTTTCCTTGTGGTTTGCGCTGAATACCAGCAATGAATTCAGGAAACTTGGTCATGTAGGTGCTGAGCAGTTCAATAGCCTTGTTGCTAAATTCCCAACCCTTGTCTGATCGTCGAGAATATCCCAAGACCTTCAATTTCTTCGACTCAAACTTCAAATTGAGTCCAAGATTCAGGCGAGGCAGTCCTAGCGCCGAAACAGAAAACGATGAAGTGATCTTGCTCAGTACAAGTGGGTGAAGGCCCAGCATCTTAGCCACGGCAAACGAGGGAGTATAGGTGCTATGAGTGTTCTGAGACTGAACAATCATCTTGCCAAACTCGACCTCCTTTCCTTTGATGACTGACAGCCAAACTTCTGCCTTGTTGTCTTTGTGGCCAACGACTTCCAGCGGTCGGCCGTAGTTGAATTCTCCGAGGAAGAAATTTCTTGATCCTGGGGGAAATTCCTCCTCGATAGGAATAGCCGCCTGCTCAATAAAGCGAGGGTCCTCACTGATGACTTCGTCAACCACCACCTGGGAAGCAAATTCTGTATCCATTCCAGGAATAACAGCATACTCCTTGATGGTGGCTCCTTCATCAGTCTTCGTCAAACCCTTCAGCATCTCGACGTGCATGATAGACTCGACAGGACCAATGATGATGCCAAGACGCTTGCTGTAAGTATTCTCGAGTCTCTCTGCCTTCTTGCGGAAGTCGTCAATCTCACGCGGGCCGTGTGGATTCTGAATGGGATGCGAGGTTCCGTCTTCGGCCGGAAGGTAGTCGAAAAGCTCATCTGAGACTTTGACAACCTTGGCCTCGTTCAAGAATGGGTACCCAACGAACACCCGCTGCCCGAGTTTCATAGCGGCGGTCTTCACATTTGTACGCTCCTCTGTGTTTTCAATGGTGACAACCATACTCTCGTTGCGACTGTCTTGCTGGAAGACATTGACGCCATGAAATCCTAAGGTGGCGTTGTATGGGAGTGTTGCCAGACTAGGGAAGCCAGCAAGCGCCGCATCACCAAGTTTCACCCCGTCCATCAAGCCAACGTGGTACTCCAGGCCTTCGATTGTTGGCAGGTCAAAGATGTTCTCAACGCAATGACAGTGTGGAATATCCGGGAATACACCAACAAGCGAGGATGGGTAGGTGAAATCGATATCAGGATCATGACTGAACTTCAGAGTAACTCCGAACTCATTCCTAAACTTCTCATCATCACTCAATAGAGCGTTCTTGGGTGCCATGGCATCAAGCAATCTCTTCTCATCAATGAAAGGGATCTTGACAACAGCCTCCCATTCCATCTTTTTGCCGTTCATGTCGAGTTCGAAATCTCGAGGATAGAAATCGATGATAGGAGAGGCAGGATTTGTCATCAAATCGTGGTACACTTTGGGTACAATGCTCTTACTTCTGTCTGGAAGGACACCCATGAGTTGTTCATATGGGTGGAATGGTTGCCCAAGCTTGAAGTCGACATTGGCTTTCAAACCCTTAATAACATCTGGCATAGGTCAGTAAAAGGGTACTTCGCGCGCTGTTGTCACTTACCGGAGATCATGGGCGAGTAATGATATTGATAGTACCACGGCCAGGAGACAACTCCCCTATAGTAGTAGTGAAGAACCCATTGAAGGCCCTGCACATAATTCTCACATAGCTTTGTCAATTCGGTCTCGTTCTTTCTGTCCCATTCAAACTTTCCCTGGTAGTATTTGTCCTTCCATTCCTGGAATTTGGCCTCATACTGTTTGTCCATCTCTGCTTGAGCCTCGGCTTTGGAAACATCAACGACCTTGGCGTTGTCATACTGCTTCACGACTCGCAGTATGGCAAGCTGAGATTCCTCGTCCTCATCCTCGCTCTCCTCGTCTGCTTCCAGCTTCGGTGGGAAAGAGAGCTGCATATGACGATCGCCTTGTTCGTTCTCGACCGTCTTCCATTCCAAATGGAGACTCTCAGCGAGGTCCTGAACGAACTTGCGATCTGCCGCCGGCAAGGTGCTTGGAAGGTCCAATGGCTCGTCAGAGCGGCGCGTAACATACTTCTTGACCTCCTTCCAGACCTCTCGTTGAGGTGTGGTCATGGTGACCTTGCCCTTGGTCTTTCCTTTGACCATGACATCTTCCTTGGCCATCTGTTTGCCTCGGAACCAACTCTTATCTGAATTCTCAGACTCGAAGAAACGATACTCGACGTGGGATAATTCTTCCAATAACATAGCCAATCGTTGCATGTTAATAACGCCGCCCTCATTGATGAAGCCGCCCGCCTTGGGCAAAACCGTCTTGTAGATCTTGAACATCAACGCCAGTGCTCCTTCGTTGATATGCAAATTTGGCAAATTAGGCAAGAAATCGTTGCCAACAAAGAATGCCATGAGAATGAAATCGTCGATAACTCGTTCTAGGTCGAATGGAGAAGAGAGAACGCCAGGCTCCTTCAACTCCTGGAATTCCAGCTCCAAATATTCTCGTACAATGCAGAGATGCATCAGGTAGAAATTTTGATGCTCCAGCTCCTTAGACTTCGCCTTGCTCTGTCTTCCGAATGTAACCTCTTCTCGTAACAAGCAGAAATGTGGATCGTGGCTCAACAAACCCAACATGATCAAGTCGGCATCCAGTCCGTACAAGCAATGTCTGATGTTCGCATCGTAGTCGGGTTGCGCCTTGGCCAATCGAATGTACTCCATGATCTTATGTTCTCCTTCTCCAGGAACTTCGTGGCCGGACAGAACGACCTCAACTCCTTGCCAGTCCTTATCCTCTGACACTTTCTTGTTGATGAAATATTTCAACTGCTGGGTGAGTTTGTGCATAAACTCGGTACCTGAAGATGTCAGCGTGGGCCAACTCAGCACAAGGCTGGTGCGACCTACCTGGAGTGATCGCATTACTATCGAATGCCTCCTCCTTTGGCATCTCCTTTCCTTCCTTAATCGCCTTGTCTCTGGCAGTCTCGGCATCCAGCGCAGTTCGGAATCTTCGAGCTCGTTGTTGGTTCATCTTTGCTCGGGGCGCGACACCATCGATTGCCATGAAGAAGAGCTGCTTAGGCTTGATCTTGCCGAACAGATGCTCAATGTAATTGAAGATGGCAATGAACATCTGCTCCTCGGTCATTCGAAACATGGCATCGTCTGAGTCCTTGTGCGTGCAGTTGTGGATAATACCGTTCATGTCCAGGTACAGACAGTCGAATTCCGGAATGCGATTCTCTGCAATCAGTTGCGAGATAGCGGGGTATCTCTCGCTCATCCATCTGAAGAACTTAGGAACACCCATGATGGCCGAGTGTTGCGCAGTGTGCGCAGTGTTTTTTTATGTTTGGTGGTGGTGTTGATGAGTCGAATGACTCTAGAGTAATAGCTGGTGATGGCGAGAGTAGCTTCCTGTTACCGGGAGCTGCGTCTATTCACCTTGGTCGAGTGCGCTTTCAATTACGCAACTTCTTGGACAGCGACGAGATGGAAGAACCGTCTCGCGTGATCCTTTTCGTGGTCTTGATGACCTTTGTAGTGGTGTGTTGTGATTGATTTGGGGTTTCGCAAAGGGAGAAGAAGAATGGAAGACGTCGAGAGTCAAGTCAAGTCATAGCCTCAGCCTTGAGAGCACGGGCCGCAATGCCAAGATTTGGAGAAGAGGCTGCACTTGCACCAACTGAAAGTCGCGTCTGTCTCTACGCGATTCAATTCAAAAGAGCCGTCTGACTATCCTCACCCTCACTTGTCTTCCACCACAGCTTCTCCAGCAATCCGCAAAGATGGCACAAGACCCAGTAGATGTTGATATGGATCTGGACTCCAATGGTCTGTTTGCTTTCCATCTATACGAGCGCACTGTCTGCTAACACTACTTAGTCCCCCGCGTTGATCCAGAGGATGCCGATACTGAGCAGAAGATCATCAATGAAGGTATGATTGTACTGTTCCACTAGACTGGGAATTTGAGCTGATATGGTCACAGAATACAAGACATGGAAGAAGAACAGTCCTTTCCTCTATGACATGATACTGAGGTAAGTCGGGACATGTTCTTGCTAGACTTTACTGACAAGTGAAGTACTGCGCTGGAATGGCCGACCTTGACGACCCAATGGTTTCCCGACAAGAAGGAGTAAGTCATACCTCTACCCAAATCTCTACCTAATGTTAACATTCTCCTAGGCCTGCGGGCAAGAACTATACCATCCACCGACTGCTGATTGGCACCCACACTTCAAACGACGCACAAAACTACCTCCAAATCGCAAACGTCGAGATCCCTAAGAACATCACCCCAAATCCTCACGATTATGATGAGCAGAGAGGCGAAATTGGTGGCTATGGAAACTCGTCCAACGGGGAACAAGCCGCAATCAAAATGAACATTGAGCAGAAGATTGATCACCCTGGAGAGGTCAACAAGGCGAGATACCAACCACAGAATCCAAACATCATTGCCACAATGGCTCCTGGAGGAAGGGTTTTGATCTTTGACCGTACGAAGCATAGTAGTATTCCCAAGGGTGTTGTATCTCCTCAAGCGGAACTCATTGGTCACAAAAGCGAAGGGTTTGGACTATGCTGGAATCCTCATGAGGCTGGAAAGCTTGCGACTGGTAGTGAGGACAAGACGGTTCGATTATGGTAAGTCCTAAGTCTATCTGATATGAGTTTTGCTGACCTTTCCAGGGACTTGAAAACCATGAGCGGAAAGGACAATCACGTAAAGGCCGCCCGTATCTACACGCACCACAAAGCCGTTGTGAATGACGTTCAATACCACCCATTACATAAGTCTCTCATCGGAACGGTCTCCGATGACTGCACCCTCCAAATTCTCGATGTGCGACAAGGCGATCTCAAAGAGGCATCCGTCACCTGTGACGCCCATACCGATGCTGTGAACGCTCTGGCCTTTAATCACGCATCTGAGTACGTTCTCGCTACCGCGTCCGCTGACAAGACTATCGGTATCTGGGACTTGAGGAATCTCAAAGATAAGCTCCATTCCCTGGAGGGTCATGGAGACGCTGTTACATCTCTGGCCTGGCACCCACACGAAGAGTCGATCCTCGGAAGTGGTGGATACGATCGTCGTGTTATCTTCTGGGATCTAAGCCGAGTTGGAGAGGAACAATTGCCAGATGATCAAGAAGATGGACCTCCTGAGCTGTAAGTGCTTCTGACAAATTGAAGACTCTTGCTAATTCTTTACAGTCTGTTCATGCATGGTGGCCACACAAACCATCTCTCCGATTTCAGCTGGAATGTCAATGAGCCATGGGTTGTATGCAGTGCAGCTGAAGACAATCTCATCCAGATCTGGAAGGTAGCCGAAGCCATTGTTGGTAAGGATTTGGATGATATCCCAGTGGATGAGCTTGAGCGATGAGAAGCGACGGAAGATGAAGTGTAAGATGAATACCCGAGCGATACTGAGAGACAGCCGATTCATATCCTGGTCTGGTGGAGGGAAAGGAGTTACAGCCATCGTTGGGTGTACCTTGGAGGAATGGCATGGCGTTTATGAAATGATTATGAATGATATTATTGACTTCACTTGTGTTTGTGAAATCTCCCCTGCTTTTGAATTTACTCAATATTTATACGAAAGACAGCCAGTGCTTGCCATACATCATTTAGAATTCTCGACGAAACTGTCTGAATGTCACTCAGTTCTTTTATCATCTTATATTGACCGACATGAACTACCTACCTTTACCAGAAGGGTAAGGTGTGTTGGGTTGCCGAGGCTGCGTCTAAGCGAATCTGCCCAGCCAAATTCATTGTTTACTCTCTGGCATTGCCGCTAAACTTCAATTTGAGCCTTACTTCGCGCTCACCTTTTCTCGAAAGTTACTCAGAACCTCGAACTCAATCTCGATAAGCTCTATAACCTAGCAAGCGTCACGAAACCCTCTCGAAAATTTCAGACATCTTGAGACCGACCTCAAGTCTACTCCAACTCACTCGACCAACCACCAACAGCAGAAATGGACCGCAAAGACATCGGAAAAGCTAAGGCTGAGTCCGATTCAGAGCATACTGCGTCAGATAAGGGTAATAATGGGACAATACCCAAAGACTACGGCTCCCTCCCTTGGGCACCCAAAATTGACGAATTCGTCATGTATCAATTCCACCGCGCGTTCGTGACGGGAAAGACAGGTCCGGCAGTAGAAAAAGCGCTCAAAGCAGCGGAAGAGGCGCGATTCAAGATCAGCACCAAAGCTATCGCACAGACTGGTATCGAGCCTGCCGTAGACATCCTTACCAAAAGCCTCAAGTCAAAGAAGAAATCGGCAGAGGAAGAGGATGAGGAGAAGCTTGATGGGGAAGAATATCCCAAGCGCAAAGAAAGGGATTTCTTCGTTCGAATTAGCAACAGTCCGGAATTGGTCATCGAACTGGTCAAGTACATGGATCCAAAATCCCTACTCTCGCTCTACTCCAGTCACAAAGACGTCAACGACATCGTGAACGGCCACCTCACCCACACCATGCGTCTCTGCGCCTCCACACTCGCCCCCTCCTCATCCCGCATCTTCGCCTTCACCCTCTACGAATCTCTCTGCATCCCCGACCCCGCCAAACGTCCTCACCCAACCAAACCAAACGCCATCCGCATGGTCCCCAGTCTCCGCTGGCTACAGATGGTCGTCCATCGCGAGAAGACAGTCCGCGATATACTGGCTTGCATGGCTAGACAGGGCCATCGCATGCCGCCAGAAATGAACATCGCGCTGAAGAAGATGTGGCTGGTGATGGATATCGCGACGAGTGCTCGGCGCGCGCAGGTCATGCATAGCGAGTATTTCACTGCGCTGGATCTCTTCAACATCCAGATGTTTGTGGTGAAGTTGGACATGCGGTTTAACGACCCCATCGAAGGACCTGGCGAGGACCATCTTAGGAAATTGATGTTGGGACAGAGAGGCTTGACGCCCTTGTGTAAGATGCTGAAGAGGACGGCGTTTACGGATCTGGGGGAGGTTTTTAGGGCGGCTGTTAGGTATGATTGGGAGGTTAAGCCTGAGCATCGCCAGTACTCGATTTTTGGGATCCCGCCAGAGGAAATCGGGACTGGACATTTGGAAGGATGGGGAAAGGGACGGGTGCATTTGTATCGACCGGATGAGCTTGTTGTTCGTGAGGCGGTGCGCAGACGTCTAGATCTGAAGAACCATATTATGGGCATGATGCTTTGGGGTTACGTCGATCCGCAAACGGGGGAGGACACGCCAGCTACGGAGGATGAAATGTACATGTCTGACGATGGGAGGGAAGAGAGACCGAAACACCCTCTGTGGCAGGATTACGAGTGGTTAGAGATATCACCGAAGGAGTATGAGGAGACTGAGGAGTTGAAAGAGTCGAATGATTGGAGATATAAGCAGAAGAAGAAGGAGGAGGCGGAGAAGAGAGCTGAGGAGGTGGCGAGGACCGAGGAAGCGGAGAGGGTTGCAGAGGTTATGAGGAGAGTTGAGGAAGCGAATAAGGCGAAGGAGAGAAGCGGCGAGGAGATAAAGTGGAGTAAGGATATGAGCAAGGAGGATGAGAGGAAGTGGAAAGAGCAGATGAGAAAGTCAGAGCCGAGTACTGGGTTGGGTAGTAAGCAGACATCTCGTTCTGGGGAGTCTGAGAGTTCGAGAAGGTCTCATCAAGATCCCAAAGAATAAATATTATCATGTGAAGAATCCCCTGATTATACTCTTGGTCAGTACATGCCACTTGACCGCGTTGAATTCGAGAGGTGTGTAAATCGGCAGTAGATTGGAAACATCTCTTCTGGTCTGCGTATAAATGTGCGTGACAGACACCTCTGACAAACCATTATCATTGGTGGAGAAATAGTATGAACGTCAAATAATAGCATCAATTTCCATCGTCATCTTGGCCTTGAAGAAACTAGCCGGCCACACTGATCTGCTCGGTGTGATCCGACTTCCAGGTTGCTCTGATTCAAGTCTTTGGCTCGAAGAAAAGCTCCTGAGAAGCGCCCTTACCTGCCTGATGAACTGATCATCTAACTTTATGGGGTACTCTGTGAAGATATGATATCAGGTTGGCATATTTGAATCATTCACTTTAGAAAGAGTAAAGTAGGTTGGGTCGGTCGACCTCTTCTGTTCAGTCATTCTGAAAGCATTGCGATTCTGTCAATTCATACCGAATTTCGACGTCACTTGTTGCTTTGTAGGATCGACGGAGCAGGCGGATGGTAGGTCCTGTAGAGTGGTATTATGCGAAGATGAGAAGGAGTTTGTAAGAACTGACCCAGATCCAGAGACTTCCATTTTGACAGGGGTTGTTGTCCAGAGTCGCAATGGCAGAAAGAGGCGAGAGCGCTGCTTCGAGCAGCGGTGAAGCTAGTGCGAAAACTAATGGTGACAACCTGGAACCTGCCTGACTTGACGTTCTCTCCACACGAAGCATCCAAACAGCGACTATGGGAGGGGGATCATCACTGTCTTTTCAACACAGGAAGCACATGTCGCACAGTTTCCTTGGACATCTAACGAGCAAAGCAGGGCGTGATCTATTCAAAGTCGCGGCTCAGCAGATAGAAGGTTGGAAGCCAGATTGCCGATCGAACAACGACCGCTCTTTCACGTCCATCCCCCCAGTCTCCCTAACTGAAGCAAGATGCGCGCGCCTTTGACGAGCGCTGTCCTCGGCCGCGATACACGTCGAATCTGGCAGATAATGGGTATGCAGTTCCATTGTATGGCCCTGCTGTACTGTGGAGGATGATGGCGTCGTAAAACCCTCATCGTTAGCAGTATTCGAGGTCTGAGATCAAGTTGATACCAGCTTGCTCCGCTCCTCCTCAGGATCGACAGTCTCTTGCGTGGTGACGCCCGTCATGATTCGATTACGAACAGTACTGAAGAGTATGCGGTAGCAGCAGCGCCAAATCTCCATCGAAGCACCCGTTCCCACTGACGAGGTTTTGGGCTATGATCTATCAAGGGATACAAGGTCAAGCGAAGGAATTTTCGGGCTTCATACGCTTCTTCTTTATTTCCCACATGCAGGTGCTCTACGTCATATATATGAACGTGCTGTCGTGTTGAAATGGCAATGTTCCTGGCGCGCTTGCGGTTTGGCATCCTGCCGCCTTCTGGCTCTGAAAGCCTCCATAACGGGCAAGAAAGATGGCAGTACTGGATATACGACCCTCACCAGCTATACGCCCTTCTAATTTCATGGTTTGGAATTGTCGGAAGCATCAAAATCCCCGCGTGCGGAAACAGGGCGTACTGATCAAGCTCTGCCAATACGAGCACAGCATATGGTGGTCTCTACAAAGGGAAGAGTTCGTTGCTTCGGACTCCCTCCGCGGAGGAGGATTCAAGAATATACTGACTACTGCTGAACCACCACGGCCAGCAAAGCCGTAGCTTGGGCAGCAGGTCGTCTGAACGACTTTCGCTGCACCTGAACCCATCAACAACGTTAACAGCCCGGCACATGGACACAAGGATGGCCCTACATCTATGGCCAAGACTATGATCATGAAAAAGTGCATCCAGGATGCGCTGGCAGACATATTACTCTGTACCTGCACACCAGTGCGGACATTATGTTACCCCACCCTGACGGGGGACGCATTTGTTCACTCGAGCCGTACGCAGGCTGAGGATACAAGCACGATGCGGAAGAGGAGGGAAAACTATTTACTGCTATTGTTTGGCTCTGGAGCTGCTTTGCTCGCGCTTTTGCGCACCGTAGATAACCTATTTCGTGAGACTCGTAATGAATTCTGATGGGGGAGGAGCAGGGCAGAGGTTGGCGCTAAGGATGCGGCTCTGGCAGCTGCAGGGGCTCAAGGTCACAGTATCTCGATTCTCGAGAAATGAGAAAAGAACACCACGGTAGGTGGTCTCTACAGTAAGAGCATCTCCTCGCACTCACAGTACGCCGCTTTGCGACTGCGGATATTTTGTTTTTGTTTTCTCTGTCATTTCCTCTGCCCCTATCAATCAGGTGTGCAAACTGCTTGCAGGCTCGTTCTGGTATCTGGGGCGCCTGGTTCGGCTAAGGGCAAATGCCGTCGTCTCATCCAAGCATCACCGAAAGGCTCCCTCTTCAACCTCGATCCCGTCATCAACAGATTCCCACGACAGACAGACCCGCCAGACCAGGCAGGTATGTCGACATGATTGATACCTGGAGCCACGGTGACGACCGCAGAGATCGAGGAAGAGTTGATCGAGGAGTTAGAAGGTCACCATCGCCATCGCGCGACCGCAAATTCAATCACGACCGACGACGTTCGCCTCGTCGAGATTCGAGGGAATCCAAGGACCGCACACCTGCCAAACCAAGAGCTACTACTCAGAGTGATAGGCCTCGCGATCGCCCTGAGCATAGAAGGAGAGGTTCACGATCGCCCATTAGAGATTCGAGGGACGAGGTGCGTGAACGCAACAGAGGACGAGAGCTGCTGGACACAAGAGGACCCGAAAAGCCAAAACGAAGCATCACACACCACTCACCTTCATCAGTAAAGCGCCGCAAGAGCCGAAGTCCTTCTCCACGAGGACACAAGAAGTCAAGACGAGACATCTCACGTAGCCCATCGAGATCGGAACATAGGTCAGGACCACCCTCGAAGGCCGACAAGAAACGCCGACCAGGATCTCCGATTCCACCTCGACGAGACTCTCCTGATCGAAGGCAGTCCGATATCCACAACGAGGGCAAGCAAAGAAACCGAGAGTCTGGAGCTTTTGACAGACGTGGCCGGTCTCCCAGTCCAAGACGCGACAGACGCGAACCATTCCCCAAACCCGATAACACAAGACGGGAGAGATCACCGGCAAGACCATCACAGAAACATCGCGATAGGTCACCATTCAGCAAGCATAAGGACGAGCGGGCAAAGGAGCCAAAACGAGATCGCTCACCAATCGAGAAGCCTCGAGGTAAGGATCCAAAAAGGGAGCGTTCACCAGGTGCTGGCCGAAGATCCCCTAGCTTTGACCGTTTTGGACCACCAAATCGTGCTCGACAACCCTCCCCGCGTGGTCCCAGATTCCCCAAAGACCAGCGTGGTGGCAAATCACCTCGAGGAGATAGAGGTGGCAGACGGGGCTCGAGGGACGACTACCCAAGAGACGATTTTCGGCCGGCCAAAGGCAAGACGAAATCGGGTAAACCATCTTTTCCAACTGCATCAGGCGCAAATAGCATCGAAGTCAAAGGGAATAGAACTTCTGCGTCGACAGCCCCCGCTGCCGCTTCGGGCGCGAACAGCATTGAAGTCAAGTCGGATAAGATGAATGGCCGAGGAAACTTCTATGGTCATGGCTACAATGCCAATCCTATGCAGGCTGCTTTTCCCTTGAAACCACAGTACCAACAGGGACCACCCGTTGACCCTCGACAATACTCACAATCGCCACAGCATCAGATGACCCCCAATTCACATTACAGCGGATCACCTCAAGCTCAGTCTCCTTACTCTGCTGGGAGAGGCAACTATGGCCACCAGCAATTCTCCCCTCAACCGTAAGTACCACGACTCCATAAGATGTGTACTAGCTGACCAGTTATAGTCAATACCCCCAGAACTACCAGCAGCCACAGCAACCGAATTACCCAACTGGTCCACAAAACCAGAACCACTTCTACAATCAAGCACAGTCCCCTCCTTATCAGGCACCATCGGGACCTATGAATGCGCAGTATAACCAGAACAACTTCCGAGGCAACCAACGAGGGTTTCGAGGTAATCATTTCAACCAGAGAGGTGGCCGTGGTGATTTCCGCGGAGGACGAGGAGGACATTTTCAGAATCAGCACTTCAATCATCAAACCGGTGCTGGTCGTGGACAACATATCAACAACTCTGGGAACATTACTCCACAGCACGTCTCACCTCCACAACAGCTTACCCAGAATGCTGGGTCTCGAGCTGGATCGGTGGTGGGGTCCCAAGCTGGTTCTCAAGTAGGAACTCCTCAACACAAGCAAGCACCTGTTGAGGAAGATGAGGATGCCGAGGACCTGTTCCGTCCTTCCAAGGATCTACAAGTTGAAGACAAGGATGCGAGCAAGAAGAAGGACGACGAGAAGATGCCGCCGCCCAATCGACCTCCTCCAACAGGACCGCAAAGTCAGCAGCAGAACGCTTCCAAATTTAGCTTTTCTCTGGCAGGGAAATCGAAAACTCTTCCAACAACACCAAAGCTGGAAATTTCGCAGAAGTTGAATGCTGGACCAGCTCGAAATGTTCAATTCAGTCCGGATCGTCCTCGTGGACCCAATTCTCGAAACATCCCTACTGAGCCTGCTTCAGCCAGACAACAGAACTTCCCTAAGCAGCCACCTGCTCCAACGACTCGAAAGGTCAAGAAGATCATGAAACGTCTCAAGGAGAGACCTCAACTCACTGATGATTTCAAGAAGTCCGACTCTGTTTACTATCGGAAGCCAGGTAATGAATCTGTTGTTGGATCTGGGACATACGGCAAAGTCTTCAAAGCTATACATGTTTACACGAAGGAGATGGTAGCATTGAAGAAGATTCGGATGGAAGGCGAGCGAGATGGATTTCCAGTCACAGCGGTCAGGGAGATCAAGCTTCTCCAGTCACTCAAGCACCAAAACATTGTCAATATGCGGGAGGTCATGGTGGAGAAGAACGACTGCTTTATGGTTTTCGAATACCTTTCGCACGACTTGACTGGCTTGTTAAACCATCCTACGTTCAAGTTGGAAGCTGCACACAAGAAGCATCTTGCAAAGCAGCTTTTCGAGGGGCTCGATTATCTCCATCGACGTGGTGTTCTCCATCGAGATATCAAAGCCGCGAATATACTCGTCAGCAATGAAGGGCAATTGAAGATTGCAGACTTTGGTCTCGCAAGATTCTATGCCAAACGCCGTCAGCTTGATTATACTAATCGAGTCATCACCATCTGGTATCGATCTCCAGAACTCCTACTCGGCGAGACTCAATATGGACCTGCAGTCGATATTTGGAGTGCGGCCTGCGTACTAGTTGAGATTTTCACCAAGCATGCCATCTTCCCAGGTGATGGAACTGAAATGAGTCAATTGGAGAAGATCTATGCCATCCTCGGTACACCGACCAAGTCGATATGGCCTGGTCTCACCGACATGGCTTGGTTTGCACTTCTCCGTCCCTCGGCTCGTCGACCCAACATTTTTGCCGAAAAATACAAAGAACGAGTCACACCAGCCGCCTACGAGATCCTCGAGGCAATGCTGCAATACGATCCCGCAAAACGCCCTTCTGCCTCCGAAGTCTTGGAGCACCCTTACTTCACGACCGAAGAGCCCCAGGCGAGACAAGCTACCGAGTAAGTCTTCCACTTCCCCTTTTCTCTCCATCCACTCTTCAAACACTAACATGCACCTCCACAGACTCGCTCTCCTCGAAGGCGACTGGCACGAATTCGAATCGAAAGCCCTCCGGAAAGAGAACGAACGGAAAGATAAAGAGGCAAGGCGTACGGCACAGAAAGAAGCAGCTGCCAAAGCAGACAAAGAGAAGAAGCGTGGCTCGGAAAACGCACTTCCTGATGAGCCGGATGCGAAGAGGGTGCAGACTGCCCCACCGGGAGAAGCGACGGCTAGGGCTTCGGTGGCTGCGACTGGGAAGTGAAGTCAGGCGGGAGTGGTTCAAAAGGATACCGATTTTCTATTGGTTGTGTAGGAATATTTGGCAGGCGAAATCGGGCGTTTGAATGCCTCGACGGGGTCACGAGCCAAGAGGCTATTGACTCCATTAACTAAAAAATTTGAACAATCAGCATGCAGGCTGGCACGAGGGAAAGCTTGCAGATGCTGGTAATGCATATGCATATGCATACGATCAATGTCTTCATACAGCGCCGCGTTTCAGTCTCGATCTCAATCAGATCAGGGAGCGATAGGCATACTAGATGCATTCATAGATTGGCGCGTGGGGTTTTGGAGTGGAGTCCAGATTTTGGGAGCGTGTATAAGAAAGATAGGTAGCCAGTCACGAGGTCAAAAGCAAGCTCAGCTGAGGTGGTCTCTCGTTAGCGAAGCGGGTGCAGACGAACGAGATTTGGGAGAGAAATGCTGGAAGGGGAAAAGACAGTTACTTTCGCTGCATTTACTTAATAAAGGACAAGATGAAGATGAAGATACGAGATTCTAAAGACAAACTAATCTACGGTTGTTGCCCTTTCTACTGTTCTGTCCAGTACGAATTTTTACTATGCTGCAGTATCCCCGTCATATCACCCTTTTCTACGCTCCGTCAAGCCATTGTTGATCTCTGGTGATCCTGTAGGCGGGGGAGAGATCAGAGGCACATTCTAGCGAATACTATTTTACCTAGGGAGAGGAAGCACTCGACATACTGTAACACATGTTTCTCTCTCTCTCTCTCTCTCTCTCTCTCTCTCTCTGAGTTGGGATCTTGTATTATTCATGATTCAATTACTCGACTCTAAGCTAAGCTAAGCTACCTACATAAGGTATCCATGTAACGCACCCAATCCTCCACGCATCCGCTAGCCATTGCTTCGTAATCCTAATTGTTCGTGCATTCAAGACATCCACCCATCCATCCATAGCGTGATCCAACCCAACTCCAAACGCCCAATCTCCATTCTTCGAGGCTTATTCAGCCACATCCTCGTCCACGATGGACACGTCGAAATCCCCAAGTGAAGCGGGACAGTCAGTAAACAAACTGACTCGAAGCAAACATTCAAACATCCAGACGACCAAACTACCAAGCGACCAATCTTAGCGAATGGAAACAAGATCCTTATCCAGGGCAGGGCAGGCTTAATCAAGCAAGAGTCTGGCTGCGAAGGACAGAAGAAAGTTAAAGAGGGAAAATCAAGCACCACTCCTATATATCTGACTCCCCTGCCCCCTGATCGTTACCGTATCCCTCCTCTGCAACACCGTAATCGCCCTCTGCAGCGCCTGCTCACTATACCCCTTCCCATCACACAACTCCCTCTTGAGAGTCTGCAGACTCGTAGACCATCCAATCGGCAGCCTCTTCTTCAGCTCCTCTTCCAACTTATTGACCTCGTCGTTCAACTCCTTGCTTCCCTGTCCGGATCCCATTTTCACGGCATCCATGGTAGATGCGAGGAATAAGCGGATCGCTTCGTCGACGTGTTGTTCTGTGGCGATAGGAGAGAGGGAGAGTTTGGCGAGGGATTCCGTGATGCGGATTATGGCTTCTAGTTGGCGGACGGTGATGGGGATGGAGGAGCGGGCGTTGGCTTCGAGTTCTGCCGCGTGGACTTGTTTGCGGATGGAGACGAAGTGGGAGGAGAGTTTCTCTGCGGCTTCGGGGGAGAGGCGGGGGGCGCAGCGGCTGGGATGATATTAGCTTTTGTGTTTCCGGGTATGATTTGAGCATGGGATTGGGAAGGGGAACTCACGATTTGCAGTAGCTGACGTAGCGCTTCATCTTGTCAACGGAAATTTCGGCCTCAGCTTGCTCTTCGACACCTCTTCCGCCCATGTTGATACCCATGACGTGCTTGGCGATCTTGATGTCTCTTCCTCGGTCATGTTCATCCTTGACGATGAAAATCATATCGAAACGAGAGAGAATGGTGGTTTGGAAATCTATATTCTCGCCTGGTGTCTTGAGATCATCGTACCGTCCGAAAATGGGGTTAGCAGCTGCGAGGACTGAAGTACGGGCATTGAGAATAGTAGTAATGCCTGCTTTGGCAATAGAGATTGTTTGTTGTTCCATGGCCTCATGAATGGCTACTCTATCTTCGTCTCGCATCTTGTCGAACTCATCGATACAGACTACACCTCCATCGGCTAAAACCATAGCTCCTCCTTCAAGGTAGAACTCTCTAGTTGTATGGTCACGTTGAACGGAAGCTGTGAGACCAGCTGCCGAGGAACCTTTTCCGGAAGTGTAGATGGCGATTGGGGCGGCTTTCTCGACGAATTTCAAGAGTTGGGACTTTGCTGTTCCAGGGTCACCGAGTAGGAGCACGTTGATATCTCCACGAAGTTTCATTCCGTCTGGCAAGATCTTCTTCGAACCACCGAGGAGTAAACATGCGATTGCCTTCTTGATATCCTGGTTTCCGTAAATCGATGGAGCGATACAGTTTGCAAAGACGGTGTAGAGATCAGGCCGTCTGCTCATTTCCAAGAATTCTTGCTCTTCCTCTTCCGAGAAGATGGCATTTCCTTTTGCTGTGTGGTCAACGTCGCTGTGAATGCCAACTGCTCGGAGATATGGAGTTCGAATAGCTACTGCTGACGTTGTGCTGGATCCCTTGGATTGTTTGTTCTGGTAGATGGAGAAAATACCAGTAATCATGCAGCGTGATCCAGGTACAACACGATTTGTGAGGTATCTGTCAGTAGAAATGAGAACATGTCTGGGCAGCTCTCCAACTGGAACCTGGTCTGGTGCTTCCTGTAGCTTGATGATCTGTTGATCAACGAATTGCGAATTCTCGTGAACGACGATATATGGGTCCATTGGGCATGCATCATCTCCTGGAGCCTTGACTCTGTCGCAATATCTTGGTAACGAGACTCCAGCAAATCCGCCTGCTACGGGGAGTATCTTTGTCTGATGGCAATTCCGGCATTGGATGTGAAGTGCTGTCGCTTTAGAAGATAGGACTGATGCACCAATGACAATTCCTGGCACGCGAACAAGTCGGGAGATGGTAAGAGCGTCTAGGTTTCGGATCGAGATGTCTCCTGCTGAGGAGTGAAGCAGGAGCTGATGTTCTGGGAGAGTAATTTCTTTCGTTGAAGGGTACACAATTCGATGAGTACATTTCTTTAGTGCTGCTTCGAACTGCTTTCTGTCAGCGATGACTGCTAGAGCCCGACGTGGACCTTACGAGTGGGATAATCTCTGCTGGTTCTGTGACTAGGCGATGTGCTAACTCTTCGTTGAAAGAGATCAAGTGTCCAACATCAACATCGCAGTAGTATTGCTTGAGAAGAACATTTTCGCGGATTTGGTCGCTATCTAGGGTCAGACTTTATTCTGCGGAAGCAACAGGACACTGACCGATAGATGAAAACGCTCTCGAGTCTGAATTGCAGAATGAACTGCATCAACTGCGACTGTATCTGCTGGCGCGTATCATCACCCTCGTCATCGGGAGGGAGAACAGATAAGCTGTAAACTGATCGGTGGTCCATTGTGAAGTCGCGGATCCAGAAAAGGGGTTTAGGGGCAAGTCAACAGTCCAAACCTTGCAAGAAAGAACAAAGGCCGAGAGGAGATATGACAACGGAACTAAGCGTCTGCGAGATGCAAGAGAGTATTCTTTTTTTGATGTGGTAGTCGTCGTCGTCAAATGCAGGAAGTGTTGATGTTGAGGGAGAATAGAGGGGGAAGAGGGTCAGTGTCCGACGCGAAAAGAAAAGGAGAACGCGTTCAATAGTCGCGAAAGCGCGTCTGAGATGGGCTTGGCATGGCTGCTGTAAAGTGCTTGCAGTAGCGCTGAACCCCCCTGTCATTCGCCCTGTCCACCCATGCTTCACTGTCGGCCAGTAAAGGCTGGAGAAGCCGACCCAAAGCCCAGCCCGTCCAGTCCAAGCCCGACTCGGCCGTCACATCAAAGACAAGACTCCAGAGCTTCGGGACCAGACGAGGTTATTGTGAAGAAACAACGAAACATCCGACGATAATATGCTCACGACCTCCCTCACTACGAATATTTCGCATCGCCCAGCGCCAGTGTTTCCTATGCAATGATACCCAGATAGTGATCCATCGATTCGTCAACAAGCGCGTTGACTGTGCCCAGGCCCAGGCCCCGTGGCCTTTGAGCGATTCCTCTATTCGACTCCAGCCAGCACAACGGAAATCGCCCACGATAGGTGACACCCACAGATAAATCTCCCCCAGATTGTTGTGGGGAGGTTGGAGGTTGCGAGATATAGTTGGGGTGCAGAATCACCAGTCCAGACTTTGAACCAAGTACGGGGCCTCGACCAATATGGCATCTCCGGCGCCGCGATATTCAATCGACAGTCTTTCGCCCGCCTCACCAACTCCTTCTCGAGGCGAATACCCTTTTCCGAGGTTAGTGATATCGAAATGGTCTGCGCAGTGATGGTTACTGACAGCATGAAGGCCTGGTTCTAGTGGGAGGTTTCAACCCAGACGAGGCTCTACAGCCAGCTCAATACATTCAATAGGGGGAACATTAGACACGGCATCACATTGGCACGGCCTGAACGAATCCAGCCAAAATGGTAGGTCTGCCCCTCGGGACCATAATACAATTACTAACACTTTCAGCTATCTCCACACTTCTACAACCTCCAATCGTTCGTACGGGCTTAATACCACATACATCCGCTCCAGCCTCGAGCGCACATAAACCTCCAACTGCTCGAGACATTCCTCCTGTAACTCTCACTAATATCCCCCACGTCGACCCATCCGAGTTCAAGCCATATTTGAGCCAAGTTGGAGGACTCTACGAAGCATTACAACGAGCGAAGGACAATGAAGATGATGGTGGAACGCAGCTGTTTAGGAAGAGCAAGAACGATGACTTTTCGGACCTCTTGGACTTGGATCGCAAATCAGCAAGTCGACCGAATCTATCTCGAAAAGCTTCATTGGCATCTCTGGCATCGTCTATCGAATCACCGTCGATAAAACGGCGGACAAGTGGGGGGCCAGGCAGGAGGGCTGCACATGCGACCACGCCCTTATCAACAATACCGAACGTTTATTTTGAGGAGAATTTCCACTTAGAGAATCCTCGGACATTCGATGTGGTGAGTGAAAGGTCAGAAGTGGTCAAGCCAGCGCCTGGATCTCCCGATGAAAGGAGAGCTTCGAATGGAGTTGCTGTAGGACAACGGAAAGCTCTAGCAACCAATGCTATCCTTCAAGAGAAACTTTCATGGTATATGGATACCATTGAGGTCCACTTGATCTCCTCGATATCGACAGCTTCGACTTCTTTCTTTGCAGCCTTAGGCTCGTTAAGGGAACTTCACCATGAAGCAGCCGAGTCTGTGGATCGCATCAAAGCTCTACGAAAAGAACTCGCGACTTTAGATGAAGAAATGGCTGTTGGAGGTCTGAACATCGTCAAAAAGAAACGGCGGAGAGAGAACCTTAAGCAATTGAGTGATGCTGTGCAGCAATTAAAACAGATTGTTGAAGGACTTGCGAACTGCGAATCTTTGGTTGATGAAGGCGATGTGGACAAGGCTTTGGACGCAATTGATGGCTTGGAAAAGCTTATATCCGGAGTGACCAGCAAGAGCAACAAGATCCAATTGCGAGATCTCCGAGGAGCCGTAGCTTTGAATGGTGTGAATAATGACCTCGATCTGCTGCGGTTACGGATCGGCAAGACATACGAAACTAGATTTTTGAACGCTTTGATTGGTGATCTTCGGCATCATGTGGAGTCAGTCTCTACACCCGACACGCTACAACGCTGGAGTAGTGCTTCCCAACGATCGAGAGGTGGTCATAATCGGGAGCCTTCTGCATATCCGGCATACTTAGCGATGAGTGACCAGTTCAGAACAGAGTTGCTGGGGAACTTGAGTGGACTGCATCGTGCTCGACACACTTCACCTGCTACGACAGCCTACCGGGAAGCAGTCCTGCGAGAGCTGAGAAGCATCATAAGGCGGCCACTCCCAGCTTCAAATGATGATGATGCAGATTCGATGATGTCTGCTTCTACAATGGGAGGTGGACGGCAAAAGACGCAACAGGAGAAGTCATCAATCCTAGCACGGAACCTTCGTGCACTCGAACCTGAAGATGCCGAAGAGCTTCTCAAGAAGACATATATTGGAGTTGGTGAGACGTTAAGGAGGCTTGGAACGCAAGTCAAGGTGCTACTTGACGTGACCAGCACTCTTGGAGAACCTGCTTCTGGAATGAGATCACCTCCACGAAGTCCAAATATGGCGGCAATCGATGGCCGACTCGGCTCAGCCCCATCGAAACCCAATTCCGGACGCGAGATCCAGGAAGAAATGCATCAAGCGCTCGACATGTCGAATCTTCTCGGTCAAGCAGTTGATATTGCACAGGATAAGATTGTAAAGGTTCTCAGGGTTCGATCCGAGCAGAGCACCCACCTTTCGGTCGAGAACTTCCTGAGATATTTCACTTTGAACCTCCTCTTTGCCAATGAGTGCGAAGCAGTGTCGGGGCGAAGTGGTACAGCTCTGAAGAACGTCGTTAATGGTCACATTAAGGACTTTGTACAACAAATGAGCGAAACAGAACGTCAAGCACTTGCAACTGGGATGGAAGCAGATCCGTGGAATGCAAAGGACTTCACAGATGCAGATAATGAGGAACTCACCCGGATACTGTCTGCGAGTACTGAAGATGCTGAAGCGTGGACTTCAGGAAGCAAAATATGGCAGCTTCCATCTACCCCATCACCGCCAGATACCGTTGCAAGCCTTCTTGCCGCTCAAGTAAACGGAAACTCGGGAACATCTACACCTTCAGCAACCCCGTCAAAAGCCACCACTCGCTCCGCCCACATAGAAAGTGAATCTTTCATCTTGCCAGTGTCTGCGATACTTTGCTTGCATGGGCTATCTTCATTCCTCCATCTCAATACCGGCATCCCATCAATGACATCTGAGATCGCCACATCTATAATATCCTACCTAAGTCTCTTCAACTCTCGCTGTACACAGCTCATTCTCGGAGCTGGCGCCACTCGTTCTGCGGGACTGAAAAACATCACTACCAAGCATCTCGCTCTCGCTGCTCAGGCTCTATCCTTCATTAGCAGTCTCATTCCCCATGTTCGCGAATTCGTCCGTCGACATGCTGGTTCCGGCTCAGCTGTTTCCTCTCTGATGGGCGAGTTCGATAAAGTCCGCCGAGCCTACCTAGAACATCAACAATCCATCTACGACAAGCTTGTCGACATTATGGCCGGTCGAGCTGCCGCACACATTAAAGCCATGAAACTCATCAATTGGGAGCAGAGCAGGGATGGCGTCAATGCATACATGGAGACCTTGACCAAGGAAACCAGTACCCTTCATCGTGTTTTGAGCAAGCATCTCCCAGATATGACTGTCAAGATGATCATGGAGCCTGTATTCAGGAGCTATAAGGACCAGTGGGGCAAGGCCTTCGGGGATGTGGTGCTGGGGAGCGAGGGGGCGCAAGCGAGGTACGTCAATAAACACTGTATAAAGCAGCCAGTCAACTAACCTTTTTCAGGATGCTTCGCGACGCAGAACACTTCAAGACCAAAATCGGCAGCTTAGACGGCGCTGGCGACGCAGGCGAATATCTCGTGAACCTCGTCAAAGCAAAGAACGTGCCCAAACCCAAAGCACCCACCCCACCACCACCTCCCGCACCGGTAGAAGAAAAGGACAAGGAGACAGAGAAAGAGAAAGCACCTGAAATGAACGGCAAGACTAGTAGTGAGGTTACTACTCCTCCTGCTGCTGAAGAGACGAAAGCGATAGATGAACTAGAGAAAGCGCAGACGAGCGGTGTGACGAATAGCTAGATGCGAGATATGATGATAAGATACCAGGAATACATATCGTTTGAATACATTCGCAATGTACTCGTTTCTCCGAGACAATACCTGAGTTTACTTCTTGTTGCCTTATGAAGGATTTGCGGTTTGACGTCAAGTGACGAGAATGAGATCAGTGATGAAAACCCCAAGCAACATACTCCCCTCATTTACTTAGCCACTCGGCAGAGTATCCCAAGTGAGCTTGTCATCCGAACATCCGTCTTCATCCAGTAGTTTACGGCGCCGAGTGGAAGCCTACGGCCTGCAGCCAACAGCTTGGTGGTGCGGCTGGTGCGGATGCGGCACAGCAAGTCAGCCTTGCGACTGGGGTGAAGTGAGATCAGCAGGCACTGCCTGCCTCGCCCCTTCTCCTCCACATTCCTGGTGTCTGCTTCTCTTCGTTACAAGTATTCTCGGTGCTTCATTTTATTTGATGAATGTACTGTACCTTTTCATTCCCATCACCTTTTCTTTGATTACAGTCACCTACTTCTCATACCTCGTACGAGCGCCCTCGCCCCCTTGTCCTCGTAGCCTCCGTTTAATTGATATATTTATCACTCGAAGATCTCGCAATAAATAAACATCGCCGACTCGCGTTCAAAAAGCAATATAACACGATCTTCTCACTCATCTATCTACTTACCATAACGTCCTTCCGCACACCAAATTTACTCCCCTCTCCAATCCACCACACCATACCACACCATATCTCCTCCACACCACCCCCAAAAAATGGCCCCATCGCCCTACATAACAACCCACGGCCACATCCACTACGTCAAACCAACACCAACCCCATACCCAACGGCCAAATGCATCAAATACGCATTATTCATGCATAGACTCCCTGTTGGATGGGCGCTTTTCCTCGCGCTGGTGTTTGGAGTGATAGCGGTGCTGAGTACGAATGCGGTTCGGAGGTGGACGCCTGGTGTTGTTGAGGAAGTGGAGAAGGCGAAAGGAGGAGATGCTGTGAGTTCTCAAGCTCAAGCCCAAAGTCGAGATCGAAGTCAGGGTGTAGAAAGTGAGGAAGTGGGAAGTGGAGAGGATGGAGTGCCATTGATGAGCGGAGATGAAGAGGATGGAGATGGGGTTGAGGTTGGAGGTAAAAGAGGAGACGATATACCGCCGCCGCCGTATCAAGCTCCAGCACCAGCATCAATGTCGATATCGACATCGACACCGCCTGCACAAGCACCAGCATCCCAGCCTCAGCCTGCAAGTGAAAGTGTAGCTGACTCCTGGCTCACACCAAAGAAACCCGAAATAGAATACACATCCGCCCACCTCTTCGTAATCGGCACATCCCTCCTCCTCCTAACCATCATCTCTCTCATGCTATCAGCTCTATGTATCCAAGCCGCTTGCTTCTGCGGTCCAGGTTAGTCTTTCTATCCTCTCTTTCACTTCCCAATACCTCTAGCTCGAATTTAGATCCAAGTCCAAGGATCTTTATCTAAGCATGAACTCCATTTCCATTTCCATCTCCCTACTGTTCCCTTTCCGTCCTCAATCACCCCTTCTCTCAAACACCCAAACCAAAAAACCATACACTAACAAGATAAACAGACGGCGAATTCTCCACCCTCGCTAAAACCCTCCTCTGGATCCTCTTCTCCCTCCCTGCCGCCTGGGCAACGACAGCTTTGTCGTGCTGGTTGATGCTATTGAGGGATTTGTGGGGGAAGGGATCGTGGGTCAGAGGGCTGAGGATTCAGCAGGGGACGGTGGCGTTGGGGGTGTTTATGGTGCTTGCGTTGCCGCTGTTCTTCGTGGGGTATGTTATTGGTGGGGGAGCGGTTTGGGCGGTGCAGTGGTGTCAGGGGTGGTGTTGTGGTGGTGAGGGAGAGGGGGAGGGAGAGGCTAGGGGAGAGGGGGTTGAGTTAGAGGGTGCAAGGGGTATAAGGATGGTGATTGGAGGAGTGGGGGAGAGGGAGAGTGTGGATGGTGGGAGGGGTGGTGAGGACGAGGAGGAGAGAGTTGCGTTGATGGGGAACGGGAGTGGGAAGGGCGAAGTTTGATACGATTTTGAAGATAGACTGAAACTACTTGATCGTGTAGAACTACGTTTTAATCTCAAGACATCTTTACTCTCATGATATGACTCCCATAATTTAACATCATTCCTACCGTGTCCTACCACTGGTTTTTGAAAGCCTCGTCAATCTCCAACCTGAGCAGTCTTTTATAAAATAAAATAAAAATAGTTATCGTCGTCAGTACAATGTAACCTGTGCAAATATATTCTTCCATACCATCATCCAAATGGTACACAGTAATGCCTATAATGATAGAGGAGAAGCATTGATCGGAACATAGATGCACGTAAACTTGCTAAACGAAACCTCGCTTACTGCAGCATAATATCCTGATATTCCCTCTCCTTCTAAACAAAGCAAGTGAGGCACACCAGAATATCAGCCGGGTGACGTGATTACATTCCTACAGGCTGTCACTTAATTTTCTGTTGTAAATGAAGTGGACCCCATGGATAAGCGGCGGTGTGACATGCAACGAAGAAAGGGCTTCGCTTTTCTCCCCGTCATCGGCAAAGTAATGATCCAGAGCATCCTTTCGGTATGGTGGCTGAGCGGAGGCCATTTTGTGGTTCCCGTAAGATGAGGACAACATCATTCCTTTTCACTCAAGTGTTCATAATAACACTCGAAGACCAAAATGTCCCCTACAATTCTAGTACAGTTCGTTCCGTCTTAAACTCCCACAACCCTGATCCTTCAAGTCCAATATCTCCTGTCCCACACCACAAACGACCATCCTCCCACGACCCACATCCTTTCTCGACGTCAACATCTCGGTTCTCGTCCCCTCTCCTGATCCTCTCTAATGCGCAAACCTGAAATCCAACCTCTTAGCCCCTTGATCCTTCGTACTAGCAATATAATCCTCCTGCTCCTCAACAGACATCGCATTCCAGACAGCGTCCCGCTTCTTGTTGCGACGGACGTAGTATGCTTTGACGAGGTAGAAGAGCACAATATTGAAGCAGCAGATGCCGAGGAGGATCTTATTGCCTCTGATATCTAACACGTCTCCATCGTCAGCAATTGATTATACCCAAGAATCAATCCCAAGAGACGGTGAAGCGAAAAGACAAACAAAAGCAAAAGCAAAACTCACACAACGGCTTATCATCATCCCTATAAATATTAACCGCCACAATATTCCCACTCTGCACAAACATATTATACAGCGCAGCACTAACCGCTCTCGTGCGCACCGTATTCGAGTTCCTCGCATTCCAACCCACCAAGATCGCATGGCAGTATGGATACGACACTAATCCTGACAGCAATCCGTAGCGGACCCAGAGACTGGCGTCTTTTTTGAGGCTTACTAGACCGATTAGGAAGGGCAGGATCCAGATGTTGGAAGTGGAGGAGATTATGGCGCGTTCTTTGAAGTAGGAGGATATTTTTGTTATTATTAGGAGCTAAGCGAGGGGGGGGTGGGGGTTAGCGAGGATTTGGACTTTGGTTTCGTGGGGAAGGTGTAGACAGGGGAGGACGCACGTTGATTAGGAACATGAACTGGCCGGGGATGGTGAGGAGATTTGCATGGAAGGAATTGAACCCCAGCTCGCGGAGAATGAGACCGAGATATGTTCCAGGCGGGTTCGGCGGGATATATGCACAGAATCCAATCTAAGTACTCATGTCAGCACTCTGTGGTCAATCACAAACCCCCAAAATTTCCGAACGCAAGACAGGACTCACCAAATACGTAGGCCAAAGATCAAAATCCCAGAATGAAGCGATCAGCCCTCGCAATCCAACAGCTTGTCGATTGTTCATATCGCCTTTCGAGGGGTCATCTCGCAAGAGTCGATTCACCATGATTTTCTCCTCGTGTTCTGAGAACCAGCCTTTGCCGCGGCCTCGGCCGGCTGTTTGGCAGGGGCTGGCGGGCATGGCTACCCAGGAAGCGATGCCGATTGTGCCGGTTATGATGCCTTCGATGAGGAAGCTGATTGGGTATTAGCTTCGTTGGTACCCCTTCCACTCGTGTAGCAAGGGGTGATATTAAAGAGGGCTAAGAAGACATGCAGGTGCGAATAGGAAGAAGGAATAAGCTGATGAGTAGCAAAGCTGGGGACTTACAGCCATTGCCATCCTGACCAGCCGTGGATACCACGCATTTGTAAGATTCCTGCTGCGATGAGAGAGCCGAGACTGTTGATATTGTTAGCGAGATTTATTCTGGTACCATGAAAGCTCGGTCAAAAGTACTCACATGTTGCAGGAGCTCAAGACGGTCCAGAACCAAGCGAGGCGAGTGGGGAGTTCGTTACTCTTGTACCAGTATGTCAAGTACAATACAACGTCAGGCTATGGTCATGTCAGATCAATCAATTTGTGTGGATGTAAGCTTGTGAGCTCATGAGCACGTACGATGAATCCACCCATCAAGAGGCCAAGAATGCTGCGGACAGCATAATACCCTGCCTTGCTCGACAAAGCACATTGCGAAGCAGAAGTGATTGACCATGCAACGATCAAGAATGGGATCCATCTTTTTTCTCAAAATCAGCATTCAATTGTGAGAGTCTGGAAGGGAGTGCTCTTACCGATCAGGACCGACTTTCTTGGAGATGAGACCGGATGGTAATTCAGCTGAGAGGAAGGAGACTAGGAAGATCGTCTGGCCGTAGTTGAAATCATTTGTGTTCATTCCAAGCTCAGGGAGCATTTTATCCGTGATTGCTAGAAAGCTTTTAGCATGGTAAAGTAATCTATGAATCTCTAGCAAAGTCGAACACACCTCGATTGATGTTCCTCCTGTTGAGATCAAGGGCCATGAACATCATCCAAGCCCAAGTGATGATCCTGAGATCGATCTTCCCAATATTTAGCCATTTACCTTTCATTGACTCTCACCAGTGAGTACCCACCTTCCTTCTCACTCTTTTCTCCTCGTCGGCACTCCACGTAAACAAAGGGTCAAATCTATGTCTGCCCTCATAATGCGCCTTCTCATACACCTGTCGCCAATGCTCGGCTACCGCTGGACTCGCAAAGACGTGATGATGATACGATCCATACTCAGGCGTTACATCCTGTATCTCAGAATCACTATCTGAGGTTGGTGGATTGGAAACCGCTTGTTCTTTCGAAACACTTTTCTCGTTGGACGAGGACGAACCCAATATAGGTGCCGACATGTTAACACTCGATAGCCAAGCCAATGAAACGTGATCAAGGATATCCAAATACAGTATTTTAATTATCCTGCAGAAAGCACTTCTCCTCGGAGTTGCAGTCAGACAATCTGCAATGGTGAGCTTCCAATCCAAATACTTATACACCCTCCCACCTCCCCGCCAAGCACCTCACCACAACGCCAAAATTCACGTCTTCCACCACAACAGCCATGCCAATACCGCCAATCATCTTGGAAGCACAAAGTTTTCATTGCCTTGACGTCGCGATGTACGCCTGGCACTCGATGACATTTCGGGTTTTGCTCCCAAGTTGGCGGTTCTTGCCCGTCGCCAAGCCGATCACATCATGAAGTGTAGATATGATGGCATTTGCCGGGGTGGCCAACATCGCCATTTTGCGAATCAATGTTCGGCAATTGGAAACTCTATTGGGTAGAGATAAGGATCTGAAGGCAGGCAAGAAGAATTGCGCGAGTGAGGAGAAAAGGATAATCTGGAGTCCAGTAAGCTGGGCATTTGCCGGGACATGTGGTGCGATGAGAGAAGATAGGTGTGCATGGTTCGAGCCAGAGCTTCTGAAATTGAGAGGGGTTAGGCGGTTCTCACTTTGTTTATGAATTGTAGAAAGCGGGTTGAATGGTAGTGGCGGTTTGTCTGGCTGCTTTCGATCTGTGGTAAAGAAATATCCCTTGCAAGGCAGCCAAGAACAGGAGAGTCCCCTCCGATCAGTTTGAGGCGAATGAAATCCACAGATTCAAAGGACAAGAAGTTATAGTGTAACTAATTTTCTTCGGTCTCCATATTTCCAAATGACGATATTATTGCTAGTTGCGAACCTCAAAGGTATGCTTGCCACCAGCCACATTAGGAACGCGAATAAAGCCTCCCGACATATTTGACGTTCTAACTTTCTTCCCATCAACCTTGACAGAACTGCCAACTTTAGACACGGGAATGTAAATAGTGCCGAGTAGTCCAGATGGTACATCTATTGAGCCAGACAGACGACGTCCGTCAACTTTCCATCCCGCAGACCAAGATCCCAGGAACGTTTTGAACCCACCATCTGCGAAACTCACAGCCGAGCCTTGAACCGAAGGCTGAAAAACCCAAGCACCATCTGCACTGTCAATCTCGACTGGATTGACTCTCAATCCGACCAAGCGATTCAAAAGCGAGTACGTCGGGCCAGTGCTCCATACATGGGCATGCGATATGAACGTGCTTCCTCCGGGGTAGAAAGGGTATGTGAGACTCCCATCCGAGCCATAACCTTCGATGAAAGTGGAATTGCTGAATGTTTGCATCATGTACTTCCACTGAGTTCGGATCAGGTTGAGTGCTCGGGAAGCATCGCCAGGAGTAGCTAGGAATTGAGCATCGACTTCTAGGGAGCCCATGAACGGACTTATGGCTCCTGGGAGTTCGGGCGCGGGTGCGCCGAACTTCGCCAGACGATTTGAGAGGTTGTTAGCAATGGTTACAGCTTGGGTTGCGGATTGCGTGAGGTTGAATCTGATAGCTGCGACGTTACCATCTTGGGGGTAAAGTGACCGGCCTGCTGAAGTGGTGTTATCGAAGAATAAGCCCGCCTTTTCGTCATACAGCAGATCGTTGACGGAACTTTTGATCCTCGCGGCCATTGACAACCACTTCGCAACATCTCCGCCATCCGATCCAATGCTCTTGGTCACTCTTGCCATCAAATTGAGGGTATGGAAGTACAGTGCGTTCAAAGCTGTGTTCTCGCCACCTTGTCCAATTCGACCCCAGTCAGCCCCTCTGGTACCGTTGAAAAGTCCAGTGATGGGGTCGACATAACTGTAGGTGGCATGGAGACTTCGAATAATTCGGTCCCAGTATTGCTTTCCAAATGCAACATCACCTGATAGCAGAATGTACTCTGCATAACCGACGATCGTCCACAGATTGTAAGTATCGGAAACGTAGCCTTGGAGTCTATCAGCAACAAGGATCCACACCATGTCCAAACCGGGCTCGCTTACCTGCTCCCACAGAGAGAAAGAAGTCACCAAATGGGGATCCGGCATAAGGAAAGTACCCGGTATCTGCATCTTGAAGGACAAAGCACGTCTTGAGAGCATTCCGGACAGATACCAGATTGTCCTTGTTGTTCGACACGAGGGCAACATTAGTCGCTACCGCAAGATCTCCAGCCCAGCCATTTCGATCTCGCTTTGCCCCATCGGTAAGCATTACTTCATTTGGTCCGAGACCATTCGCTTGTGCGTTGTTTGCCCAGCCAGAAGCCTGACCCAGGTACGAGCGCTGAATCGAGCTGTTTGCAGATACTGTACTAAGTTGAAGCGTGTAGGCACCCGCATACCAGATTCGATTAAGTAAGTCATCTGAGCTATGGAAGTAGCCAGAATAGTCGTCAAGTCGTGGGTTATTCGGCTGTGCTGTGAAGTATACATGCGAGAGTTGGAGCTTCACGCTTGTATCCGGTGAAGTCGTTGGTCCCAGTGACAGTGTTAGATATCGGAAGCTGCCTCTTGCCCACTGGCTTGGAACAGAGTAAGACCCTTTGACCATGGGTATGTACAGTGTCCCGTCGACATGGCTGTACAGGATGGAGAGATCAGATGCATAGCCAACCCCTTGCAACGATTCTGAGAAGGCAACACCGAGACCTTGGCATGGGCTCGAGCAATTGAATCCAGGGAGTTCGATTGTGCTGCAGGTCTTCCCGCTACACTTAGCATCTTTGAAGAGGATCGTGGGATATCCAGCCGTCATTTGACCAAAGTCGTAGGTAATTGTTGCATTCGGTCCTGATAACGTGAAAAGTTGATCAGGAGCCAGCTTTCTGATTCCATCGTGGTGGACATTGCCAGAGGTCTTGAGTATTCCAGTCGCTTTGAATGTGCGAGATGACGGAGCTAAATTGTAACTTTGCTGTGGGTTTGATGACGAGACGCACGCCGAAAGTGAGATCCACGCAAAGACGAAGAGTATATTTGGAACCCCCATGCTGAAAATATTTGATACCAAAACGATACGGGAAAAAATCGCTTGTCTTTTTCTGATAGGAGTGGTACACGTTTCAGCGAAAGAGACGTGGATGAAGGAATATATAGTACGGCACGTTGATCAGTGAATTGCCGACGTCAAGGAGGGCAATTGCCATCAAAGGCTTGGTTTTGGCGGGGCTGTACACTCTAAAAGAGTACTCCGCAAAGCTATCCAGGTCGTTTCGATGGACAGAACTATACGAGCCTTGAAAGTGGAAATGACAGAGGTGGAGCAGGCTACAGGAGGAGCCAGGGTGGACCTGTCGATGCCACTGATCGCAGGTTCCTCTTCCATGAGGAGTATTTGTGGATTGATGTGCCACACTAGAGTGATAATTTGTGTTCTCTAGCCAAGACTCTTGCAAATTCTTGTGTCAAGATGGATGGATTACATGAGATACTGAGATCTGCTTTAGGCGCTATCAAATCACTTGTTTCGCACCCCGCACTTCCGATCACTGACGATGTCTCCCGTTCTGCTGCTAGAATCGATCTATGCGTACCAAAAGTCTTTCAGCAACTTTGCAACGGCCCATCAATGACCGAGAAAGTGCTCGAACAAAGCTAAGTTGTGTTTGTCACACGCGTAGGATGCATGTTAAGCGGGTTGGAGCAACCTAGGCGGGCGGCATCAAAGAACGGATGGAATTCTCGGTAATGTGAACCATTTCTGGTATCTGGGGACCCCAGAATGATTCCGCGGGGTCAATTTCAAATGACTGAACATGAGAGCCATGGGAGGAAATCTGATGAGAAGCAGGCTCGGTGTCCATTGCGCCGGGTAGCATTCTATGTGGACACAACCATGTGGACGGAGATGTGGACTGAAATTGGTCTGCTTGAAATTTGAGGAATTAGACAAATTTTCGCTGAATGTTTGAATTGGCCGAGTTGAAAGTAAACAAAAGAACGGCTCAGTCCGAAGAATGTCCATAGTAAATATTATGCGCCTGCATGTGGTGCTGCCAGTATGATGTTGCGAAATACCCCTATTTTAGCGAGGCGGGGAGGCCACGGGCACGTCACTTCGCCTCGTTCACTTGGGGTGGCGTTTTTAAAGCAGCCTTGGATCGCGACCTCGCATTCCTCAGGGTCTGCTGTGCTGCAACCTTCCCTGTGTTCCCGTGAGGCCGAGCAGAACATCACAAGAAGCTCAGTGGCATAAGGAACACCTGCTCATCATGCCACGTGAAGAGGCTCCCAAATTTGCGGTACGCATTCCATCCTCAGCTAAGCTCAGCCTGTCCACTGTTCCGTCCCATTATTCTTCTACATTCTACCTTAAAGCATCCTAACGAGACAGTTCAAAGTGCGATGAGTGCAGGACAAGGAAATTCAAGGTATTCAGCTCCCTAGCCAGAAGAAATCAGACATACACGTACTAATTGACTGTAGTGCACCAAAGAGCTGCCCTCTTGCGCAGTCTGTGTGCGCCAAGGGAAGCAGTGCGTCTACAGCCCAAGGGTCGAGAGGACTCCTCTGACAAGAGGGTATGTAGTACTTTTTATGAAGGCTTCGTGATCAAACAACCCATGATCCGCTTGCAGTTTTGTCGTTATTCTGTTCTGACAAGCATCCCTCTGTTAGCAATCTCACCGCTGCAGAAGACCGCATTCGCCGGCTTGAGGCCGCATTTGCACAACTCCTCCCAGATGTTGACCTCGATGAATTACTGAACACCAACTCGGACAAACCTTTGGGTCGCGTCTGTCGTCAAGATGCAGAACCAGTCCAGTCAGAAGTTTCCGAGATTAAAACACGTGACTTTGTTAGAGAAAGTGCATCCCCCGGCGCAGAGGAGGCTCTACCTCAGCAAGCAGACGGCTTTGATTGGGCGGAAGAAACCACTCTCAGTGGTCTGTCGGATGGGATGGCAGCTTTATCCATCAAGCCTGAAGGAACTGGATATCTTGGTAACTCTTCATCCTTCAGTCGAAAGTTGTGACTAACCTGATACCCAGGTGCAACTTCCAGCGTAATGCCTCTTCGGGCCCTATTGACAGGGGATACGGAGATGGACTTCTCAAGGAATCCTCCGCTTGGTGGACCACTCAACACTGGAGGCTTCGAAGCCCCATATCTCGCATCTCCTCTGTCGGGATTCTCTCAGCAAAGCTTCATCGATGCATACTTTCTCTATTATCACTCATCGTATCCATTCATCCATGAAGCGACATTCAGAGCTCAGCATGCAGGGCTATCGCCACGGCCAAAAGGTAAGCCATGGCCGATTCTACTCAATGCTGTACTGGCAATTGGATCATGGTGTGTTGGGGACGATGATTCTACAATCGACAGGACTTTCTATCAGGAAGTGAACTCTCTTTGGCAAGACGATTCATCGGTGTTTGAGGCTGGTAACTTGGCTCTGGTGCAGGCGCTTCTGCTGCTTAGTAACTACACACAAAAAACGAACAAGCCGAACACCGGCTGGAATTACCTTGGCCTGGCTGTCAGAATGGCCTTAAGTCTTGGCTTACACAAAGAGTTCCCAGACTGGAATATCAGTCCCCTCCAGAGAGAAATGAGAAGAAGAGTTTGGTGGGGGCTTTACATTTTCGATTCTGGAGCGTCGATTACCTTCGGTCGTCCGGTGTTGCTACCTGAATCGAGCATCATGGATACGAACCATGTACTCAATATTCACGAAGAGGTGAGCTACACCATCAGATTTAAGATCCTATCTGATGTGTTGTATAGGACTTGACGACAATAACAACATCGCTACCACAAGAAATTACTACTCCGACGGTGTACTCAGGTCTGAGAGCTCAATCCGCACTACATCTAGCCACAAATCAGCTCTACCACCGCCTGATCTCGACGCCAGGTCCAACATCTTCGGAGCTTCTCAGTCTCCAAGCTCCATTGGATGCATGGAGAAGTTCCATTCCAAGCTACTTCGATATCCACAACCCAGAACTTCAGGCCAACGACGCATTGATCCTCGCCAGATATCGTCTTTCTTGGCGAACTTGGAATTTGCGGATCATCCTCTTTCGACCTACAGTACTGCGCTGGGCCGCCAGTCTCTGGGCAGGAGGACCACAAAATGATCCTGCCACAAATGGACCAGATGAGAAATGTCGGACTCTGTGCTTGGAAAGTGCGAGGGACACAATTGCTAGCATTTCAGAGTATATGGGTGGTAATTTGACATCGAGACTTGGAAGCTGGTACATGCTGTAGGTTGACCCCATTCGCAACTGCTCATGGAGTGTACTGATTACAATGCCTCAGCTACTTCCTCTTTCAAGCGGGTTTGATCCCAATCATCTTTCTCATCACAGTGCCAACATCACCCTCTGCACCTTCGTGGCTCGAAGATCTTCGCATCACCAAAAACCTGCTTTCCTTCGTAGCAGTCAGTAATCGACTTGCCGAACGCTGCTTGGACATCATCGACAGAATGTGCGCTCCTCTACTTAATGCTTCAGAACCAGAAGCGATGCTGCAGGACCCGAACCTGTTCAGCGATGTTCAATCAATGTTCGTTGGTGAGCAGGGTGATGGTAGCGAATTCATGGATTGGACGAATTTTGGGTTGCAGTGGGGAGTTTGAATATTGTGCTTCTCAACTCACTTGACTTAGACACGGAAGCCCGCGTACATCAAATATGGAAGATGCCCTCACAGCCGAAGCACGCATAGAATTTTTCCTTACCAGTACCACTCAATCGGTCAAGCAGCCAGGGTCGGGTCTTCAAGCTCTAGGAAAAGCATGCGCCTCCAAACATCCCGTAACGCGATCCAACCTATCATCCCGCAGCCGCCATGAAGCTTCAGACTCTCGACCTTTACTTGGGCCTCACCATTTACAGCACACATATCCTGAACGTCTGCCTAACGTCGCATGAACTTATACCAAATTAAAAGCATGCCCGGCGACCCCAAAAAGATAATGTGCAGAACACGACAGAGCCAATCATACCACAGCTATTGCCAGGGGTTCCTCAGCCGCAGTCGCGGGAGGCGCCTCAAATGGTTCTGCAGCCCAGACAAACCACTCATCTCCTGCATATCTCCAGATTGCTGTTCATAATGAGATTGGGCGTTCTGCTTACTACGCCTCTGGGGCCTCAACGCGGCACCCGATGCAGCAAGCGTCGGGTAAGCAGCCACATTTGTTTCAAACGCGGAGCGAATGCGAACGTCTGACCTTGACTTTGATGTCGCGATATACCCAGAAGTTTAACTTAATTTTGACATCGACGCTTCAAATCTTGGACTGAGTTGTTGGGAAACTTCGCTGATGGCTAGTTTCACCATGGCACTGAAGCGGATTTCCTCCAGCATATCGAGTTTCTTCTTTCTTGGTCTCCAAAATTCGGACAGGATCCGTGCCGAATGTTCATTTGGCCCCCATCGACAAAGAGAGGGCTGTGACCTCCCTGTCGCCGCCAAGCTTCTGGCTTGAAATCATTCCTCAGATTGCTACACCAGAATTGTTTGATTCCGCTTATTAGCTGATGCTCTCGCACCTCTGCTCGCCTGGTCTGTTCGTCTGATCTTCAATCGTTCATCCCAACTCTCAAAATGTCCGACTCAAGCTCTTCAGCATGGTTCGGGTCGGGAAGTGTCTGGACCGTCGATCCATCACACGCTCGCAATGTTTGTACCACTATCTTTCTCGTGCTTAATTTTCTCGTCGGCTTCATTGGACACCGTCTGATCAAGCGGCAAGGCCATCGTACCCTACTCAAATCTAAACCTGTCCCCATCAGTCGTTTCACGCCATGGCTCTCTCTCGGCTCAACGTTCTCATACATTTGGACATTACGTAGGATTCCTGGAGGATGGCTCGGCCTGATTATGATCGGTAGTGGTTTCTTCGGTACCGGGAATCGATACATCATCAATACTTTCATCGTTCAGGAGATGGCTCCGAGCAGCTGTCCCTTCGAGAGGGGACTGGTGACTATGGCCAACACGAAAGGAGTCAAGCCTGCTTCGACTTGGGCGGCGACTTCTCTTGCATATCAGGCTTGGGAAGCTGCGATTCGCAATGAGGCCATGGTTGGAATATACTCAAAAGTCGATAATGATATTGATAATTTCTATCCGGGTAAAGAAGATGTGCTGGGGAACTGGAATTGTGCTAAAGGTGACGTTTACACGATCATACAGCCTGATGAGGTATGATTACTCTTGCTCATCTCTTCAATTGCGAAAATTTTTCTCGACTTCGCCCCTAGCAGCAGCCGATCAGTACAATGTGAACTCAAGCACCTGCTAATCTCAGTACTTTCAGTGGACAAAACCAGCTCTGAAAGCGTTCATCGACCGCCAGACCTTCATCCCAGGCCCCACCGACATGACCGGCGTCTGGCTCCCTAGTTCTTCAGTATACAGAGCATTCATGGCATGGGGACAGTACATCTCCCGCTCAACAAACCTCACTAGCTATCGCGCAATGCTCGCCACGCCCGCTGATCGCGAAGCCACCGAGGTTCCCGTCAACGTCACCAACATCGAATGCACTCTCCAAACCTTCAACAGCTGGAAGCCAATGATGTGGACCGAAGACGCATACGAAGACTGGACCGACACCATGTTCGGCTTCGTCATGGAACTTTCCGACGCCGAAGAGTACGCTGCGCAGTTCACCAAGGTGCTAAATGCCATGTCTATGGTGTCCGGGAGCAACAATGGGCATTTTGTCGATGCTGAGACGGCAGCTGAGAAGGGTGCTGGGACCACGTATGGGTGTTTAGAGCCGAGTACGAGGATTTATGGATCAGTGATCATTATCACTGTGATTTTGATCGCTCTCGTCCTCGTCATGTTGGTAATCGACCTGTACGATGTTGTGAGAAACAAGTTTGATAAAAGGCATAGAGAGGTAGAGAAGATGCCCTTTGAGATGCTGGATTGGCAGGTCGCACTCGTGGAGAAGATGACGGGTGATGAGATCAAGAAGCCGAGAGCGCTGGCGAGATATGAATACTTTATAGACGAGAGTGGGAGGTCGTGTTGCAGGAAAGTCCAGAAGGTATTTGCTCCTCATCTGATTGCCTCGGGCACATTGCTGACATTGTTTGTTGTTAGAAAGGAGCTGTTTATGAAGCTGTGGAGAATCCGGGGAATACTTCCAGTGGATCGGAGCCTAGTCTTGCCAAGAATGGCATTATTGTTTCGTCAAGAGAGAAGTAGCTTTGAGAGTCCTGGTGTGTGTTTTCTCGGCGTCAGGTTGGAAGGGTAATGTGCTTTGGGGTGGAGTTCTGAGGTTTATTATTCATTGCAGGAGTCCTTTTGGCCATTTTGTCGGCGCGTCAAATATTAATGTTGATATGCGTTGATAAACACAATTTGGGAGAGATGGCTATGAGGGCTCAATTTGCATCAATCTCCCCGCAAAAATCGATACACGCATCTATGAGCTTTAGGGGCTCATTCAAAACATCAGGACAGATGATCAATATTCCTCAGACTCTCGTCACCAGTAATCATTATATAATACTCGCCACTGAGCCTCGCCTCTCTTCCAAACCATCCTAGCCGAAGTCCTGCTCATACAAGAGACAAGAGCCAAGCTCACCTGACATTCCCCCCAAATCCTCCCAACCCAAACCACAAAGAGCGCAAGCTCCATGCACCCCGATAGCATATGCAAGATAGCCTAATTCTCCCCTGACCTCCACTCTCTCCAATATCCATCACCACCATCTTGTCCCTCATTGGCACCGAGGAACGTTCCAAGCCCGCCAAGAGCGGGGAATGAGATCTTGGCGCGAAAATTTTATCTTATCTGATCGGTCCATCTGAGAACTTTTCTCACTGTTAGTGTGCGGCGTGGTAAAGTAGTGTAAGGTAAGTGATGGCTGCTTTTGGGGTGTTTCCCGGATGTTGAGAGATCTGTTTATAAACCGTGAGAGAAAATTGTCAATTCTTGGTGTGAGGAGGCGGGCGTTCAATTGTTGATGGCTAGTTACGGGGTGGGGATTTGGCTTTCAAGTGGGGTCGATCGTTCTGTTGATGCATTGGCGAGAGGGGCAAAATCGATGATAGACTTTCGATTTTCTGGGTAAACTTTGGTCGATGTTTCTATGCAAATCAAGTCTAGCCATCCAGATACCCGGGATCGGAAGAAAGAACCACTGCAATGCATGTTGTGTATTGGTGGATAGCTGCAGTCGTTTACTATTGCTGCAGCTGTAGTGGACCCTGAACTGGGACCAGAAGACTGGGATGAGATGGAAGCCAAGACGGCGAGACGAACCTAGAAGCTATGGTCTGTGGATCTTCACTTCTCTAGGGTGCTGGTGCGAGTGCGGGATGCCAGATGCCATGTGAGCGAGCGGAGCTACCCTAGTAGTAGATGAGATAAGATATAAAGGGTTGGCCATCAGATATTTTCTCTTGATCTAATCTTTACTCCTCACCTCCCTACACATCTTTGGTATTTGTTTGTTGAGCTCGGCAAGTAAGGTCAAGCCAAGCGAAGCGAGTAACGACAACATGGCGTCGATCACTCCCGCTGAGAACAGGACCCTCGATCCGACCATTGATATCGAGAAGAGTCCTGCCGTCGATGACAATGTCAATGAAGTTATGTATGATGAGAAATTAGATTCCGAGGATGGATCAACGCATAAACAGGACGGTGTCAAGCGTGTTGAGGCCATAACTACAGTCTGGACCAAGAAGACATTGGTATTGATGTTCATCCTGTAAGTCCTCAAACATCTTCAGGACTTCATGACAGCACGAGATCAAAGACTAACACCAATCCACAGTCTCTACCTCGTCTCCTTCGTCGAGCTCCTCATGTCATCCATCAACTCCAACCTCACAGCCTACGTTACCTCCGCCTTCTACTCCCACGGTCTCCTCGGCGCCACAGGAATCGTAGCCACCATCGCCGGCGGCGTCTCCGCCTTCACCATCGCCAAAATAATCGACATCTGGGGCCGAGTCGAAGGATTCCTCCTCATGCTCTTCGTCGTCTCTCTAGGCCTCATCATGAAAGCCGTCTGCAAGAACGTCACCACCTACGCCGCAGCCCACACCTTCTACTGGGTAGGCCATCTCGGCCTCCTCTATGTCATCGATGTCATGCTGGCGGATATGACGACGTTGAAGAATCGGATGTTGGCGTTCACTATCAATGGTACGCCGACTATCGCAACTACTTTCGCGGGTCCAGCGATTGCGGAGTTGTTCTATGAGGAGTCGACTTGGAGGTGGGCGTTTGGTGCGTTCTGTATTATTCTGATCGGTGTGAGTATTCCTGCTGCGGCGGTCATGCTGGCTCAGCAGCGGAGGGCTGCGAGACTTGGTGCGTTGCCGGAGAGAGTGCACAAGCGAACGAGATTTGAATCTTTCAAGTACTATGTCGTCGAGTTTGATGGTACATCAATATCCCCGTCCAATCTGACAACATGTACTGACAAGAAATAGTTCTCGGTCTTCTTCTCTGCACAGCAGCATTCTCTCTCATCCTCCTCCCATTCTCCCTTGCCAATGGACAATCCAAAGGCTGGGCATCCGGCACGGTTATTTCCATGCTGGTCGTCGGTACCGTCTCCATGGTTGCTTTCGTCCTCTGGGAGCGATTCTTCGCACCTGTACAGTTCTTCCCGTTCAAGTACCTCATGAACAGAACTATCATCGGCTCGTCCCTATTGTACGGCTTCATGTTTGCCAGTATCTTCTGCTGGGATACGTACTACTATTCGTACCTGCAGGTGGTGCATGATCAGAACATCAGGAACTCCGGATATATTCTGAATGCTTTCTCGCTTACTTCGTCCTTCATTTCGCCATTTATTGGATTGTAAGTTCCTCTGCTCATCACTTCTCTTATACATGCTCACCCCTTCCCCTATACATGATTCCACTCCGTTCCCCCTCACTCTTCAAAATGGACGCTGGCATCTACTAACCCATCTGTTACAGCCTCATCAGCCGCACCGGCGACTTCAAATTCACCGCCTACGGCGGAATCCCCTTCGTCGTCCTCGGCACCGCCCTCCTCATCCACCTCCGGACCCCCAGCACGCACGTTGGCCTCCTAGTAATGTGCCAAGTATTCAACGGCATCGGCACGGGAATCTGGGCTACCACTGCGCAGCTCGCCGTCATGGCCTCCGTCTCCCATCAAGAAGTCGCCGTGGCCATTGCCCTCTGGGGCATGTTCGGGTCCATCGGCTCCGCCATCGGCCAAGCCATTGCTGGCGCACTCTGGACCAACATCCTGCCTACCGAACTCTACAAAGCTTTGCCTGAAGATAGCAAGAATCTGACTGCGACGATCTATAGCTCGTTTGTCATTCAGCAGGATTATCCCGTGGGCACCGAGATTAGAGATGCGATTATTGTGGCGTATGCGGATGTCCAGAGGAAGATGGTCGTTGCGGGGAGTGCGTTTATGCCGGTTTGTGTTTTGGCGATTGTGCTGTGGAAGAGGATGGATGTGAGGAAGATGGAGAAGGAGAAGACGCAGAGTAAGGGGACGATTTGGTAGATGGGCTTGAGGTGTTGTTGAGAAGGAACACTCACCTGGTGTAGTGGAAGACGTGATAATGTATAGATAATGCTCCTTGGGCTTTTGATAGAGAAGTAATAGACAGATTCCTAACTCTGCTCGCTGCGAGGAAACATGTCTTCCATCGCTATCCTGAATGTACCAAATGGTGAACATAGCTTATATGGCCTAAAGCTTCATCAACACCTTTCTCCATGTCAGGGTCCTCTTTCGACTCCGCATACAAGTACGTTCGTTCCTGATCATCTCAAAGGTCGTTGATGGAAAGAGACGCTGTCCTTTCCATACCTCGCGCAGACCCCTTCAAGTCATCGCATCACCCACCCCTAGACTCATCAATCCCCACCAATCCTCACAGCAACACTTCCCCCAATATCCACTACACCAGCCCGCGTCTCTCCCTCCCTCACCTCGTCCCTCAACGACCTCACCCCCCTCCCAACCCTAGCCTCCTCAAACTCCAACACCGGCTCCAAACTCTCATTCTCACTCCCCACAAACGTCCCAAAATGCACCCCTACACTATTCCTCGACCCGACATCCGCATGTATATCCATGGCATCAGCCGGGCTAGCATGTAACGCCGAAGGGATATCCTTGTGACTGAGCCGCAAACCGAGGGTTGAGAAGAAGGAGAGAGAACCGCCGCGCCAGATGGGGAGGAAGGAGAGGTCGATGGGAGCGAATTTTTCGCCGATGGTGAGGAAGATGGGGCAGGTTGTTGAGGAGGTGGAGAGGGGGCGGTAGCCGGTGTCGCCGGCGTGGTAGATTGTGCCTTTACGCTGTGTCTGTGTCTGTGTTTGTACATCTGGTGATGGCTTGGCTTCGGTTAAAGGAGAAGAGGAATTGGGATCTAAATCAGAATCTGGGTCGTCTGAGATGAGGAGTTGTTCAACGACCCATCCACACCAAAGTGTATTTCCCTGATCTAGTGGGCTTCGTGCAGAGTTATGCTGCGCTGGTACACACGTGAACTTGATTTTGGTCTCCTGGCTTCTCTCACTACCCATCGAATTTGAGTCTGACTTCGAGAAGGCATACGAGTAGCCAAAGTCCTGCAAACTGAACTCCCTCTCGTCCCACCAGTCGAGCTCGATAATGAGCTCTTTCGAGACGCCGAGATTGGCTAACCAGCTTTTGTTGCCTAGAGGCACGAAGTACTTTGCCTTGGGGAATTTCTTGAGTATTGCTTGGATGGTTGGGAGATCCAAGTGGTCGTAATGATTATGCGATATAACCACAGCATCACAACCTTTCCTTGTCAGCTTCCTCGCTACAGTAATTCATTCCCCCCTGAAAGAAAATTGTCTCCCTCTTGAAAGCGAAATCAAAGCAGTCGGAAATATACGCTTAGAATGAGACTTACCAGGGAAATCCTCTACCTGACACGGCGCCCTCCTTAACCTCCCCGGCCCCGTATACTGCGTCGGACCTGCCCTAGCCGAGAATATCGGATCAAACACAACCCACAACCTCTCTTTTCCTCCATCACCTTTTGGTCCTTTGCCTCCCAATATCATCGTCCCCTCCAGCGGAACCTGCACCATGACTCCCGCATGTCCCAACGTCGTCCCAACAATACACTCATTCCTCTCCTTCTCCCCATCAAGCCCCCTAGCCTTCAACTCCCCCTCCCCCCAATCCGGATCCACAACCTTCACATCCTGGACATCAGGATATTTCTTCCCAAGATTAGAATACAAACTCAACGGGAAAGACAACTGCAGGATTTCGGTCCAGGTTGGTGCCGAGGCGGAAGGCCACGGATTGCGGAATGAGCTGCGGGTGGAGTTGGTGTGGTGGGAGGGGCGGTTTGGGTCGGGTTTTTGAAAGGGGGACCAAGTGTTTGTCATGTTGTTTTTTTTTATTTCGGGCCAGGCGGTGATAGCTATAAGGTGGTGTGTACTTAGGTGCGAAGATTTCAGAGAGGGTGTTTTGGTGTTGGTTATGACATGTTGGCTTAGGATGTTCTCTTTGATGTTGAACATTTCTTGACTTGAGATGGACGATGGATGACGTCGTTGGCTCGAAGCGAATTCTCGGTTGCGAGACCTTGATTGTTTGGAGGCGAAAAGGGGGGCCTTTGTTTACAGGTCAGTTGACCCGTGCAGTTGATCTGTCATGGAATTTATCTATCGACAAATGGCGCACGGTATTCGTACCACTATTTACGCCTCAATGCGAACAGACGAAATGCCAGAATACAGAATACGCACTGCTTTGAGGAAATCCTCATCGGACAGGTCAAAGTGAATTATTCAGTCGTCAGGTCTTGTACTTGAGACTATGACAGTCCTAGTTAGGACCTTCATTCTCGATCACAAATATTCAAAAATGCAGTTGCGTATTTCGAGGCAGTTTCAAGAACAAAATCTAGCTCGGTATACGTCCCAAATGTAAGCGTCTGGTAAAGAAGAAGATGAAAAAGAGGAGTCAGCTCGATCGTGATCTCTCACTCTCGGCTCCATAGAATCCCGGCCTCACGCTCCTGACACATCAATGCCGGCTATTGATAGGCAATTATAGCTCTAGTCTCTAACTAGGCTCTAAGCTTGGGTTTTCTGTCACCTTGGTTGCGCTGGGCATCAATTACGGGGAGAACTTGAAGACAATCATGGTATTCGGTCCGTGAGACTTTGGGTTTGATTTTACTGGCATCCTATGCTCTGGTGCTTCTAGATTACTCGGCCGTCTCCCAGAAAATGGAATTCTGAGAAAGCTGTTCAGGCTCAGTGTGTAGCTCACTGTATAGAAGGCGCAGTCGCGCTGCTTGTAGTCGAAAAAGAATCAGGTCGAACATGTAAGAGGGAATGATATTAAAATTCATAGTGATTTGAATAGCGACAGCAGGAGCAAGCTATCGCAGAGGTATAGATGCGCAATGCTCAAGTGCCGCACATGAGAAGCATATCCACCAGATACATCTTCCTTCAGCTCCGCTTGATTTACTTGCTTCGCTTGTAGATCTTGCCCAAGAAGCTCTCGAAAACAGTCCTCTTCAATCCTTCCGACTCGTCAACCTCAGCAATCATCTTTCGAATCTCTCCTACGCGCTTCTCCTCGTACTCCTTGTAGATCTGCTCCAGCTTCAGCTCGTCGAAAAGCTTCTTAACAGCAGCCTCATTCTCCTTATTCTTGCGACCGTAGTTCTCCTCCAAGACCTTTCTCTGCTCTGGAGTCACAATTGCCAAAGCCTTGTTGACCAGCCACGAACACTTGTTATCCATGATATCCGTACCGATCTTGCCGATATGTTCTGGGAGACCGAAGTTGTCTAGGTAGTCGTCCTGGATCTGGAAGTACTCGCCGAGAGGAATCAGGATGTCTTCTGCCTGCTTCAGGTTCTTTGGCGTGGCGATGTTTTGGTGATAGAGCGCGAGGGCGACGGGTAGGTAGAAGGAGTAGTATGCTGTCTTGTAGATGACGATGAATTGGTACTTGTCCAGCGAGAAATTGTCTAGGTCGACCTTGTCTTCTGGTGCGGTGAGCAAGTCGCACAACTGACCGAGCTCGGTTTGGAATGTCACTTCGTGGAACAGTTCGATGAGGTCGACGTATGAGGGGTGTGTCTTGAAGTATTTCTTGAGGAGGGTGTAGATGGCGGACTCGAGCATGAATGCGTCGTTGATTGCTACCATTCCAACGTGCGGCTGACGGTACCAGCATGGTGCGCCTCGGCGAGTGATGCTGCTGTCCATAATGTCGTCCGACACAAGGAAGAAGGCTTGCAGGAGCTCGGTCATCCATCCCAATGTTGCGGCCTGGAAGTATTGTTCTTCGGTGAGGGGGGCTTCGAGGAGGAGGGAGACTGAATCGGGTACAGACATTCCACGATTGCATTTTCCGCCAATGGTGTTTGCATTGAGGGACTGGCTCGAGAGTTAGAAAATGTACGCCAATTGCACACAGCTCCTATACTCACAGCTTTGTACCATTCGACGAAAGCTTCTGGGAGGTTGTAGTGCTTCGCATGGGCAAGTAGATCCTCAACCAGCTTTGGGAAGACGGCTTCGAATTCTTTGAGGGTAGTAGTCTTCGCCATGTTGGAAAGTTCGCGTGGAACTGAGGTGATGATTTAGGTTGAGTTGATCAGAGAATATAATTGTTGACTATGGGAACGGGCGCTTTATCAACAATCGAACAATTCTGCCTAAGAACAAAGATGGAGCTTCGAGGCGGTCGAGGTCTTTAAAAAGGGGGACAGGGGAACGGGAACGGACGAGGGCGGTGAATGGTGGGGGTTGGCAGAACCTGACTTGCAGCAAGATCTCGGCAGGGGCAGGGATGATGCGATGCGATGCAGATGCAGATGCAGATGCCTGACCGAAGATTCATTTATGTTGCATGTTCATCTGATCAAACCAGAAATACAGTACTGCCACGGTTTTCTTGCGAAATATTCTCCGACTTATATCTGGGCAAGAATAATGTGAAAGCTATTCGTGGTGTCAATTTCGAGTATCTACACCATACCCCAGGGCATTTGCACGCGACAAAAGTCAACAAAACGCGTCAAGCGTGCTTTCCTGCCTATAGTTGAGGATCGGCCCGCAGCCTCGTCAAAGTCAAGTAAAGTCAGGCCCGACTCGAAAGACAAGAGACAAGACAGCACCATTGTCAGTGTCAGTACAACACTCTCGGACTACAACTTCGAAACGTCGAACGACCATTTATTCGCAACCAGGGAATATACCGCCAACTGCAAACCTGCCCGCAACGCAACGATTCCCCAATCTAGACTGGCCAATTTGTAGCCATGGGTTTCCTCACTCCGCGAGGCATCGCTGAGATGCGTGCGAATTTGCAAGAGGCCGTGGTAAAATGTTCCGAAAGATGTCTTTACCAGTCTGCGAAGTGGTGCGCAGTGCCGTCTTTTCTTTCAATGCAACGACTGACACATGTCCAGGGCAGCAGAACTACTAGATTCTCTCCCCTCCCCAGAAGAGTCCATCGAACCCGAGGACTCGCAGATGACCGAAGTACCTTCGACTCCTCTCCCACCTATTGTTGTTACCGGCAACCCAGACCCCGAAGAAGCCCTGCTCGAAGCAAAAGAAATAAATAAATACCTACTTGCCAAATCCTTCTTCGATTGCCGCGAATTCGATCGATGTGCGGCAGTGTTCCTCCCAGATACAGTCCTGTCCGGCATTCTGTCGACAGCTACTGCGAAGAACGCAAATGCATCCACACCACAAGGGAAAGAGAAGACGAGGGTATCAGGGGCTCGTCCAAGTGCTGCGGCCGTACCTACACCGAAGCTCAGTCAGAAGAGCTTATTCCTTGCTTTATATGCGAAGTTCATGTCCGGAGAGAAGAAGAAAGATGAGGATAGCGAAATGGTTATGGGACCACATGATGGTGGAAGTTCAGTCAACAAGCAATTGATTGTGATAAGTCGATTCCTCGAGACTTGGTTTCTGGAGCATACCAATGAGAACGGCGTTGTGGAAGGCAGCCAAGGATGGCTTGAATATTTGTACGTGATCGTCACGGACATAAAACAACAATTGCTTACTGTTGCAGATACGGAATGGTGCTCGCAAAAGATAAAAACGAGTCTCAGGCCATGCACTGGCTGATTCAAAGTGTACAATTGTACCAAATGAATTGGAGCTGTTGGTTGGAAATGACCTCTTTAATTGGAAGAATCGAAGAAGTCAGTCTCAAAATCCTGACATTGAACAAGACTGACATTATACAGCTTAATCAGTTATATTCTCTCGTCCCAGCACATATTTTCGGCTACATTTTCAACATCCACACCTCTCTGGAATTGTATCAATCAAACCAAGAACTTGCGGATAATTTGAGCCAAGTGCTCTCAATATTCCCAACGAGCCCTTTCATTCTCACCTGTGTGGCTCTTCTGGCCTATCACACCAAGGACTTTGTTACTGCCGACGCTCATTTCAGCAATTTGCTGGCTCTTCATCCACATCGACTCGACTCTTTAGATCACTATTCCAATATTCTTTATGTCATGAACTTACGACCAAAACTTTCTTTCCTAGCCCATCTTTGTTCGGCTGTGGACAAATTCCGCCCAGAATCGTGTGTGGTCATCGGAAATTATTATTCCCTGCTCTCCTCGCACGAAAAAGCAGTTCAGTACTTCCGGCGGGCACTTACTCTGGATCGCTCATGTCTGAGCGCATGGACACTGATGGGACACGAATATGTCGAGCTGAAGAATACTCATGCAGCCATCGAATCATATCGGAGGGCGGTGGATGTCAACAGGAGAGATTACAGAGCGTGGTATGGATTAGGCCAGACGTACGAAGTGCTGGAAATGCATGCATACGCACTATGGTACTACAAACGAGCAGCAGGTTTGAGGCCATGGGATGGGAAAATGTGGATGGCCGTCGGATCATGTCTTCAGAAAATGGGACGTGACTTGGAAGGTATCAAAGCATTGAAGCGAGCACTACAGGCTGACAGTTACTACGACGCAGGAGTTGGAAGCTCATTTGGAAGTGGAGGCAGAGAAAGGGCAGCAATCATGGACCCAGAGATCCTACTCCAGATCGCCGGAATGTACGAACGACTCGAAGACGAAGCAGAAGCAAAATCATACATGGAGATGTGCGTCGCTCAAGAAGAAGGCGCAGCTGAGAATCTCGACTCCTCCGTCATCAACATCCACGCCGACTCGCAATCCTCGGACGACGATGCACGGCCTCAAGGAGGTGGAGGTGGTGGAGATACAGGTACGGGAGTCACGGCCGCGACGTCGAAAGCGAGGATGTGGTTGGCGAAGTTCGCCATGAGGACGGGTGATTATAATCGAGCTATGCAGTTGGCGACGGAGCTTTGTCAGGATGGCGTGGAGGTTGAGGAGGCGAAGGCACTGGTTAGGGAGGTTAGGGTTAGGCAGGAGGCTGGTGGGAGTCTTTAGTGATGAGTGGTAGTAAGCATGAGGAATGAATAATTGATACCCCAGTTCCTTTCTTTTGCTTGGGGATAATTTTGTCGTTATAAGCCTTGACTCAAGCGAGGCGACGCCGGAGAAGCAAGGTTGCATTTGCACAAATTTTCTCTGCATTCGTGTTGTTTTGCCATTCAGAATTTGTTCATGGCACCTGTCGCCAAAAAGAGGTTGGATGTGTGGATTTTACATGTAGCTGTCCAACACTGGTCAAGAAAAAAAGGCGTGAAATTTCGGACACGATATGTTTTTATTGCACGCTCAATTTCCTCCCCGATTTCCTCCCACGTTCAACCTCAACCTCAACTCCTATCCCTATTCCGATCTCCCTGCCTCTCCCTCTCAAATTATCTCCTTCTCAGCCCAGTCCACTCACTCCTCCTGCCCTCACTCCTCATCATCCCTCTTCTCCTTCTTAACAGGCGCATCCTTCCTCGCCGCCCCCTCCGCATACTCCCTCCTCTCCCTATTAAACTCCTCCCTATAACTCCTCACATGTTTCGGTACCTCCTTGACTTCATTATACGGTCCTGGGACGGGCTATTCAAACAGTCAGCATCACCATGCTCTCCACATGATTTTCTGAAGCTCATAGTCCTAGTGCTAGAGATTGGGATGATGCGGAAGAATGGTCTTGGAAAGATGAGGAGGGAATGGGGAAGGGAGAAAGATGGAGGGAGGTGGAGGGAGACGCACCTCTCCGATGTGTTCATAGACTGGTAAGACGCCGGTCCAGACTCGACTCATTGTAGCGGGATCTTTCAGGTCTGCGCGTGATTCGCCGTCGATCCCGGGGCCGCCTTCTCGGACCTATGAAGGGGAGATGCAGTCAGCAAACGAACTTCTTCTTCAACATTCCAAGTTCGCACCAAAGCCTCCCAGATCTTCATCACCCCTTCCCCTGCCCCTTCTATTCCCACAGAACGAAAGCCGAAAACGAAAAACGCAAAACGTAAAGATCATCACCCCTCCTTCCTTCCCGCGCAAAAAGTCTTACCTTCGCACTCCCCCTCTCAACCCTAACCCTCAAAATCGCCGTACTTTCCATCTCCGCCTTAGTGGGCGGCACCCTACCTGCGATGATCAAGTTATCAGCAATCACTCCTTTCAATTCCCCACAACTCGCTTCTCATTCTCTTCCCAAATACAGAAATTTAAAAAGAAACAACCCTCTCAGACTCTCACACCGGTGCTCCATTTGGGGCTTCGATAATTCTTGACGAAAACACAGCACAGCCCGAAATCAAACAAACGTACTATTACCCCACCTCTCACTAACAACACTATCCGTAATCAACTCCATCGCAAACAACTTCTCCTCTTCACTCTCCACCAGACTCGCGTAGCCGAAGAGGGTCGAGGAGACGTAGTTGTAGTTGTGGGAGTTGGGCGTTAGGGTTAGGACTAGGCCGGTTACACGTGAGGCGGTTATGTTGATTGGGAGGCCTTTTCCTTCTCCTAGTTTGTTGTTCTCGTTGGATGTGGTGGACGGGGGAGTAGTGGTGGTGGATGAGGATGGGGCAGAGGCGGAGGAACGAGCCAAATTCATAATCCGAGAAGAGACGTAGCCGTGGAGGTAGCAGTCTAATGTGTCGCCTATTGAAGCTGAAGGGCGGGAGAAGGAGCCCATTTGGCCGATCATGGGGAGGATTACGGGGAAGGGGTCGGCGGGGTCGGGGGGGAACGAGACGTGGAGGATTGGGGTGGAGTTTATTATCGAGCTGGTAGGGAGGAAGGTGAGTTAGTATTGAGTGGAAATTGGTCTTTTTTGTTGGTTCTGGATCTGGAGTGGGAGAAGTGGAGAGGAGTGAGGAGGTGAGTTGAAGAAAGCGATCCGAGAATGAGGAGCCTGGGAGTACGGTACGTACTGTATTGTCTTCAGGGAGTAATCGGCTGTGAGATGTCAGTGTGTTTATATGTCGTAAATGGATTTAAGGTGGAATTATACCTTGGTGTTTGTATCTGTTGACCGTATTCGTAGCATCTTTGGGATACTCGAAATTATGGCGAACCATGGTTCCGGCTTGAAGCGAGGAAAGCCTGGCTCTTCTTGAGATCTGTAGAAGGGGTATACGAAGTGAGGAGAGCAAGAGAGAATTCCGATTGCAGTGTAGATATGTATCCGAAAGTGGGGCATAGAAGAAAGTAAACACGAAGTCAGAATGGAGAGGTGAGAAAATTAGGAAGACAAAAGAGAGGAGAGGAAGCCATGAACCAGCTCCACGGGACACCACTCTTGTTAAATTATCACCCTACCACTGACCTTCATCCCACACTAGTACACGACTCACATCCTCATCTTCATCCCGTCAATTTGCTCAGCTTGAGAGATGTCGTTGGACAAACCCCTCGGTAAGCGATAAGGAGGAGATAAGACCCGGCTTGGCTTTCGGATGGACCTCCCACTTTCGGGTAGCTAGACGGGACGACACTCCTATCACCTTCATCACATTACAGCTCATCGACATCCCCAGATCTCGAAGCGGAGACTTATCCCGGCTGTGTGTATTTCTGGCTTGTATTTCCGAATCTGGTAGAGCTTGGTTTGAAGACTTTCGACTCTTGTTATTGGACAGTTTGACAGCACCTCACAACTTCGGCTTCAGCAAAGAGAAGTTAGAATCAGGAATCGGAATTAGCAATAAGCTACCGAGCAATCCAGCTTATACAGATCTTAGCCAGCTCTGTTTATTCATCTCTCACTCAACCCGCAACTCAAAATGCCCCCAACCTTCGAAATAGCAACCTTCAACGCCGAATCCAGCATCCTCGCCCTCACCCACGGCGCCTCCCGCATCGAACTCTGCGCCAACCAATCACTCGGCGGCACAACTCCCTCCCTCCAGACCCTCACCACACTCACCACCCACATCAACACCAGCAATGCCTCACCTATTCCAATCAACGTCATGATCCGACCCCGCGGCGGGAACTTCGTCTACACCCCCGACGAAATCACGCAGATGAAAAACGACATCACTACATTCAGCGCCGAGAACGTGCATATCAATGGCTTCGTATTTGGGGTCTTGACTCCTGAGAGGAATATAGATGTCGATATATGTCGAGAACTACTCGACTTCATCCACTCATCTTCCTCCCACCAAAACCAGCCTCAAAATCAAACTCACTCGCAAAACCGGAAACCCACCACCTTCCACCGCGCATTCGACGTAATTCCCCCCTCAGAAATGTCCTCCGCACTTGAGACTCTCATCTCACTCGGCTTCACATCCGTCCTCACCAGCGGCGGTGCAACCAACGCCTTCGAAGGTCGAGATGTACTCGCGAAGCTAGTGAGACAGGCAGCGGGCAGGATTGAGATTATCGTTGGCGGAGGAGTGAGGTCGAGTAATTTGGAAGCGTTGGTGAGAGAAACGGGTGCGACGGCGTATCATTCGAGTGCGGTTATTGGAGAGGGAGATGTTGCGAGTGGAGAGGAGGTTGAGAGGTTATGTGCGATGTTGAAAACTTCATGAAATGAATGGAAATTCTCTATTCTCAGAGCATGTGCTGGTCGATAAATGCTGCATGGTGTCACATCCAGGATTCCCTTGGTTGCGATGCGTTGCTCGTTTCGTTTCGTTTCTCAGCGCTGCTTTTTCCTTTCTTAAAGTTTTGGTCCATCTGCGAGTAATGATGTGTCTTTTCTTTGAGTGGCACTAACAATTCAGACTCTCACTCTGTAGAGCTGTCGTAGTTCAGTCTAGCCTAGTGCAGTTCCTAACATTCTCCCGGGACCTAATCTGTAGTGCAGTCCTCGATGATACCGAACCACATTACCTTCTTAGCTCTAGTCCCCACATATTCACATATGTTTTTCTGACTTCTCTTCCTTGAGTTTTTCTCCTTCGAAATTCACCCCAACAAATCATTGGCCCCAAGTCATTCTCAAAGCTCTTTGCACCGGACAGACTTCATCCATGTAGTCGATCCGTAGGCATGTAGCAAGATCTCTTCGATTTCGTGTACGACCTATTAGAAATTGTCGTACGTTGGCCACAATTTGGGTTCATCAATCATGGTCATCACACGGAGAAAGGACATGATGGCGACCGATCTTCATTGAATTCGCCGCTGCTCTATCTCATGCGACATTGTTTCAACCCCAAAGAATCCAGCTGTCTGATCTTCTGTATCTAGGCAACCCTGCTCCCTACTCTAACTGCATAAAAGCCACCTAGTATCATCCTCCTCAGTACATAAATATTTACCAAGCAGTTCTCCGTGTTTCACCTAGCCAATGAAGCAGGTCTGATGTACCAACTGTGCGCCTGCTATCCTTTCCTGAGTTTGGCACGCCACCTTGTGTTTGGTGAGAGAAGCAGCTGATGTGCGCCGGGTGAATGACGGATCAGTTTGTATGCGGAGGCAGTAGAGTTGAAAAGTGGTGCTTAACGTGAGGATGTCAGCAAGTCTCACTAGATTGAAGAGATCGAACATACCCAAAGTCCGACGGGTTTCTCATGTCGTCGTGTTGGAATTGTTTTGTTCTGTATTTGCTTGTTGTGTTCGCTCTCTGCGTCGCTTGATGTGTTCGCTTCGAGAATTGGCTTTCAGTGTTCCCGAAATGCGTTGTTGTATTCTTGGACTTGGACCGTTCTGCAAATGGCATGGAACCTTCGGAACATGCTTGCGTGATTGTCTCATACTGCATTATTGTCAGTCTTACCTGTTCTTCGATAGAAGGACGCTCTACCACTTACCTCCGACGACTTGACGAGTCTTCGAGACCACTTCCAAAAAATTTGTTGCGCCGGAGGATCGATGAAATGTTTGCGTACTTCTGTGTCCAAGCTCGAAACCTCATCATGGTCATTATCGATGTGGTATGTGTTGGTTGCTTGGCATGTTCTCGCTGGAGTTTGGGTTCTGCTCGGCAGTCCGACAGCATGATGTGGAGCAGGTTGTCTGTGGTAATCTGGATGCCGCACTCAATCTGCATGTGTTAGCGACAAAATTTGTGTACCTCGGGTAGCATCTCACCTTGGTCGAGCGATGATGTGAACCTGAGCTCGTTGTGGGCAGACGGAAAGTGGGTTGAGCTCGTGAATCGAAGATCTTCGCCATGATCGAGCCGAACCTAAAAACCATCGAGGCGTCGAGGAAATGTACGTCAGCCTAAGCTGACGATTTGTACCATCTTGTCCCCCACACCTCCACGGGACCGAACGAGCTGGGCGTCCGCACCGATGCTGGAGATATGGGGAGTTGCTATTGCCCCCGCTGGGAACCTTCGAGGTACTATGGGAGTCCAAGAGGAAGTTCTCCGGGGCGGAAATGTACGTACCGGAGAGTGTGCAACAAATTTGAAGTTCTCAGTGCCCAATATTGCGTTCCTGACCGCATGGTTGGAGAGACCGGATGTGAAGTCGCTGAAAGGACCATTGTGAAAGGCAGGTACTCTGTACACCAAGCACTTTGTGCTGCAAACATCAGAGGGCGCAACCGAAAGGAATTGCTGTGAAGGCAAGCGATCAGTATATTTCTATCAATTGGTGTTGTCCCGAATTGTTAATTCGGTGTGGGGATCTGGGGACTTACTGAACGAGCGATGATGATAGCAAGAGACAACGGGTGTTTGTCTTTCAAGGGCTGAGCTCGGATATTGGCTTCCATAGGCTTGTGTTACGAGGTATAAGTGCTCCGGATAATTGAAGTCATGTACAGGTTGCGATGTGCGATGAAGTCTTGATGAGAGGAGATAGCATGCTGTGGTGCAGATGGATTGTGGATACATGAAGAAGAGAAGAGAGAATCCAGAGCGCGAGATCCAGCTTGAGTACCTGTGTTTACAAGCTATTAAAAAAAGTACGCAGATATTTCCAACAACGTCTCTGATTACTATACTCTCATTTCACAGTGTGCGGAAGGTGCGCTCGCTGCCTCATCCTGCAAGGTTGCCGGCATAATTCCTTGCGTCTAGATATATTCAAGCTAGTCCAATGCCGGGAAGAAAATTCAAAAGACTTGCACAATGGCTATGCCCAAACAACGCCCAGTAGCACTCCTCTTCCAGTCAAAATTACCCAATTCGGTTGCTCGTCACGCTTTTCTCACGTCTTTTGAGCATTTCTTCGCTAGTACTTGAGATCCTACTGACTCATTTATCTGCATTGGATCACTTGCATCATATAGCTGTCAAGCAACCTTCATCTAGCAGCCCCTCACAAATACCTACTTCCAACCGGCCAGCGTGCCGTGACTGAAGTGAGTCGTGGACCACAGATACTCACAAGCGAGCTCCTCGCCAGTTGGCGCATTCATCAAATACCGTGCTATGGCAAATATGCTCGCACCCACGATGAAGCCCTTGATATATTCTCATCATTTGAAACGCTTTCGGGCTGTTGACATGTTGCAAAAGAAGCGAATTGATGTCAGAACAAACCAGAACAAAAACCAGCATAAGCCCGGATGCCATCTTCCAGGATTGCGCAACATCTTTTGTTCTCCAACAAGCCTCGATCCCGAATGCTCCCGTGTCGCAAGTCGAGATCATTCTCATCGTCGCACCGCTGGAACAGGGCTAGTACGTCGTCACCCTCAATCATGAACGGCCCAGGTCAGCTTACACTCTAGGCAAACCAGCTCATCAGAGGATCCTCAAAACACCTCTTTGTTTTACAAGTGGGCCAATGGCGAGGTTAGCCCGTTTGCAGATACAGACATTTTAGTGAATTACTAATGTAACGGTGGTACGAAAGAGCAGTGTCGACGTGACATCCTCTCAGAGAAAATCACCATAATTGCCATGGAGGCTGGGAGAAGCCCTCTCGTAGCTAGAAGCTTGGATGGCAGGCATTCCACCTCAGTCGGGTTGCTCGACAGAAACAGTCGTGTCGACGCTGCTGATCCCAGAGAGTACTGCTGTCTTGTTATTGACACTTGTACATCTTGGTCAGTTTCCTGGGACTTCCTATTGGATCTTGAAGGGTCCGGAGACTCCTGCGTGGACAGGGATATACAGAGTGCTGGTGCTGTGTCTGCATTGAGATTGGTGATTAAGCCTCTCAGATCTATACCTGCTTCCTTACTTCCGTTGGTCTGCTGTCCTCAGATCTTGTTCGACAGTAGTAGTGTGTTTCTCGTCACTTTCGTGGGTAGGAGGAACGAGGAACAAAACGATTAGTACCGCTTGAGAGGCAAAGTACAGAGCTGATAAAAGTCGTACTGTCTAAATGTACCCGTATCATTTTGTCCCGAACTGTCTCTCGGGCACTGGGGAAACCGTGGCTCAGACGAATACCAACATTCGCTTCACTGTTTACAATAAACAAAGAATATTCTCTACCAACATCATTATTAAGGACGGAAGATGCTTGTCTCATTCCAACAATAAAGAAACTCATATCTAATGAGTGTTCGCCAGGCAAGCAAGAAGCATCTTCAAGCCTATTTTGTGGGCCTGATTCGGCTGGCAAATTAGTCTATCTCCAAGGTGAATGTCGTATCACTCAGTATCGGCAACAGTGCGTCTTGTATCGGCCACCTCATATTTTTGTCGCCTGGCTATTCACTTGTCAACATCTGCTTTCGGTCCATAAGAACTTCTGCTAGTGTTCAGTAGGCCAATTTCATCCTGGTGCAATACTGTACCTTGGTATCATTTCGTCAGGGAGGTGAGAAACGTTCGGGAGCAGAAATAACCTTTCGGTAGTTGCCTTATCTGGGAGACTCAGCTCCATTGTTGATTAGAAGCAAGTGCTGAGGGCTGCGACTCGGGCGCGCTACACATCGCAAACGAGACTTCCCGTATACGAATCTCGCTAGCTGCGAGTAAGGCGAGAAAATCAAGCAAACCAAGTGAGCCAAGCACTGGGATGGCGCACATGGAGCGAACGGAACAAACGGAGCAAACGGAGGAAAGCGGAGCAAACGGAGCATACAAAGTGCTCGCGCTAACCCTTCCACCTGAGACTAACTTCACACTTACAACAAATGCACAAGTAGTATATAAAGACAAGGAGCATTATACCTGTCCATCAGTAGCTCAACTTGGGAGGCATACATCATTCAAAGCAGCGAGAAGATTCATCACTCTGTCGATCCTCCGACATGGACACGTCAAATACCGAACTCTACAAGCTTCCTGTCGATGCAGTCTGGCTCAGTGAGTATCTGGTTAGTGAGTTACTAAATCAAACTCAACATGCGTAACAGTTACGGGCTGCTCTTCAGGCTTGGGCAAATACCTGGCCCTTCTAGTCAACAGCAACTCAACTCAACGCCTTGTTGCTACAGTCAGGCAAGCGGACAGCCTCTCTTCAATTCCAGAGGGTCCAAAAGTCCTCAAAGTAACCCTTGATGTGACCTCTGTGTCCTCGATCAATGGCGCAGTCGCAGCAGCCCTCGAAGCATTTGGTCGCATAGATGTTCTTGTCAACAATGCTGGGTATTCGGTTATGGGGGATACAGAGTCAACAACCGAGGAGCAAGCTAGACGAGTCGTTGAGACAGACTTCTGGGGCACATCTAAGCTGACAATCCATGCGATGCGGGTCATGAGGGAGGAGAATCCCAAGACTGGACAGCAAGGAGGTGTAGTGATGAATGTCACCTCGGCAGGCGGCTTCATTGGATTTCCTGGTAGCGCGTACTACAATGCCAGCAAGTTCGCCGTCGAAGGATTTACCGAGTCTGTCTCTCGAGAGGTTCGTCCTGATTGGAACAGTACGCATAGCTTCGTTGATATCGGAAGTCCATACAAACGGTTCTAAAGTCCATTTTTGTCTGATTGAGCCAGGCGGCATTTCCACCAACTTTGCTGGTACTAGCCTCGTTCGGTCGGCTCCACATCCTTCCTATTCGACACCAGACACACCCGCAAGATTACTCGAAGGGTATATATTAAATGTCGATAACCACAAAACCTGGTCGTCTCCGCAGTCTGTGGCGGCGGCTATGTATGAAGTTGTGAGTCGTGGTCAGAGAATTCCTATCAGGGTCCCACTTGGGCCAGACGCTTGGGGCTTGATCAAGGACGAGGTAAAACAAGTTGACAAGGATCTCGACGAGTTAAGATATCTGAGCGAGAGTGTTGGCAATGCAAAGCAGTTTGACTCTATTCAGTTTATCAGGAAGGACAAGTAGGTCCGCCTTCGACACAATAGTGCGCGCCTAGGCGCCATTTAGATACTGCCGATCGATGCAGAGGGCCCCGGTTGGTCCTGCGCTTGTTTCATAGCTACACTACGATATATTAAGACTTTTGGAATGACTGAAATCTAATTGTCGAGTAGTCGATGGGCTAGTCAGTTCCTAGAGGTGCGATGAAGTTCTCGAGAAATCGGTTTAATTTGTTTTAATGGTAAAAGTAAAACTGCTCCCTAAGACTCTGACATCCCGGCTGCTCCTCCTTGTTACTAGACGTTACGACTTGTGTTTTGTTCAATTGCGATTTCGGTTTATTCGAAGATTTCAGGTATTCGCCGTATAAACTTTGCGATTTCTTCCTAATCTGATAAGGTAAATTGGGGCTTTTTATGATAATTTCAAGACTATCAAAAGAATCGTTCGTTTAAAAGAAAGTAATTTATCTTTCGACAATGGAGATACGAGATATGTTTTATTCCGGTTCTAAGAGGAGGGATAATTTAACTTTTTGGCTACATATTATATCTATCGTTCTTTTCACTTCTGCTTCTGCCCCAACTTTTGTTCCAGTTTCTAAAAATGTTTCAAGAGAAGGAAATTTACGGAATGCCGCAAACTGGACTCGAATTATTTCCTGACTTCCCTCGAACTACTGGTGAAGACTTCGAGCGTTCACATTGGAAATGCGTCTGATGTAAATCATTATAATGTTAGCTGGCGAGGCTTGCAAGACTGTGAAGCGAAGCAAGAACAAAACAGACAACATCCTATTCAGATTCCCACTCTTCCCCGAAATAGGCATTCCAGAAACAGGCCAAGCCTAGATTACCCTCAAACAGCTCTCATACACCCCATTTTTCGCATTTTTGCCTTCATCTCAAGCAGGACATCTCTTCCAATAAACATAATTCACCGTCCCATCCGTCAACGCAAACACTCCCGCCACATTCCTCGCGAATGAATCATCCCTCCTCAACCGAATCGAACTCCTAACAAGCAGATACGCAGAAGTCGACCCACACGGAGAGTAAGCTAAGTATTCCGGGTTTGGATCTGTGAGGAGGTAAGTGTCGTTGCTTGGGCCGGTGAAGCGAACTTCACGGCCGGATTGTGTGGTTCCTGAGGAGGCGATATTAGCAACTGAGCTTCCAAGCGACGTAAAAAGAAGGGTGAAACAAAGGAGTTAATGGAGGACACGGGGTAACCTACCACCACTGAAGTAGTAAGTCGTGCTCAACTGCCCCGAAAAGCCCTTCTCAAGTTCAAAAAACCCGCTGGCATTGAAACTCGCGGGCGCGAACTGCAAACCAGCCGGGTAAGTGATGCCTAGTGTGACGGTACAGTCTTGCCTGGTCACCGTGGCATTTGTCCTTGGCCCGATTGTCACGTTAAAGGCTGAATAAGCCAACCCGAATCTTGAGAATGAGGTTGTTAGTAGATATTGTTGGACGAGAGAGAAGAACGAGAGGCTAGACCTCGTACCCAGTACTACCAGCACCACCGACTGTCACCGAGCCTTCTGGACATCCGCTCCCAGCATACTCGAAATCTGTGATTGTCGCCTTTCCGAGCCCCAGTTCTTGGCTGGATGCCAGCCTCGTCAACAAGCATGTCCAAACATATATGACCAGGATTTTTGAAACCGTGATGCCGAACGTAGCCATTCATTCGAAGCTTTGGACAGCTTTCGTAATTTTCAAACATGGGATGACACCTGTCGCCATCACTTATATCAACTTCTTCTACACATGACAAACATTCGAGAGGGTGTGGTTGGGATTATGTTGTCCGCGGTACGGAACATGTAATTCTCCCATAGTTACCAATGTGGTGCCGTAATTGCAGTCTGCTCATCTTACCTCATGCTACCAATCATTGAACGTCCGAATATCTTCCCAGCCGGGCTACTATATATATATTCACGATCAACTTGTCAATAAAGAAGTCAAGTTTGATTTTAATGAGTGTGCGCCTGCCAAGGAGACGTTGTTTTTCCGACCAACAGCACTGAGTTGCGGTTCGGGATCATTGTTATCGGCGTGGCAAACCAATCGCGAGTACCCCCAATCTTCTCCGACGAGAAGCGGTACATGGAGCATATGCTTATCGGGGCATGTGAAATTTCGGACTGCTGCCGTACAAGTAATATATATTTCACTAGCCGGGCAAGTCCCCGGAAGCAGTCGGGAATAATCACACCCCTCATTAATGCAAGGCGCGGGAACGTTTAACCGAGGCGATCAATAATGGTAAACAATGAGCTTGTACGACGCGAGAATAGCTGACAATTATGGTATGTCGTCTATGGAAATCAGAATCATACTCACTGAGCATGCGAGTTACTCGCCATATCGATTTTAGCATGACGGTTACCACCGACCTGCATAAGGTTTTCCTCAATCCACAGACGCTCAACATCATGAATTCACTTCGCGGAGCATAGGGTGTGTCGGTCTGCAGACTTCAAAACAAAACCCCCTGGGCGAAGCTTTACAGTCAATTGAATTCTTCTGGATGCAACTGTCTACTCCTTACCATCTCCAACCACAATCCATCCTATGCACTCTTCTCCAACCCGGCTTTCACCGCAACCTCGATTCCCTCCACCAATTTCTCGGGACAGCTCAAGAACGGCGAATGTGATGCCTTGATGCTGAAAGTCGTGATCCCTGCTCCCATCGAGCCCGCGATACCCTGCTGCACAATTAGAGGAATCGCCTTGTCCTCTTCACAGTAGATGTATGTGCACGGAATATGGTGCCACGGCTCGTGTGTGGACTTGCCAGAGAATACTGCCGCAGAAGTATGCTTGAGCTGTGCGATCCATTTCTGTTGCTCTGAGGCAGACATGTCGTGGTAGAAGACGTCTTCGGGTGTATCGGGTGTCACGTAATCGCCCTATAGGAAGTGGTAGTGAGTAATTGGTACCTTGAAGTAAGGCAAAGACGACGTTCAGGTTTCTGATGCTCGTACCTTGATCTTCATCCACGGCAGAGGGTTTCCCCCTAATGCATCTAAAAGACTAACGCCCTTCGGCAGAGCAAATGCGCTCAAGTACACAAAGTTTATGACCCCTCCAACCTTACCAGCAGCCTTCCTCCTTGCAAAACCTAGATCTTCCACAGCACACGACCCCACGACCCCGCCATAGGAGTGCGTAACGACAACGACTTTTTTTCCTGCATCGGCTAACTTCTCAATAGCAGCTCGAGTGACAGCAGCATCATCTTCGAGAGTCTTGGTTGGTGGTTCCGCGCCAATGGAGGGTAGGGCAACGGCTTCAGTAGGATATCCAAGGGGCTTGAGGAGCTCTCTCACGGCATCAAAACCAGCTGGTAAGTGCCATGCTCCAGGCACGAAAAGGATAGTTGGTTGTTCGGTCGACATGTTTGTAAGTGATTTCCTGACTCAAAATCGGTAAGAGGGGCAAAGTCTAGGGGCAAACAAATTCATGTAAGATTATTTTTTTCTCTCATCTGAAAAACAGTATCCATCTGAAGCTCATATCACTGATTCAGGCACATTTACATAAGGCAGCGGTTCCCCTTTCATGCACAGAAGACAAACAGGTACGCAGTGGGGTTTTCGTTTCGCATTGCGTCGTCAACCACGAGAATCCCAGAAGAAACCCTTGTAGTAGAAACCAAATTGAGTAAGATCAGCAACTGAAAAGAAAAAGTCGGAAAGTTTGTCCACAACGGAAAAGCCGTTTGTGGTCTGTTCGCAATTTGAGTTTACAGGCACCGGGTAACTTCCTCGCCAAGCCTCAACTTGCTAGGATAACCCAAGTGCCGTTCGACTGAAGGAGAGAAGTGTAGTGGAAACTTTCTTTTGGCCGTTGGAGGTCACATTCCGTTGGGTTCAGGGCCGGGTAGCCATCTCGGAAGATAAATTCTACGCGATCGTCTTCCAGATGGTATTCACTGCTAGTATCGCTCTTTTTTTTAACATGTATGATGGTTGGGGTTGCCCTCATGTACGTGTACGAACCCTTGGCGTGTCCGAGTTCTTCGGAATCAAAAGGAGCTTTGTAACTTGAAAGTGGGACTAAAGGCGACTGCCAAACTCGATCCTTCGAAGGAATCCACCCATGCCAGCGGCGGTAAATTTTTATTAGTTGATGAAGAAATCCTCGGCAACTGACTCGCTTGCGGATAAACATCCACACTTCCTGAAGTCAAACAAGCATCGTCGATTCCTAGCCCAGTGACTCCTGAACATGGGGTTCGAATCGAGACCATGGCACTTTGCTTCAAAGGCGTAGATCTCGTCATTATCAGCTCCTTCGACCTGAGACCAGCTCAAATAATTGCTTGTGAGAAAACGGAACCCTTCGTGTTTGCTTCTCTGCTGACCTTGCCATAATAGCAGACTAAGTCATCCATTGAAGGGAGTGCATGTTAATAATTGACTTTTAATTTCGACTTTTGTTCGGAGAGAATCCATACTGCCAAAATATAGAGAGGTCAGAGCTGGGCTATAATAACTTCCCACATGTGCAAACGGCTCCCCACTCTCTACATCTGGAACAGCTCTATCCCCATTCGTTTGAACATGGATGACGGGAAGCGATACACATGGATCGAGTCCGACTGGTAGACCCGCCACACACCAATGACAGGCAGGGCCAACCTTGCATATCCCAAAAGATGGGTAGAGAAGTCGATCTTTAGCACAAACAGTAATTTATCTTGGGGAGGTCGGCCTTGGAGTTTTGCAATATGAAGAGGCTCTTCCTTTCACTTTGAGGTCATTGGAAATTTTTGTGTTTGAGAAGCATACTTCAAGATGGCGGACGTAGACCTCACGGAGAACCGACAGGGGGAGTTGAGGGCCACGAGTATTGCGATTACCCTTCTTGCTGTCTTTTTTGTTGTCCTTCGTTTCATTTCAAGGCGAATGAAAGGCATTGGTGTCGGTGCTGATGATATTATGATAGTTGTCGCTTTGGTAAGTTCAGCAAAACGAAAATCTCTGGATCGCAGCTGACAATCTGTAGTTCTTTCTTTTTGCAGCATTCACAGCATGTATAGTTGGAGTTCAATATGGGATGGGCAAGCATGCCGCTGCGTTGACAACTCCAGAGATCGTTTCATATGCCAAGGTAATTTGATAATCTAAAGTCAAACTTGGCGTAGCTGACCAAAAAAGTCTCTGATAGCGTTTGAATGTTTATACGTTACTTGCATCTGTTTCACAAAGATCGCTCTACTCCTGATGTATCTTCGGATCTTCCCAGTACGCAGCATTAAAATTGGCGCTTATGTCCTCGCCGCATTGTCGATTTCTTGGTGCATCTCTATCATTATGGTCTCGATCTTTCAATGCACACCGATAGAGAGAACGTGGAATCCCGCCATCCCAGGTCACTGCATCAACCTCAAAGCTTCGTTCATTGGCAATGCGATTCCAAACATCTTGACTGATGTCGCTATCCTTGCCTTGCCGATGCAGCAAGTCTGGGGCTTGCACACGAGCACGATGCAGAAGACTCAAATTTCTTTTGTATTTCTCCTTGGTAGTTTGTGAGTACAATTATGCCCGTGTCTTGTTCTCATAGCTGACATCGACCAAAGTGTTATTTTTACGAGCATTTACCGCTTCACAACCCTCTTTCAATTTCAACCAGCAGATATTACCTGTAAGAGCTCGCATATCAAGTATTGTTGGATCACGTAAGAGCCCAAGCTAACAATATGTAGGGACTCTGGCAACCGCTGAAGTATGGTGTGTCGTCGAATCCGCCTCAGGCATTATCTCAGCATGCCTGCCCACACTAGGTCATCTCATTCAGGTCTGCTCGCGAAAGCTAGGAATTGGCAGCGGACTGACATGGAGCTCGCGCGCTCGAACACCCGATCCAAGCGCACAATTAAACACGATTGGAGGTGGAGGAGGAAAGTCGAACCACAGCAAAAATATGCACAGCGGCACTTACGACGACACAAAACTTAAGACGAATAACCAAAGGCCTTTTCGACGGCTGTCGGGACTGTCTGCTATGTCAGGATTGACAGAGGAGCAACATGACTGGGAACAACAGAGCAACATGAAGTCAAGTGTGAGAACGCATGATGTAGAGAGCATGGGCAGCGACGAAATACCGCTTCGGAAGATTGTCATCAAAACGGAGCTGGACTGGCAGGAGATATCGAAGAAGAACGATGGAGGACACTTCTGATCTTTCAGACCAAGATATGTTTATGATATGATACATGTAATGAAGTCGGGCTCCAGTATAGTACAGAAGGAGGTCAGAGTGTGTAACAGTGAGGAGCATGCAAAGATACCCATTTATGGTTCCAATGTATAGCGTATGTTGCAGAGATGAATATTAATCGACTTTCTGCAGATCAAGAACCTCAACATATCCAACTGTGCAGAAATCGACAAGGCTAGTATGTGACAAAGTTGGAGAAAGAGATATGAAATCGGCTTGGATATGCGAGTCCGGCTTCAAAATGGACCCTCTCGATCTTGGGAACAAACCCGATCGCCATGTTTACTTCACGACGTAATTAGCGAGAAGCCTCAAAGCTCCAGTTCCTCTGTACCCACATCGGATAGAGTCTTATACATCGCTGTGAGAATTAGGACCTACCTTGTCTTACCGGTTGCCGCCAGGATATATTTGGCTCGATTTGTGAGTATATACAGCTCGGAGAAGGTATCAGCGTATGTCACGTGACTTGGTTATTTGAGCCTTTGGTTCTGTAATATAAAAATCGAGCACGGTACGCTTAATGCCCTTACGATTTTCAACTCTACATCTGAGACTTGCATCTGGGTCTGTCATATCAAACGTTGAAGAATGGTTCGTATCACGTGTGATGACAGTCCAGGCACACGTCAACCGCGTTGCCTCCGGATTTACGCATCTCGCAAAAATGGATGGACAGAGCACCAGCACAACTAGTAACAACCACAATGTCATCTTCGGCGGAGGCAAATTCAATCGACCCAGAACTGTCAGACGCCCAGGAAGATCCGAATAATGACGTTCCCAGTTCAAAACAACCGCAGAAAAGGAACCGCCCTACACTGAGCTGCACGAATTGCAGACACTCCAAACTGAAATGCGACAGAAAACAGCCATGTTCGCAATGTATTAAAAGGGGAAGAGCTTCACAATGTACTCTCCCACAACAAGTTGCGCGGCGCAGACCAGCAGTGAGCATGCAGAATCGATTGAAACATCTCGAAAGCTTAGTCAAAGATGTCATGGGTGGACAAAGTCCGTTGCCAAATACGCAACATGAATCTCTAGCAAAAGATTCGACCATTTCAATTGCGCCCGCAGATTCAGATGGGTCCGGTGTTCATCAGACCTCGGAAAGAGAGCTGTCTAAGGGACCCTCGCCTCAGTCCGGGAATGTTTTGTTTCGACCCAACGAGAAGGCGACATATGTAGGGGCTACTCATTGGGCTGCCATTCTAGAAGATGTGAGCGCTCCAATCGAGTATCCTGATTCTCTGCTGATCGAACAGATTGAAGAAGTCAAAAGCTACTTCGAAGACGCGGAAGAGGTGTTGGACGAAGAAGACATCCGACCATTCTCCTCTCTTGCCTTCAATGCTGCTACCCCGGCCACGAAGTCTGATCTTATGGATGCACTACCACCCCGCATAGTAGTTGATCGTTTTGTCTCCAGATACTTCAATTCGAATAGCCCAAGTCTACGTGAGTGTGATCCAGTCTTAAAATGATGGGGGTTCAGCTGATTTAGAAAGAAATTATGCATCGACCATCTTTTCAGAGAGCAGTAAGTTCCTCCAATACATGTCAAGAACTACTAGCTTCGCCTTCATAACTCAGTCTGCAATGACGCTGGTCACTCCTGAGTTCTAACTACTCACTAGTACAAAAGATTCTGGATAGATCCAGGAGGAACTCCGATTTCATGGCTCGCGTTGGTCTACTCTATTATGATTCAAGCATCTGTCGCAATACTTGGTTCTGGGGAAGACTTCCCAGACGTTCGAGGAGCTCCATTGGAGATGATTAACTCCTACCGAGAATGTTGTGTACAATCTCTGGTTCTGTCAAACTACACGAAGCCTGGAACATACACCATCGAAACACTCGCTCTGTACATGGAGACCGAATTCCTTCTCAGCATTGGCGATCAGGTACACTGTTATCTACTTTGTGGAAACGCCATTCGTCTTGCACTTCGAATGGGTCTGCATCGAGACGCGAGCAAAGTGGGCGGGGGCACCATAACCCCATTCCAGGCTGAAATGCGACGACGTTTATGGTACCACCTGTGCCAAATCGATCTGCTCGGTAGCACTCACATGGGTCTTCCGGGAATGGTCCATGCTGTTTCAAGTGACTCGATGATCCCCAAAAACTTGCGAGATGAGGATTTTGACGAGGATTCTACCGAAATACCTCCCTCACGGCCCGAGTCAGAATTGACTCCGATGTCCTATACAATTTGCAAAGGAAGAATCTGCCTGATTGCAACAAGAGTTGTGGCATTGGCTAACCTAGTTACCGATCCTTCCTATGATGAAGTCTTAGAACTCGATCGCCTCTTGCACGAAGCTCGGAGCCAGGTTCCCCAATTTTACAGGCTCGACTTGTCTGACCTGTCTATCACTGAATCCCCAGACACTATCATCAAGAAGTATAGCATTGAGCTGCTATACCACTCAAGTCGCTGCATGCTTCATCGAAAGTTCCTCTTGATGCAAAAAACAAATCCTGAGTTTGGGTACTCGAAAGTTGCTGGCCTGGATGCTTCGATACAGCTTCTTCGCTGCCAGGCTTCCATCCACGAAGCAGCTTCTCCCGGGGGACCGCTTGCCCGAGACAGATGGTTCTTCTCCACGCTGTCCCTGCACAACTTCCTCGTTGCGAATATGATAGTCTATCTCAGTATCATGCAGGGATTCATCGGTGCTGATGGTCGTCGCGTACCACCGAGCGACCTTACAAACGATCAACAACGTATCATCCAGATCCTCGAACAATCAAACACTGTTTGGCAAGGAATGATTGAGGTCTCAGCAGAAGCGAAGAAATGCGCTGCAGTAGTTGGCATCATGATGAATAAGGTTCATCTGGCTCTTGGCACGGGTTTAGAAAGTCGGCCAGTTTACGACAACATAGAAGCATGTGAGTCAAAGACTGCGAGTCTCGTTTCGAACTTGTCACTCAACGGTATGGCTCCCTGGCTGCGCTCAAATATTCTTGCTAAATATGCAGGCTTCCAATCCACAAACTCGTCCTTTCTGTTGGCAATGGCCCCTCAAAGTGCCTGGGCAACTGGTACGGCACAGAGTACTACACCATCATCGGGGCTCGGCATACCACTTGAAGCGGAGCTCATCACCTCGCCCATGGAACCTTTTGGAGACATGGTTGGCTTACCAGATGGGTTTGATTGGGTATGATTACAGTTTTAATACCGCAGGACAATGCTAAAAGCCACCAGGAAATTTTCGATAATCATGTCCGACCTCCGCCAGTACTCGACCAGCCGTGGCCAGACTTTTCTCAGAATCTCGGTTTGGAAAATATGGATTTCTACGATCTATAAGAATGCCAATACGACAAAGCTCGCTACTGAATCAATGTATACTCTAAAGTACAAATACATCCGCCGAGGCCTTACAGGAAAGTCTTGGTCTCGCGATCACAATACTCCAAGAATTTCTTAGCAGCACCAGTTCCACCCTTGGCTTCACTTTTCCAACCATCTTTGACGTCGTTCGTCAGTTCTCCTAGTTTCACACAATGGATGTCAGTACTTTCATTCAAGACTCCGAACTTCCCACTCGGAGATTCGAAGATGCCATCAAAGCTCGTGTGGGAAATACCCATGGGTTCTCAGTTCGACTTACCTATTCTTCCCCATGCCATCATGTATCCACCATTATGCTCGGGTGTAACTTCCGGAGAGAACCCAGCATAAAGTTCAGAGTAGGCGCCGTACACGGGAGATTTGGTTGTGATTGACTACGATTGTTTGTCAGCACTCCTTCTACGGTGACATTGCAACGAGAGACGCACCATCGCCAGCTTTAATCCGAAACCCCAGTGTCTCTGCAGCTCTGTCCTCATCAGACCAGGATGTAAGCTCTATTTATCGTGAGTGCTTTCCAACTACTTTTGGTAGTGCATTGACTTACGACGCTCAGGATACCGTGTCTGCCGAGTTTTTCCGCAAAATGCAGAGCCAGCCAAGCACCTCCATTCTTGCTTTGCACTGCATTAGATCCCAAAGTTAGCAACACTCTGTTCAGTATGATATCGAAGCGTTGGGCCTGCCTAAGTTCGTGATTGGATTTGCAAAAATGCAAGATTCCGAGAGGCGCGCGGAAAGGAGGGGGAGGAGTGAAGTTCGGGACGACCCACTGTAATTCGCCATGAATTTGTCCGTAAGAATGACCGGTGTGCCAGTGGCATCGAATGACATAGCTCCTCCAGGCACAAATCCTTCTTGGAGACAGGAAATGACGAAGACAACGCGCACACTATTTGCATGCGTGTCAGGCGCTTTTGCAGTTTGAATGAGCATTGGTTCGAGGAGAAGCGTCATGAGATACGGCGCCAGACAGTTCGTGCCTATTTCGAGATCGTGACCCTGAGAGACGTAGATGTGTTAGCCGCTGTACTTCCAGTTGATTCTTGAGTCACATACATGCTTGTCTTTGCTTCCTTTAGGTGGTGTCATGACTGCGGCATTGTGCATCAAAACATCCAGCCTCGTCTCTCGCCTAAGGAAATCTTCGACGCCAGCCTTCACACTTGCCAGATCCGACAAGTCAATCACCAGACTCTCTAATCTGCCACTTTGTCCCTTGGTCTTGGACTTTGTTACTTGGAGAATCTTCTGGATTGCACCTTCACAGCGTGCCGCGGACCGAGCGGCGACGTAGACAGTTCCACCAGCGCCGTAAAGGAACTTTGCAAGCTCAAATCCTACACCCGAAGCTGCGCCAGTGACGATATAGACTTTGCCGACAAGGCTAGGAAGATTGCGCTCAGTGAATTTTGGAGATGGCGGAAACATCGTGGACAATGTTGAGACGGGCGGCATTTTGATGAAAGATTGGCCGCAAGGGTTGTTGATTTGGAAGAGGGCTTGGAGGTAAAGTAATTCGTTCTTGAGAATTTCAATGGGAACGATGGACGATATGAAATAGAATGAAATGAAGGGGAGAATAACCAAAGATAATATATATACTTCGCGGCATCAATAACCATCACCTACCGAAATCACGATGTTCAACACAGCCATGGGCTGCCTGACTCCGCGTGTCCATCCCCTACCAAGACTGGAGTTTCGCATCATGCAAAGGTCCGCTCCAGATGTAAATTCAGTGGACGATAAAACACAAGCACCGGATTTGGATCACATCCTCGGATTCCTCGATGCAATTGTGCGTCGAAAGGTCGGATATGTCCAAACCTATGTCCGTTCGGAACAAGGTTTTTCCTAAATACGAGCCGAAGGATCAGGGACAACACGTGATGATGGTATGTCCGAGCCGTATTTATTTCTCTTCTTGGCTGGACAATACCTCTATGAAGACTACCTTTATTCTTTTTGTGTGGTAGTGCAGTTCCCTGGAACATTATTGTCGGCGATCCTACAAATTTGACTGGTAAAGGATGTGAGCTTGAAGTCCACCCGACTTTCGCGCCAAGCTTTGCTCGATCCGCCTTTACGATCATTGGGTGCACATAAGTTCTGAAGCAAGTCGCATAATCAATTTCGAAGTTCTGAAATACACCAGGATATCTCTAGGTCCGTGATCGCCCGGAATGTCTCGATCTCTTCTTTGGAACCATTCAGCGTCCGAATTCCCGATGGTCGGACATCTCGCGGGTTGTTATTGATTCTTAAATCGAATGTTTAGCGAGCGGCTTTGCAGATGTGTGGGAAGTACAGCTGGATAGTTCAAAGTCGGTATGTTTAAGAAGATATCAGTGAGAGATAGACATTTACTTCTCAGCCAGGAATTAGGAGAACAGAGAAATAATTGACAATGTAGATAGCTGAGGATGCCATTCCGATCCCTGACCTTCCTACTTCTCGCAATCTTCTGCGTAGCAACTCTTTCACTCATACATAATGGAGATACCTCGCCATACACTCCTCCATATCTTTCTGATCGTTACATAACACTCTAACAAGACCCTGCTTCTACACAACCACTGAAATTGGATCTCTCTCTCGCGGGGCATCTCTTCTAATCATTGCTCGTTACTTTCCAGCAGTTCAATAGGATCCTCCTCAAATTTATGGACCATCAACCCGCTCGGCGCAAACTTTTTTCCACGCATGGAGTAGCATTCCTGCGAGTGCCTGATGTAAGTTCTGAATGGCCCAGTCTCTGGGCCTTCGCTGTCGTCTTCCTCAACAGATCCGTCAGATTCAGGGAGAGCATCATCCTCAAGTAACTCATCGCCATCCACTGAATTTTCAGATGAGCCATCAGAGGATGATTCCAGCTTTGGAATGCCAAGGTCAATCCAGTACTCCACTTCAGGCCATTCATCGACGATCCAAATAATCAAGTCGTACAGAAATCCCATTGTTGTAGCTCCATTTCCACTCCTCGCTTCTCCTCCTTCCAGATTCGTCGCCTTCCCCATAAGTTTCTCCTTGACACCCCAAACCTCCCTCTCCATACTTCCACACCCGCAACCGCCCTCCGCATCTATCTTCCCTATCATCCTAGCAGGTTGTATCGGATACATCTTCCTCCAACTCGCCTCCGGCCTCAAGAATTTCGCCCTGCGAGTTTCGTCCTGGAACCAGCTTATCGGAGGGAGCCATCGACAATTGTTCCATGCGTAGTTCTCACTTTCATCACTCCTGAAGAAAGGCGCAAAGAGGGACGATAGGAGGGTGTTAACTCTTGGGTCTGAGTTGCTTTCTCGTTCATATGGATAAGACGAAGTGGGTGTGAAGAACATCTTTTGTTGTAGAGCTGGAGAGGTTAAGATTGTGCTTGCCCATTTTGCGCTGACCATTTGGGAAACGATGAGATCGCGTATCGAGGAGTGTGTCAAGATGGCTTCGAACAATTCTGGAATAGCGAACACCCGGGAAGCTGAGGTAACTGCTGCCAGATCACCATGATCCGCAACATCAACGGTCTGAGAAGTCATGGTGGAAGCCATTCGTGATTTGAGGCACAGCAAGGCCGAACGTGACACGTTGAAGTGTTGTTGTAGTCAATTTGATCTGAACTATCTCCTTGGTAAAAACACGGCCGCCAGTATTATCAAGTACGGACAAGTCAGAGACAAGACTAAGAATTCAATGGCAGAAGTGAGAGGAGATGTTATTTATGAGGGAGCTAGACAGGGACGTGGAAAGCATTGATGAGTCATGCGGTGGTGCTCGGTTATACTCGCCTGAGTCATTCCTTCCACTTCGGCCATGGACACAATACCTTTGTCCAAGTTGTAAGAATAGCTGTAGATTATTTCCTCCGGTGAATACAATTGGAGCAGTCCGAGTTTACCCAGGTAGAATTCATCTCAGGACGTAACAGATCCTTCGTGATCTTCGCTTCGCCCCGCTTTTGTTGTGGTGTCTCGCTTACTCCAGGCAACATAACCTTACTTGAACTTCCAACTCACCATTCGATTTTTCCTCAACAAAACTAAACTATACACTATTCAAATAATTACTTCCATCGCTTTCAGTCTATGTCATTTTCCATCACACCCAACGAAATTCTCCTTCAGATCGCCTCTTACCTACCCACACACTCCCTCTCAAACCTCCTCCAAACCAGCCCCCGCCTCGCTACCCTCCTCACACCCATACTTTATTTTCCCGAACTCACACTCGACTCAAAGTCCAACCCACGAAGTCTCATAAAATGGTACGCTCCTCACCCAAAGCCACGATGCATCACACTCTTGCATCTCTGGTCCTCAAAATCTCTGCTATACTACCTCCGAACCTTGCCTCCCTCGATTATCGAGCATGTTGATTCTGACGGACGAACTTTGTTACATCATGCAATCGAGCAGCGAAACATTACTGTAGCCGAGATTCTTCTCGAAAAAGGCCCAGACGTGAACCGCGAAGACAAACTCAAACGCAGCTATCTCTCACTTGCAATCATCACCCTCAACACCGGCATCGCTCAACTCCTCATCTCCTCCGGCGCTGAAATCGAGAACTCCCACTACATGGGCTTCCCACTGTCTTGCCTCTCGGTCAGCTACAACAACTTGCCACTAGCTCAATGCGTCATCTCCGGCCTTCAAAAGCAAAAACAAGCACGCGGCGAGACCCTCTTCACCCCACCCCCAAACCCCAACTCCGACCACCACATCCTCCACCACGCCCTCTACCCCAACAACAACCCCACAATTTCCTACCTCCTCTCCCTCTTCGCCCCAACCTCAACCATCTCCTCCGACGGCACCACCCCCCTCCACCTCTCCATCCGCTCTGGAAACTCCACCACCACCAACCACCTCCTCTCCTCGCTCCCCCCAACCGCCATCCTCGCTAAAACCCACGACTCAGAAACACCAGTTCACTTTCTCTCCCACTCACATAGCACTCACCTCACAGCATCAACCATCCATCGTTTAATCTCCCAAACCCTTTCTCTAGGAGGTTCAATCTCCCCTCGCCGCAAGTCCGACCTCTCAACACCACTCCACCTCTCCGCACACTACGGAAACCCAATAGCCACGCAACTCCTCCTCGAAAATGGCGCAAACCCCTTTGTAAGAAATTCTCAAGGCTTAACACCTCTCCTAGCTGCGTTGGAACTCAATACCCGCTTCCCGATTGAGATCCTTCAGCGCTTCCAGGATCGGAGAAGGACTGTCGATGTTCTTATCGATGCTATGGCTATGGGATGTTGTGGGGATGGGTATGCGTATTTGAGTAGAGGCGATTCTCTCATCTTAAGACTTAATCGAGGGACAGCGTTGCATTTTGCTGCTAGAGCGGGGGATTTGGAGAGTGTGAAGCAACTGATTGAGAAGGGGGCTGATGTCTTGGCTGGTGATGCGGTAGGGAGAATGCCGCTGGAGTGTGCGTTGGGGGTTAAGGATTCGAGAGAGGTACTTGTTGTGCAGGTGCAGGATTGGTTGGGCGTTGGGGTAGGGAAAGATGTAGTGACGGGAGTAGAAATGGATACAGGAATTGGAAAAGGAAAAGGGAAAATGAGGAAGCAGAGGGAGGAGGGTGAAGAAAGTGAAGTGGCTGAGGCACTGTGTTTGGGTTTGGCAAAAGCGATGTGGGAGAGAGGGTATGATTTCTCCAGGGAGTTAAAGGCTATCAAGCGGTATAAGGCGCCTGAAACGACGTGGTTGGAACTGGCTGCTTTGGTCGGGATGGAGACGCTGGAGCGTTTTATCAGGGAAGCTATGTCGAGCAAGGAAGTAGAAGACGGAAATTCTAAGTATTGACACTTCATTAAGTGCAATTTAAAAAAGCGATAAAGGGTTTGAATTTGATTTCAAGAATAGTAAAGTAAGTAGCTGGACGGATCCGACCAGCCTGAACTTCTCGCTTACAACTTCCGCTGTGTTTACTGTACACTCACTCACTCACCTCTCACCTCTCCACCCTCACTCCTTCTCCGCCAAATGAATAAGTCATCACTACTCCCCATCATCAGATGGTACTGAATGGATCATTCGCATATCACACTTATTCAAATACTGTACCCTCCTCCATCGAGCTTACTTCTCACAATCACCTCATCTCCCAGTCCATACATTCATCTGACTCTCCCAGCCCAGCCCAGCCTCATTGCGCAGGTCGACTCCTAAACTCTCATCTATGAAGCAAGGCCTGGGTTCAGAATCGATCTTCACAAATCCATAAGATTACTGCATACAGCAACTGATACGCAACACATATTTTCCCCACCGTACTTCGGTGCTGTGAGACCAAAAATGATAACGTTTCCAATGATCTTGCGCGATCGTTAGATCGGTATAGAACTGTTATGGTACTGAAGGAGTGGTAGGTATTTATAGTTTCACTATTGGCTGTTCTATTCGCATGGTATAGCTCGAAAATCTGATGGTTTATCACATAAGATTGGATCTCTGTCTGGATCTGAAAACAAGACGACAAGTGTGGACCTGCGTTTTAGTATTAAGCCTTGAAAGACTCGCTGGTTTGATTTAAGATTCTTGTTACCCAAGAAGAATAAAGAGACCCCTCAACGCCCGCTAAATGCAAAATCATCAACCATACCTCTTTCTAATACTATTAACACAATCCCCATCCCGATTCTCACCACATCCCATGCTCATTCACATCCTCTTCCAATCTCCCTCCTACAAAATCAACACAAGCACCAACAGCAAAATCAACACAAAAATCAACACCCCAATACAACAACTACTCAACCCATCCTCATTAGCCCTAACCACCTCCCCCATCCTCTTCATCCCCGTCTGCAGCCTGCCCCCCACCCTATCCGCCAGCCCATCCACAACCTCCAACATCTCCGCCTGCTCCTCCAGCTCCCTCCCCATATGATCAGCCTGCTGCCTCAGGTTGCCAACGGTTCGGAACACGCCGTCGAGATCCCGGTCTTGTTCTGCCATCATGTGGAGCTGTTGCTGCTGTTCGAATTCGGCGTTGTAGTCGGGTTCGTCTTCCCTGCTCCCGTTGCCATTTCCATTTCCATTCCCATTGCTGTTGGTATTATATGTCCCAGTCCCAGACCCAGTCTTCGCCAACTCCTCCCTCATATCCTCAACCTCACCTCCCACCTCATCAACCAGCCTCTTCCTCCTCGCCACCTCCTCAATCTCCAACCCATACTTATACGGATCGCTCTGCACGGCCTTGACACTCTCCACCAGATCCGCCAAGTCTTCTGCTAGAGAGGAGAGTGCTGATGTGAGGTCTGCTTGCGCGGAGAGGAGTTCGGGGCTTGGGGCGCTGGAGGAGGTGGGGAGGGAGCGGATGCGCAGGTAGGATGTGAAGAGCGGGCGGGTGGTGGAGAGCGCGGAGAGGACGTCGCTGAGGGGAGGGTGTTAGCTAGGTCTTCTTTTCGCAAAGCTATTTAGAAGGGGTAGGGGACGTACGCTTGGACTTGGAGGAAAGGATCCTCTTCTTGAGTTGAAGACATCATGGTTGCGTATCGAGGTCTGGTTGTGAATAGCTCTAGCAGCTCAATCCCCTATCCTGTGAAAGATCCCCAATCCTAATCTCCAACGGGCTTCACTTCGCCAATGCTAGGTAAATACCCCAACCTCGTCCCAAACAGCCCAATCTCTCCTCCTCAATCAGACCAGCCTTGTAAATCAACAACCTCACGTCGCATAAGTCGCGGCACCGGCTACCTATCCCGCACAACAAACTGTGGGGATCGAGATGACCTGCAGACTCGCCCTGCCGTAAAGATGTGCTGTTCTGTCCTGTCCTGCCGTATGGATTTATGTCGTGAGACCCGGGCGACTGCGGAGAAGGACAGCTTGTACCACTCTAGACGGCGTTCGCAGCTGGACCAGGTATTCGGGCCGGGAATGCGAATGCGAATGCCTCGTGGTGAGCTGTCGCTGGCCGGGCGTGTGGTAGACGTGTGAAGGGTAGGTATGCTGTGTGTTGAAGACGAACTGGAGTGCGGAGAGGTTCTGGGGAACGTTGCTTGCACTGGGTGCAGTACAAGGCGGAGAAGTTGAAAGGGGCGGGAGTGGTGTTCGAGTTGTGCTTTGGATTGAAGGCTGCTGATGTAGAACTATGTTGATAAGGATCTTGGTTTGGTATGGCTAGTATTGGTGAGGAATGAGTGATTGTGGAGGTGAAGGCAGGTTGGATGGTTTTTGCTTTTCGGAGGCTGCTGTTGTGTTCTGTTGAATTGTATGAATTGCTGCAAGTCTATCTGGTTGAAGTTGTCAAGCTGCCAGATATGACCCGTCGCGCGAGACGAGGCTGCAGCAGGGCTGAGGACGGGATGGCTGGTGGGAATCCCGGGAGGTGGGGAAGGCAAGAGTGGAAGAGAGGCATGAAGCAGAGAAGTCACCAATATGTTTATTTATTGGTATTGGAAACTTGAAAGCTGTGAACCTTTATGAAGCATTCTTATTCTTGGCGATTTATACATCAGTGTCAGTAAATGGAGTAGCTTTGGAAAGCCCTCTATTGAAAGGAGACATATCTTGACGCATGGCTTGGCACTCGATTCGTCCGGCCCAGCAATCCGGACTTCGTCCACTCGCTCGATTACAATTCGTTTGCTGCAATACCGCACGCAATGCCAATGCCAATGCCAATGCCAACCAACTCCGTACTTGCACAGCATTTCCAAGAATTAAGGTCCAGTCGCCTCATCCGAATGGCCACCCCTCCACCCCTCCACACCTTTTCCGATGTCAAAATGCAGTCCGTGAACTCCATGCTATCCTATCCTTCTGCCTTGACTGTTACTGTTATCCCCTCCTCTCGGTCCCGGTCCCGGTATTTAGTCTCCTTACGCGGCTGTCGTCGCCTTGAAGCGAACTAGAGCATTTGCCTCTCAGATCGCCACTTCTAGGCAGATTTCCCTTCTACTACTCATGTTCATGCAGTAGTTCAAGTAGTTTCCACCGGTGCCTTACAGGTCTCTGTCAGCAGATCCAATTACAAGTCCTAGAAGTCCTAAAGCACAAGGTCAAGTTCTACATCCCCTTGCACATCTTTATCTTTTTCTGTTCCACACTGAGTCAACGAAACAAACGCCGACTCTCTCTTTTACCCTATCCAGTCTCATCCTCTCCTCTCACCGACCATCAAAATCTGGTTCTGTTTTGAGTCACCAATCCAGAATCCTTGCTTGCATTACACATCGAGGTTGTGTGTGGCACTGAGAGCACCAGCACATCCAGTGGATTGGTTAAGAGTCGTTCGCTCTCGCCATCTCATGCAAGTGTTGCATACAAGGACGCCTCATACGTGTATTCGCCAACAACAACATTTTACAAAAAGACAGAAATTTTCCTTGCCATAATTTTTATTCTTCATTTACGTCATCTGTCCATCGCTCAATATTCTATAATAACGAGTACATGACCTACGCAAAGGACTTTCCATGGTAACTAAATCATCTGGACCTCGCATAAATCAACCTGCACACCAACACCACTGTGCGTACATCAACAACTTCACCTCACAAGTCCCCAGCCAAATTTCAAAAAAATGGGGCAAAAATCACCTATCAGCGCGATGCTACAATCCGCATTCCCCCAAACCCCCTCAAACACCACAGACCAAGACCCCATATCAGCCTTCTCCCCCACAACAATCCTCGAAACCTTCGTGCCAGGCTACGGTCCCATCCACAAATTCCTCCTCTACTCCTTCGGCTTCGACGTCACTATCCTCGTCTCGCTCGGCGTCGGCCTGTTCCTCAGCGCCCGCATCTTCCGCTCCGTATGGACCATCCTTTACTCCGTGATCAGCAGCAACTACATGTCTGAAATCACCGTCAGCAGCACGGATGAGATCCACAGCCATCTAATCGCCTTCCTCGCGAATCAGTACAAGATCAACTCATCTCGTCGTCTTATGGCTGAGACGCCGTCAAAGAGCGCGTGGGAACTTGATAGCGAGGATACGGAGAAAGAGGAGACGAGTCTTGATGCAGAGGGGAATATCAAATGGCTTAATTTCTCTAACCAGGAAGCGAAATCCCAACCGAGATTCACGCCTGCGATTGGATCTCACAATTTCTGGCATAAGGGAACGTATTTCCAGTTGAGGAGGAAGGAAGTCTCGATGTTTGATGAGCTGGGTGGTGGAGCTGCAGCGTTCAAAGACAAGGAGTTGTTGACTTTGTCCTGTTTTGGGAGGTCGACTGAGCCGATTAAGAAACTGATCCAACACGCGAAAGCTCATTACCATCTAGGGCATAATGCCAAGACAGTCATCAAACGTCCTGCTCCAAAAGACATGCGTCGATTTGGAGGTAGAGGTAGCTGGGTCAAGATTGCCGAACGACCTTGTCGACCAATGAAGACTGTTGTTCTAGACGAAGAGCGCAAACTCGATGTCTTGTCCGATATCAACGAGTACCTGAACCCAGCTACAGCCCGCTGGTATGCGAATCGCGGTATCCCCTACCGTCGAGGATATCTCTTCTACGGCCCTCCCGGCACTGGCAAAACATCTCTCACTTTCGCATTGGCCGGTGTTTTCGGCCTCGACATCCACGTTGTCTCACTTCTCGAACCTACTTTAACAGAAGAAGAGCTAGGAATGCTCTTCACCAATCTCCCGGCTCGCTGTATTGTTCTTCTCGAAGATATCGACACCGCAGGACTCATTCGTGAACCATCTGAAGATGAGAAGAGTGGAGGGCAAGCAGCTGGGAATCCAGGAGAGAATGATTGGAATGTGGTGAATCTGACGAAAGCACTTAAGAAAGCGAATCAATTGTCTGAAGAAGAGAAGAAGAAGGGTATTTCTCTTTCTGGATTGCTGAATATCATTGATGGTAAGACTCTTGTTTCTCCGTATCATCCCAGATCCCAAGCCCCCATCTGAATCTCCCGATACCAAATCTGAAATACATACTAACCCTCTTCCAGGCGTCGCATCCCACGAGGGCAGAGTTCTAGTAAGTTTCTTCTGTCAGGTGCTGCGAAGTTAAGTTAGTGCTAACAGAATCTAGGTAATGACAACCAACCACCCCGAAAAACTCGACGAAGCACTCATCCGCCCCGGCAGAGTCGACCACCAAGTAGCATTCGGCAACGCCACACAGACGCAAATCAAGGAACTCTTCGAGAGGATGTACACGAATGACTTGCCTCGTACGAAACTCATTATTTCGAATCCCAGTTCCTCTGCCTCGCAATCTCAATCTCAGGCCCAAAGTCAAAATTTGTCTCCCCCGGCACCAGCAACGATCTCTCCTCCTTCCACCAGCACGAGCACGAGCACGACCACCACAACCACCAATTCAGTCCCCACACCACCAGCGACACCAATCAACTCGCAACCACCAATCTCGACCAACAGCCTAGCAAAAATCAACAATACCAAGGCCCCCCTAAGCGAGTCCGAACTCAGTAAAATCGCCTTGTCATTCTCCAAAGAAGTGCCTGATAATCAGTTCTCACCGGCTGAAATCCAGGGATTTCTACTCAAAAGGAAGACGGATCCGAGGAAGGCGCTTGCGGAGGTTGGACACTGGGTTGAAGGGATGTTGGAGCAGAGGAGGAGGGGGGTGAAGGTTATTGGCGTGCAGTAAGGGCTAGTGCAGAGGGAGCGGGAGGGATGAGTGAGGACTGAGGACTGAGAAAGAGGAGGTGATGGAGGGAGGAGGAGGAGGTGAAGAAGTGATTGAGAGGTACCAAGGACAACAAGTGACGGATCGATGGATCGATGGAGTAAAGGCAGCAAAGGCAGCTAGCTAGTCGAGGAAGGAGTATAATTCTTTTTGGTTTCACCATATCCATACGCGCTCCATCTCCATCATCCGTTCTTCTCCCATACTGGCATGGCATGGGTTTCTGGGCGCAGATCAAGGCGGCATATACGTTATCACACGCTACTAAATGGAGAGCGGTGACATTGGTGGGCACTCTATCAGAATTACAAGCAAGCGAGCAAGAATGACCGAATGCGAAGTGAACACGAAGAAGGCCATACATAACTCAAACCCTGGTCATGTCGACTACGACATAAAAAAACAACGCGGAAATCCCCTCGCAACGACCTGATGGATGGGAAAGACAACGACGGAACAACAGCACGTCAGAGCATAGGCTGAGAGTAGACTGGTTAGCAAACGGATACGGAATCATGGCAATGGCTGGGTGGGCGGTCTGCATGTTTGGTTTGGGCTGGCTATTTCAAAATCATAAATGAATGGCTCAGTGTTGGTGCGGCTATAAATAACCTACATGGAAAGAGCAAACAAGGGAATGAAGGAAGGTACTGAGTATGCGGTACGCCGTACTCAATAAAAGGAGGAGCGATCAGCGAGGTCAGTTACAGTCAGTTAGTCAGTCGGCAGGGTTAGCGAGGGATGAAGGAAGCCTTGAGAAAGTATAGCAGGATACATGATCCTTAGAGATCTTAAAAATATACGTGGATAAGGTAGACCTTCGATAGGCGAGCCTGCATGAAATAAAACAAATTCCAAAATGAAAACCGAATTCAAAATGAGGATAAAAACGAAAGGGGTTAAAGTAGATAGATATGAAGCTAGTCTTTTTTTTTCTCTTGGAGAATTGAGGGAGGTTTGTTCACCTGTGAAGAAATTAAGAATTGCGGCGTGGTTCAAGTCGAGTCGGGATTGGAGCCTCTACGGTGTCGTTGGATATTGAGTGATGCAGATGTAATGTTATGCCATATGTGTTAGGATTATTTTTGCAATATGGCAGGCAACAAGGAAGGACCTATCGCAATTGGGCAAATGAGACCAGAATCGAAGCGAAACTCAGGAGCAAGGGGCCGAGGAAAAGAGCTTCTGTTACCTTGTTCTCCCTCGAGTAAAAACCTGGCTGGCTGGCTGGCTGTTTATCATACATACACTTCATACATTTTATTCTCTAATATATAAGCACTGAGTGTTTACCATTTCTCACTCCTCACTCCTCACTCCTCTCCATCATCGTCCTCATCGCCTACCCCTTCTTCATCACTCCTCCTACCCTGATGCTCCCTCGCATCACTAAAATAATCCTCTCCATCATCCTCATCATCGTCATCTAAATCGCTAGCCAGTGCATTCCTTTCGTCTTCGCTGTCTATGTCGTCGTCATCGTCATCATCCTGGTCATCGAAGGATGCGTTCATGTTGTTACTAAGGCTGGTGTTCTCCTCTACGTCTACTTCTCTGTTGATGGTGGCTGTACGAGGAGTGTGAGGTGTACTGGTCAATGTGGTGAAGTGATCGAGGGCGTCGTCCATGGGCTCGTCTGTGCTTTCGTCTGTTGCGTTGGCGGGTGTGGATTTGGATGACGGTTGGGGGATGACTGAAATTTGGTTTTGGGCGGCTGTTGAGGATTGTCCTTCGGTGTGTTGGAAGAGGGGAGGGCGTTGAACAGCATCGCTTGATGCAGGTGTGCTGGCTGCAGGAGCAGGGCTCATAAGCGTAGATGGTGGACCGACAACATCTGGATCTGCACCATCCGCAGCTGCATCACCACCTTCTGCTATAGGCTTTACTTTTCTGACGTACTTCCTCTTAGGCTTGAGATTCTTCGAAGAAGGTGCTGGTCGATTCGGATCGTTATTGACCACACCCCTAATCCGCTCCGCCCTCGCCTTGTAACTCTTCTTATTCCTAAACCAGCGCTGAATCGTCGTCGCTTCACTTTTACTCAGTAGTCCCTGCTTCGTCATCTCATCGAGTGCGTTCTGCGAGAGGCCGAGGTCAGGAAGTGGGACTGGGATGAGCTTGCTGAGCTTGTCAGGGACGATATCGGGAATTGCGAGAGCGGGTTCGAATTCGGAGTCTGCTACTTCGCGGCGCGCTTTTACGGCGACGAGTTTGGTTTTCATGATGCCTTTGAATTTGGCAATCGTGCCGTTGCAGTACCATCCATCGGTTAAGATCTCGCATTTATCGCGGTAGGGAGCGTCTTCCATCAGATTGACGAGGAGAGGGACGGTGATGTCGCAGACTTGCCAGATCTTGCCGTCGAGAGTAAGTTTCTTGCCATCGAAAACGTGGGTGTCGTCACTCGTATGCGTGATGCCGTGTTCTTTCGAAAGGTTGTAATTCTGTCTGTTGTCGCGCCAGGGCTCGCCTTCGAGCTTTTCGGCTTCGTCGTTGAATTGGAAGAAGAATGTCTGGTATTGGCGGTATCGAGGGTCGGTTCGTGGGTCGACGCCGAATTTGATGAGGGCGTCGCGCCAGGGGCCGCCTTTGAATTGGTAGCCGACGAAGGGAATGGCTTGTTTGAATTGGTAGATGCCGGGGACGTTGCCTACGCGATTGAGGAGGGATCTTCGGGTCCAGATAGGGCGCTCTTTCATTGCTTCTTTCAAAGTGGCGATGAGTTCTTGGATGGACTCGTCGGTGGGCTCGTCTCGGTCGGGTTCGGTAGGAATCTCTTCAACGTCGTGACTGAGATATATGACACCGCCCTTCTCTGGTTTCGAGTGATTGATCAAGATTCGATTCCCTTCGGCGTCTTGCTCTTGGGTGAGATGGACAGCTTGGTGCCAGCCCCAGTTGAACGGCAACGCGTGACTTGACATTATTGGTGGGGGCACGATATCCTCGTTTGGTTTCCAGCCTCTTCGCTCGTCCAGCTTGAATTTTCGTATATCCTCGACTATGGTATGTTAGTTGGATGGAATGACTGCAGGGTATGTGAGGCTTACTTCGACCAGTGAGAACTGTATCCTTGAACTTGGGGATGAATTCTGTGTTGCTTGTCGACTGGTGAAAATCGGACATGCCTGTAGATATTAGCATAGCTCTCGTCGCTAGAAGGAAGGATTTGCCTCTGTATCGATGACTTTGTCTGATTTCCCCAACAGCCTCAACCTTGTAATTGTTCATATTGTCCTTTAGCTTTCGCAGGATCTGAGAAGGTTCATCCATTCTTGAGACTGATCCAATAGTATGCTCTGGTGGATCTGATGCTACTGGATTCGTGGCAGTCTCTGAAGCATTGTCGAACTCGTATGGGTCTTGCGAACCTCGCTTTCGCTTACGTCCGGTCCGCTTGGGGACGGTGATCTTCAGGAGGACATTGTTCGTAGGAGCATTGTGTGACAATATAGGAACACACATAGGATCGTTGTGTCTGAGATAGAGTGGCACACATTCTTCTGGATCGATAGAGTTCATTATCTGAGATGTATTAGTGATGCTCGGGAAGGCTTGAGTCACGAGACTCGAATATCATGACCAGGGACTCTGGAAGAAGGAAGGATGAAACTCACTCTTTCGAAGGGCTTGTTTGTACCAAATGTCTTGAGGCCATTGTCTAGGTTCTGTATGATCAAAGGGTGCTCGATGGCCGTGATCTCTCTCGGGGCAATTTGGTAGATTGGTGCTTCCTTTGGCCGTGCTGGGCCTCTACTCAGCTTTGGCATTTTGATCGCTGCAGTTGCACCGCGTTGATGTCCGGGTAGAATCCTGCTTCTTTGCGCTTATATTGATTTGAAGTCTCATGAGGTACATCCTGGTGCTGACAGAATTCGGAGATTGACTACAAATTGATACCAGCAAATGTCGTGTGGTTCTAGAAAGATGTCAAAAAGTCCATGTTCAATTTAGGTTATTCGGTTGGCCTCAAAATCAATTGCACCGGTGACCAATTAGGGAGGTGGGATTTTTATGGCCTTGCCGCAGTCAATGATGCCCCAATATTAAGGCTCTCGAAGCTCTAGCGCAGCCCACCTTGGCTTAGGGGCAATCACATCCCATCCTATCCCATCCCATCCCGTGGAGGGGAACAACCGACGCCAGCAGCCCAAGGAGAGAGAGCATTCAAGCCCAGCCAGACAATTCATACAGCTCGAGGTCGCAGTGCAGTGTTTAGTCGTTGCTCAGAGCCAGCCAACTATAACTCATTGCCCTGTCGAGAATCATCCAAACCCTTCTCTTCCTCCTCGTCAGTCCCTATAGCTCGTCGTGCGCCGGACGCGTTATTCTTCCAGAGTCGGTCTCGGTCTCCATCGCCTCAACGTCAGTCAAGTCAAGCAAGTCAGGGTGTAGGAGCGGGAAGAGCCTATTCACCGCCGGCACCAAAGACTATTACCACTGCAGATTCACGAACCTACAACATTCAGTGGTAGGACTCTACTGGGACATTCTGGTGATTGTACGGTGTGTGCGAATCATCTAGACATTGGCGGAGTGGATGGCAGTATTTTGGGCAATGCGCTGACCAGCCCTCCTTCATGCAGATCCCCCAAGCGCGAAACAACATCACCAGCTCCTTTTCAATTCACGCCGACCACGAATCTTCTACAGTCTACGAGTTACGCATGTGCAGGAATAGGGACGGACGCTTTCACACCTGCAGCAGCTACCCAGCCTGCAGAGAGCCCCGTTCTTGAGCTCAAGGATTCAGCAGACAAGCCTCTACCCGATCCGAAGCTCCATCAACCCGCGTGGCATCATACAACGCCTCGGGACTCCTTCGATTCTCCTTAGCATATTCCCATTTTGCGAAAAGCGAACTCCTCCTTAGCAACACGTCATTTTTGAGAGCAACCTAAACTTTCCACCATTGCGCAAAGCCTCGTCAACTTCCCCACCATCGAATACCGGAACTACATCTGATCTGTGGAACCAGTAGAGCTCTCAGCCATTGCTTGTGCAGAAGATATAGAGAGGCCGCAGCAACCGAAATTCTAGAACAGTATTCAAGATGAAGGGCTTCAGGCAGAGGGTTGTGAGTCTCCCTGCGACCCCAGTCAGGCACAGCGTACTCTGCGACGCGCTGATATAACCATTTATGAACAAATGCTAACCCATTCAGCATGAGCAGCTCTCGCGCGCCAAAGACCCAAACAAATCCTCCAAATCTAAAAACAAGGAGTCGAAAGACGGAACATCCTCCCCCTCACAAGCAGGTTCGTCAAGAGAAGCAGCACAATCTCCGATAACAACCCCATCCTCGTCAACGACCGCCCTCAACGACCCAAGAAATAAGCCACTTCCCCCAAATGATGGCGGTGCTCCAAATGCTTCTAGCCCTGCTCCTCAGCCAGCCAACTCTCTAAATCCAGGCCATGTTGCACCAGATCGCTTCAATGCTATGGGAGGTGGTTCACCAAGTGCTGGTGGACCTGGAACTCCAAGTCGACATGGTCTTCCTCCAAGTGTGATTATCAGCCCAAGCGCTCCAGTAAGTTTTTAGAAGGCAAACGTTCGGGCAGACACTGACTCAGCTCTACAGCACATCCCTCCTCCAGGTGCAGCCGAGACGATGCCACACGATCTTGCCCCACCAAAAGCTGGCCAGAAGTCGTTGATGTTCGATCGATTACAGGCAACTCCAAAGGACGTACCTGAAGGCATTAGAACACCGAAGAGACAGCACTCGTCCAGATTTGATATATCCCCACAACGGGAGCTTGAAAAGCTGCCTGGTTTCCATGAGGTACCCCCGAATCGCCGACAGGATCTTTTCATGCAGAAAATCGACCAATGTAACGTCATTTTCGATTTCAACGATGCCAGTGGGGATATGAAGTCAAAAGAGATCAAGAGATTGGCATTGCACGAGTTGCTGGACTACGTTGCGAACAACAGACAAGTCATTACTGAGGCAATGTACCCAAGAGTGGTGGATATGTTCAGCAAGAACCTGTTCCGCCCGATCCCTCCACCAATGAATCCACAAGGAGAAGCATTCGATCCAGAGGAAGATGAGCCAGTACTTGAGGTTGCATGGCCCCACATCCAGGTCGTCTACGAGTTCTTTTTAAGATTCATCGAGAGTCAGGATTTCAACACGAACATTGCAAAGGCATATATTGACCATAGCTTTGTTCTCCAACTTCTTGAGCTGTTCGACTCCGAGGATCCTCGTGAACGAGACTTCCTGAAGACGACCCTCCACAGGATATATGGGAAATTCCTCAACCTGCGGTCATATATCCGAAGATCCATCAACAATGTGTTTTTCCAATTCGTTTACGAGACGGAGAGATTCAATGGTATTGCGGAGCTTCTGGAAATTCTTGGATCTATCATCAACGGTTTCGCCCTCCCACTAAAGGAAGAGCACAAGCTCTTTCTGACTCGAGTGCTGCTTCCACTTCACAAGGTTAAGAGTCTAAGCATGTATCACCCACAACTGGCATATTGTATCGTCCAGTTCTTGGAGAAGGATGCTGCATTGACAGAAGAGGTACGTCTATGTGGAAGGTGTGACTGATCAAGCTAACAGAAACAGGTCGTCCTTGGTCTTCTCAGATATTGGCCAAAGGTCAACAGCACGAAAGAAGTGATGTTCCTCAACGAGGTTGAGGACATCTTTGAAGTCATGGATCCAGCCGAATTCGCCAAGGTTCAAGAACCTCTCTTCCACCAACTCGCAAAATCCGTTGCTAGTCCCCACTTCCAAGTCGCCGAGCGGGCGCTGTACTTCTGGAACAACGAATATTTCTGCAACTTGGTTAGCGACAATGTTGAAATAATTCTTCCGATCATGTTTGCGCCTCTCTACGAGAACTCCAAGGGCCACTGGAATAGGTATGATGATGCTTTTCCGTTTGATGATAATTCTAACATAGCCAAGGACGATTCATGGTATGGTCTACAATGCCATGAAGCTATTCATGGAGATCAATCCCCAGCTGTTCGATGATTGCTCCCACGATTACACCGAACATCAAAACAACGCCGAAGCTCGCGAACAGGCCAGAGAAAACAAGTGGAAGGCTTTGGGTGAGCAAGCAAAGCGTGGGAAAACCAACGGCACAAGTCGACCATCGGCAGTAAGCATATCGTCGTCAAGAAAGGGAAAGCCAGATGAGTTGGATCCAATCACCGAGGACAACCAGAAGAGATTGGATTCATTGAAGTTGCAAGATGGAGAGCGGAGGGAAAGAAGACCAACACATGATCGACAAAACTCGGTAGGCTCCTCCAGAAGCCAGCGATGATTGTCCTTGTACTATGCCGCTCCCCTTTTGATTGTTTTCGGGGGGATGCCAAACTGTTGTGTGAAGTTTCTGTCACGGATAGAGTGTTGGCTCACGCATACCTACCTACCTACCTACCTCTTCTTTTTTAACTTTTCTCCTCAAAATACCTACACAGCATCAGAGCTTGTTCAATCAATCTACTTCACCTTGTTCTTCTGTCCCAGCTTGCGCTGCACAACACCCACCTGCTTGTCTGTTACTCGTCACTTACCTTCCTGCGTGCTTGCTTGCAATGCATGAACATTTCCAGACCGGTTTCATTAACGAAATTGCTCTCTCATTGCAGAAAAACACAATCACGAAAACGACGAGCAATGCGAGTCAACAGACCCAGAACAATAGAAGTCGTAGCCATAGCCGTGGAAGTGGAAGTGGGGGATCGACTGGAGCAGTTGTAGGCTTGGACGTTGGTCTTGGGCAGGGTGGGCTGACGGATGAGGGGGCTAGTCATCTTTCTTGATACTTGGCTGGTTGACTTGACTGGTTGGGGTGATCGCGTGGATAGGCGGGTGGATGGATGGATGTGTTGTCGGTTGGCGGGGTGGTCTTCTTCTTTATCTTCTTCTACGTCTTCTTTTCATATTCTTTTCGATAGAGTGCTTGGCGTTTAGGATGAAAGGGGAATCCAAATGAAACGAAGTGCAAAATGGAAATGGAAATGGCAACGGAACTGATGTGGTGTGGTATCGTGTGGAGAGGGGAGGGGAGAGAGAGATGATTGGAGAGTGGGTCATGAGACGTGGCGAGGCGAGATGAGATGAGATGACAGAGAAATATAAAAGTCTGGTCTGGTCTGGTCTGGCCTTGTCTGTTGTGGTTCGATTGAGCGGCATGCAAGAATACATGGGAGCTGCTGAGGAGTTCAGATAGTAGAAATCATATCGTTCCGATTGGAATTGCAATTGTGTGACTGGTTCGCTTGATGGATGCAGGAGCCAAGGAACTCATACGAGCAAAGCAGACAGGCACATAGACAGGACAGCCAGAGACTGGAGAAGAACTTCTTCTATTTCACTTTCACTACGTCCTCTTCTTCTTTTTCCCTTTCGCTTTCCGTTGCTCTATCTTCCATGAAATGAGTATCTCTTTCTTTCTCCCTCTCTAAACACAAATACAGCGTCGTTGTAATTGGCTATTTGTTAGTGTCATGACCAAACGCGAAACGCATTTCCCTTTCTCAATGTTGAAACTAGAAGATCCCAAGACCTGTCTGTGTGTACTGTTTGCAGTACATCTACATTTGGTAGCCTGACTGACCCACGCGTGTTCCGTTTTCCATTCGGGGCACTCATACCATGGCATTTTCTGGCAGTAATATGATCAAACCTGAATACTGTATAGAACGACATTGTCTCGCTGCTAGCGACGTGACAGGAATCCGGTCGTGAATTTGGATTCCTTTCTTCCTTCCATTTTGGAGAGGGTCGAAGCAACGCCTTCGCTCACCCAGCCGCCAACAAGACGAGAGGAGACGACAATGATGTGTATTCTGGCGTGTGTGCATGCACAACTTGGCGCTGGTTTGATTCCATCGTTGACTGGGATGAGGCTGAGAAGCTAGCCAGCGCCATGGGAGCCGAGGCCCCTTTGCTGATATCGCAGCAGTACCGTACCTCATCATGGTCGATAGCCCGGCGACAACGTGCTAGGAGCCTGCTGTTGAAACGCAAGATCCGCTTGAGTGTGATTTGGAGGCGTCACCGAGAGCGCAGAAACCGGCGACACGGCCCTCTCACTTCCACTTCCACGCCCTCCCCCCAAGCCCCTCTGCTCACCTGTCCCATTCCCATTCCTACTCCCCGGTCTGGACACCCCATCCCCATCCCCACCCGGCGCCAACGTCGTCGCCGTACTCGACACCCTCGGCTGATAACTCGGCAACGGCTCATCACCATCCCTCCTGTTCAGATCCTGCAACGGATACCCCGGCGGTTTCTTCTGAAAGCTTTCCTTCGCCCACAACCGCAACAGTTTCGACGATATAGGCGCTGCGCGCCCGGATTGATCTGGATATCTGTGTGAGCGCCACAGACAGAATCCACAGCCTAGACCGATGAAAAGGACGACGAAGACGGCGAGGCCGACGCCGAGGCCGATTTTGGCGGAGTAAGATAGTGCCGGTTTGTGCTCTTTTGAAGTGTCATAGTTGAACGGACTGCAGGATACTATCGTGCCGTTGGGGAAGCTCCCCATAGCTTGTGTGCAGTTGAATGATTCGTTGGAGCTGTCGATAGTGGTGTACATGCCAACAACAACGGGATTTGGTAAGTGGAAGCTTTAGAGAGGTTAGAATTTCGAATGGGTGGGGGGTGGGTGAAGTTACATACGAAGTCAAGTTCCCTTTCACCTCGAAGTCTTTGCCTACACTCTCGAGAATTGGAAACCCGTCTCCAAAGCTTGTCAGAAGTGGGTTGTTGAGCACCCTCAGATCCTCATCCACGGATATCAGACTTGGGAAGCTGAGTTGATGCAGACCCTCGTTATCCACGATGGAAATCCTGCCCGTTTGGCGATCCATCTCCATGCTGGTTCCATATGTGATAATGTTACTCGCATTAGACACGTGCGTCAGATATGGCACGTTCAGGGTCACCATCTTCTTCGGACTATTCGAAACAATCAGACTGCCCACGATTTGAGCGTTTAGCGTGATATTCTCCAAACCTGTGAAATAGAACGTGGCATTGTCGGTCTTCTGCAGGTCGCTCGTGACTGATACATGGCTGAAACTTGTCAGTCTGACACTGGGGCCGTATACACCATCGATCATTGTCCCGTTCAAGTAGACCGTGGCCGGATTATCGAAGGTAGCCTCTATTGTTGAGATATTTGTGAGACTTCGGAATTCAAGGTTGCTGACTTTGTGTTGCCTGAGAAACAAGCCCTCAACGCTCTGTAGTGTGTTTGTTCCCGTCCACGTTGTAAGATTCGGTGTCTTTAGTTGCATATCTTTTACTGTTGATAATGATGGCAGGTCCAGGGTTTCGAGAGTCGCGCTTTGCACATACAGCGAGCCTTCAATCGTTTCCAGACGTGGGAAGCTGATTCCACGAAGAACTTGATTGTTTCCCTCGAGCTGCCTTTCGTAGATATTGTACTCTTCTTCGGTAGTGCCGGCAATAGTCAAACTCCCTTCGACAGTCACCAAATTAGAAAAAGATAGAGTCTGGTTGGTGTATATTATCACATCGTTCTCGATTATCGCACAATCGGCGATAAGATCCACGTCTTCTTGAGTATTGATAACCACAGAAACCCCCTCGGGACCACAGGGATTTGGATCTGTAGCGTTTATTGACGCTACACAGTGGAGTCAGGGTCTGCTTTGTGTGATTGGGAAAAGATGTCCACGTCCTCTGAATCAGGCCATAAGCACTGCACTTTTGTGATGTGCAGATGATTCGCTGGAGATCAGAGGCAATCCTTTCAAAGTCAATCATACCTTGTACAGAAACAACCGCTGCGCAAAGCAAAGAACTGCAAACTGATGCTTTGAGAAAGTACATGATTGGATCCAGCTGTAATCAGACCCATTCAACAACAAAAAAGCGAACGGAAGCAAATACCAAAGGCTACAAACTCTGAAGATTAGTTCATCGACTGGCAAGATGTACTGATCCAAGGTGCGATGCAAAAGAAAGAAGAAATCAAGTGAGCGCGACGAACTCAAGATAAAGCTCGTATTCCGCGTGAGATAGAGCTCCATGGGAAGTTCCTGTACTGCAGCTTCAGGATCTGAACGGTCAAGTTCCATTGGGTAAAAATCCATGGCTGACTGGTGTGTAGTATATTGCCTTCTGCATTAGGGTGTATCCGAGCCAAAAGAGAGCTGATGGCCGTTGCCAAGCAAGACAATTCAGCCCATGTCGAATGATTAGATGTGGCTGGCCATGGCTGGAGAGATAAGAAATCTCGTTCCTGACGCGAAGTACCGCGTAAGATTTGAGTCTTTGGATGCCTTCATTCTGAGTCTCGTCAAGATCCCGTCTCGAAGTGGTAGGGAAAGTGGAGGAGAAGAGAGAACATAGAGAGAACATATGATGAAGTGGCAGCCGTGAACGCTGCTGGTGGGTTTTGGCTGGACCCTCTCGACCCTTCAAATCGCCAAGACCTCAGCGGGGCGGAAAGCCAGCCGACCAAGGGAACTTTTAAGGTTACTTCGTACTTTAAGTTTCCCCTCCAAAGGTCTCGCGCCACCACATTCGAAACTTCGTACAGTAGCCATTGCTCGACAACAGAATGGCCAAATCCAAGAACAAACGGAAACAGGAGAGTCAGTCGACTGTAGTAGCGGGCAAAAAGATCAAGACGACAAGTACAATCACGCCACCACCAGAAAAAGACCTCCTCGAGCCCAAAACTATACAAAGTGTTGGCTTGACCGAGGATGATCTCGAATTGGCAATCGATACCCTTACCACTCTGGCGCAGAACCCCAGCGTGATCAAGTCGAAAGCATGCAAAGATTTGCGGACGGCTGTCTACGACTTCCGCCAGGCTTGCACGACTGGCTTTAATGCTGCAATTGATACGAATCTCACAGCTCGAATCAGTGGCGCACTGGCAGATGGAGGATATACAGAGGCCCGGATTCTCCTGGCAGAGATGAGAATTAGAGGGCAGACACCAAAGTTGGGTGCTCTATGCCGTTGGGTTCGGGATCTGGATGTTGTCAGTGGATTGGCAGAACAAATGGCCGGAGAGGAGAGGTCAGCGGCAGAAGTTGAGCTGTTAGTGGTTTTGGACGCGATACTGCGACTTACTGGACCGACGGACTACACATCAGATGGGGAAAGTATTGCTGGACCAATCATTCCAAGAGAAGCGTGGGATCGGAGAGAAGGCAGAGAAAGGAGGCAGGTCTACGACAGTGTCTTGGATCAAAGCATCCTCAAAACCATTCCTACAACACTCAAAGATCAGTTCCGAATCATCGAGACGACGCCAGGCCTACAACGAAAACCTGCGAATCTCCACCCAGCAATCCTTCATGCCTCGAATGACGATGCTATACTCCTCTCTCCAAACCCACCTAAATCAACACATCACAAGCATCCAATTGTCCCGAATCTGCATCTACTGAAGGACATATTATCGCCGAACGAGTGTGAACAGATTATTGCTGCAGCCGAGATGATAGGCTTTACACCGGATGCTCCAATTCGCGCGGAAGGAGAGGAGAGCAGTATTCTGGCGCATAACTTTTACTGGGTCGTGGACAATGCGTTCTGTAATAAGCTTTGGGCTAGAGTGTCCGCCTTTGTGCCTGTGGATGTTGGAGGAAAGAAAGTACGAGGTTTAAACAGGAGGTTCCGAGTGTATAGATACGTCCCTGGCGCGGAGTACAGAGCTCACATCGGTATGTTCTTTCCATATGCTCAAAGTTCATTTACTAACAGGACTAGATGGTGCCTGGCCTCCTTCTGGCATCAACCCAACGACCGATGCATACATCTACGACTCCTCTCCTCCAGAGAAGAAGCAGTCCTCACTATTCACATTCCTCATCTATCTGAGTGACGATTTCGAAGCTGGAGAGACGACTTTCTTCCTGCCAAGTGCAAGAGAAGGAAGCATGAATGCCTACCCCGTCAAACCAATTCAAGGAAGCATTGCACTGTTTCCACATGGCGAGACAGAAGGCAGCTTATTACACGAAGGTACAGGAGTTCGTAAAGGCACGAAGCCATCAGCAAAGTATGTCATACGTACAGATGTCCTATACGATATCGATACATAGAAATGCAACATGTTCAAGCAAATCGTAAGTGCTTCTGTGCCAAACCAAGAATCAAAATAGGTCGTTCAAACAGCGCATACACAGTATCTCATCATTCAAACCACTTTCCATGAATCATCAAACCTTCAACCCTCACCGGCTGGATGTTCGGCCCGTCCTCTTCCTAGTCCTCTCCATCAATTTAGGATAAAACCCCTCAAACTCGGTAAGATCATCCCAGCAGCACACAACCCCTCACCCATTCAACACCAAACATTCGCGGGGTACCTATACCTGCATGCATACCAAGCCCTCACTTTATCAAGTTCCATCCGTCTCGTGAACAGCGTGGCTTCTCTACTCGCAACTCTATCACCTCCCGTCAGCCGGATCTGTCGACTGTCGACCTGGTGATCAGCCACTGATGCCAATCGAGGTCCCTCCTCATTCTCATTGGAGGGCTCCATCTCTTTACAGTAAAGTGTCAAGACCCTTGGCTCGTTTGCAGCACGAAGACGTAGGGTTGATCTGTTCCTTGGCCTCTCACGCGATGGACCGTCCGGCACATTATACATCGATCCAGATTAACGATGAGCACTACCGGAGGGAGGTACCCGTGGCTTGCTAGCTTTTCTTTCCTTTCAAGGTACATTGGTTTAAATGTAGGTAGGTACCTCTCGTTCACCTCTCTCTTTGCCTTGGTTACTTTCTCCCCTTTCCGTCTATTCATTTCATCTCATCATCCCACAATGAAGCTCTCCTCTCTCTCCCTCCTGGCCCTAGCCACTTCCATCCAAGCAGCACCAGGCGACGGCGACTGGGCAGCCGCATACGCAAAAGCGAAAGCAGCATTACCGAAACTTTCCACCGCAAACAAGGTAGGTATGGTTACTGGAAAAGGATGGCAGAAAGGTCCTTGTGTGGGCAATGTAGCTGCCGTTGCTGCGATTGGGTTCCCGGATTTGTGCTTGCAGGATGGTCCGCTGGGGTATGTAGTTTTGGAGGGTGGTATACCATGAAAAATGCGTGGCTGATGAGTTATGAGTAAAGTGTGCGCTATGCTCAGCAGGTTACTGCTTTTCCGGCTGGTATTACGACTGGATCTACGTGGGATACATCGCTGTTTTACGCGTTTGGAAATGCTCTTGGTATGCCGTCGATTGATGTAGCCATAGAAAAAAGTGTTGACTTTAGTCTGTAGGTGCCGAGGCGAAAGCGCTGGGAGTTCATGTCCAGCTTGGACCGGTTGCAGGACCACTGGGCAAGATTCCTACTGTAAGGCCAGACATCCAAGTCCGAGTCTGCTTACTGACAAGAGCAGGGAGGACGTAATTGGGAGGGTTTCTCGAATGATCCATATTTGTCTGGTGTGGCTATGGCAAATGTATGTTCATATCCGAAGATTATCGCGGGACTTAGGACTGATATTTGAATAGTCAATCAGCGGTATGCAAGCAGCTGGTGTCCAAGCTTGTGCAAAGCACTTGTGTGAGTCAAAATTTATGCCTTTACCAACTCATCTGACAATTCGGCAGTGGGCAACGAGCAAGAGCGCCTTCGTGATACCCAGAGTGCTAACATCGACGATCGAACGAATCACGAGGTTCTTCAATCCAATGTTTTTGGTCTTTTCTATTGCTAAAGTTTATATAGCTGTACCTATGGCCCTTCGCGGAAGCTGTTAGAGCTAACGTTTCATCCGTGATGTGCTCATACAACAAGCTGAATACCACCTGGGCATGTGAGAGCAAAGCCCTGCTCACAGATTTGTTGAAAGATGAGCTTGATTTCCAGGGCTATGTCGTCAGTGGTAAGTCACATCCCTTACCCACAGCTTAACTATCAGTCTGATAAACATTCTGTAGACTGGAATGCTCAGCACACAACCGTTGGAAGCGCTCTTGCGGGAATGGTAAGCCTCTCACACACAAACTGCCAGAACGGAAGCTGACAGGACCAGGACATGTCTATGCCAGGCGACAATTTCGGCGACAATAAATTCCTCTGGGGCACTGCTCTCACCAACGCACTCTCATCGAACCAAATCCCAATGTCTCGTGTCGACGACATGGTGACTCGTATCCTTGCAGCATGGTATCTTGTCGGTCAGGATACCAACTACCCTAAAGTCACTGGCTGGACATCCTGGAACGGTGGTAAAGGTGGACCGAATGTCCAAGGTGACCATAAGACTCTTGCGAGGAAAATGGCGAGAGATGGCATTGTGCTCTTGAAGAATACGGATGGTGCGCTTCCACTAAAGAAGCCGGCGAGTTTGGCAGTTATCGGTTCGGACTCGATTGTGAACCCGCAGGGACCGAATGCTTGCGTGGATCGAGGATGTAATACTGGGACACTGGCAATGGTACGATTCCTCGTACCGCATTCCATGCAACAATTACTAACAATAATAGGGCTGGGGATCTGGTACTGCCGACTTTCCTGTAAGTCGCCAAGCTAAGCGAGCCTAAAACAAGAAAATACTAACACTTCCCAGTACCTCATCGCACCACTTGATGCGATCAAAGCCCAAGCTGCAAAAGATGGCACAAGCGTCATTTCTTCACCAAACGATACTCCATCCTCCGGTGCCTCGGCAGCCAGCGCCGCAGCCACAGCCCTAGTATTCATCAACTCCGACGCCGGAGAAGGCTACATCACCGTTCGTCCCTCTTCTCTCTCCTCCCCTCGCCTCCTCTCTTCTCAAGCCCACTAACACCCGCTCCCACAGGTCGAAGGCAACGCCGGCGACCGTATCAACCTCGACCCCTGGCACAACGGCAACGCCCTCGTCGCCGCCGTCGCCGCCGCCAACAAAAAAACCATCGTCGTAATCCACTCCGTCGGCCCCCTCCTCCTCGAGTCCATCCTCTCCTCCCCCAACGTCATTGCCATCGTATGGGCCGGTCTCCCCGGCCAAGAATCCGGCAACGCCCTCGTCGACATCCTCTACGGCAGCACATCCCCCTCCGGCAAACTCCCCTACACAATCGCCAAGCAAGCATCCGATTACGGAACTTCGGTCATCAATGGCGATGATAGCTATCCTGAGGGCCTTTTCATTGATTATAGACGTTTCGATAAGAATGGTATTGCTCCGAGATATGAATTCGGTTTTGGGCTGAGCTATACCACGTTTGCTTATTCGGGCCTCACTATCTCTCCTCTCAGTACCGCGCCTGGAAGCACGACGCCTGCACCGGGAGGTCCAAAGGGCCTCTATGATGTCCTGGCTACAGTCACGGCAACAATCACCAATAACGGGACTGTCGCTGGCGCGGAAGTCGCGCAGTTGTATATCGGACTTCCTGGCTCGGCGCCTGCAAGCCCACTGAAGCAGTTGAGGGGCTTTAGTAAGGTCTTCTTGGAGGTTGGGGCGAAGGCTACGGTGAGCTTCCCGTTGAGGAGGAAGGATTTGAGTTTTTGGGATACGGGGAAGAAGATGTGGGTGTTGCCGAGTGGAAGTTTCAGTGTGATGGTTGGTGCTAGTTCGAGGGATTTGAGGTTGACAGGGACATTGGCTTAAGTATCTTGCGAGATTGGTGAAGGAAGAGGAAATAACCAATGTATCTAGGTATGAGCGACTTGGAGAGTCATGTATATAGGGGCCAAAAATACTGGGCTGTAGCTTCTGTTGTATATTCGTATTCCGTCACCCGCTGGATCTTCGCATTGTTGTGCCAGATCGCTTGAGAGCGTCGAAGCACTAATCGAGGTGAGCTTAGAGAAACGCCTGAAAGACTATACCAACCATCGTGATGGACACGGTCTCGGGGAAGTCTGTGCTACGTCGACTCCAGTACCATTCAAAAGCAACGTTATACCTTCGCTGTTTCCTATTACTCGACAAGAAGTCATTTGGCAAAAGGCCTTATCAGCCCACTGATCATTTATCATACATGTCGATACTGAACTTAATCTAATCCATTGTCCTGTGAGGTGTCTACAGTATTCTCTCGAAAGTCAAAAAGGCTCAATCAACCAAGATCCAAAAGCCTACTGTCTAACACGTGAGCCAGGCGTGACTTGCGGATCCTTCGGCCGGGAATGTTGACAACCTGCCTTCCTCGGATAGGCGCTATATCCATCTGACTGACATACACATCTTCATCTCAAACCCAATTTCTCACTTCCTCTCTCTCTCTTCTTTGCATTCGAACAATGTGGACTCATCGCAATACCGAATCTGAGCCGGCCGAGGACCTGGAAATATCTGCCCTGAAGGACTCCTAGAGGTTCACCCTGTGTCGCGGCCCGAACAACATGCCACCTCCCAGGAAATAAACAGGAGACCAGGATATTCGAGCTTCCCTAACGGAGTAGCAGAGCGCCCTGCCATGCTAGAACCCGTCTTCACCAAGCCATTCAATTATCACTGTGCCTCGGACCAGGCTGCCACCCACCAGGAAAAGACCGTTGGTCAATGACTGTGTGCCACCATTCCATCTCGTGAAGCTCCCTCAACTCAATGCGCACACCATCATTACCACCTTCCTCTTCTGGAACATGAGGCTTTTGGCGGTACTATACTTGAATGGTGCTTGAAAATTCGTGTCACTGGCGCGGGATATGAGAGGGTGGTTGTTGACTGGGCTTGAGATGTGGCGCGGAATTTGCCAGTCAAACATCGAGCCTGGGAGCCATCTCCGTCATGGCTGTTTCTGTTTGAAGCCCGGAAGAAATCGAAGTCACTTTCCCCCGCAAAAGTGAGAAATATTTTTGGACATCGACTGCGAAGGCTCGCATATCCACGGCCTGATGTATGTAAGTTGTGTTAATCCTCACGGCAAGATAGTTTGCAGGTTGGGGTCGACATGCAACTCAGTCTGAATAAGGCAGATCGCAAGCTACAGTTCGATAGCCCCGACTGACCAGCGAACGTAGTCAAGTCAAGCCTTCATGCCAGGGCTCGGCGCTGTGGAAAAGCTTTGCATGGCGAAACTTCTGGCTGGCTGGCGTAGCACTCCCCGCAGCCACCCTCACCTTCCCAAGATTTTCATTCCATCGCGAAGACAAGACATATCACGTCTCTAGTCGGTTCAACCTTATTATACAATAGCCCTTCCAGCACGTCAGATACAGACAGTTATTATCTCCGACGACTTAAAAGTCACGACGTTATCGCTTTCAGCATCGACTGTTGGTGTTGCTCCGTCTCGTATGATGCCAAAGTCGGCTGTTAGTCGTGTGCCGTGAGTTGTGGGTGTCACCCCTCACCATGCATGGACGTAACCTGCCTTGGTCCGCGAACCAGCACATGGGACACTATCGAGATGCAGAAATGCAATTTTGAAACTTGGAAGACGATAATGGAGGCTTTTTACGCCCTGGTCATGAAGGATACTCGCTTGCTTCTATTGGTTGTGGAGGTGAGCGAAGCTTCAACCTTCATAGCTCATGCCCTGAATTGCCGTCAAAACGGTTGGTTGTGAGAGGGTTTCACGCGAGGAAGACCTTTTAGCAAATCGGAGGTTTAGATCACATATTCTTCGGCCCTTCTAGCTCGATGCTCGACGGCGGCATGTGGCCAACTTCCTACCTTGGATCTGTACGGCATCGAGACTTCCCAGGTGGCTTGACTTCTGATGTCTTCCTAGGACGATCAGAGTATGGGCAACCGCCAGGATCCGTGTCATTCGATCAACGGCTCGACCGACGACCAATAGAATGGGGTGACTTTTGTATGCTTTCCGGTCGAGGATGCATCATGAAGGTTTCTTTGCCACTTGAGATTCCTAGGCTACCCTGTTGTGGGGGCTCTCCATTTTGTGTCCGGGAGCTGTAGCATTAGACGCACCCCACTCCAGCATATATAGCTTCAAGCCCTGCCCGTACGAAGAAGTTTCACGGAGTCATACATGTCAACTCACTCGCATCTCACATCGTCACAAGATCCAGGAGACACCAAAATGCCTGGAAATATCGATGATGCTGCCGCTGGCATAAAACACGGCTCTTCTGTTGCAATCGCTCCAGACTTCAAGCATGATGGTGCTGCAGCTGACCACAAGGCTAGCCCTCCTCTTGTAGTTGAAGGCCAACCTCCACATGCTCGCCATTTCAACGAATATGATGACTCAGATATAGAGCAGGGCGAGTACCCAACCGAAGATGAATTGCAAACCCTTCGCCGAGTCTCCGACTCAATCCCATGGAGAGTTTACACACTTGCCTTCGTCGAACTTGTCGAGCGTTTCTCGTACTACGGGTCCACGGTCGTCTGTAGGTTTCAAATCAAGTTCCTATGTGCAGTAAGTAGCTAACGTCTACAAGTCACAAATTTCATCCAGCAGCCTTTACCGAAAGGTTCCAAGACCGGAGCAGGCTTTAAAGATGGCCAGTCCGGCGCGCTTAACAAAGGACAACAGGCATCCACAGGCATCGGAACTTTCAACCAATTCTGGGTCTACCTTATGCCACTGTTCGGTGCCTATGTTGCAGACAAGTATTTGGGTCGGTATAAGACCATCTGCTATGCTCTCGGAATCGCCATAGTTGGTCACGTCATAATGGTTGTGTCGGCAACACCATCTGTCATTGTCCACCCAAACAACTCCTTGGGTTGCTTCCTGATCGGTATCATAATTATGGGAGTCGGAACAGGTGCTTTTAAGGTTGAATTCAGTGTCCCCAATCCCAGCCAGCACATACTGACATGGACACAGCCAAATATTTCTCCTCTGATCGCAGAACAGCTTCACGTCACCAAGCTTGTGGTTCGCGATAGACCAGATGGAGAGCGAGTGATCATCGACCCCACCGTCACACAAAGTCGAGTATACCACTACTTCTACCTCTTCATCAATATCGGTGCCCTCGTTGGCCAAGTTGGCATGGTGTATGCCGAGAAATACGTCGGTTTCTGGCTCTCATTCCTCCTGCCGACATGCCTGCTCTGCGTCTGCCCACTAGTCGTATGGTACTGTCGCGATAAATACGTGATGGCACCACCACAGGGGTCGGTTCTGGGCAAGGCAGTCGGACTTTTCCTTCTTGCCAATAAAGGTCGCTGGTCTCTCAATCCAAAGAAGACATACAAACGACTCTACGACGGTACATTCTGGGAAGACGTCAAACCATCTCATATCGAGCCCTCACGCCGTCCAACATGGATGACTTTCGACGACCAATGGGTCGATGAAGTAGCCCGTGGCTTCGCAGCGTGCTCCGTTTTCTGCTGGATCCCACTCTACTGGCTTACCTACAACCAACTAAACAACAATCTTACGTCCCAGGCCGCAGTAATGAAACTCAACGGCCTCCCAAATGACGTGCTCTCCAACCTTGACCCTTTCGCGCTCATCATCCTCATCCCTCTCTGCGATCTCGTCTTCTGGCCCTTCCTGCGTAAGATGAAAATCCGCTTCACACCAATCAAGAAGATCACCATGGGATTTTATACCGGTTCAGCAGCTATGATTTGGGCAGCCGTCGTCCAAGCTTATATTTACAAGAAATCCATCTGCGGCACAGGCGCTGCTGGCGTCCTTCCAGTTTCTCTAGGCGGAGACGGCGAGATCATGTGCCCACCAGTCGACATCAACGTCTGGGCCCAAACAGGCGCGTACGTGCTAATCGCCATCTCCGAAATCCTCGCTTCCATCACCACCCTAGAATACGCCTTCTCCAAAGCACCAAAGAACATGCGTTCTCTTGTGATGTCGTTCAATCTCTTCATGTCCGCCATCTCAGCAGCTCTTGGCGAAGCCTTTGTCACGCTGTCTGCTGATCCACTGCTCGTCTGGAACTATGGTACAATGGCTGTACTAGCTTTCATTGGTGGGACGTGCTTCTGGTTCCAATATAGAGCGCTGGATAAGGAGGAGGATCATCTGAATATGTTGCCGACAGGACATCTGTATAGGGAGAAGGATGAGGAGGCTTTGCCTGAACAGCCAGTTGCTCATGAGATCAAGGCGTAAGCTTCACGAGCAGAGTAAGTCTGGTGGAATGGAAATGGATGAGGAATGAATATTAGGGTGTTTTAGTTGCTTGGAAATGGATGCAGGATTGGAGCGAAGATACCCTTTTCCTATTTTCATTATTTGTCGTCTTACCAATACCACTATCCTTAGGCTCTAGTATGGTTGATTCCGTGCCTGTACATCTGTCGCCATTGGTGCGTGAGCAGAAATTGAACATGCTATTTGTACACTCACGTGATTCATCACCCTTCCGTCAATCGATTGTGCATTGATGGCCGGCTTCAGTCCCCAAAGTCAGACAACTAGTCAAATAAGAACAATAGCTAGCCACACCCACTGGGAAACTCACACTACCATGGAACCGGCATCTCCCATCGGCTCATTCGTATCGTGAACTAAGCGAGGCAATCAAAACAAGCAGGAAACGTATGTTCAAGAATTGACGCCTATCCTTTGCTTAAAGACACTAAAGCAAGCTTCAAGCTATATGTCAAAGGAAGAACCTTTCCAGTGTACTTGGATCTATTCAGAATCTGTTTATGAGAAGTGCGATGGTATTGAGGTGAGTGCCGAGGTGATCAAGAGGCGGGTGCTTTGATAGACATAACGCTGGCTATGTGTTTCCTTGAAGAAGTCAGGGATTCATTATGATATGAGCAATTTGTGTTGTCCGTATATCATCATCGGGTTCGTTTTAGTTACCTTTATTTTTTTTTAGAAGAAGATGGTTTCTGGGAATCCATTCAGGGGCACTTCAATTGATGAGCGATCGAGAATGATTCTTAAACAGCCCGTTGACAATCAGAATATAACTGCTACGAGGCTATCAATTTGGCAAAGTGGCCCTCTCACATTTCCCCCCAAGCATATCTTCTCCTGTAAGGTCCTCTGCGGAACTCTTTTGACAGAAGCGGGATGGACCAGCGTCACGGCTCTCATATCGTCTAGTCATTCACGACTCTACCTAGCCAGTCTGTCGCCACCCCCACCATCAAGACCTGTACAAACCATAGATTCCCTCCATGCACCACGAATACGAAGTTTGTCCCTTCTTCCTATTAGTCAGAGCGACATGAATGAATGTTCTACTCTTTAACGTGGCGACAAACCCCACGTGATGTATTCCTTTTACAAGGTAAACGGCTTTTTCGAGTCAGACAGCATTTCCATGCGGTAATCGCGCTACACAGGACAAATTCTCGTATGTAATTCTTTCCCTCGCATTGGTTGGTCCTCGTGGATCTCGTTAGACTCGGGCAGATCCGTTATTCTAGAATATCACTCTGGCCCACCCACCTTGATGGATACCCCCAAGCTTTCGATTTTTCGCAAATAAGGACTATCCATGCTATCCCAAACCTTAATAAAGTTCCAGATCCATCTTCTACTGACGACCTCAAATCTTGTGTAACTGTATAAAGTCGACAAGCACAATGCAAATGCGCTCTTTGAGCAGCATTCTCTCAGCACCCAAAGCAAAACAATCTCGGTCCACCACATCAGCAAACTAATCCTTAGGCTATGTGACGCAAACCCTGCCCATGCATATGCAAGAAGATCACTTTGTTCTTTGGGGGTGACCTGGCATGCTTTTATTCAAGGTGGGGGTTGAAGTGTTGAAAAGGTGAATGTCAAATCGTTCTTTCCTTGACACACTTCCCCTCCATTCAACCCTCCGTTGTTTCTTTTCCTCTCTACACAGCTCAAAGTTCTTATACTTTCTCCCAACAGCTTCCTCTTCAAAACTTTCAAATCTTTCTTCTCACATATCTTTTTTCAGAATATCAATCTTCACCATAGACCACATTTTGTCATTTAAGCCATGGTTTTCCTTCTCTCCAACATGCTCGCTGCTTGCAAGATCAAGCCGGAGACTGGGTCTGAACCTGCCAGCCAGACCAAAAAAAAGCACAGTCCATCAAGTTCTACATCATCGACCACGTTAGGCATGACCGGCGATACTGGAGATGAGGAGGCAGAAAGGTTGATCTCTCAGTTATTGGATATCTACAAAAAGCTTGAGACTATTGGAGGCGACTCTCTGAAACCGGGTGATGAGGTCGACAATCTGTTCATGAGCTTGGTGGGTATGTGTATCAAGACCATAAGTGAGGCTGTGACAAACAAGGTATGAACTTGGATATTTTGGACCATTGTACGCTGCTAGATGTCATTCTCAAATTCTAACACTTTCCAGGTCCTCAACGACCCCCGCATCGTACCCATCCTTCCCTCACTCCACAGACTCTGTGGCACTGCTGAATGCCACCTGGAGTCTCACTGGGCAAAATACATATCTGGGGACTCCTCATCCTCATCCTCATCAGAAGAAGGTAGCCAACCAGCCATAAAGGCCCTCTCTCTCCTTCCCAAATGTACCCAGCTAACCTCCTTTCCAGTCCAAGCCCGCCTCTCCCAATTCCCCTACTACTCAAACTACACCGACCTAACCCGCATGGAACTCTCCGCCCTCATCTCCCTCCTCACCCCATCTTGCGCACCCCTCCAAAGATTCGCATTTATCGGCTCCGGTCCCCTCCCTCTAACCAGTCTCTGTATATCCCAAACAGCCAGCACCTTTCTCCCACTCAACCCCTCTCAAGTCACAAGCAACACCACAACCGAAACCAAAATTGAAGTCCTAAACATCGATATAAACCCCACCGCCATCACCGAATCCAAACACCTCTGCGCCCTCCTTGGCCGAAGTGCAAACGGCATGAAATTTCAATGCTCTCCAGCCACAGCCCCAGAACTCGATCTTTCGGGCTTCGACGTAGTCTATCTCGCTGCTCTAGTTGGATCGACTCAAGCTGAGAAGGAGGACTTGCTGGAGAGCGTTGTGGCGAGGATGAGAGAGGGTGCATATTTGGTTGTGAGGAGTGCGGAGAGGTTGAGGAGGGTGTTGTATGCTGTAAGTGGCTCAATCGAAACATGTTACCCTCAGAGATATTTGCTGATGATCACAGGAATTCGACCCAACCAGCGAGAAAGTCCTGAAGTGCTTGGATATCTGCTTGGCTGTGCACCCTTACAATAACGTCGTCAACTCCGTGATCATTGGTAAGGTCAAAAGTAGACAGGCAGCCGAAGAATTGCATTGATAGGAGCGTATTGGAGGCTGGCGGGAAAGCAATAATGACTTGCTGCTGTGTGATAATGGGTAGCTACCGGGCATGGTTTTCGGGGTATCAAAATCCAGAACATGGAAGGATATATCTGCGACTTGCGATGCATAGACTGTACAGTAGTTGGCTTCTACGATGCATTCAATCAACCGACTCTCTGACTGAGCACTCTCTCGATGACACAATGTCTTTTGAAAAGCAATACATTGGTACAGAGCTATTAAGTGTTCATCAATTGTACAAAGAAACCACCAGCACATCTTTTAGTTCAAACGCCCTTTTTATCACCGCTCCCGGGCAAAGCCAAACGCCACGCTAAAGTAAAGGTCCTCCTTCTCATCGATTTCCCATACTCCAATACTGTATCAATACACACATATGCTCTCAGCAAATATCTTTCACCATCCTCAACTTTCAGCAAATCCACCTCCTCCTTTTCATGTCCTCCAATCAGAGGTAGGGCATGAATAAAGTATCACTCTGAGCCAAGTTCATGGGATTGACCGCCTTGGCAATTAAGTCAATCACCGTCTGATTCGCTGGCAGTGCTCCCGCCGGACTCTGTGCAAGACTCAAAGTTCTCTTGACAATGATCTCGCTGTTTGCCTGGACTGTTTCTCTCAATTGGCCATCAGCCATCGATCCCTGTCGATGCTGACTAGTGAACCAATGAATCATCTCGTCTCTCACGAACAAGCTGAGTTGTTGCTCAAGTTCATATTCTGGCTCCGTAAGGCACCGTGCAATGGCCATGATCGCACAGCTGTAGATACCTTCAGTGGCAAGAGGACCCATGAGTGTTTGCAGGTTGGGCGTAAGACGGAACGGTACTGGCTCGGGGTTGTGGAAGAATGCTTTCCCAGCTGCCATACAAGACATCAGCTCAGATCCCCAGATATTTCCGGTGCCACGAGCGATATTGAGCTTATGCGGGTATCGGTTGTGCATGTGGAGGATGTATGTCATGAATGTGAGAGCCGCAAACTGGTACGAGAACTGACGACGGAACAGCCAGAACTCGGAATATCCAGGGTAGGTCTTCGTGAAGTACTCCAAGGCGAGGGTGTGGCGAACCCACTTTTCCTGAATTGAAGAAAATATCTCCATTCTAGCAGGGAGTGTCTGCTCGGAGTATTTCTGCCCGCTGTTAGCATCTGCCATCTTCGAGAGGTAAGAGAGCCTTACCTTGGTCTCAACCAATGCCCGCATTCTGTCCATCGTGAACAAGATCGGATCATCCTTCGACATGCCGCTCTTTCGACAATGATCCTCGTACACACCTTGCAAGGAGATGTATGTTGGATCATCCTGCACCATTCGAATGTGGGGTGCCAATGGGATCATGAGTGGCAGGTGGAAGTTCAAGTTGCGGCGCCGACTCTCCTTGCGCTTGCTCAAGCTGCCATTGAAGTGTCTGAAAAGCTGCAAGATTCTCTCTTCGCGTCTGCAGTGACGGGCTGCTGGATGCTGAATCGCGAAAGGATGTACACTGCCATCATGGCCACGAATCTTGAGACGTCGATGGCAGACTCCAATACCACGGACAAGGTCGACCGTTGGCAGGAAGCGCTCGATACGGACGAAGTCTTGGTTCTTGTCTTTGTGTTGCAGATATTGGCCGGGAACTTCCACTTCATCGAACTTTTGGAACCTGAACTCGCTGAGATGGGGACTGTAAGTCTCCAAATAAGCGAAGGCTCGCCTGCGGTCGAGTTTGGACTCAAATTTGTCGCGCCATTTCCGCAGCTTGTGGATGTATTCGTGCATGGTGGGCTTGGTTCGAACGAAGTCTGCCTCGAAAGATGTTCGGATATGAGCAGGAAGAATTGTCTCTGCGAAGCGGGTGATATTTGCTTCTGTGGCAGCCGGAAGTTTGACGTCCTGAGCGTAGGAATTGGGCGCGCGGCTGACGTATGAGAGAGCATCGTTGAGTAGCGCAGTGATCAATCGATATGCATCTTCATCCGGCGGACACTTGAAATGCTTCTGGATCTGATCCACCATATTCTCCATTGACAGGGCCAAGAGAGGGAAGGCGGTCTTGAGCACGGCCAGGATCTCTTCATTGTGCTCCCAGGGCTTCTTCGTTTGAGCGACCTGTGTGCCATTGGTTGTAGGCTCGGCTGTTCCATTCGCATCGCCGGGTTCCTTCTTGACTGCGGAATTACCTTCAGGATTTGCGGTTGCTGGGCGAGATCCTGCAGCAGAATCTGGACGTCCACCAGCGGGGGTTTCCTGGCGTTGTAGACTTGGTGAGCCAGTTGGGTTTGGAGTACCGTTTGCGTTCTGTCTGGCCTTTATGCGGCGCTCCTTCTCCTCTTTCATGTCTTGTGCTTTCTTGATCGCCATCATGTCCTCGCGACTGGTTCTGAGCTGGAAGTACAATGCTTGTGGGTACGCCTTTGCAATCTTCGCGAGGATGTTGTGCGCCTTCGGTGCCTCCTTATGACCCAAGCCAGTCAACAGCTGGGGTATGAACGTGATCCAGTACCAAACAGGAGTCTCGCCCTTGTAGTCATCGAATTGTGCTGAGAGGGTGCCTTCAGCATCATCGAGACTCAACAGCCACAGGATCCGAGTCAACAACTTCCGAGACTTGGCATTTTTGAACAGGCCAGCAGCCTCCAGATAACAGCTCAGGGCATTCTTGGCATATGTGTAGTTCGTGGGATTCTCCTTGAAGAGACGATCGTTGTAGTAACCCCACTCTGCCCAAGCCTTTGGCAATTTGATGTCGAAGAACAGGGCCATGCCATATGCCTCGGCGGCTTCGTCTCTTTGCCCCAGCTTCTCCAAGAACATCCCCTTGAGGGTGTAGAATTCTGCCTTTTGGTTGGGACCGAAGTAGTTGAGATTGGTATTGTTGATGACGTCGAGTCCGTTACTCAACTCGTTGGGGTTCTGGTAATGACACTTGGCTTGCTCTCTCAGCTTCAAGAATGCTTCCTGGATCTCAATATTTGGTAGAGTGTAGATTCTGCTGAGCTGGCTGATACAGACTTCCGGAAGCTGGTGCTTGCGAGCGACGTGAGCGAAGCGATTGATAATCCAAGCAGTCTCGTGGTAACCTCGGTATGCGAATGAGGCTCCATTAGCATTCTGGCCCTGCTGTGGCAAGAGACCAAGGTATGTGGTGTTGATGAGACTGAAGATATGCTGTCGCCATGTGACAAGGTCTTGCCAGGCGGTGATGTCGTCCCACACATTTGGAAGGCGGTCTCTCCAAGTTCCAAGGAGCAGCTTGAGCTCGCCAGATTTGATGTCAAGATTGGCCTGATTAGTTTGTGCCAGACTTTGACAGATCACACTAGCGTCATGAAGCTCGACGAGTTGTTGGAAGTTTTGTAGCAAAGGAATGTGTGCATTGGTAATGCGCTTTGGAAGCTGATGCCACTTGCGGATCGAAAGCTGGATCGCTTCGTCGCAGACTTTGCTGAACTCGGCTGGAGATTCTGTCTTGTTGTGGAGCTTGAGAAGTGACATGAAAGCCTGGAAGAATGTTCGCCGAGGAGTAGGTGCATCCATGACCCCCTTGATAAGACCATCCAAAGACTCGCGATTTTCTGCAGAGTTCCACATCTCAATTTGCTTCCAAGCACACTCGAGTAGAAGATCCTGGAAATTCTCGTGTTTGGCGAAATCCGACAAGATTTCCCATTGCTGGAGCTTCGTAGCGCACAAAACCCAGTGGTCTTCCCAGAGCATGTACTCGCCCTGAGAGAAGGGGAGAGCACCGGTTCGTGCCTTAATCTGAGCTGCCTCATAACCGGCTTGAGCCTTGTCCCACATGCCGTTTTGCTCATACGAAAGAGCAGCATTCGTTTCCACGTAGAGACATCTGCGGCGCCACGTTCCATAGAACAAGTCATCTTCGTTCAAGCCAGCATACAACTCGACCAAGGCATCCAGCGTGCTTTCTCGGACCAGCGCACTATCAGATTCTGGCTTGATGGCCGCATTTTCCAGTTGAACAAGCGCGGTATACCAGGCATCGTAGGTCCTAGCCTCAAATTTGAGTACATGGGGAGGAATCTTGCAGTCCGGCCAGGATCTCGCAGCCCCCTCGAGGAGTGACTGTACGACATTGGGTCTCTTGTCCACTTGGCGAGAATGATAGTCTTTGGTGAGCAGAGCCACCATTCCTCGCTCGACCTCGCCTCGTTCATCCTTAGGCATAGCGGCCCAATACATTGGAAACAAGGCAATCCAGATCTCTTGGGCAACATTCGGATCCAGATGCTGCAATTGGGTGAGAGGCTCGATAACGTCTCGTACCCTCACATCTCCGAGCTCTGCAACGAACCTTCGGTGGGAATGCAAAAGGCTGTCATACACGGTATCAGTCGGAAGAGCAGGTGATCGGGGATCACTGGCGTAGGTTTGGAAAAGTGCTGAGGCAGGCATCGTCCTGAAATCCTCTCTGTGAAGGTGAATTGAGCTATTCATGTCGACGGCGCCGAGGAGCAGCTGTGATGCTTGTGCGAGCCAGTACGAATCGGCCAAGGTGTCCCAATTCTGTGCTGTGATCACATACGCTAAACGAGCGCTAGCTGTTTTCGACTGACTCTTATCAAAGATTGCCATGAATCGGTTTCGCATTTCCACGTCTTGGGCCCGAGTTCCAATCAAAAAGGCATGCTCCATACGAACAGTGAGCTCAGTGCGCGTGATCTTGGGATCTTCGTAGATCCGGATGACTAGCTCAAGGAACTTCATCAACAGAGTCTGGTCTGTACGATTCTCGAAGGTCAGCATCTTGTGAAGAACAGCGGTCTTCTCTTTCAGCGTGGGCCAGGATCCTTCCGACTTAAAGACCCAAGTCTCCACCATGTCCAAGATCTTAAGACATAGAGGATTGCTCAGGGACTTCTCGACCAATGTGGCTAGGACGCTGAGGAATGGACGTCGGTTATCGCCAAGAACGTCCATTCTCATCGAGATGACATCGATGGCCTTCAGCATGAGGCCAGTCTGGATCTCGAGGTCATACGGGGTCATGACACCTGCAGGCTCGGCCTCTCCTGGCCGAATTGGAGCAACAAGCCCGGCCTGGCCCAGTATAGCATTGTAGTGAGCGACATGCTCACGAGCGAGCTTGGACTGCAATGCCTTCATGATCTGGGGAATATGCTGATCCATCTCGGAAGGCTTTCTCTGCGCTAGAGTCCACAGTATGTTGATCCCTGAAATGTAATTGTTGGCTGAGAGCGTTTCGGTGGCGATCGTGGAAAGGAAGGTGATGATTTCGGAAGTCGAGGCTTCGGCTTCTCCCTCAGCATCGGCGTCTTCCATGGGAACATCGTCAGGTACTGCATCAAGGATTCGCTTTAGCAAGGGCTTCAAGTTGCGACCTTCGTCCATCTTTTCTTCTGCGGCATGGAGACAGTCTTGAAGTTCTGGATTCTCAGACTTCAGAGCCTTCTCCAAGATTCGCTGTAGATTGCTCATGTTCGAGAGAATCCAGGTGTCGGGCTTGATGTTGACTATGATACGAACGATCTGAAGTGTGTTGACCATATTCGTAATGAACTTCTCGTCAGGCTTGTCCTTGTCTGAATGCTCACTCGCTAAGGCTGCGACAGTCCTCTCGCTTGCCAACACTGTGTCTGTCACGTTTGGAAACAGGTCGACCAGCGACTCTCCCCAATATTGAGGTTGGAGGAGGCCATAAAGGAGAGCAATTGCTTTCTTGCACATCTCAACGGACGGGGCTGGCTGCATCGGGGCATGTGAGGAGCCGAGATCTCTGCCTTTCGCGGATGGGAGTGGGAAGCGTTCAGTGAGCGAAGCAATAAACTCAACAAGATATTTGATCATCTTTTGCTGAACGGGAGGTGGGATCCTGTATTCCGGCTTCTCGGCTGAGTTGGACGATCCGGGTTTGGAAGGAGAAGGCGATGATGTTGATACATCGTTGAGTGCCTCAAGCTTGCGCTTTTTCGTATTTGGCGACTCCGAGAATGCACGAACAGGCGATGCATCCTTCCCCTCAACACGCTTCTGCTCCCACTGCCAGATCAAGGTCATCAAATTAAGAACCAGCTTCTTGCTCTCATTCGATGGATTGGGAGGCTGGGCAATCTTTCTCAAGGAGCTGACAATAAGGTTGACAAACTTGTCTCTCGAGTCGTAGAAAAGGTCTGCGTGCTTGACGAGGAAATGGAATATGCTCGTCATCTGCTGAACATTCTGGCCCTCCTCAGACAAAATGCGCCGAGGAGCTGCTGCCCAGACGGGATTGCGGTCACCAGGTGCAGGACTGCAGCGTTTTGGGAGGACCGGGGCGATCAGCTCCAGGGCTTGCGTTACAAGTGCACGACCCTCATTCTGATTTGTCTTCAGAAGAGAGAAGTAGACTTGCTGCACGATCTTGGCTGGAGTTTCGTAATGGGCGATGAAGTACCCGATGACAACATATGCAGCGTGCTTATTGATGACATCTTCCAAGCGAATGTAAGTCCAGCCGAATTTGATGATGTCCTTCCTGGCATCTTGAAGAATGGCATGGTGGTATTTGACAAGCATGGCGGTCAACTGCAGCACCTCCATGCGAGTATGATCGATGCCGGGTTGTGTGAGATCATCATTAGAGTCTCCGAAGCTGACCTTCCAGATCTTGGTATGGATGGACTCAATCACAGCCTTGTCCATCAGACGAGTGCCTCTACTTGGAGATGCATGAGTGCTGTTCCGCATCACATCCATGGCGATGATCGGGTTGACGAGATTGTGGAGCAAGAAAGTCTTGGTCTTCTGCGAACCTGATTTCCCTGCGTACACTTCCAGAGATCTCATGACAACGGTCTTCCAGTACTCCGTGGAGTCGGAATTGATGATTCGGTCGTAGATGTACTTGATGAGAGTCTGACTCAGCTTCAACCTTTCGGCAGTAACCAAGTCGACTAATTTGAAGAGCTCATCCAAGTCGTTGGGGTGGTACTCGAGGAATTTAGTGAAGATGACCATAAGTTGTTCTCCAGCCTGCTCGGCCGCAAGTCGCAGGTTGGGTGGAAGTGTGTTTGTTCGGAGATGGAGCTCAAGATTCTGCCCCACCATCTTGAACCAAGCCATGTTCTCCTTCTTGTCCATCCACTCTTTGGTCTTGTCGTTCTCAAATTTGGAGATTGAGTGCATGATGTTGATGGCATTGATCACGGCTGCATACCGAGTCTCCTTGTTCTCTGCACCCATGTCTCCACAATTCTTGATGAGGGACTCAACACCGTTGACGACGACTTCTCGAAGAGGGCCACTTTCGGGATGCTCCAGAACCTGTGCCAAGAAGCGGCCATACTTCTGATCCTCGATCTTGCCCAGAAGCATCATCCACACTTCTCTTGGGTAGCGGTTGAGATACTTGTACAGTGGCGCTCGGAAAGGGCTGTATCGGGTTCGGCGGAGTTTCTCTTCGAGATCCAGAACAGTTTCGATCAGGCGCTCCTTAAATTGCTCTGCCGCTGGTGGGAGAAGATGGAAGATGTTGAAGACGGCAGCAATGATTTTCATCTGCTCATTCTGCTCGATCAATGTGAAGGATATCCGCTGGAGCACATTGGGTTCTGCCAAAACCTTGATGTGATCGAGTAATCTGGAACCGATTTCAACTTTGAAGTAGGTCGTCAGAAGTTGCAATAATCGCGCGAGACCATCCAGACCATGGGTGCTGAGTCGCCTTGGATCTTGAAGATTGGCGAGTACCGGTCGCAATCCATTTTGCAGCAGATCTTTCGGCAACTTGGTGGTCTGAATGAGCGCTTTCTTGAGTGCCTCATTTGCCGCCTCGATGGTCTGCTTAGAGTCCGAATAGAGGCACTTGAAGAAGACCGACACAATCTTGGTACGGGTAGGATTGCCTGCTCCCTTTTGGAAGTCGTCAAAGCCCATTGCGATCGTCAACATCTTAATGCAAGCGACTCTCAGATTGATGATGGACTCATGTGTACGGTGCTCAGCGGGCTTTCCTGCAAGTGATTCATCAGGAGCATCAGCCAGTGCCAGAGACTCCATCAGAAGTCGGTTGAGGTGATCGTCAAATGTAATGAAGTCCGCCTTGAGGCCCAAGTAGTATGTGATGGCATCGATGAAGCCGATTTGAACTCCAAATGGCAGTGCACGCAAGGGCTTGGCGTATATGGGCTGGATGCATCGATCCTTGCTGGGCTCAAGAAGCTCGTGAATCTCAGCTCCAAGCTCTTTGGATATGATCTCTAGAGACCGTTTGGTAGCTTCACGGACGTGGCGATTCATGTGACACAGCTCCACGTTCAAGAAAGCACAGAGTTGATAGAGCTTCGATGGACGAGGTTGTGGGCCAGATTGTGTCGGTGCTGGCAGTTGTAGATCATCCTTGGAAGCATTTTTGGAGCAACGGTGGAGGAGAAGTTCGAGGGTGTCCTGAGCACCTCGTCGAGTCTTTGCAGGCAAATCAGGTGGCATGTCCTTAATGACATACATGAGAGCCTTGACGAACTCTATTTGGCGATCCTGGACCCACGCATCACCAAGGTTGATCTCGGTGATCAGGTAGTGAATACCTAGACTTCCACCAGCCTTAGAGAACCATTCTTCTTCGTAGCAGTTGTGACAGAACAGGCTACTGAGATATCCGAAGAAAGACAGGCGGTAGATCTCCGTATTCGATCCAAAGATCGTGGCGGTAGTGTCATACACTTCTTTGATCGCACCTTGAGCAGCTTCTCGCACAGCTGGCATATCGGAAGATAAGCATTCAACAATGGCATCACCGAGCACACGGCTGTCGATGCAAAGAGGACCTTCGCCTGACTTGACATCGAAAGGAAGTGTCTTCTGTCTCATTTCTGCCAACGATCTTCCGAGTTCCAGGATGGTGAGATGCTTGCAGGTGTTCGTCAGCAGGGTCGTAGCCTCAGCCGAGAACTCTGGTAGTGAAACGGCGAAGATGCATGCTTTGATGAGTTTCTTGAGCATCATATCCTGACCTTCCTTCTTGAAGACTGATCGCTCCTTGTCTGAGGACTCGAGTGCAGAAAGATCAGCATCACATTTCCTTGCCAATAGATCCTGGGCCTGGAGGCGCACAAGTCGTCCGAAGTCTTCGGGCAGACTGTCGACACCAAGTCGGAGTTTGAGCTGTGTTTTGATCAAATGGAGAGCCTGCTTTTTGTAGTAGAAATCGGTCTTCTTGGCTGCCGTGCCCTTAGCGACTTCCATCAGCTTTCCAATAGCCAGGTCAATTCCGATCTCTGCGGGAAAGGCCCTGTCCTTCTTGGACCCGATGAGTTTGAGGTCAAAGCTAGTCAAATCATCTGAATATTGCTGGAAAGTCAGCGCTGGTGCACCTGTCATAAACTTCCTGTTGCGACCTCCAAGCTTTCCAAGAATCCTCATGGTGGTGTGAGCATGGAAGTGGCTGTAAGGCGTGGGGCGGAGATGGTCGAAGAGAGCAGTCATCAACTCATCAATTACAGGCGCCATGATCGGATCAAGGTAGTCGGCTGTCAGGTTGTCAACGCAAAGTTCAAGCGTCCGCAATCCTTGTCCCACAAGATCAGAGCCAGCCCTCAACGCTACCACCAATGGTCGCATCAGATAGCTCAGATGAGGAAGTAAGTTGCTCAACCTTGCTGGAACAGTCAGACACAGTTCCACGTAGAGATCGCGGTCGGCAGGCTTTCTTGCTGCCAGTAAGAGGTTGTTCAACACTTCCAGAAGCATCTCCAAAAGTGGCAGAATCTGCTTGTAGAGATGTTCGAATTTGCCGCCGCCAATACTTCGGAAAAGTGATCTGAGAAGCAAAAAGTAGTTCATTGGCTCCTCGGCAGTTGTTGACAGCTCAATTGACTTCGTGACAATATCGAGGACATGAGGCAGAAGCACCTGCTCATTTTGATTCGAGAACAAGGTCACAGCCATGAACGCAAGCTTAAACAACCGAAGCAGGATAGAGGACTTCTTGACATCAGCGGTACCGACTTGATCGATCCTGTCCATGAGGAATCGAAGCAGCATACCTGCAAAGCTGGGGGATGTGGCTTCGCTCGCAAGGAAAAATTGTGGCACGTGCAGAAGTGCTGTATGCTCAAAAATCATGTCGTAGAGCTTTGGGATCTCTTCATGGAAAACCTCGTGGAAAGTGGCAGGGTCAATGCAGTGGAAGACAGTCGCGAATGTCTCCAAGAGATCCTTCTCTTCTTTGCTGCTGGATATCATGTAATGGTTTGCCATGAACTCAACAGGCGAAGAGTATTGAGACTCGGTTGCTGGCTTCTCGATTTCATAGTATCGGAAGACGTAGGCACCTTCACGGAAAAGTTTGATGATGACTTGCACTTCCTCCGCTGTGAAGCCGTATGAGACCTCCTGCCAGTGTGCCGGTGCGTTGGCTGCGTCAATTGGCGCTCCAACATTGCAGGCTTTCAACTGGTAGAAGGTGTTCTTCAACCCGTTCATAAGATTCTTGAAGAGAAATTTGTTGTCGGCCACTGGATCTGCTCCTCTGTCGCGGGGATTCGACGTCTTGATGGGCATCGCTGTGAAGATGTCGATTTCGTCCCAATCCGGAGGATGATCCTTGTCAGCAAGGTAGTTGTCAGGCGATGCATCTATCGACTGCTGAGCGTACAACTTCGAGAGCTTGACAGCATTGGGGTACTGCCGATTCATTGCCGCAAACTTGTCTCCGATCGCATTCAGAATCATGATCAAGTAGTGCCGAGCATCTGCTTTGTTGGGCATCTTTGCAATGCATTCTGCCATGTTGAGGAGCAGTTTGGCGCTCATCGTCTGGAAACTGGTACCAGGAAAGCTGTCCTGCAGATTCTTGGTGTATACTTCGACAGTCTTCCGAATCTGTTGTGGCTCGAGAGCATCCCGAACATGATGGATCAAATCGGCAAGCATACTGTATGCCAGTGGACGCATGGTCTCGTAAACCGTGAGTCCATCACCAATCAAAGTCCTCTCGTCCAGAAGCTCATCAATCTTGGTCAAAAAGATCTTCCGAAAGTTGAAATTGATGATATGTCGAATGGCCACCAGAAGTTCCTTTCTCGCTCCGGATTTCTCGCGCGGGCAGTCCTTCAGCAACCTAACAACAATGTTGGGAAGAGTCGGCAGGAAGTCTGTGAGCTGTTGCGAGTACACACGGAGAAGGTATGCCAAAAAGCTCATTGTCTTGACTTGGGCCGTGATGAACTCTCCAAATGCAGCTCGATTCCGGATATTAGGGCTGACTCCTGTAAATATTGTGCCCTTCGCAGCAGCATCGGCATGGGCCTGTTCCTGAGGTTTGGCTTGAAGTAGCAGAACACTCTTGATCAGAGGTACGAAGAGCTTCACATTTGGGCCAACAGTCGACCGGTATACCTGGAATATCGACACGACAATGATTGGGCACTCGGCAAGTACCTTGAAAGACTGCATCCCTTTCAGCAGCGGCCTAGTCTGTTGTTGGGGATCCGCTCCTAAATCCGACACTGAAGCAACTGGAGAACCAGGCCGGGGAGAATTTTGGAAAGTCTGCGAACTTCCGGGCGTCGATGGTACATTCGGTGTAGGGTTATCGAGCTGATCTCTGACCACCGACTCCATCTGGTCGAAAAGCTCCTGGATGAGGCTGAGGAAAGGCTGTACTTTGTCCTGCAACACTTTCGTCTGATGGCGCATGATGTCCATGATCGTCTTGACACATAGCGAAGCATTCTCCTCATTATCAACTCTGACCAGATTCATCAACAAATCCACCACTTCTTCTGCATATGGTTCGAAAGACTCGGGAGGGTTCGTGGGCAATCGATGGAGGATCTCAAGAATACAGTTTCGGAGTTTCTATCTAGAATCAGTACCCCGCCATGTAATAATGATGAAAATAGGCGCACCTGTTCCGCAGATGTGCTTATGAAGACTGGAGGGCCCTTAAGGATGGTGATGAAGATTGGCACAAGTTTCTTCAGGAAAGGACCGTAAATGTTGCCAGAGATGTAATGTTCAAGACTGTCGCGCAACTGGCCTGCGGCCTCGACTTTGACTTTGACATCTAGAGTAGCAGACAGTTAGCTCTGGTTCTGCCAATAAAGTACGGCGTTGAGGTGTCCATTGGGTGTGTGGTGGGCATACCTGTGGCTGGATCACTCAGTCGCTGAACGACGAGATCAATGGTATTGGTAGCCATGGCTGCGACAACTGCACTCGCACCGGCGCAAGCCTTCACGATGGTGCCTGCATTCGACGAGGAGATTCAGCGCTGGCCAAAAAGCTCTGTGTCGCAGAGTCGTTGTGGCGCTAGAACGTGGTCGTGATGTTCGTAGTGTCCTGATAGCTTCGTGAAGCTCCAACTCGCAAATACCACTGCACTCAACGCGATCGCAAACCTTCCACAGAATTATTAGTCGTTATATGCCGCTCCTACAAAATGTAGATATTCGCTCAGAGAAACCAAATTGTTACAGAGAAAGGAAGGGCTGCGTGGTGGAGTGGTGGAGTGGTGGAAGTGCGTGAAGTCGCTGGGAGAGGGCAAGGCTTCAGCACTTCGATGAGGCTCTGAGATCTCGAAAATGCGTCGCGACTTCCATGTGGGAGGCACGGAGGTACTGGAATCACTCGAGTCACGTGGTGTGGTGCGGCCGGCGGCCCCGCTAGCTAGCTCTCAAATCTGTTGCTTTGATTGGTTGAATGGTAACCGAGAAATGACCCTGATCCAAACAATTTATGGACCTGTACATTGGGCGAGCTGGGTGAACTGCAAGTACAAACATCCGTTCATGACGAAAGTATACTTAGTCTAGTTAATGTTGGAGCCAGATAAGTATTTCATGGCACTATGTTACCTGGGATCACCGAAAAACCAAAGTCTTGGCGTCAATTTGAGACTTGGCGCACCAAGAAGGCGCAGCGCTGGTCTGAAGAAGCCGGCCTATCCTGTCTCTCACTTACAGTTCAACATACTTCTCTTTCGGGATACAATCAGTTATTCATCATGACATAAGCTCAACTACTCTTTGATTGCCTTTCTTGTTTGATCACGGGTCTGCATCAGGACTTGGAATGGCTCGCTTGGGAAGAAAAGCTAGGGGGTTGGCCAGTGAGATCCAACCATGAAAAGTTTTACAACCTTTCAGGGCAGCAAACTTAACATCAAGGGCCTAAACTCACCATACTCCAGGTAAACGAAACTTGAGCACAAGTTCGACTCGTTGATCCTAAGGCTTGTTAGTTGCATCTTCGTGTACAAGTGTTCTTCTGAAAGCCAGCGGATTTCAAACATCACAGAGAGCGTCTCATGAGGGCTTAAAAATGACTGCGTCATGTTGCATCTTCTTCATTTTCGTTTGTCGGGCTTTGTCCAAAGCCCAGTGAGTTGGAGTATCAAATTCAAGCATGATGTGAGATTCTATCTGCTCTTTCCAAGCCATGTTCTCTCTTTTAATGTCTTGAAAATATCACAGGTAATGAGACCTATACTCACCTGCTTTTATGGACTGGATATTGGATCGCCCATGGCGAAGTGAACATCCAACAACTCCATGAGGAACCTTTGGACTCCAAGGAGAAAAGCGTGGAGGTGGCCTTGATGAGTTTTATTAACTAAGTAGATGTACTGAGAAATTATAGCGACATTAGTGTCCGGCTGGAATTTGTTCTTGCTCACTTATTGGCGAAGTCCTGGAAAGTTTCTTGGTTACAAGAGAGCACGTATTGAGTACCGGCAACCCCCCGGTGTCCTTGGAACAGATAATGACCCTGCGCTCATGGTATAATACCACCACATTAAGACGTGTAACAATGAGGACACTTGAATCAAGCGGGCAGCTCGACTCCTTCGGATCATCTATAACAAAGTTCTCGGGACAATCTATCTTCAGTCTGAATGCCTCTATGTCTTCAAGACAAATAAGAACATTGTCTTGATGTCGTTGACTCTTCGTTTAACAGTCAATCCCCTTTATTAAGCATCATGCGCAACTCGCGATGACCCGGATGAATAAATATTAAACATGGATTACAGAGTACTATCCATGGTCAGATCTATCACGAGATAACGAAATGACTGTGACGCCTTGGATGGGAAGCAGCGAAAACCAGTGCCACGTGGTCGGAAACTGTCTGATGACATGTCAAAGAACAGAATTCCGTACTGGACGATACTACAGATCAAAATACTGTTTGTAGTAGTATTTTCGATCCTTGATCATGTCCAGGTAGAAACAAAGGTGATAAGAAGATCAACGGAGCAAAAGAAACGACCGGACGCTGCATAATTGTGAACGCCTAGACAGCTCACTACACTCAAGAAATAAGACTGAAGAAAATGTTTGGGTACCGTACCTATTTCAATCTTGCAATAGAAATGTAGTGATATGCCTATGTGAGGTTAAAATCATTCTTGTAACTTTGTACAGTACTTTCAATTATTCCCCTGTAGGCACTCCTTCCAACGACCTTTACTCGTGCTTAGTGGAGACATCTATCTGAAGGTCCATCTAGGTTGTTGTGAGGAGCTTCAGCGTGACCCGCTTTATCCCTTTCCAAGGTTCACTGGTATTCAGATATCCTGCGCCCCCTCGCGACATGAAAAAAGTTCCTGAAGGGCGGCAAGGGACGTATCAATCTAGACTATAATCCGATAAACTCTCTTGCAAAACCCAAATGAAGAACTTTGCTCCTTGCATCGAGGAGTTACGTGATACGCTTGAATAATAAGTCGAGGCGAGTGTCTCAAGACTTAATTTTGACGGACTTTGCCAGGAAAAGAAGGGGCGGGCAAACAGAATTACTTGAAGTGAAAATGAACAGATCGCCCATCTAAGTGAGGCGTACGAAATGGATTTAAGGAGACCATTATAGTAGGGACAAGATACTCTATGAGCGTTTGGGCTCATTTATGGTCGAAATAAAGACAAACCACCTGTTGCACTTCTTGGCATCAAATCTGGGAGTACCTTAGCGCCGAGGGCTGCAGCTGGTCTTGGTCGGCCGCGGTTACCTACCATGCGCTAACACAGCTCGAAATAAGCTCATATGCAGTTGGTTTTCACCATTATGCTTAAATATCCTTGCAGCGAAACATTTAAGTTGTTGGGTTCGACTCAACGGTATGCACCCTCGGGACCAAGGCGCCGTAATGCTGGGAGGCTCTGGCCTTGGCGAGAATGTGACCTCTGCCACATCGACTACTGTGAATAAAGGTACGCAATTCGCGTGAGGAGCGTCTTCATGGACGTTGCAATAGAACATTGAGTACTGCGTCTTCGTACGAAGAACGCTAAGCCTATGGTTCTAGAGCTTTTTTTTTTTTTTGGCAAAACCCCGCCCTTGCTGCGAGATGAAGCCACCATGAAGGCGCAGCGGCAGCAGCATTCCATGAAGAAACACGAGTGTGCAAGCCGAAAGACATACAGAATCTGGACTTCGAATGACATAGGTGATAGATTACAGTCCGTGGTGTCCATTGAAATCCCCTTGCTTGCCATGTATTACTTGCCTACCACTCCCTCAGCAGAAGAAAGAGCCAGAAACTGTGACTTTCAGGCAAGAGTCGCATGGCCAAACCTTTGGGCCATCACAATCACATATTTGCAGAATATAAGTTGCGGCTCCAGCTGTGTTAGTGCAAGCAATTTATAAATCGCTGGAAGTGATCCAAATTATTGTGATGAATTTGATTGACGCTCATCAAAAGTTGTGGAAACTCGCAAGAAACAAACGGTCGCCACGTCGGCTACAGATTTACGACATCGTATCCTGATTTTGAAGCCGCTTGGCTGCTCGAATCCAATGAGGTCGCGTTGAAAAGTTTCAAAACGAAGACTCATGCTCACCCCTCGTAACCACGTAAGCTCGCGAAAGCTCCAGCTCGACAAGCAACCTGTTCGCGGATCAATTCCAGAGAAAGCCTTAATGTTCTTAAAATGCGCCTCGACCACGAGTTGAGTGTAGGGATGAACATTGCCACTTAAGGATATAAAAAGCATTAAGCTGTCAAGATTCATGCGATGCGATTGCCGGAGAAATTTGGCAAAGTCGACGTTGATGCCGTGTGGCTGAGTGCACAAAAATCTCGGGAATTCCACGATGATCATCGAAATGCATCGGAGCGGGGACTTTTAGAGGTTTCATACAGAGAAGGTGGCGGTGAAGCCGAAGAAAAGAGAGACATCTCGTGATTCTGGTTCTTTCTTTTCCAGCCCCCTTTCTTCAACTCCGAGGTCGAGGAAAAGTGTGATCATAGCCGCTCGCTAGAATTCAGTGTAACGAGTAAGATCCATCAAGTACGTACTCTGTGATCACAAGAAGGAATGCTCTACACAGGTCTGGAGTTTGACAAAAGACCTGAAGACATCGTCCCTACTTTCCTATTCGATCGTGACGAGACAGTCCCGGTTTCAACTCAGCGGACAGAACCTCGCTAGCCGGCATAGGTCAGATTTCTCCCAGCCAGTCAGTGGCCAGGGGCTGGGTTTAAGACCGGTCGTCTGGGGGTGGCCTTCGGACGGCCAAGCATAATAGGCGGGACAAGGGGTGGACGTGACAAAATAGGGGGGCAAGAGGGACAGGCTCAGGGCTCTTCAGGCATGTTCAGGGGGACCACATTTGCTGAACCGGCTGGACCAGGGAGCGATGCGCCGCATGCGTGGCTTTGGGACGATAGGCCACCTCACTGGCCAGCCACCCTGGAGGCCCTGCCAAGCTTTGCTATTCTCTCCGCCGCTATCATAGGCGAAGGGCGATCATGCAAGGCAATTGGCCACAGAGACATCCTCCGAACGCACACACGGGAAAAAGCACCTCCTGAACTGCACACCATTGTTATTCAACCGTTCACAAAGATCCTGAATCTCAGGAGATGCACTTTTTTGAGTGGTGAGATATCACGTAGCGCTACCTTCTGGTTCCTGGCTAGACTGTTCCTGCAACAGCCGACATAATTAGTCAGGGGCAGCACGGCACAACGGCGATGTGATCAACCTCCGTACTATGTTTCGCCAACCATCGAAACAAATGTTCACCAGCCTATCGAGCCCCTGTGCATTCCGCACGTCAGTGCTCGTCTGAACAACGTTCGTCCCTGTGCCCAATCGATCATCTAAGCTTCACATTTGCTAGACCTCGGTGAGGCAAGGTGGTCGAGTGGTTGACTTGTCTCTCAAGCTTTCAGACCCATTCAGCGCGAGCTGAACACAGAGTGGCGTTTGTGGAGCCATCACAGTGCGCGTTTGACAAGCAGGAGTGTCTTGGCTTCGACCTCCAATGTCCAGTCAAGGCTGTGTTTAACGTACTCCCTGCAGCAATCCTCTCGATCCAGCAGCTGCAAGCAAGCTGGGGAACACAGGGGTCCTGGTAGTGCCAGGAAGGGACCCATCGTCTGCCCCTTAGGAGTAAATAGCCAGAATGGCACAGACAGAGGATATAAGATGGCCGGATGCCCTCTGTTTCAATTTTTCTCGTCATCAACATTCTTGGCATCATTCTCGAGTCTTCTGCATTTTCCTCGGGCTAGTCCTTTTGCTCTTCGTCATTTAGATCCCTTGCCTTCGATACCTGCCTGTGGCAGTCTCAAACACATTCTTTCAGCAGACCTCGAGCTTTCGAGCATCCACAGACCACACGGTCAACCAGTACATATATCGTCAACTGCCAAGTTACACTCCTTAAACCACTTCATCATACAAAGAGACCTTCTCGTCCGGAACGACTACTCTCAACCGAAACCAACATGCTTTCATCAACCACCATCGCAGTCTTCGGACTTGCAGCTTTCGGTAGCTCGCACATGATCATGAACACTCCGACCCCGTTCGGAAAATCCTCTCTCAACAACTCTCCATTGGATGCATCCGGATCCGATTTCCCTTGCAAGCAACGAACCGGCGTATATGATGCAGAAGGTGCCAGCAACACCTGGCCTCTGGGTTCGACTCAGAGCCTCGCCTTCACCGGTAGTGCTACACACGGAGGTGGCTCATGCCAGGTATCCATCTCGTATGATGAAGCACCAACCAAGGACAGCACCTGGAAGGTTATTCATTCGATCGAAGGCGGCTGCCCAATTAAGGGTGTGGCGGGCAACAATGGCGACAATGCCAACGCTGTCAACCCAGATACATACTCATTCACCGTTCCAACGACTTTGCCGACCGGTACTGCCGTCATGGCTTGGACTTGGTTCAACAAGATCGGTAACCGCGAGATGTACATGAACTGCGCGCCAATCACTCTGACCTCGGGGTCATCCAAGCGAAGCGATGAGAGTGAAATCGAGACCAGAAATGCCACTCAGCTCATGGAACGCGACACCGCAGCTTTCGATGCCTTGCCCGACATGTTCGTCGCGAACATTCCGTCCACAAGCTGCCTCTCTGTTGATTCTGCCGATCTTAAGTTCCCCAACCCTGGCGATTCTCTTGATCAGTTCGGATTGTCAACGGCAACCCCATCTCCTCCAACAGGTCCATCCTGTGGCGCTACTGGCTCTTCCCCCAATCCTACCGGAGCTACCTCAGCGGCTGCTTCTTCTCCTAAGGCAACCCAGAAGCCTACCTCTTCCGCCGGTATCCCCGGAGGAGTCTTCGCAACGGTTGCCCCAGTCGCCCCAGTCTCAAGTCAGACAACACTGGTACCTGTCGCCTCTTCTGCCCCAGCACCAGTCGCTCCGTCTGCCCCAGCTGTGTCTGCCGCTCCAGTGGCTTCATCAGCCCCTAGCGTCGCCCCCGTTGCAAGCCCGGTCGCCTCTTCAGCCTCCCCAGCGCCAAGCTCCGGAACATCTACCGGCACGACAGGCTCTGGAACTGCTGAAGTCGCTGGCAGTGCTTGCGCAACCGAGGGCATGTGGAACTGCATCGCCGGCACATCTTACCAACGATGTGCGAGCGGTACCTGGTCTGTTGTTATGCAACTTGCCGCCGGCACTACCTGCACCGCCGGGCAGTCTACTGCCATCAACATCACCGCCATCGGGAAGGCCAAGCGTGCCGTCAGATTTTCCAACGCCCATGTCCGTCGTCACATCCACATGTCCTAGATCCATGTTTCATCGCCGGTCGATAAGCACAGTCTTTCCTTTCTTTGCATTTGGGGATTCAGCATAGGATGGCGTTTGTGGAAATTTTCTTGTACATACCCTTTTGGCATTATGAGGAGGAGTTCATGGGATGTGGAGAGTAGAGGTGCATATACCAGGTCAAGAACAAAAAGAAGTGCATCTTGCACAGATAGCTCAACGATGATGAATGAAGACACTCTTTGATATGAAACTTTGCTCCAAATACTGCAAATGTAATATGACAACTGATGTGATGTCGTCGCATCTTGGCCTCCTCGAGTCATGGAAGCTTGCTGCAGCTGGCGCAATAACCTTCTTGAGTTCAATACTAGGTTCATGTGGGGGCAGAGAAGAAACAATTGACATGTGCAGGGTGCACGAGCAAGCCCTAGAGCAAAGATCGTTTCAAGGGTTGCATGCGAGGTACGGCAGAAAAGTCAAATGTGACAGCCGGGTATTTTTGGACAGGGCGGAGCTGAACTCAAACGTCAAACTCGATAGGATGTCGGACTGTGAAATTAAAGTTTGTGGATAAAAGTTTAATGATAAACAAAGAAAACGAGACCTCACGATCTCTTGTACGGATTCGGGAAGATCGGTTCGGCTATCGGTTGGCCATAGGAGCTAAAATTAAGCGAAATGTGGGGTAAGGTTATCCTGTCCCTGTCGTCAAGCCAAAAGCTAAGAACAATTCTACCTAGGTACTCCGGGGTCCGGTTACAACCCCCTCAAGCATCGAAGAAACTATCTCCCTAGCACTTGTACCACTTTGGCCTGGCGTAGCATAATTCAGCCCTTCGTCCGCTCTTCATGACTAGCAACATTTGTTTTCTACTGTTCCCCGCGCGGCCATTCCCCGCGATTCCCAAGATGCTTCCGCTCTCGAGGAACCGGTACTCCGACCTGGGTGTAGGGAGCGCTCCAGGACCACAAGGAGGTTGTCCGCCTCGGCCCATTCACTTTTAACATATGTCGTCTTCTCTCTGTCTGCGACCCATTCTTCAATGCCAAACAGCGGAGCCTTGAGCAAACTTCCAATAATCTCTTGTTTGAACTACACTCCTTGAGAATTTCAAGATGTCTGACCCGAACCCCTCTCCAACCGTGGAATACGGCAGAAATACGAACAGGGCAGATGTTCTGATCATTGGGGCAGGCCTATCTGGCATGACAACTGCAATTGACATGATTCGTAAGGGCAATGGACGGAACTTCATCATTATTGAGAAGGGCAATCAGGTTGGAGGAACATGGAACGACCAACGCTATCCCGGATGCTGCTGCGTATGCTCGAAAACCCCGCTCTGAAAGTTCGAGCTGAACATTTGCAGGACGTTTGGAGCCACTTGTACTCGCTTTCATTCGAACCAAACCCAAGTTGGACTCGAGAATACCCTGGACAGGAGGAGATCCTCGACTACATCGTTGACCTTGCACATAAGTACCAGCTATACAAACACATCCGCTTCAACTCCTCGGTTGAAGAAGCTCGATGGGACGAGACAACGTATACATGGAAGACAAAGATTGCCAGGTTGGGCAGCAAGGATTCCGAGTTTGGACAAAGCTACACAGTCACTTCAGACTTCCTTGTATCTGGTGTTGGACAACTGAACGTACCAAAATATCCCGACATCCAGGGCATAGACTCGTTCTCAGGAAAATTGATGCACTCTGCGAGATGGGACTGGGATTACGATTTGACGAACAAGAAGATCGGAATTATTGGTAACGGTGCCACTGCCGCTCAGATCATCCCTGAGATTGCAAAGGTTTGTAAAGGTTTGACCGTCTTCCAGCGGACTCCAAACTGGGTCATCCCTCGAGACGATAAGCCCATCACTCCGATGCGTCAAGCTGCTTACAAGTATTTACCCTTTGTTCGCCGCAGGTATCGAGCAGGCTTGATGGACTTCAGAGAATCGTTCTTCGACGTTGTTTTTGATGTCAAATCGCCTGTTCATGATTTCATGATGTCAGTTTCCAAGAACCACATGGAGGCCCAGCTTCCGGGGGAGAAGTATGCAAAGCTGCGTGAGCAGCTACAGCCTCATTACGCGGTTGGCTGCAAGCGTGTCATCATCACTGACGACTATTTTCCAACTTTTACGCGGCCCAATGTACTTCTTGAGACAACCCCGATACAGGAGATCACAAGCAACGGAATCAAGATTGAGGGTGGTAAGGAGCATGAATTTGACTTGCTAGTTTTGGCGACCGGCTTCAAGACTACTCAATTCATGTTTCCTATCAAGATTTACGGCTCGAATGGCAAATCGATCGAGGATATTTGGTCCACCGGTGCGTCTGCATACCTTGGAATGACTGTCCCCACACTCCCGAACTTCAGCATGCTCTACGGTAAGCAACCACCGATTCCGTGTTAAATGAATCCTTGCCACCACCACTACCAATCTCCTCACAAGACTAATTTGCCCCTAGGTCCAAATACGAATCTTGGTCACAATAGCATCATTCTCATGATCGAGGCTCAGGCACTATATATCAATACACTGATCAGCAAGGTGAAAGGCGCGAAAAGCAAAGGCGGAAAACTTCGGGTTGAGCCAAAGACTACAGTCGTGGAGAGGTACAACAGGGAGATCCAATCTCGCTTAGCCGAGTCTGCATTCGCGGACAGGAATTGCAACTCCTGGTACAAGAATGAGGCAGGCTTGATCACAAACAATTGGGCAGATGCGGTAATTCCGTATCAGAAGAGGACCAGCTATATTAACTGGAACGATTACAACATCACTGGTCCCGGCGCGGCCGAGGTCAAAGCTGAAGGTACAACGAAATGGGCAAGGGTTGTCGAAGAGACGCAGGTGTCCAATACCGCTCTACTCGCCGGTCTTCTTACCACAGCGGGAGCAGTAGCGGCTGGTGCTTTGTACAGGAACTCGCTCAAGGCCATGTTGCGAAATTGAGCTCGGGGCTGGCATTCTTTGTATTATCGACTTGTCGTTCCTGCAAACATGTAATACCGTGCACATATTTCCGTAGTCATTCAGCCCGAGTTCAAAACCTCTTTCCAAGGTGTTCCTAATTTTGCTGCAATTCCCAAATACTATTCAGCGCAGGTCCTCAGCATTCCTTCCCAAAATAGTATTGTTTCGGCAATTGCAGCAGTGTTAGCTATACCCAATTCTTTCTTCCCAAAGTATATGTCTTGTGCGGAGCATCTCACATCTGGAACTCGGATTTAGTCGGACGCAGGCCCCTTTGTCGTGTGACGTCGAGTCCTCGTGCCTCACCGTTTCCCCTTCTTCTTGGTCACTGAAGTGTCTTCCTGCACGAACCCTCCCTTCACAAACGAGTCCCTGGCAACTGTGTTGATAATGCTAAATCTTTTGGGCCCCAATTGATGACCACCATACCCTGTGACGATCAGAGAATCAGCAATTGCAATGTACCCATGTTTCCGGAGTACTGTGGATGTAGACGAGCTCCTGGTTACCTCGCGCAGGGGAAGACGAGACTGGGTTGGGTAATGCTGTAACAACTTACATCTGGTGACTACCACCATGACATTCCAGATATCCATCAGTTGCATCAGATGTAGCACGCGTCCTCCAGCAGCCGTCTCCCCATCGTCGTCGCAATCTTGATACGTCACTGCATTTTCTCCCTTGATTCTCCACGCCGTTATATTGTGTGTTGCAGACCGAACTTTCTTGTCGTTATCCAGCAAATGCTGGAGGTATCGTTTGGCCTGGTCTGGCGAGGACACGGGGGCAGCTCGAGCAATGAATACCGATTTCATCTCTACGACGACCTCTGACAGCGTCCATGGAACCTCCTGCTCGATGTGTGGAGTGTCTCCGATCGTAGGTGTGGTGGTGTCCTTCCGCCTTTCGTTTTCAGACAGGTCCGCATAGTCCACAACCTGCTGTTCTTCTGATGCTGGGAGACTGCTGTTCACCTCCTCGATGACATCAAACAAGCAGACCTCACCAGGCTGGTACAATCTGCCAAGGACATCGCGGAAAACGTCGACGATGTGTGCAGCATCGCCTTTCCGCGAGCGATCTCCAGAGCTCTCTGTGCCGAGAACTGACGGTGGGGTGGAGGGGTAATCGGGAGGGAAACTCACTCTCAGTGAGGTGTCGTGTTGGCAAAGTCGTAACACGAAGACATTCTGCTCACCGGTAGCAACGAGGGAATCGTCGCCATAAATGGAATTGATGGCCTCGACCTCATTTTGAAGATCTTCATTCATCTCAAAAGCTGCTGGGAAATCGTGCACGGTGGTTGGTGCCCTTTGCGGCGCTTAGCCAAATACCACAGTGGGCGCTTACAGTGTCATTAGCGCCGTTTCGGATACATATTTTCTATTTCGAACTACCGACCCCAATACCGTCCTATCAATTCCTGGAAGCATTGGTCTCTGAAATTTTTCAAATGATAGCAATCAAGCACAAGTAACTTCGAAGCTATGGCATCGAAGAAGACTTGCTACGGATGAGGTCCAACTCAGGAGCATCAGGGAAGCTCATAGGGACCGGTATCTTATCATCCATCTATGAACTACTGGAGGGACCTCTTTCCGCGCCTGTGTCAGACAGCAAATACGGGCCGCAGGGAGCCCCGCAAATCGTGTCCTACAACCAACGAGATGTTCAAGATTGCCGCCTCCAAGGAGTTTTGCCGCTCTTCCTCGTCAATGACATCTGGCTGTTATCAAATATGTTGGTGTTTCAAGGCTGGATGTCTCCTGTATATCTGAAGATATTTTCTTTTCATTCTCCAATTTGCATCACTTGTCTTGTATATCCAAAGTTTTGTTGCTTAGAGTGGCGTTTTGTTCTTTCAATGTCGCATTCTTCTTTGTTTCCTTTCAAGGGTAAAAAATCCGCGAACATTTCTGTCATTTCTGTCGACAGCGATCCGTACGAAACGGTGGGCTCTCGATATGGTCCGAAGGCTATTCACTGGTTACAGTGGCGACCTTGGACAAGGACGCACCAAAGTTGTCCAGACTCTGGTTTGTGTGAACCTCATTCTAGATTTCCTAGCCTAACACAAGTTTTCAGATTGCGATGGTGGCTGGAAGCCCACCACTCTTCGCACCCCAATACTTGGTAGCTTTATATTAGTATCTGTAGCCATTGCGGTTGTTCTCGAAGTGTTGTCACATATAAGTCTGAGGGCTACAAATGGCGGAGGGCTCGCCTTTGCGCCCAATACAGATGATCTTCCAGCAAGTGTTGAATTTGGGTATTGGCCTCCATATTTGAATCTCGTCGAAGAGCTGACGTGTTCCATGTAGATATCTTTACTTTCCAACCATTCTCGCAGTGGTCTACAGCTTGATTTGGAGGTACGTGTCTCGCATTCACTTACTGGTGTTGATGTTGACATGCCAAGCTGGGTTGATCTTGACACGAAACGGCTCGAGCCATGGTTCCAGATGTCCAAGCCAATCGGAGCTACAGCAGATGATTCGCTGTTGTTACAATATCCTTTCGACTTCCTACCATTCATTCCAATAACGGCCTTTCGCCGAAAGTAAGTCATCCCGACCACATGTGTGTACTTGTTCTGGGAGGGGACATTGACAAATCTTGCAGACATTGGGCTGTGTTCTTGGCTGGCACGATCATGATCTTGATTTTCTGGGTGGTCACGCCTCTTCAGTCAGCCATATTCAACACTGGAACAGTCACAAGATTACTTCCTACGGACATGGGAATATCAGCGGCTCTGGTTCCCCTCGAGTCTCAAAGTGCCCGCCTGAATGTCAATTTTCTCAATACGGCATATGGAATTTCTTGGTTGGGTCAACAGCTTCCCCGGTTTACTACAGCAGACTTTGCGCTTCTTCCCTTCCAGCCGGTGGTCAAATCATCAAAGGGCTCCCCAGCCGAGTCTTGGTCGACTAGTGCGGAAATCTACAGTACCAGCTTGAACTGTACGCCAGCAGATGTCAAAATCGAACCAAAAGGTTATACCTTCAGCAACGGGAGAGGGTGTTCTGTCTCTCAAATGGTATTGGCCACAACAACTTTCAATACCCAATATATGGTATCCTACATCGGATACCACAGCAATGCGGTTCTAGATTGGTCCCTTCAGAACCCAAATTGCTCTCTTGAGCATTCGAATAATTTTCTCGCAGTTTGGGCATCCAGAGATTCTCTGGTCCAACCCGGCATATACAGCAATTTGACTGCCCTATTCTGTCGTCCAAGTTATCGTATACAGGAAGTGCTTGTGAAAGTAAACGCCTCGGACGGCATGGTTGCCACCACTGATCTGGCCGCACCGAAGGAGAGCGGAAAGAATGTCAGCAACCTGTTCAATACCACACACTTCGAGTATATACTCGGGGTCGGCATGCAACCTGACCAAGAAAGGGGCGATTTCCCGGACACGGCTCTTCTGGAGCAGTTTCCGCAACTCTTGGATTACAATCTGACATGGCCAGTTTCCAACATGGTTGGGTTTGGGATTGCTCAAAACACAACCTCAGTCGCAGGCCTTGCCGATCCAGCAAGTCTACATGACGCCTTCGAGCGTGCTCACAAACTCTTGTTTGCCGTTGCATTCAGCACCCTCACATCCGCACAAGCTTCTATAGGTCTGCAAGATGTGAAGCCAGGAATGCGACAAGATAACGTCGAGGCCATCATCATGGTCAGGACCATCTCTATCGTTGTAGAGGTTGTATTGGCCATTATCGCGCTCCTAGCAATCGTTCTGTGGTATTATTCCAACCGACGTCCAAGCCGCCTCATCCGAGATCCAGCCTCTATCGCGGATGTGATGTCTGTTTCCAGACATGACAGTATCATGGAGCTGTTCAGAAATGACGGAACCATGACCGCTCCAATATTAAGCCAGGAAATATCATCTAGGATCTTTACAATCGATGTTGTGAAGGTACAGGGCTTCCCGACCGTACAATTAGAGGCGAAGAAACTCCCATCTATACAATTGCCTCGAACTAGTGCGACCTCTTCGACTAGTGTGAGCAGTGGCAGTTTCGTACCCGTTCGCCCGGTAGAGCTCAAGTTCACTATTGGGTCTATTCTGGTTCTCGCGATCTTGTCATCTATGGGCGGCATAATCTTCTTGGATATCTGGAGCCGGAACAGAAATGGTAAGAACTGTTCTGAAATTCCTGCAGCATCTTACTGACTGCGAAAGGAATCACACTGCCATCGAGGAACCCAGTTGTTCTATCCATCCTTCAAAATTATTTACCAACAGTGTTTGCTACGCTTCTGGAACCGGCATGGGTGATACTGAATCGTATTTTGTGTCTTTTGCAGCCTTTTGATGAGCTACGAAAAGGAAATGCCACACCGACCAAAACAATCCAGGCAAAATACACATCTTTACCTCCGCAACTTGTGGTCTGGCGCGCTCTCAGATCGGGGCACTTACTTCTAGCTGCTGTTTGTCTCATCGCCGTATCCACGAATATTTTGGCTGTATCGCTTAGTGGTCTCATCATTCAAGGCAACGCAGTTGAAGTAGTTCCATTGGAAAGCTCCCAACAGCTTTTGACGAAATTTAGGGGCCTTCCAATCAGAGAGAACAAGTTCAACATCAACTACTATTCCCATTTCTATACTGCAATGTCTAATATCACGGGAGGGACCCCACTACCCCCCTGGGTAGACCAGAATCGCTTCTATCTCCCGTTTGAGATTGGCGCAGTCCCAGTAACCACAGGCTCTGGAAATCCTCTGCTTCTACAGGATATTCGCGGACCAACAATGGGATTTGGCGCTGAACTGAAGTGTTTCAAGCTATCTTCTGACCAAACAGACGATAACAGTGTGTTCTTCGAAGTACTTCCGGACATCGACAGTGTTGACTTTTCCACTTCACACCTACTCGACAATGGAACCAAAATTCAGTGCATTGGAAATCAGCTACACCATGGCACCAATGGGACCAAAGTCCTTATAGGAGACCTACCGGGTGGGCCGACTGCTTTTGAAGCTTTCAATCCTATGATCCCGGTCGACGGTGTTGATGATGGCGGATTCTGTGAAACCCTTATTGTCGCAGGATGGGTACGTCTGGGCGCAAATGAAAGCTCTGTCTTAGCTGGAGAGACACAAAACGGCACCAATTTCAATCGAAACCTATCTTCCATATTCCTTGGTTGTAGACCACAACTCCAGGTTGCTTCATTCAACGTGTCTGTTGATCCTGGCGGACGCGTCCTCTCGGCAAGGCAAACAAGCAATTTCTCCTCGGACACAGCACAATACTTTTCAAGTAGCTCCAACAACACTGCCAATGTTACTTCTTTGCTTTCCCAGGCCAATAATCTTATAGCAGCTGCCAATTCGAATGGCTTTAGCTGGCATAATGACAGCTTCACATCGGACTGGTTCAATTCTCTCCTGGGTCAAACAATCCACTCTGATGTTCTCGTTGACCCCCTGGCACCACTGCCCAATCTCGCCAATGCAACTGCGATCACAGAGACACTTTATACACAACTATTTGCCTTGCTGCTCGGGCTCAATACTGAAGTATTTGCCCAAACAGAAACAGCTGATATTATCCCCTTGACCTTAGATGTAGTGGTTGAGGAATCTCGCCTCTTCATCTCCCCGGTGATGTTCAAAATGGCCATCGTTCTGCTCGGTATTCAGCTCATTGTTGCCGTGCTGTACTATACCCATCGGCCAAGACGATTCCTTCCACGCATGCCAACATCAATCGCATCTATCATTGCCTTCGTGGCTGCTAGTCGAGCAGTAGCAGATTTCGATGAGAAGGGTGCAGATGGCAAGAATGGTGACGAGCGTCGATATGCGTACGGAAGATTCATCGGGACGGATGGGAGAACGCACGTCGGTATTGAGCGTCATCGCTTCGTAGTTCCTCTGAAGAGCCAGAACCCAGCGGTAAAGAGAAGAAGGTGGGGCAGAGAGAAAGATAAAGGCCAAGCTCTGACCTGGATTTAGAGATTTTATGTGATCTGTTGCCTTTTGTTGCGCGACGGAAAGGCTCTCGGTTAGCATCCGAGGGGTCTCCCTAATTAAAGCATGCATACTATGCTATCTATCAACATCGGACGTTGTCTTCTCATATTTCACTCCCTCCTGTCATTCATACCTATGGCTATCACCAACGCAGGAGATCGGAACGATGCTCAGTATTCGGAGCTCAAGCTCGGAACTCCGAGTGACTGCAGCTCCTCTACACTTTGAATCTATTACTATGTAGCGTAGTCAGCAAACTGAACTTCACCGCGCTTTTCGTGTGACATATAAGGACTCCAATCCACTGTCCCTTTGTGCACCTCCTTCGACCCATAAAATTGCACTTGCTGACTTGCATCTGTCAGACACGATGCAAGTGCTGGTGGATCCTCTCTCGGTATCGTGCTACTTTTACGTACTGGACTGCCATGATTTATAAACACACTCACCCTTACAAATCTTTGATCATGTCAATTACTACCATTGGCCCAACTCTCGGCACCGGTATACAATAACCCCCCCGCTCGATTCCAGCTTGATGTTAACAACGCAAGGAGTTATACCCCTCAAGTTCAAGGATGGCCAAGATGACTAGCTCCCAAGAAAAGTCCACCCTATTCAACGACACCAAAATAACCTACTACCAGTACCACCACACCTCCCACACCAACACCACCGGCCAAGCACTAATCTTCATCCACGGCTGGACATGCTCTTCCACCCTCTGGACCGCCCAATCCCCCCTCCTCACCACCTACCCCAGCATCCTAATCGACCTCCCCGGCCACGGCGCCAGCTCTCCTCCCGCCCTCCCATTCAGCCTAGAACTCTTCGCGCGATCCATCCTCGCCGTTCTCGAAGCAGAAAACGTCAAGAAAGCCATCCTCATCGGCCACAGCATGGGCGGTCCAGTCTGTACCATGTTTCTACGACTCTTCCCATCTATAGTCTCCGGTATCATCTACATAGACTCTTTCTTCAACCTACCACAATCACGCCTGAACATCACCGACCGTCAAATCCTCCGCGAGAACCTCCAAAACGACGAATTCTTCAACAGCCAAGTCGAAGCTTTGTTATCACACGGATCGAAAACAACTCCTGAGATTAAGACAATGGTGAAAGACGTCATGTTCGCGACATCGACGTATACGAGGGCAAATGCTACGACGACGGATGTCCTTCCGCATTTGTGGCGTGCGGATGAAGTTTTTGATATTCCGGCACTGCATGTTTTGGGGCCTATGAGGAAGCATTTTGATCATAGGTGGATGTACTATCTTCCGAGATTGGAGACGAGTCTTTGGGAAGATTTTGGGCATTTTCCTTTCTTGGAGGATCCGGTGAGGTTTAATGATGAAGTGGTGGAGTTTTTGGAGAGGCACAAACTTTTTGGGTAGAGGTCTGTGTGATTTGGAGAGGAGAAAGGGATCAGATAAATCGATGGTTGTTAAAGCGAAGATCGTGAGTAGCGAATGGAGAGGGACTTTTGGACTGTTATAGAAAGCAGGCACTCTTTCAATAAGATATTGAGGTATTTAGATACCCTCGTAGCTGTAGATGGTTCCGTCTGAGAAAGCCACCGGATTGACATTGGCATTTTCATTTGAGGCGGATAAGCGAGCGAACACAGAATGAAAAGGGGCTCAAGCGACTACTAACTTCTCTTTCTCGAGGACGCGACTCCTTGGCATGTTACCACAATATCTGAATTACAATCTACTCTTCGGCTCAGTCAACTCCTCCACCTTCGCAAATTGATAATAATAATGCAACGACTGAGGATTCAACAACGTCCCACTTGGCTTGATGATCTTCCCAGAAACAATCTGCTTCACCGGCAATTCGACCTTCTTCAGATTCACCGTCGTCTAGATCAAACGTCAGCAATATAAATAGCGAAGACACGAAATGAACTCACAGGTATATCCGGCGTCTCAAAAACATATTTCGGCACATGTCTCGCGCTCAAGCCCTTCCTGATCGCCGTCTTGACATCATTCACCAACGCAGTCGTGAATTTCTCTCCAGGCTTCATCAGCAAGAATAACATCACGCTCTCATCGCTATCAGTTGGTCGTCGTTGCCCAACACAGATACTATCCGCAACGTGAGGAAATTTCTCTTCGATAATCGAGTAGATCTCTGCACTTCCAAAGCGTACGCCGCTTGGATTCAGAACTCCGTCGGCTCGGCCTAGGAAGAGGAGATTCTTGGTGACGGGGTGGAACATGACGAAGTCTCCATGTGTCCAGACGTTGTCGTATTTTTCGAAATAGGCACCGAAGTAGCGGGATCCGTCGGGGTCGTTCCACAGGTACACGGGCATGTTGGGGAAGGCGGAAGGCGCAACCAATTCTCCTGGTGTTCCATGAGGAACTGGAGCCCCTGGAACACACTTTCCACCTTCGATGAGAGAGTCGTAGACTTCTACGGGAGTTCCGAGACTAGGACCTTGGGTGCCGCCGACGTAGACCGGAGTGAGTGGATTTTCCTAAACTGTTAGTCAGGAGGTTTCGAAGAGGGGCGGAAATAATTTACCCCGCCAAAGCAACCTGCCTGGAGCAATGTTAGTATTCGCACATTGAAGCTTCAGGAAGCAACGTACCAAGTCTGTCCCTCCAGAAATATTCCCCAGTTGAACATGAGCTGGGAATCCCACATCGTAAAACCACTCAAACAACTGATCACTTAAAACCATGCCCGTACTCGTCACAAGTTCCAAAGAACTCAGATCCGTTACTTGCTTCGGCGAAATGTTATTCTTCTGCATCTCATGCATCCATCTAGGGCTGGTTCCCAATTTCGTGACCTTCTGCTCGCCAATCATCCTGACGAATGTTTTCAGATCTGGTTGGAACGGACTTCCATCGTACAAGATTACGCGCGCACCACCGAGGAGATTCATGACGGAGCTGAAGTACATGATCCAGCCAGTGGTAGTGTATTGCAATACCACACTCTTCTCGTCGATCTGGCCGTGCAGTTTGCCCTCTTTAGCAGATGACAGAATACAGCCTCCAACCGAGTGTACGATACACTTAGGATTTCCGGTTGTTCCAGAAGAGTATGCAATAAAGAATGGATCGTGGAATGCTGTGGGCTCAAATTCAGGAGCCTTTCCAATTGCCTTCGATACAAAGGATGCGAGAGTTTCTGTTCGGGGAATCTTGCTGATATCAACCGGATCCTTGAATCGAGGCATGGAAACCATTCCCTGGAATTCTGAAATGTCTTTCATACCTTCCACGATATGCTTCATCTTGTCCCGAAGATCTACCTTCTTGCCGTTGTATATCGCGAAGTCGTCCATGAAAATGTACTGTCTCAGTTAGACGACATCATCACCAAGGACACGAAACAACTCATACCTTTGGAGCAACTTGCAGAGCTCGCTGCAGGACACCTTGAACTCCCATATCAGTTGAACTACTGCTGAAAAGTCCACCAAGGGTCGTAATAGCAAAGAAGACTTTCAGAGTATCCACGGAATTGCTCGCGACGACCACGACTCTATCTCCCTTCTTCACTCCATGTGCTTTCATAGCATCGGCAAGCTCTGCCACCTCCTTTCTCAACTGTCCCCATGTCACATCTCGAACCTCAGTATAGCCCTCTCTGATCTCAGTCACGGCGATTTTACTATCTTCCTTGCCAGCTTTACCCCGTTTTGAAGACGGCGCTCCCGGTTCTCTCGAATAGAGGAGGTTTTCAGCAAAGTTCAGATTTACACCTTTGAACCATATTGGTACGGAGTCAATGCGAGCAGACTCGTCCACCACTTCTTCGTAGGAGCCGTCATGTATGATGTCCAGGAAGTGGAAAGCTTGGTCCCAGAACTGTGCTCGATTGTTGATCGAGTATTGGTACAATTCCCAGAATGTCTATGAACCCTGGTCAGATCATTGTAAGACTTCAAGCAGGGGGCTCAACCTTCAAATTCAAATTATGTTTTTGATTTATTTCTTGCATTAATCGGTACATTTCTGTACTTTCTGGATTGGGATGCTCCCATAGCTTCCTGGGCACTGTCGAGGAACTCATATTTGACAAATGAACTGCCTACGAATGAGGCTGTTGAAAGAGAAGGAAAACGATGAATGAAGACGAAAGTGGGAGGGAGGGATAGGAAAGAGCTTCTATGATGTACTTATTCAGGTACTGTCTGCCTTCATTGGCTTGAACTGCTATGTAGAGCTCTTGGGCCGGCGATAACGGTAATGCGGGGTGAAGTCAGAGGGCCGCTGCTCTCCGCACCCTCGGCTTCGGGCCCCAACCGGACGCTGGGAGCTTGAATGTGGGCAATGTGGGCAGCTAAACAATTGGCCGACGGGATTTAATTGCTGATGAAGCTGGAGACAGAATTGAAGAGACACACGAGTAATTATGAAGCTGGCTTTCTCAAGGAACAATCAGGCGGATTAACACCATGGCCCATCCTGTGGACGGCTGTACGAGACGGCAAAGTGTGCCCGTAAATACCAAGATCTGGAGCCCTGACCATTCGACACTTTACATTACAGAGACAAGTATGTACCTTCTTCTGTGTTGAGTCACAGAGGCTGAGAATAAGGATTGCAAAAATGATACCACGAGACAGACTTGATCATGGCACATTATTCTGTAGAGATCGAGACCCCCGGGAAGGACCCACGCAAGGTAATAAATCTGAAAGATGCAGTTCCAGGTAGTAACCAAAAATATTTGTTGTCATTCGGTTTGTCTCGCACTCGCGTAGCCTGATCCTCGCTGCAAATGCCAGGGTGCACTGGTACAATATCCTCTTCTTTCGGCCGTACAATCCAAACCTTCGTTGCTGGTCCCAGCCACTGGGCTATCACATCCAACGGCACGCCTTCAATTTGCAACGGCGTGGAACTCCACTCGTTTGGCAGTGTCAGATGGCTGGACAAGACATATTCCATCGCACTCGGACAGTCTGTATGTCCGTTCGAGATCTCGTCGCTGTTCACTCGAAGCTATGAAGCTTTGAAGCTACTGAAAGAAACCCCTCCCCAGGTACAAGAAGGCGTCCAGCTTCAGATGAATCCCTTTGCTACAACCATCCCTTCCTCCCAATAACTGATAGTTCTGGAACCTCTTCTCAAGAAAGGACCTTGCGCCTTGCATACACTGACACAGAGTCTCGGAGCACACGCTCCCAGTTATTCCCAGAACAACCACAACCATAACCACAACCACAATCCCACCCCCTCATCATGTCGCGCCTCTGGCCACACCCTCCCTACGCCGAAGATCAGCCCTACCACCACCTCATCCTCACAACCCACGTCCTCACCCGTGCAGTCCAAAGCGGCTCTTTCGTGGGTGCCAGCATAGGCGCCACCACTTTCACCCTCCGACACTTCAACATCCTCAAACCTCGACCATCAATCATCCCCCCAACCCTCCCAACCACCGTCCTCCGCTCCACCGGGCTCGGCGCACTCTTCGGCTTCACATTCCTCTGCATCGGCCTCCCTATGCAAATGCGCGGCAAAGAGGAGATCGAATGGCGAGATAGGAGCTGGCGGTTATTGGAGAATCAGGGTCAGATGGAGTGTGACGATTGGACTTATCCTGCTATGGCGGCGGGAGGCCTCGCTGCTGCTACGAGGAAGCATGTGTTGGGTTGGAAGGGGGTGGTTGGTGGTGTTGGGGCGGGGAGTGTGATTGGGATGGTGGGGTATATGGGGTGGAGGTATGGGGTTCAAGGGGGAAAGAGGGAGGAGACGATTGTATAAATTGACTGGAACTTTTGGGATTGTACACGGACGCATCGTAGCAAGTTTGGAGTTGGCGTAATAGCGTTAACTATGGCGTTTGGGAGGGTCATGCTTCTGGCACTGGATGTCATGCTCATGGAGAACTCTGGCTCTCTTGTATTATCATTGTATACATTTCGATATAATGCTGTTCACCCTAAACACCGACCCCAAGTTATCGCTTGCGATGTTTTGCCCTCCACTCAAACGCCAAGTAATGCTGTACGCCGCCAATGCCATGCCCATCCGTCAATCATCATCACTCAAGTCCATAAGACTGCCATTGCCGTCCAGTCCAATGCCGCTGCTATACCTCGCTCTGAACTTCTCCTTTCCTTTGCCTCCTCTCCGTGCAAAGAAATGAGACGCCTCGACCTTCTTCTGCGCGATCTCCCTCTCAAACTCATCATCCTCTCCGATCTCATCCACTCCATCAGGACCTCCACTCGCAGTTTCTTCCAGTGCCTTGTTTAGCAGCTCCGTGGCAATGGCATCTTGCGGCGAGATCGCTAGAGCTTCATGAAACACCAAGACAGCATCAAAGGGACGATGTTGTTCCATCAACACTAAACCTTTGGCACAGAAGATAGAAGGATCCTTGCCCCCAAGTCTCAAAACTTCGTCGAATTGTTCGTAAGCCAAGTCCCATTCATGAAGCCTCCGATAAGCATGACCAAGGTTCGATCGCGTTGAGATCCAAGCAGCCGGATCACTGTCAATTTCATCTGCAATTCTGAGGGCATCGCTAAATTTCTCGACTGCATCCCGTAAGCGTTCCTGGTGGTAGAAGACCACACCCATTTCATTCAGGAGCAGCGGGTCGGTTGTGCAAAGTCCGTATGCGGTCTTAAGAAACTCGTCGGCAAGAGTCATGTTGTTCAACATGTGATTTTGCATGCCTAGGAATAGTTGAGGCAGGTGTGTGCCCATAAAGAGTCGGGCGGCAGTCGAATATGCCGATATAGCCTGATCATGCTCCCCTTCGGCGGCGAACGTGTGGGCAAATCCTATCCAAGCAGGTCCAAAATGAGGATCCATCATGCTTGCTTTGCTAAAATATCTTCGAGCTTCTGCGACCTTGTTCGTCGCAAGGTAGTACACTCCAACAGCTAGCCACGTACAAGGCTCTTCGGGATGGTTATCTGCCAAGTCGTGGGATATTAAGAAGAGTGCATTCTTCAGCTGGAGCTCATACAAGCAAGCCAGGTGCAGGGGATATATGCTGAAATTGTATTTGTCTTCTTGCAGGATAGAATTCGTGATAGTCAGTGCATCTTTGAATTTGCATTGGGTGAAAAGAAGGTCGGCTTTCGAGAGCAGCAGGTCGGGGTTGTTGGAAAGGTTGTAATGTGTTGATAAAGTCTCAGTTGCCGTCGAGAAAGCTGTAGGATTCTTGTATTTCGATAACCTGGTCGTGTACAGCATTTTGGTGAATTCAGCAGCCTCTTGTGAGGAGGACGGGTCGTCCGTCACAGAGATAGCATCAAAGTCCAGCGATTCCAGAAACTGCCATTCCTCATCTGGCGACATCAGACAATTCTTCATCAGCTGCTCAAAAGCCTCGAAGCACTGTACATCAATCCGCACAGCATCCTTGTAGCATTCTTTTGCGCGATCGAAAGCATTCTGCTTGGCGTAGCAGAGTCCTCGAAGGAAGCACATCGCTGCTTCGAACCGTATATTTGCGGCTTCATCCTGGGCGCCCTCATCTCTTCGATCATGCCTGTCTCCTCGTCCCAACGCCTTCGACCCTGCTCTGTGATGTCCGTTCGTATGCTGTATCTTCCGCCTGCTATTGCTGACAGCTGTGATGAGGTGGGTCGGATTCTTCTCGCCAAGTACATTGAGCGCTTCTTCGAATCGGTTCTGTTTGATCAAGCAATGTCCAGCAAGATACCGGCAAGAAGGATTTCGTGCGATCAGATCTTGTTTGGACAGGAAGCTCTGCGCGCGAGTATAATTGCCGGTAGAGAAATGGACCTGGGCGAGCCAGAATGCATCTTTGTCATTTTCTGTGAAGATTAGAATGCGCAAATATGAAGAAACGATAGAGGAGCCCACGAGTCAATGCTAGCAGCTTATCACCTATGAAGATGGCTGAATCGTACTGGTGTTTGTTCAGGGCATCCTGGCGCCAATCCCGCAAGAACTTCTCCATTGTCTGTCCGAGGGCATTCGCAGATTGTTTGTGACTTCATAAATCCGCAGACATGGATGCTGTACTCGAATCGCAGCTTTGATGGGTCAATTCGCAGAGAATTCGAGTGCTGTGTTGCGCTGAATGCTTTGTTTGGCAGTCGCGTCGAGGGGAACCTTTGGGAGACGCGAGGCTGAAGGGCTTGGCTTGGCATAACTTGCATAAACAAGGTTTAAACTAGTGTCGATTGTGCAAATATGCAGCCTTGGATCTTGATAATGCCCGCCTCGTCGCTCACCAGCATCTCCAGAACATCACCGCCGACCCCCATACTTCCAAGAACAGTGTCTGCTCACAACAATCCAGTTGTCAATAATTCAACACATACCAATCTTCCCCCTCACATTCCAAGAGCAAACATCCCCGGTCCACATCCATCTCTAGCCAGCCATGTCTGAACGAAAGGTCCTTACCAAGTACTACCCCCCCGACTTCGACCCCTCGAAGATCACACGATCCCGTGCGCCCAAGGGAGCTGGTCCCAAAGTCCAAACTGTACGACTGATGGCACCCTTCCCCATGAAGTGTACAGCCTGTGGAGAATACATCTACAAGGGACGCAAGTTCAATGCGCGCAAAGAGACCACTGAGGAGAAATACTATTCTATACCCATCTACCGCTTCTACATTCGATGTACAAGATGCTCTGGAGAAATCACGTTCAAGACGGACCCTAAGAATATGGATTACGAGTGTGAGAGAGGAGCGAAGAGGAATACAGAGCCATGGCGAATGAACGGCGCAGGCAAACAAGAAAGTGACGAGGAGCGTCTTGACAGGCTGGAACGAGAAGAAGAAGAGAAGAATGCTATGCAGGAGCTCGAAACAAAAACCCTGGACGCGAAGAGAGAGATGGCAGTTGCAGATGCTTTGGACGAGATTCGGACCCGGAACGCAAGGAATGAGAGAATGGGAAAGGATGGAGCTGAGGTCACAGTCGCAAGAGAGAGCATCGACGAAGAAAGGGAGAGGCAGGATCGAGAGGACGAAGAAGCTGCTCGACAGGCATTTATGCGCCGGCATGAGGCTATGGAAGAGGTCATCGACGATGAGGAGTACGATGCAGGTGTTGGGCCAGCACCTGCAATTACGAAAGAAGAGGCTCTGGCAATGCCGCCACCAAGCTTCAAGAGAGTTGTGAAGAAGAAGAAAGATCATGCTGCTGCCCTGGGAATAAAGAAGAAGCCCTCGTTAGTTTGAGTGCGGCGTGGGTATGGAAAATGGTTTCAGTCTTCCTTGGCGCAGATATATCAATACATTGATTTGGCCAGCATCAAAGTGAGTCGTTGGCACTGGTGATCTGAGCATGTACTTCACGCTAATAATACCATGTCTCCGCCATTCTTGTTCTCAACGTCACTCTGCCGCCATATCTTCCCACTTCGACTTCCTTGACCTGCAAGCTATTGACAACCATACCCAGTTCATGGTTGAGACGAGATTGGCTGCATATCCACCAATGTGGTGAGATATTCGGCTCGTCCGGTAGATACTGGATGCAACATGCAATCGACGGCAACAAAAAGCTTGGCTCCGCAGCAATATCTGTCACAGTTGAGTTGCTCCAGAACGCCATCTATGACGTGGATTCGACAAGTCGCGAAGCGGTGTATTCGTTTACCGTTCTGAAGTCTTCGCCTGACTAATGAGGATCGATGCCTAAATCAAGATTACCTCTTCATTGATCGGCCTGATCTATACATTCTCATTCTCACTTTCATAGGCACGTTTACTGAGTTGTCTCCTCGTTTCTGTTATGGATACACCACCAGCACGTTGACAACTGCTTACTGGCCCAAATGGCCGCGGACACTCGAAGCCTGTAATAACCGATATGGGCTTCTCTTCATTTTACTTCTCCATCTGTTGAATTTCCGCATCCTGTTCATTCAAAATTCATACACGTGGAAAAGTTCTACGTTTGGGTGCCTCATCCAGGCTTTACTCTTCCGAACCCGTGTATTTATTGTCTTTGACATATTATCTTTGACATCAGCTTGATAATCCCGGGTGAAAGGCGGCCGAAGAGATCCAAAGTTACCAATAGCAGCGACCATGATCTTCCAATTATTGCGTGTCAAGCACTTCAAGATGGATCAGCAAGCAGCCATATCCCTCCTTAATCCTGTCTGGCTGTGTCATCCGTCGCTGCGTCTCGGACCTAACGCTCATTTCCAAGCATGTTCTGCCCCGCCGCACCTCTGCCCGCGGGACATTCCCGACCCCGCGTTTATGTCCCTGAAAGTGGGATAAATAAAGTCCTGTTCTGTCAAATAAAGCTTTCCGGCAAATATCAACCGGATTTACTAAGCCTCATTTTAGTCTGATGAGGAGATGGACATTCCACCCTAAGCATTTTGCCTAAACTCATCGATTCCTCCCCCAACCCGAACCTCAATCTCGGCGTGGATCTGCATAGATTTTCCGGCTCAATTCATCATGAAGCTCATAAAAGTCGTTCCTGGCCCTTCAGTCTGGGCACGATGCGCCACTATCACCACTTCATGCACACATCATGCGTCGTGTTTTATTTACTTTCTTGGCCTCCCTCAGCTTTGCTTCAGGTGAAAATGGACTGAATGGATGGTTGAGATATGCGCCTCTCCCAGATGCAAGTCAGCATGCTGGGTCCATTCCTGCAACTATCGTTGCGCTCAACTCATCCACGATAAGTCCAGTATACACAGCGGGACTAGAGCTTCAAGCAGGCCTCAAAGGCATATTGGGCAAGACCGTCAGCTTATCCCATCAGAGCTCTACCGAATCTTCGTCGATCATAGTTGGCACAGTCGATGCATATACCAAAGCATACGGAAGACCTCGAGGTGTCCCCAAGCTTGACGAGGAGGGATTCTGGCTGAACACCAAGGGCAATACCATTCAGATTCTGGGTCAAAATGAACGAGCTGCCCTTTATGGAGCCTTCGAATACCTCTCGTCCATTGCCCAGGGGAGCTTCAAGCCGACCGCATATGCCACTAATCCCAATGCGCCAATTCGATGGGTAAACCAGTGGGACAACCTCGATGACAGTGGAACTCATGGAAGCGTGGAACGTGGTTATGGTGGACCATCAATCTTCTTCGACAAGGGCCATGTTGTCCAAAATATGACCAGAGCCTCCCAATATGCTCGCCTCCTCGCCTCCATTCGAGTCAATGCCGTGGTTGTCAACAATGTCAACGCCAATGCAACCCTGCTCAGTGCCGAAAACATCGAGGGAATTGGCCGAATCGCAGACGCTTTCAGGCCATACGGAGTCCAATTGGGAATCTCGCTCAATTTCGCTTCTCCCGAGACTTTTGGTGGTCTGCCTACCGCTGACCCCTTGGAGACTTCTGTGATCTCTTTCTGGACAAACGTCACTACTCAAATCTATCGCCGTATCCCCGACATGGCTGGATACCTCGTCAAGGCAAACTCGGAAGGACAGCCTGGCCCACTACAATACAACCGCACACTGGCGGATGGAGCAAACCTCTTCGCAAGGGCCGTCAAACCTCATGGTGGAATCTTAATGTTCCGTGCATTCGTGTACGATCAGCTCAATTACACCGACTGGAAGGCTGATCGTGCGAATGCGGCTGTCGACTTCTTTAAGGATCTGGATGGCAAGTTTGACGACAACGTCGTCGTCCAAATCAAATATGGGCCAATTGACTTCCAAGTTCGGGAGCCTGTTTCCCCTCTCTTCTCCCACATGAAGAAAACCAGCACTGCCGTGGAGCTGCAGGTCGCGCAAGAATATCTCGGACAGCAAAACCATCTCGTCTACTTGCCACCTCTCTGGAAAACCATTCTTGATTTCGATCTTCGTGTTGATGGAAAGAAGTCCCTAGTCAGGGACATTATCTCCAGTGAACGCTTCAACCGACCTTTGGGAGGCTCAGCTGCTGTCGTGAACGTCGGAACCAACAACACCTGGCTGGGAAGCCATTTGGCAATGTCTAACCTGTACGCATACGGTCGCTTGGCGTGGGATCCAACCGAAGATTCTCAGGCTATCTTGCAAGACTGGATTCGTCTAACATTCGGATTTGATAAAAGGGTGCTCAACGTCATCACTAAGATGTCCATGGAATCTTGGCAGGCATACGAGAACTATAGCGGCAACCTCGGAATCCAAACTCTCACTGACATTCTGTATACCCATTTCGGACCCAATCCAGCATCTCAAGATAACAATGGTTGGGGTCAATGGACTCGTGCAGACAGAAACACGATCGGTATGGATCGCACGGTCTCCAATGGCACAGGATTTTCTGGGCAGTACCCAGCGGAAGTTGCAGCAAGATACGAGAATCTTGAGACCACTCCGGATGAGCTCTTGCTCTGGTTCCATCATGTCAAGTACGACTACCGTCTGCAGTCCGGCAAGACTGTCATTCAACACTTCTATGATGCTCACTACGAGGGAGCCGCAACTGCTCAGACTTTCGTTCCATTGTGGGAGTCGTTGAAGGGCAAGATTGACAGCGAACGCTATGAGGCTGTTCTATTCCGATTGAAGTACCAGTCTGGCCACTCCATTGTCTGGCGAGACGCTATCAACAACTTCTACGCAAATTTATCTGGAATTCCTGACGAGGCCAAGCGTGTTGGCAATTATCCCTGGCGCATCGAAGCCGAAAACATGACTTTGAGTGGTTACCAAGTTGTCCCTGTCACGCCATTCGAGACTGCATCCAAGTACAACGCAGTCGTCACGACGTCCAATACCACGGCAGGAACAGCATCCTCGACGATCAAATTCCCTTCTGGTATCTATAATGTTGCTGTTAACTACTTCGACTTGAACGGAGGCAGGGCGCAGTACGAATTACATATTGGCGATAAGCTAATTGGGAAATGGTTCGGGAACAATGAAGATAACCTTGGACATGAGCCCTTTGCTTATCTCGATGGACATTCAGCGACCCGAATCACATTTCCTGGCATCAAGATCCAGAAAGGGGAGACGGTCAAGATTGTGGGTGTACCAAATGGGGCCGAGTTGGCTCCTTTGGATTATGTCTCCATTCTCCCACGTGGAATTGTAGATTAGAAACCACTCCTTGTTCAGAAATAATATATCAATAAATGAAAGAAAGTCTCCTTTCTGTGCCAAATTTTCAGTCAGTCTACTGGAGAATGATTTCTTAGGAAGGTCGCCGCGCAAAGGGGTGGGCTGTGGTTATCTCACTTGCAGCCTCTGTCGCAGTGCACACCAATTACCCGAAGCCTAATGCTGAAAGTCGTGAAAGACCATCCGAGCTGAAATCGTCCTTGCACATACCGGTTTCCTGTGACTCAAAATTAGGTAACTTTCCTCATGCGATGTATGAGATCAAAATTCAACCGAAAGGACGGAGCTTTGTCCGTATGTCTCGAGGCTCTCCTAAAGGCGTTCTTATCTACAATCCTCGCTCTGCTTCTCCAATGATCCCGATTAAATAGCGGAGATCTTGACAGTTTGAGCCATGCCAATTCTAAGCCCCTGCCGCTGCGAAGCCTCCTTAACCTCTAGACTCAGGGGTGCGCGTATCTACTTTATTTTACTTTCGCAATAAATTCGAGATACCTAAACTTCGGCAATAGGATTACACCCTCGATCGCCATCGTTGTCCATGTCCTTCACACCACGTCCCAGACTACATCAACATTAACTAAGTCTTCAACAAATCTTCATATTAATTGATGCCTCTCGACATGAAGATCCAACGAGGCGTTAGAGGGGGGTCAACCAAAAACCGCCCGGCCGCCATTGGCATCTCCGTGGTCATCTGTTCTGCTGTGAAAACGAGAACGAACGAATGGTCGGTTCTAGTACGGAATTTGTTCGCTGGGATGCTACGGCATCCCAAGATACTAACTTAGGTAGCTTTCGAAGGCATATCTTCACAAGAATAAAGTACCATACTTCTCAAGTATCAAATTGAGATCCCATCATCAGACTAAGAGGCGCCTCAACTTCTTAGTGAGGAAGATCAAGTCTATAACGTCCCACCCCCCCCTTCCGCCCACCCCCCCCTTTCGCCTACCTCGCTTAACCTCACCGCCACTCTTACCTACCAACTTCAATAATTAATTATTTTTTAATTCTTTAATTAATTGTTTTTAAATTAAAGATATGAATTTTTTATATGATGAAGCCTTATTACATTGAGTATAACATTATATGCGCTTTAAAAGAAGTTGCAAATGGCAAGTCTTTGCGAAAGGCATGCTTAAAATAGGATATTTCAAGGTCTATTCTATGTGATTGCAACGCAATAACTTAAACATGTAGAGAAGCTGCCAACTACTTGCAAAGGCTACCTACGATAGTTAAAGATCGATTAACCAATTGGATTTTGAATTAGAAGGCCCTTGGCTATGGAGTTATATACGCACAGATTCGGGTTTTTGGAGAGAGGCTTTTAGCTTTTCAAGGGGACCACTTACCTCTCGGAAAATACTGGATAACGCGATTTTTGGCTCGGAATCCTATTCTTAAGACTAAGAAGCAAATATACATTAATTTCGTACGTGTTAACAACGCTTGTTTTAAAATTATTTGGTCTTGGTTCCAAAAATTGAACATTCTAGTAATCAAAGCTATTCTAGCCAACCAACGATGAAATATAAATAAGATAAGCATTATAAAAAGTTACGATCTTAATAATCTAATTATAAGTTACGCTAAAAAGCGTAAGATTCAAAAAAAACAGCCAAATTCACGTGCTTGGATATTAATTATTAAATGTATCTTTGTAACTAAAGCTTTCACACTATCTTTTATAATTTACAAGAGCAAATCGATTTAATAACAATGGTTTTCAGCTTAGTTAGATATATTCGACGATTGGCATTTCATAGCTATTAAAAATGGGTGGACTACTAATGCTACAGCTGTAGAGTGGCTGGAAAAGGTGTTTATCTTTTAGACGGAACTACATGACCATTCAGCAAGACTTCTCATTCTAGACAGCCATGAGAGCTACGAAACTACGGATTTCCTTTGGAAGTGCCTTAAGCACAATATCTACCTCTTATTCTTACCTCCACATACATCACACATCTTGCAACCTCTCGATTTGACAGTTTTCTCTTCGCTCAAGCGTGCTTACCAAAAAGAGCTGCAAAAATTGAATTCTTTAATCAATTCTACTTCAATTAGCAAGCGTAACTTTCTTGTTTCTTATTATAAAACACATCAAGAAAGTATTACGCCTTCTAATATCAAATCAAGTTAAAGAACTACAAGCTTATAGCCAGTATCTATTGCTAAGCTACTAATAAGCCCTTTGCTATTAAAAAACAGTAATAAATTGACGAATTTAACGCTTTCAAAGCCTTAAGAAACGCCAATACAACCTCCGAAGATTTTCAATACTTCAATTGAGTTGCAAACTTTAAAGGTGCGAAAAGATCTGTATTTATAGATTCGTTCTTTAGCAAGCGAGTCACATGATCAAGTTCCAACGCAGCGTCTACTTTTTAGGAAGGTAATAAAAGAGATTAATGAAAAGAAATACGAACTAAGGAAGGCAAATATCAAGATCAAAAAGCTGAAAGAGAAGTTAGAACACTTGAAGTCGAAAAAAAAGAGGAAGGTTCAAACTAATCCAAATTCCAAGTTTGCGACGATTCGTGCTATCAGAAAAGCTCAAATTGCAGCTGGAGAGCGCCAAATTGAATCTGTCGAATCAGAATCAAAAAGAGAATTAGAATTTATAATATCTTATATTGAAGTTGACGCAGAATAGAATTATTAAGTCTTGAATAGGAAGTGTTGGAATTAAGCGAGGTGGGCGGAAGGGGGGGGTGGGACGTTATGAGAAACTACACATCCGTGCAGGATAAGCGAGAATTTGTTTCCTCGATGGCTGTCCCCCCTAGGAGTGTCTTCAGGTCCAGTATCTTGAGGATGGGTGCCAGAAATGAGATGATAACTCCATTTATTGACAGATACTTCTGACTAAGGGATTCTAGTTTTACTGATACAATTAATGTTCATAATTCCCCGCCATGAATTATCCACTTTGGAGACGTGTGCTAGCTTGGACTTGTGGCATTTCATCTTCCAAAGGTTTGCGCAGTAATTTGCTGGTCTGGGTTAAAAACAGACATCATTGTGCTTTTGTTACTTGAACCCCCGGACATGACTAGTTATTTATCTCGTATCTCGTGATACAGCACGTTAACAGTGAACATCTCATGTTCACACTCGTAACCCAAAGAAGTTAGGGTCCTTGAAATCAACCATTCAGCAATTTGATACTCTATGTCCCTATGAATGGGAGGCCTTTCTTCCTATGGCAATGCCCACCAATTCTCTGATGTCCTCAACCAGCCCTTCCGGGCATTCTGTAACCGCAAAATGACCTCCATCATTTCTCTCTCGATAGAAACTTAGATTTCCTGTTCTCTCCGCGGCTCGCTCCGAGCTCGGTTCTGTGTCCCAATAGAAACTCATATAGCCAAATGAATTGTGATTCTGTTTTTCGGCAACATCGCGAACTCGGCAAACTTTTGGTACCGAACATTCTCGAAATAAGGTGTACTCGTAAGTGGCGCAGTTGTTGTATTCATAGCAAGGTACTCCAGGCTCAATGGTAACGCTGTCACCAGCAACGAGATGGTCACGTTTGAACCTTCAAAGACGACTTCTCCAGCTCCTTTGTACCCAAGTACGTAGTCGGAGGATACAACACAGGTGCCTATTTCCCTAGTTTTCCAATAATGAAGATTGGAGCTGAGGCATAGAATGCGAACGTAGTCATTGAGTTGATTTCGTCCAATAGCAAAGGAAGAATTAATCCATGAATTATTGAGGGCATATTGCTGATTCGACGAAGAAGATGTTGCCCCGGTTGCTCAAGGTGAGAACGGGAACCATTCTGCAGCTTTCATTTCTGAATCGGAACTAATATTGTATTTTTAAGTCGTTCCTTTGTGTCTAGACCGCACTGATTGAAGCCGCAAATTGAGAAACCGGGGTATCTGAACCGTGTGGCGCGTTACAAGGTTGATCTTTCTGTGGCTGGGCTGAAATGGCACATGTTTGGCAAGGTCACCCGAGCCCCTCGAAACTATCGCTTACTTTGTTTAGCTCTGGAAGTCCGCTGTCAATAGTGTATGACACTACGCCTATCTAATTCTGCAATGCGCCGAGTACCTCAATTGAACGAGATTAATTGGCCCAATCGTCCCTCGGCTGTTCTACTTTTGTTTCTCTCTTAGCTTGCAGATTGAAGAAGCCCCTTTCAACAATCTCGCGGCTCTGCGATTTTCACAGAGACTTCGTCACCGATTCGTCTTCGCGTCTCTTTGGAAGATGCGCATGTTGCGATTGCGACCATGTTTCATGCCAAAACACTGGTGTTCCTGACATTTGGTTGCTCTGTAATTGCTCAATTTATTTCCACGTCGAGCCATCCGGCTTTGTCCACAAGCCCCACCACATCCAGCAAGACGACATTCTCAGAAATTGTTTCGAATGCAATACCCTCTCTTGGGTCGGACGATGCTTCCAAACTGCTAAATGTATGCGCTGGGGGTTTGCCTGCTTCCAGAATCATCACGACCAAGAACAAATACGAATTCGCCGTCTGCTTGGGTACCGACTTACAAGGAGGTGATGATACGGTTGTGGGGAACATAAAAAGCATCGAGCAGCTTGCCGAGGACTGCTCGCAGAGGCCGTCATGTCTAGGGTCGTCCTGGGAGAAAGTTTTCAACTTCGCATATCGGAAAGTTGTCCTAACCGTCTCCAAAACGTCAAGGAAAGTTGATTCCGTCGTCAGGATAAGCTCTGGCCCACCGCCAGACCCTGCAGAGAGAGGGGTCAATGGCCAATGGAGCGACATTATCAAGTTTCCTGTTATCCCAGTTGCTGTTTTCCTGGTGTCTGAGAAGCCTAGAATCGCCCGCTTGATGGCATTCTCTGCTTTCGAGCCACTGTGGTTCGGTGGCGCAAAGGGAAGAACACAGTTTGCGGAATATAACATTGAGACAGGGGAAGTCTCTCATCGGAATATTACCAACACTCACCACGAGATGTTTTGCCCTGGGATCAGTATGTTACCGGATGGCCGAGTTGTGATATCTGGTGGCACGGATGCGAATCGCACGACTGTATATGATCCCAGAACGAACAACTTCACAGCGGGCCCTCACATGCAAGTTGCCAGAGGATATCACTCGTCGACCACTTTATCAGACGGGAAGATCTTCACGCTTGGTGGTTCGTGGGATGGACCTGTGGCTGTGAGAGATGGGGAGGTTTATGACTCGGTTGCAAATACATGGACAATCTTACCCGGAGCTGTCGTACAACCTTCACTAACACAGGATGAGGTGGAGGATAAGAGGGACAATCATCAGTGGTTCTTCAGTTGGCGCAATGAATCTGTCTTCCAGGCAGGGCCAAGCCGACAGATGAATTGGTACTTGGGGTCTGGGTCTGGGTTGGAGAAGGTACAGTCAGCTGGTACTCGTGACAATGAGGATGCTATGTGTGGGATATTCGCCATGTACGATGCATTGAGAGGAAAGATCATCACTGCCGCTGGTACTCCCAGTTACGATCGCAGCACTCCTAATAAGAAAGCTTTCCATATGACTATCGACGTACCCGGTGCGCCGCCCACAGTTGAACGGCTGCCAGATCTTGCCCAGGGGCGAGCATTCTCTAATGCCGTTATCCTCCCGGACGGGACTGTTCTTATTACAGGTGGCCAGACCTACTCCCAGTCATTTACCGACGAGAAATCTGTGTTCGTCCCTGAATTATTCGACCCGAAAACAAAGACGTTTCGGCAGTTAGCTGCAATGAAGGTTCCTCGAAACTACCATTCGACAGCTATTCTCCTTCCTGATGGTCGTGTTTTCAGTGCCGGTGGTGGTTTGTGTAGACCTGATGGCAAGTGTGCAAAACAAGGATCTGATCATCCAGATGCTGAGATATTTTCGCCGCCTTACTTATTCAATCCAGATGGAAGTGAGGCTAGAAGACCAGCGATACGGAGGATTTCTTCCAATGTTGATTCGGACGGGTACTTTGTGCGTCCAGGGGGAAGCTTGACATTGACTCTTGTCGAGGATCGGCCAGGGCTGAAGTTCTCCTTTATGAGAGTGGGCACAAATACACATTCGGTCAATACAGACCAGAGGCGTGTTCCTTTAGAAGATATTCGAAAGGTTGGGAATGAGTATACTCTGGCTTTGCCTGATGATATGGGGGTACTGATTCCTGGAGATTGGTTTTTGTTTGTGATCTCAGCCGAAGGTACACCTAGCGTGGCTCGCACAGTGACTGTGATGTTGTGCGGGCTGCTTCAGAGATGTAATTATGAGGACAAATCCATTGGTTGATAGAGCAAATCCTATCAAGTGACTTATCGCTTGATAATGCATTAGCACTTACTCGATGGAGACTTGATAATGTACTTTCTAGTTGATCCCTTTCGGTCAGGAACTGATCGTCCTGAGTCTCTTAGCACGATTGTTCAGAAGAGTTTACCAGAATCGGACTCTTACTGACATTTAAGTTATCTTCGAGCTTTTGCCTGGCTCTTCCATCCCTTCGCGAATTGTTATCACTCTGTTGTTTCATTCCTTAGGTGTGGTGGGTGTGTAAGAGCCCTTCGTGATAAAGCGTGGTTGATCTAAACATCCTGCGAACAAATGGGCTCGACCAGAGATTTGATTTTGCTCCGATCCGCGTCGGATTCTCAATTACAACTGAATTGTGCTAAAAGAGCAACTTATAGCTTATAAGCTTCCAAATCGCAGAAATGCACCGTCTTGCTAAATAGTCACGTGGATCCGTCTAAAAGATAAACACCTTTTCCAGTTACTCCAAAGTCGTAATATTAATAATCCACCTATTTTCAATGGCTATAAAAAAACCAATTCCTTGAATTTAACTAGTTAAAATGGAAACCATTATTATTAGACGTCTTTTCTTTTAGAAATTACAACTAATAGTATTTAAATTCTAATTGCAAAGATACATTTAATAATTATTATATAAGCACGTGAACTTGATTATTTCGTTTGAATCTCACGCTTTTCAACATGACTTATAACTAGATTATCAAAACTATAGCCTTTTATAACACCTATCTGATTTATATTTTATTATTAGCTAGCCAAAATAGCTTTGATAACTGGGATCTTTAATTTCTGGAATCAAAGCTTAATAATTTCGGAATAAACATTATTAACACATATAAAATCAATATATAATTGCCTTCTAGTTTTAAGAATAAGATTCCGAGTTAAAAATCATGTTATCTAGTGTTTTTCAAGTAGGTAAAAGTTGTGGTGAGTTAAGCGGGGTGGATGAAATTGGGGGGTGGACGGAATGGTGGGGTGGGACGTTAACGAACTGGGCTGCAAAAGTCCGTGCTTTACAGGGCCAAAACCGAAGAAAGGCTACTTTGTGAGAGACAGAAGATCAAAATTGCTTTTCTTAGTTGATCAAATTATTTTTTGCTCACCCAAATTATCATTTCCATAATGGTCTACGAAAGAATACTGATATTTGTTGTGTTTTAAGGCATGAAAAGTGAGTCAAATCGCCAAAAAAGTGTGATCCTCACCCAAGTGAAGCAGCCTGTAAAGCACGGACTTTTGCAGCCTAGTTCGTTCGTAAGCTTAGGGGCAAAGCTAGGCTTCGCTTTAGGGACCTTACAGGCCAGTGTGTCCAGAGTCTTGGATGGCGCCAGTGTTTGTCGAAAGCCAGGATTGAGAAGGATTGCTTATATAAGGATCGCACGCACAGCCGGCCGACCGGACGGTAACATGTTCCACGTCGACACGGAATAGGATGGCCTCATGTATCGATATCCATCTCTCTCGTTATCCATGCATGTCCGCAGCTCTTCTCAAATACTCCGTGTGGCCCTCCCATCTCCGTCCCCGTCCCATACCGGCCGGGTTAGGGGTTCTTTGGTCCACCTTCCCTAATTATCATCCCCAGTCACTAGCTATACCGAGGTGTTCGAGGAGCTATTCGTATTCCCGTCCTTGATCTTGTGTAAAGAGTGGCGGATTTTTGAGTGAAACTAACAGTGGTGGCCATTAATTAATCTGAGTGAAGGTCACCCTTCTTCCCACTCCTCCCACATTTGTTTTCGCTCCGATCTGTCATTTCTGCAACAACAGCTCATAAGATTCAAAGCGTCTAAGCCGGGCAGTGCCCCGTGAGATTTGTCGATCAACACTTCTCGGAAATCGTACTGTCTCGGTATGAATTTCCTCGAACCACCCTCTACATCATGACTACCACGGCTCTCGTCACTGGTGGGAGTGGTTTCGTTGCTGCCCAGATAATCAGACGCCTACTTGAAGATAAGCAAAATGTGCATGCGACAGTCCGCAGTCTGGCCAATAAGTCTAAATGCCAGTATTTGCTGAAGATGCAAATGGAGTTCCCCGGCCAATTGGAGCTATTCGAAGCAGATCTACTCGTGCCAGGGTCTTTCGATGGTGCCATGAAAGGCTGTACTATCGTTCACCATGTTGCCTCACCGTTCTTGCTGCCAGAGCAGATCAAAGACGGGCAATCGCAGTTGATCACACCGGCACTAGAAGGAACTCGAAATGTACTCGAAAGTGTGAACAAAAACCAGGACATTACACGGGTCGTCATGACTTCTACAATTGGTGCGATCTTCGGAGACTACATTGATGTGCATTCAATGAAGGATCGTATCTTGTCAGAAGACTACTTCAATACTTCGAGCTCCGTCACCAACAACCCTTATCACTACTCAAAAGTCATTGCGGAGCAGGAAGCATGGAAGATCAGCAAGGCCCAGAATCGATGGAGTTTGGTTTGCATCAATCCTGGCATGGTTTTAGGCCCTTCCTCTGCGGGAAATTCAGACTCTGGCAGTCTCTTCCTGCTAGACGAGATGCTCAAGGGGTACTTCTTCTATGGCATGCCAGATCTCAGCTTGGCTACTGTTGATGTCCGAGAGGTTGCTCAAGCACATTTGGTAGCGGCCAAGAATCTGGAGGCTCACGGACGCTACATCCTCTGCGATGTCGACATGGCATCCTTTGTTGAGATTTCGAGGATACTCAGAAAGTTCCACAAAAGACCATATCTTCTCCCCCGCCACCAAATTCCGAATTGGATCGTAAGGATTCTCGGCCCATTGTTCGGATTATCTCAAAGTTACATGAGTGCTCATCTTGGCGTCCGGTTCAAGTCCGACAACCGTCGCAGCGTACAGGAGCTGGGCATCACCTATCGTCCTCTGGAAGAGACTCTTCGAGATCACTACAAGTCATGGGTTGTGCATAAAAAAGCTTAGCCATCTGCCGGTGGAGCACAATCTATTCAGGATAAGTGGAAATACGCTAGATCATTTGTTGAAACAGAGGGCTGGTCAGTCGTGTATATACCTTTCTAAAAAGCTTTCGACTTCGGCGCGTATAGTCACTGATCGCTGTGCCTGAATTTGTGATCTCTGTCAATATCGTGAACATTCAATCGCAGACAGTACTCGTCGATTGTGACGACATAACAAATGAAGGAGCGGTGCTAGAGGTATATGAGAGTACGTTAGTGAGGTGAAAGCAACAACGGATATCAGAGGGTTGCCCAAGACCTCTGGTTCTGTTTGCTCGTGGATGCTTTGTATGATTTCCCTTGTTGTACCTATAATCTCTTTGCATGATGCCGTATAACCATCCTCGCCAACATTTATCATACTCGCCCAGCAGCCTGCAATCAAAGCCCCGGGGCTTGAGCCTGCTATAGATGGAGAGGCGTAGACACCTCCCGACCAATCAGGTAGAACGAAATATTGGTAGCTTCTCAGGATAGTTGAACGGTACAGAACTGTCGAACTGCCCCTGGGCGCAAAACCATACTTGTGCGTATCGCAACTAATGCTTGTAACTCTCGAGCATCTGAAATCGAAAAGCAGACTTTCGAAATCAGCCTTCTCGAGAAAGGCAACAAGAAAAGAGCCAAGGCAGCAATCGACATGAAGAGGAATTTTACACCTCACTGCAAGGTCGGATAAGCCAGGAATATCGTCGATAATTCCGCGAGAGAAGTTTGGTGCTGAGCCGACGGGAAGGGCAGTATTACTGTTGATAAGGCGGCGAACAGAATACACATCGACCTGATATGATGGTGCGGGGCTCGCGACAAGATGCAACTTAAATCCAAAATACTAGGCAGCTTTGCGGAATGCTGGATGGGCAGTTTCTGGTATGATCCTTAAATCGCTGTCAGCTGTACTTTAGCAAGATTGTTAAGATCTTTCTTACATCTCTGACTAAGTTATATTTCATTCGGCGTACGCTTTCTGCCTTACGCTCAAACATGCCATCAAAATCGACTCGATTCCACGGCTGGTAATTACACCTGCAGCATCTCGAGGGGCATTGAAAAGCTTCAAAGTCATTGCAACGATCTCGGCTTCCATTTTGCGAACGCCGGGAAAGACATCAGGGTGGATTGGATTGGCAACTGTGAACTTCCCGAAAGCCTGAGCTTGAAGTTCCATGAAATCCTCTCCGCCATGTTATACGGCACCGGAAACATAACCCTCTTCCCAGCGCGTATGGTCCACTGTGGCCAAGTCGTGTAGCTCCTCTAGTACAGTTTCACTTGACCAGCCTTTGCATCGCAGCTCAAGATAACGAGTTATAGATGGTCCAGTGGGGACGAGTTTTGACTGTAACTTGACAGTGACATCTGTGATTTCCTTTGAACTTTCGCACGCACGGTAGGAATCTCCAGAAACTGGGCGAACGCGTAAGATTTCAATTTATTGAAACTTTCGACGGCAGTACCAAATATGCCGTGGCCTCTGATTTGCAGTGAAAGCTTTCGCGCAGATCGGAGAACGAATAAGAGAAATTATCAGGTTGCGTAGTCTGTAGATACTTGTCAGAAAATGTAATGGTAACCTGCACAATTGCGAATGTAGTTTACATTGCGATGCCAAAAGCAATATTGGGTAAGGAAGAGACAGCAAGGTTGGCGGAGAGCAAGAATGAAATACTTGCAGCATGCCAACAAGGAGGTAACAATGCAGAATTACCCAGCATTTTCGACGTATGATTCAAGGTGAGGATAGCGTGAGGCGCTTAAAGGGTTCGAATGTACATGAAGAAGTCTGGCATACTTTACTCGACTTCAAGAGGGACAGGTTCAGCTAAATATCGTCTTTGCATCAATGCCTTGGTCAAACGCACACGAATCCATTATAAGTCCGTCCGTTTCATTGGGATGAGCTCTTGGTCATGATCTAGGTACCGTAAGTATCATTCCGCGTTTAGTCAGGCCGACGGGTGGACACCCGTCCGCCGTCCGCCGTCCGCTGGTGGGCGAAGCTGAAAGTCCATGCTCTCGCTCTCCGCCTTCCTTGTATCAAGAGGTAGCAACCATGCCCCTGCTTCGACTGCCTCATGAGAAAAGGGTATGTACTCAGGAAGCTTTGAAGACCAGCAAGCACTGTGGCAAAATTGGCATGAAGCTGGTCGAGGAGTACACTCATGTGAGTGTATTTATACATTGAGTTGATAAGCAGGTAATGAAGCAACTTGCAGGCTTGAGTAGTTATAACTCTCGGCAGAATTTCTCTGCGTACATAAATCTGGACAGAACCGGCGTCGACCGGGATTGCATTTTAAGAAAATCCTGCTGTCTGGTTGTCTTCGTTCTCTCCTGCAGTTATTCAGAAACTCTACGGCCAGGTTGAATAAGCACGAGTTTGTAACACAATGACTATCGTCTGGAATGGTGAAGCTGCTTATTAACCTTATCACCTCTGTGATTTGGTCAGCACATCCGAACATGATTGCTATTTACTTAAAAGTAGTACACCTGCTAGACGCAAAAGTCTTGAGAACTTCAAATTCCAAGAGAGCGTGACTTAGATTGTCACAGTGTGTATAATCAATAAAGAACCCCACAGTAATCTGAAAACCTTCTCCATCCTAGCAACTATCATGTAAATCAATCTAGAAATCAAACCTTTAAACGTTGGCAGGTTGTAAGTTCGCAAGATGCTTTCGCCCATAATTCCGGGTTTTCCTGTCAAAAGTACGACGGAAAAAAGGCCATAAAAGGAAAGCAACAAGTGCTAGTAGAAGGTCGAGCAATACATTGTCCCGAGGACTCGGTCCGCGCATATTGTTCAAAATCAATGCCGACTCCCAGTCCGAAGTGATCGAATAATACCCTTTGTCGAGGCCACCGAGGATTTTTTGGGCAATAGTTGATGCAGATGGAGTCTTGGCTTCTATTTCCTCATCGCTGATGTTACTGCCTTCCATAATTTTGGTGATTTCTGGTTTCGAAGCTTGCTCAGCAAGAAAAGAGTCCGTGATAAATGTCCCCGGAAAGGCACTGTGTACTTGATACATGTCCTTGTCGCCATAGAGTAATAGCTCTTGCCGAAGAGTGTCGGCGAATGCCCGAACTGCTGCTTTTGGGGGCGTGTATGCAATGTAGCCAGGCAGGCCAACGAAAGCAGCAGCAGAGGAGACAAAGACGACATGCCTAACCCGATTCTTATCTGGATTCTGGATCCACAATTGAAGACATGCTTGGGTAATGAAGACTGCAGAGTAATAGTTGGACTCCAAACAAGATGTGAGCCCTCGAGGGCTTACATCTGCAAGGAACCCAATCTGAGATGCGTTCGAGCCACCAGCAACACAGAACACGATGTCTGGGGTGGCGCCGTATTGGGTTAACGCCTTTCTAACCTGGAAGCTTGTTACCATATACCATCAAAACGCTCGGATTGATAGCCTCAATCTATCAAAACAGGTGGACTTACAGCCAGATGGTCACATAGGTCGGAGGAAATCGCATCGATGACCTGAGTGCTTGACTTTCGGTGGGATGCTACCTCTACCTTGGCGTCTTCTAAGGCATCTTTACCCCTTGCAAGCAGTAGAATATGGGCCCCTGACCTGTCAGCATGCAGCAGGTCCAGTTCTCCGGCATGGTATAAGACAAACCCCTTTTTGCTAGATCTATGGCTAGGCTCTTTCCAAGGCCACGTGAACCCCCTGCGATGACCACCCGCTTCAGATATCAGCACGATGGTAGAATTGTACGTATGAGTAATAAATAGATTATTCTTACCATGCTTTCGGCCTTGAACTTGGTCATGATGATCGTTCCGATAATAAGCTAGGTGCGGGCCAGGGCTACAGAAGTTGCAATGCGGACACACAGGCTGTGATGAATGGCTTTGGAAAAATCAGTATTTTGTCAAAAGCGAGCATCCGATGTTGGTGCCAGGTTAGAAAATTATCGACGACTTTCAAGAAATTTTCCTATGCTAAATGAAGTGCCAATCCTCGTCGATGCTTCTACGGCCTCGTAACTTTGGTCGCGGACGGAGCGGGACTACTCAACACGGAACGAGGCGACAGCCCCCGAGCATGAATGGCCTGCAACTGGGGGGCCGACCGTCTCCGTGCACCTTGTGATTGACTTGATACACATCCGCCTCCACTATCTGAGCCGGAAACGGGGGTCTATAAGCCATCTTCCGTTTGAATCATGAGCGCTCCCCAGCAGTGCTAGAGCGGGGAAGCGATGACAACGAATATCCCAACCTGTGCTGAACATTTCAGATTATGAGAGTGACTTATGGATTCAGCACTGGCAGTACTCCTGTCATCGTTTCCTGATTGAAATAAATCAGACGACACCGGCTGTAGAAGGAATTAGAAGTGATAACGATGAAAGCTCTTCTGCCACTCGCTTTTCCCCCTTCACATCGCGAACAGCTTCTCAATGGGCCGACAAATGAAGATGACCCAGGGATATACAAAATACGGCTACAAGTTGGATCCAATTTGTCCCTAACCATTCGCTCCAACGGCCTGGAAATATATGGTCAGTTAGAAGTGTCCCAAGTTTATCCTTCCACACATTGAGACTGAGAGAAACTTGGATGACTACAGATGATGACACTGCGTCTTTCGTAAACAGCAAGTTCTGCGTCCCTTGGACCTCGAGTATGTCCCATTATCCGATTCAATGGCGAGGTCGCTAATACGTTCTGGTTATGCAGATTTCCCGAAGCTCCGCATCATTCCTTTCTACAACGTCCTCTGGGCAGAGATAGACAGTAATCACTTGATCATCGTCTTTGCATTACCGTTAAACGAAAATTTGGTCCCATCTACGCTGAAACTTTCCATTGATCCTAACCACCAACCAGTCGCAAACTGGATTTCGATACTGCTTGACTGTTCCTACAAGGGAGCACAACAAAAAAAGCGAGCCAAGGTTCTTATCAACCCATACAGCGGAAATGGAAAGGCAAGACGTTGGTACTCCAAATATATTAAGCCTCTCTTCGAAGCGGCCAGGTGCAGCATCGATGCTGTTGAGACAGGATATTCTGGCGAGGGGACCACCATTTCAGTAGGTTTGGATGTTGATAAGTTCGATATGGTTGTCGTATGTTCTGGCGACGGGTTAGCCCATGAAGTCTTCAATGGGCTTGGTAAGCGTCCAGATACAAGAAGGGCGCTTTCAAAGATAGCAGTGGCACACGTTCCATGTGGAAGTGGAAACGGGCTAAGTCAAAATCTGAATGCAACCGGGAATGCCAGCATAGCGACACTTGCAGTCATCAAGGGGATTCGGAAGCCATTAGATTTGATTTCAGTCACCCAAGAAGACTCAAGAGTACTCAGCTTCCTATCTCAAACAACAGGAATTGGGGCAGAGAGCGATTTGGCTACCGAGAACTTGCGATGGATGGGAGAAGTGCGATTCAAGCTGGGTTTCTTGACAAGGATCTTGGCTAAAAAGGTGTATCCATGCGAGATTGTTGTTCGGATTGTTATGAGCAGTAAAGAGTCTATCATGGATCATTATGCTCAAGAAAGTTTGAAAAATGCCTTGGAGGACGCGAAATGCGAAACAACTCCGGAAGTTGATTCCACCGGGGAAGACCAAGCCAACAAGGGTTTACCACCCTTGGAATATGGAACAGTACACGATAAGATACCCGACGATTGGACGGTAATCCCGGGCGACAAACTTGGAATTTTATACTGTGGAAACGTGAGTGCCCTGTTACATCCCATTTTTCAACCCCTTTCTCGAGGACTATGAGTTCACACGGCTCTAGCTACCATACATGGCTGCAGATGCCAAATTTTTTCCGCCCGGACTCCGCAACGACGGGTTGATGACTTGGTTCTCATCGATGGAAACATTCATCGTCGAGCTTCATTAAAAGCTTTTGGTGCGTTGAAAGACGATCAATTTTTCGAGATGCCTATTGTCAGGTACTACAAAATTTCCGCATACCGGTGGACTCCCAAAAATCAAGAATCGGGGTATATCAGCGTGGATGGAGAAAGCATTCCATTCAAGCCATATCAAGCAGAGATTCACAAAGGGCTTGGGACTGTAATCACAAAGAACTATCAAATAGTTGGTGCTCACCAACCTTTGTAATTGGTAACAAGCATGTTTCCATATGCGCTCTTGCCTGCCGACTAAATACACTTTCTTTTTCTAAACCTGACATTGAAAACACTCATCATCTAATCCTCTCAATTTTGTATCAGAATGACGGTAAGCAGACAGAATGGTTTGTGAAAGTGCCATATCCAAAACACGCGAAGAGCCGTCGAACAGGAGAAACTCAGTAAGTTTTGGAAGCATTCAGAGCTTTGGGATACATAATCTGGGTGCAACTTCAGCGAAATTCGAGGTAATCTTACTTCTGAAAATATTGAAATGCCCAGAATCACCTCACTAGTTTCAGAAACCTGAATATCTAAGATTTGCCTAGGGATCTGACATGTTTACTAAGCACCATGTGACTATACCGCGCCTACGTCAGCGAATATGAAATGCCGAACACGAAGGAGTAACAAACAGAAAGTATCTTCGATCATGTAACCTCTATGCCTGCGTCCTATTGGCTGCGGATAAGAAGAAGGCGGTAGCAGTGGAAGCGGAGGCGGACATGGAGATCCGGCGTGGAGGGGTTTTTGGATCCCACAATCTGCGAGTTGAGTTTCCGGTTACGTACCTCGGGATGCGCCAAACAATCATCTCCTGAGGAAAGAGGGGAAAGGAGACTTTTCCAAGTCCATACACACGACGGTGCAAATAGCGATACCATATTTCTTTCAACTCACAATGGACTTGGTTTGAAGTGATCTATTACCCCAAGTTTCAGCCACATCGATCATGTCAAGCAACAAATTTGCAGCAAAGTTACTGCGCGCTTTGACTAAGTCAAGTATTACGCAGCCGGGACCAGGATACGATTTGTCGAGCGGCTCAACGATCGAAGTGATTTCCGAGACAGCGGACGTGCAATATATTCATTACAAGCGTAGATGGTATGGAGTAACGATATGGCTTTTGATGAACCTAATGACGAGTTGGGGCGTAAGATTTCCCTCTCCCAGCGTTTCAACAGTCACCAACTTACTGGGTTCTTATGGGCAGTGGTTGACTTATACAACTATCATTACTGCTTCTGCCGACTTCTACAGCGTATCCGAGAACGCAGTAAATAATTTCAGTATTATATATATGGGTTGTCTTGTCGCATTTTCTCCGTAAGTCCCGTTCGCTTTCTCTTTTCTGGCTGTCGATATTAAGGTAAAGCCATAGCACTGTTGCAGATTTCAGCTCCCAGAAGCCCCTTTGGACATTTCTTCCGATCTTCAACATTCAGTTTGAACGCCAGCTTACTGTTACCTCTCTTTTTATAGAGTTGTCATATGGATGTTACATCGGACTGGATTCCGATTCACTTTCCTCTTTGGGGCCACCGGGCTATCTGTTGGGAGTTGGCTTCGATATGCTGGGGCAAGAACGAAGGGTCCCAGTTATGCTTTGACAATCATTGGGCAAGTTGTCATGGGAATAGCTGGCGCCGTGCCTATTTCACTGCCATCCCACTACACCAATCTGTGGTTTGATGGAAACAGTAGGATTGCTGCCAATGCCATCATGTCATTGTCAAACCCAACAGGGGGAGCGGTATGTGTGGAGCACTCATTTTTATGTAATGTGCCTCCGTTTTGGATGGAAGCTAATATATTCAAAGATTGCACAGATCATCGCCCCCATAGTCGTGAAGACAAAGCAGGACATCCCGATCTTGATGCTGTATATCTCTATTATAGCTAGTGATCCCAGAATGACCCGGTGGTATAAAGCTGCATTGCTAATTGACTGTAATTAGTGCTCTGCTGTATCAGCACTGAGTATTCTCGTACCTGCGAAACCACTTACCCCACCGTATATGCCGTCAGAGGAAGAGAATGTTCATCCTAAAGCTGCACTAATGATGTTGGCGAAGAATCCCAGGTTCTGGCTATTTTTCATTCCAGTATGTCCCGTCTCACACTGTCAATTTAACAATGTCTTTGAGGCTAATTACTTGAGTGAAGTTTACAATTTTCATTGGATTCTTCAACGCCATCAGCTCTCTCCTGACTCAGATCATGTCTCCGTATGGGGTTTCATCAGATACTTCTGGCTATCTTGGCGCTGCACTTATTGGCTGTGGTCTTGTTATAGCTGCTGCTGCCACACCTATCATTGATAAACTCCAGGCTCGATTGCTATCTATGAAAGTTGCGGCTCCGACCATTGGTATATGCTACCTAACGTTTATCTGGATTCCAGGAAGTCCTATTGTAACTGCTTATGTTGTCCTAGGTGTAATTGGTGGAGCTTCATTTACTTTGTTGCCAGTTACTTTGGAGTGGCTAGCCAAAGAGACTGAGCCAGCTCCCCCAGAGGTGTCAAGCATTCTCTGCTGGATGATAGGCCAGTTGCTTGGGATAGTGTTCACAATCAGCATGCAGAATCTGAAAACTTATGGAGATCCTGCTGTTCCAAACGGAGACATGAAAAGGTACTTTTCGTACACATTCCTGGTCAGGAGACTTGTTGTGCTAACTTACGACCGGCTGACAGAGGACTTATTTTCGAGGGTGTTATTGCCATAGCGTGTTCTATTCTTCCTCTCTTCGAACGGCTTGTTAGAAAGATGGATGTGCCGAACATGCAACATGCCTTCGTTTGATAGCTGATGCTTTAAAATTTACGCGAGGATATTCATGATAGCAGTGTCAATACAATGAGACATTACTTCGAGTTGTTCCTGAGGCCAGCTCCGAGCTGAGTGGTCCTATTCGATTGGTTACTTTGAAGGAAAAGGAATGTAGGCTTGAATACTTCTCATATGAGGAAATTTGAAGTTTCATACACAAGGGAAAATGTAATTTGAACAACTCGCGCTTCAGAGATTGCCAGGTAATATACTCGTACAGCATAGAGAGTGTAGAAATGAGTTTCACCATCTTGTTGACTGTCTTCCTTGAATTACAAGTTTGACTACACCCCGCGAAGTTCTATCTACCGACTAGTCAAGAAGAGACAATCAGAAATAGCAGTTATTGCCGATTTTGAGCTGTTTACTCTCAACATAATATCCGCAAGCTATGATACAGCGGGATCAAAGCTTTGGATCAAAACCCGAGACTTTAGCCATTGAGTCAAAAGCGGGCTTAGCACTGAACCACCCTGCTAACTCTGATCCCGTCGATTGATAAGTATAAGCAGCATCCGCCTCATCGATCTTTACTGTCTCGCCGCCGAGGCCTCCGGCTGCTGCATCAGCTAACAGCTGAGCCCGACAGGCACTTTCCAAACTAATGAACCAGAAGACTGTTGCTTCAATGCTCTTCGCACATGTAAGAAGTCCGTGGTTTCGCAGCACGGCAGCCTTCTTCTGGCCTAGTGCTGACGCAATGGCGATACCTTCCTCCTCGTCCAGCACAATCCCTCGGAATGCGTCGTACAATGCAATATCGTTGTAGAACGCACACGAGTCTTGCGTAATCATGTCGATGTTTCGACCTAGGGCCGAGAATGCCCGCCCATAGATAGAGTGAGAATGCGCAACACAATTGACATCCGGGCGTGCAGTATGGACTGCATGGTGAATCATGAATGCTGTTGATTCGCGATCGCATCATTAGCATCAAACCTGCTATCGGTTTTGGTTTACTTTCTTACCTGCAGTATTCATAAGTCTAACAGGCCCACCATCAACAATTTTGGCGTTCTTGTCTACTAAGATCAGGTCGGATGCCTCAATAGTGTTCCAGGCGACACCAAATGGATTGAGCCAAAACGAGGTGGGTTCGACAGGACCCTGGATAAAGCCATTAGTGTATAGGGATTTCCACGGCACTTATAGCATCTCATACCCTGACCGTAATATGTCCAGCGACACCTTCATCGAAACCATGCTTCGCAAAGATCCTGAAAGCCAGCGCAAGACGGACTTTCAGATACTGCCGAGCCTTGTGTAGGTCGTTGAACACAGGTGGAGTGAAGCCTTGAGGAAGTTCTCCTGAAGCAGGACCAGTAGCCTCTTTTCCTGTCTCACCGCTGACTTTGGGAGTCTCAGTTGGAGCTGCAGCAGGTGCCATATCCGGTGATAAGTGAGGCTCTAGAGCACAGATAGAGTCACTGGAGGAGGTAAGTATGACACTAAATAGTATGGAAGCTTCACAGTAACTAAGGAAGGAGATCTTGAGAGATAATATATGCTAGTAGTGTTTTGCTAGGAGTTACATAGATATAGGGAAACGCTGCCGTTCTGGTAGCCGGTCCAGGGAGATGATCAGGTCAGCTAACGGCTCCTCCATAGCCACAGGTCGATCGCTCGTAAAGAACTAGTCAGTGCAACCCCTGATGCGGTAGAAGTCAACGGACTTCGGACGGAGCACATGCCCGCTTCTTAGATACATGCTCCGGTTCCCGCTTTCTCCACGAATCTGTTACCGACTGCCGTGCGTATGAAGCGGAAGTTTTCTGGCTGTGATAATGTGCAAAAAGAGGCACTAGTCACGTAACATACACAGTTTGACTTCATTCTGAAAGTCTCAGAATCGCTTGTTGTTCGTGGTTTGAATAACGTCTTATTCACTAGGCACTTCAAAAAGAAATACTGTCTCCTGCATAGTTCTGACATTGTATAACTGATTTTCAAGAGCAGTGACGAAAGTTCATACAGCGTAAGAAGTACAAATTTTCCAGGTTCTCGCTCAGTGGTGTTGAGGGTTCGAATTAAGTTGAAAGACGTCTCGAAAGAGGGATGCATAATCCATTTCTATAACTTGGTCATTCCAAGCCGTGGCATTCTGTAGACCATATGACATCGTTTCTGTGGCGCATGAAGAATACTCGTCGCCATCTTCGGAGCCAGGGCCTGCACTAGTTATATCCATCGCCTCTCTGGGTTCAATGGGCATATTATCACATCGCAAGGGACACCTTGCTTGCTCCTTATCGGCCTATGGTCTCGTCAGTGCTGGCCAATATGGATCTTCAATCCTCAGAGTGTTATTACCACGGTAGGTGTCTGCTTGTTCTCCACGTTGAGTTCCTCCTTTAGTGATGGATATTCCGTTGCGAAATCCCGCGAAAAAATGCGAGCGATCTGACTCTGGTTGGATTGAGATCCCAAGAATTTAGATACGCACTTGATTGGATAATGAGTTCCGGATCCCGCTTAACCAAAAAAGTATCTGCAAAAACAACCATCGCACGGTAGATGCAGAAAAATGAGGGTGGGTGGTACTTCATTATAGTCAGCGTCAGAATACCTTAAAAGGGAACCAGAAACCCTACAACCGCAAGTTTCGAGCCTGCTGCCAATTTTGCAAGCTCAAATAATACTTGATGAGGCCCTCAAGCAATGAGTGCCACTTTCAAGCATGAATCTTGCTGCTTGAGGCGATGCACTTGTCACAGCCAGTCTTTGTACCGTTTGATGCAATTGTATGGTTGCACAGTGGGTTATAAATTCAGGTGTAGCAGACTTGCATCGATGTTCTCCTTTGTGACAGTGAAAGAGGGCGGGACGCAGAATACCGTTCTAAGACTATTGCAAAGAATATCCCGCTGGATCCAGTCACTTGTGGCAAACAATTTTTGTACGGATGTGGCATCCAAGCTTTGAAGATCCTTTAAAGCCGAACTGCACCAAAAATATATCACGGCAGCAGCGGAGAGTGGAGAGAGAGCATCAGAAGAGCCTAGAGCGGCTTGGGAAAGCGTCATGGAAGGATGTTCCGTCGAAGATTGGTATGCCTTGTCTGACACGGGTAAATTAACACGAATCTGTAATTCATGTCAATTGGAATCCCACACGTAACACAAGGTGGGGAAAGACAAACATCTTTCTCGTTGATCAAACTCGGCAGGCCTTTTCCGACAAAGGCACTTTTATCCATACAAAATGCAAACCAAAAGGCCCGTCTGCTTTCCTCGGCGTGTGACCAGTGACTGCTCATAGAGTCTTGGCTTCTTGAGCAAGGGTTCGTCATGTCAAGATTGTGAACATTTCCAATCTGGAGCAGTCGAATAGCTTGGCATGTATTCATCCAGACCAACGCGAAGCGTCCACACATCATGTCATGCATGGCAAGATGAAGCCAAGCCTGTGTACACCAGAGACCGAATTGAGTAGATCTCGGATCTGCCACTGCAGAAGCCTCAACAAGATGTCTTGCTTTTGTGTAATATTCGCCACTTTGACTACAGTGCTCCTTTGCTCCGACAGCAGCCACAGCCCAAACGGAGTAGCGCAGATAGTGGTGGATAAGAGGCATTATCGACAGTCTTGACTGAATCATATCTCTCATAATGCAAAAGAGGCATCGTCGGATAGATTGTCTCGAAGTAAATCTTTTCTCTATCGACTGATTAGTATCTATTTGAGCCAAACATTGAATTTGGAAGTTGCGTGATTCACATCCAAGTCCTGGATGATGTCCACTCCAAGTGGCGTTACTTCGCAGCCAGTTCCATCACTTCCGTTTTTTGCCTGGCTGTGGTGTAAGGCGGGAGGGAGTACGATCCCCCCCGGGGAGATCTCCCCACATAAGACTTTCAATACGCTCTGAACGATTGTCAGCGTGGCCTTGAAGTCTTTGCAACGGATCTATACTCAAACGTTCTTCCAAGTTAAAGACCTGATTTTTTTCTGTCCGAGATGGATGTGAAGTAGACCTTTGTGTGATTGGCAAAGCTACAATCTTGTCGCAGTCGTGTGCAGGACTGACATCGTGGCAGCCGCCTATCACAGCGCAACTTTCGTTTTCGGGAAAATAAACATGCTCCCCGGACAGGTTCCGCTAAACTGTCCATTGCAAGGAGTGTATTGTTTTGGAGAATCGTCTGGCTTAGAGCTGAGCAGTAGGCTTCGACGTGGACTTGCCAAGTATCAGCCAGCGCGGTTAGCCTCCAGATTCGGGATGTTTGAGTAAATTCTGGGGTAGGGTCGTCCACGAAGTGTAGTACGGGAGAGGTGAGAACAGCTTCAGACGTTCGCAATCTGCTTATAGAAGCAAGAAGTAATTGTTGCATGATGCAATTTCCGGTTGGCACATGCGCTCTCAGTTTCATCAGTCTTCCGCTTCAGGTCCACCCGCGCCCGTTTCGGGGTCCGGCCCGGGCCCGGCCGGTTCGGTTTTAGCACTCTTCACAGCGGTATCGATCGTACAATACATGAGGGTTAGGGTCCGGAAACGTGTTCGGGAGTTGTCGAGGTTGCGCAGCCGGGGGTAGTCGGGTTAGTTTTTTTCTCTTTCGAGTCTCGGTCGCGCTTGATAATATTCCCAGGAGCATTACATAGTAGCGCTTTGGCTGATTGGTTGTGGCAATAGCGGGAAGGTGATTTTGGTTGTATAAGAATTATATGGTAACGTTTTTAGTATTTGGTTATATTAATAATAATGCGGGGTATCGCTTGCTTGCATTTAGTAGTGTTATGAGTTATTGCAATTATAATGTTAAAATGATACTTTTATTATAATTAAAAAGGTAAAAATAAATTCAATTAATTATTATAGCTAAAGCAATTTCTTTACATTAAGTTAATTGTAATTTGATATATTGCGACGTGTTAGCATCATTACTTATGGTTTGAAGTTTAGTTTTTATTTGTGTTTAATTACGCTAGCTTGCGACGGGTGTTTTTATTTCTCTCATATAGTGTATAATAACCTGAAGATGTAAAAACAAAATGCTAACAATACAAGGGCAATAAGTTTAAAGTTATATAAGATATAAAAAGTAAATTATTAAAAATAAAAATAAAAAAAGCCTCAAGGTAAGTATAATATAAGTTGTAAGGTAACTGAATTGTGAGACCGTTGTGAGAACTATAAGGTAGCTACATTATGAGAGCTACGGGGTAGCTAGGTTATGAGGCCGCTATAAGTTTACAAGGTAGCTGAGTTGTGAGAGTTATCAGGTAACTAAGTTGTGAGGGCCTCTAGAGGCTTTCAGATAGATACTCAAGCTCAGTTATTACGAGACCAACGAACCACTCGGTCCTAGCCGAGTCTCCACGGCAATGACCTAATTGTAAACGATGGTAAATACCAGTACCCAAATGATGAGAAAGAGAATGCCGGGCTCGATCCTCAATCCCGTCTCTATCTGGAATCTCCTATGATTCTTTCTCCCAATAAACTTACCAGGTCTCTCGCAAAGAATCCCACCTGCCTCCATCGAACCTCGAAACTCATCATCCTTTACTATCGTGCCAAACACGCACACAACAAAATGCACGACCATCTTTCTTTCTTAAACTATCTATGTCTCGCTCATCCCGACTTCCGGGGCGAGCCTCTTAGGATATTATCACGTTCGTACATATGGCAGGAAAGAGAACCAGGGAGCACAGGCAGCAAGGGGAAGGGGGCGGGGGGGGGGGGGGGGGGGGGGGGGCATTGGACGAAACAAAGACACAAGACAAGGTACGGGAAGGTGTGCCAGTTGAGGAGTCAAGTTTCTGGAAGTGATTAAAATTATCACAACGCAATAACACAGAAGACCCTACGAGATATCCAGGTTGATCTGTTGATCTGGTTTGATAGGAGCCAAGTATGACTATGGCTCCATTCTGGTAGGGAAGTCCCCACCGAAACGTGAAAATAGACCACATGGCCATCAAGCGCTAGTGCAAGAGTCAGCGAGCGCAGAATGTTGACTCCCCAGGTGCCAACTCTCCAGCACTTGACGTTCCTCCCTTCTCCCCTCTCCTCATAACGATCATCTCGCACTGTTCAGATGGCATCTTTCACGAGTGAAACAGCATCTCGCGATGCCCGGGTCACCGATCGCACACTGGCCATGTTTCGTGGTATCTGTGCAGAGAACTGTCTAAGTGACACCGACGCCATACTGTGAGCACGAGATTGGCATGTTCTTCAAAATAGCGATTCGACCTGTGGGTTGAGTACGATCAAGTTGAACATACTCAGCATGTTCACATCGAGTCAAGCTTGGCCGGCTTGGTGAGTTTGCCGACTGCCCTGTGATTATCGACGATGATGATGACATTCGCGACATTGCAGCCCTTGCCGTATACTAAGTGCCCGAACTTTCGAGTCCACCTTCTCCAATATCGCCCACGTCGTCGCGATCCCCCCTCTCTCCTCTCTCTGCAGCTCTCCTGCATCATCGCTGCCGCCTGCTATACCATCACCCCACATCTCGTTGCGCGGTACGTCTGCCAACGGTCAGGGCAATCGATTCCAATACGCAACAACAGCCTTTGACCAGGTCGATTGAAGATGTGGACACGAATGATTATGCGGGCGCAGCCTTCAATGACCAAGTGTCCGATGCGAACCCGAGCTGCTACACACAAGCGTGGAAGAGGATATTGTTTTCGAGGGTGAACTCCTAGCACGGAAGCAGATTTGAATTATCAGGCTACATCCCTAGAAGCGGATGCCAGTTCCAATCCCAAGGGGGTTAACCATACTCCAGTGGCACTTTGAACTTTCGCCAGAGTTCATTGGCTTTTGGACTCAACAATCAACTTTGAGTGGTCTGCATTTTGTTCCTTGGAGAAGTCTTGGTCTGTGCAATACAACACGAAGAGCATGATGAGATTTGAACATACCCTCAAGTATTAATTACGGTCTCTAATCTCCCGGGGTAAATAGAGACCACATCACATTGACTTTGTCCAAGTCATCAGCATTTTCCGAGCTTCTGCCTCTTATCACCTTGAGACGATCAAGTCCTCACGAGAAGCCCGCCCACATCCCATGTCGGAGGTAGCGAAGCTGGTGGAAGTTGTAGCGGAGAAGGAGGCGTCTGTTGGCAACCTTCGTGTGGATTCAGTTCTTGTATCAAGTCAGTGGACGAGTTCATGGGAGAAACGATAAGACTTATGTTTCGGTGTTCAGTAACCTCAGATGACTAGCTTCATCGTATTTGTTGGAGAGGACGTTGACCAAATAAGAGATGAGCGGATTCAACAACCACCTCCTTTTCGACTCCAAGAGATTTTCCTTCTTCCTCCAAGATAGGCCCAGCGTCCAAGGCAGGCGCAACAAAGCGGTAGTAGTCATCATCTACGACCATATGGCTCGGGGCAAGGCTTCTTGGGCCCTAGGCTACTTTGGTCTGCCGCGATCCAGTGCTGGCAGCCGTCGTGGCTCACTACTGGGCATCTGCACCGCCTGCGACAAGAATGAAGCTTATTTTCAGCTGCAGAGGAACCTTCTTTACTGTTTGGCACCTACCTTGTCACAGGCTACTGATCAGGTAGACCGTGTGGGTATGGTCCCTTGTACTTTGTCAATCAAATCTGCTTTGGATTGGGTCCCCATGCCAGGAATCAGGCTAGCCAGCAAACTCATCATCCTTAAAGAGAGTGCGTGGAGGAGTTTACAGAATCCGATATCTTACTTTATCCATGCTCGAAGTTGAGATTCCTTGATTGGTTGGCTGGAAAATGAGTACGGTAGGAGGCGAGTCACGCCATTTTCTTACAATACAGCTGTTTGGAAAGGGATCGTGGAATTCATGTACGATGTAGCTACGCAAGGAAGACTAGAAACACACAACCACAACCATCAGTCTCGGCCTGGTTCCTTGCTCCGACTTGAAAACACGTGCCAGGATGGAGCCAGGTGAGCCGTGATGGAATTCTGCGAATGATCACTTCACGCCTACCTTGGTTTCCTCTTTCTCTTCTAGCTGGGCGACGACAGCTTTGAGGACGGCGGCTATCTTTCTCCTATCACCACCATCACCATTATCACTGCCATTGTTGTCATCACTGTCATCAATGGCTTCAGAGCTTCCACTAGCAACGATCAGGATGGACACCGAATTCGAAGTCAAAATCTGGAGGGTGCCTTGGGATTCAGATTTCGGTGGAGTTCGGTTGGACAGGTCGTTTCCATTGGAAGTTTGAGCAACTTCAACACGTTCTGGCAGTGGTACCTCTGCCAAGAGGGCATCCCATGTGGATCTCTCGTCGATTGTGTCGATATCGTTGGGAATATCCTCGAATTTCTCGAATGGGATAATGCCAATATAATCCTCCTGTTTGGTTAGGCTGAGAGGGGTGTCCAAAGAGCAAGGCAATCCTGGATCGTTGAATACAAAAGAAGGCGGAGAAGTGGAAGATAGCTGCGGAGGAAAAGCTGGTGGAGATGCCGAAGAATCACGAGAAGTTGAAAACGGCCAGGAAATCCGCGTGGTACGGCGCGAGCGACCCCGCCATACCCTTCCGTCCCGACGTCCAGGTTTTGTTCTCGCCATAATGATATGGGTGCGATAGCAGAGGAGAGACTAAGGGAGTTCAGGCACGCTAGGGATATATGAAAGAGCAAGGCATAGACCAGGAGTAAAGGAATGAAGGAAAGTAGAGAAGTTGAAGAAGGATAGGTGAGGAATGACGAAGTGAGAGGGGAAGGAGGCCGTTAGGTATTCATACATCTCACCAGTGCTAGGCAGCGATGGTGGATAGACAATCGAAGAACTGGCTAATCGCAGAAAGAACTGAAATTGGGTTTGACAGAGCGACAATTGGTGTCATTATCAACCCGCTCACCTACCTCCCCGAGGCCTCGGTCGGCTGATCTACTACAGAACGAAATCTAGAGTTGAGGACGCAGCAAAACTACTGGTAGTGGCCTGAAGAGCTATCTTTTCGATGTGGTATCTCAGCTCAGGGCCTTGAGGAGGAGCCGGAGGAGACTCGCATGGCTGTGGAATTACTTAGGAGAAGGGACGTTGGGAAGGCAGCACTGGAAATGTGTTCTAGCCGGAAGAGTTCAACAAGCATTCCGACCCATCCCGAGGCTGCCGCCCAGTCAAGCACCGTTCAAGCCAAAGGAAGAGGGTTTTGAAAGGACAAGATGGACGACAGACGAGAATTCAAAGCTGCACCAGGTAATTATCCATACTACCCTAGCGCGCGGCGCTGAGATGATTAATAAAGGGCCCAGAGACAACGATCTTAGCCAGTCTTGTACGGGCAAGCAGAGCTGATCTGGCTACAGAAGGGCAAGTCTTGGGACTGGATCTTTGGCAAGTTCCCAAGCAGGACTCCAACCGCAGCCCGCATAAGACCATGGTTATAGCGCAGGAACGAATAAGCTTCCTGCCGAGGGTGCACAGCCAGGGACTGGACCTCTTCGCGCGTACATTCTTTTCGCAATACTGAGACGTCCGCTCATTTCCATCTCAAGACAATGATACCAGAAGCGGAAGAGGTGGGTAGATGGAGGGCTGTCATAGGAGAACATCCCTACTAATTTTCCCATCCGCAGTAATGACTAGGTGCGACATCAAGATCAGAATGGCAGGCTGTGGTGCCTCTGTGCGGAGAAACACAAGTAAGGAAGACAGCTCATTTACTGAGCTCCAAGGTTTTCCTTTTACTATGGCACTATAGTTTTGAATTCAATCAATTTCCTTTTTGCATCAAAAGGAGTATTCCACTCCACAATGCCATGTTGCAGCGCCGCTTTCAGTCATATGCGCGTCGCTTGCAGGCCTACTTCAAGCACCTGTGTTCCCCTCTTTGACTGAATTATTGACAACAACAACACTGGGCTGTCCGCGGAGGAGTTGCTTCCTTGAGAGGCCCTTCGGCATCACCCAGAACATTTACATTGAACCAATCGTGCTCGCTGTCTGACAAAGCAGCGTTGACAATGTGAGGAAAACGTCGAGCTTGCGATGAGCTTCCGTGTTCCTTGATACCTTATTTGTTTTGTCAGCATTTAGCATTAGCAGCGAAGTCCACTAAGAGCAGTACACGGGAACTTCACAACCCACTCCAAGAAATAGACCTTAAATTAAAAGTTCTAGTCGCCCGCTCCAGCGACCTTCTCTACAACGGAAGCCTAGCTTTTCCTAGGTAGCCTCGCGGTGTTTGTCCAGGACTTCTCTTCCTTTAAATTGTCGGTCTTAACAGCCTCCAATGGCGTAGTAAACATGCCCGTTAACTTACTCAAATTCGCTATTCATTTCTATCATATGTTTGTTGAATACTCCTCTCTAAGAAGCTGAGCTAGACCGTAGTCGTATATCCGAAACGTCTTTCTCGAAGACAGTCGAAGGGTGATGGGACGTGGTGGCCAAGCAAAAACAAATAAATATCCGCCATTCCAGGTCGTTGTATCAAGTCCATTCCTGTATCACGAAGCTATTTTTACTTTATTTTCTTGTATCCCGGTTGGTAATGCCGCAAGCTTGCTGCTCTTGCTCTGCCCCCCTTCGGCTCAGTCGACTCGCGTGAGGAATCTAAGCAAACACGAGCACCTCACCTGAGCGCTTTGAGTAATTTACTTGAGCTCCTTGAGTATCTCTGAGCATCTCTGAGCATCTCTGAGCACTCTGAGCACTTCACTTGAGCGCCATGAGCAATCCTGAAGCACCCTGAATAAGTCACTCGAGCAGTTCGGCTTAGCCACAGCAGGCTGGAGTCAGACTTACGACACTGCATGTAACTTTTCTTCTGGAGTTAGAAACCAAAAGACCGAGGGCCCAAAATTTACGGCAAACTTTTGTGGAGTGGCACAAAATGAACAGTAAGTGTGCCGAAGGGAAATTTTGCACCTGTGTCGCGAGGAAGTACCAAAAATCCAGCAAGTGGGGTTTGGCTGATCAGGCACGAGAGAATTAGGCAGGTGACATCTGTTATCAGATTAGTTGGTGTTGGTGATGAGAAAAATGATGTTGCATATTGGACCTTTCAGTGCTTTCAGAGCCCCATCCGTGCGCTTAGAAAATCAAATACGCTAGCCGATTACAGCAGGTAGTATCTCATGCTTCCTTGGCGTCCCCGAAGACAATTTCTTGTGGTGCTTGTTATTTAAAAGATTGACGATTCCGCGAGCGGCAACTGAAGTTTACTGTACAAGGTTTCGCCTCGGTCCGTGTCGGACCCTCATACGTTTTGATGCTAGTGCTCCTGCGAACTATCCGCAATTTTTAGAAGGAGGGCCCTTTAGAAGTGAACGGCATGTCTTCCGCCCTATTCTGCATATGAAAACCCGCATTTCATGCAAGCCAGTTTAGAAGTAAGGCACAGTGCATGACTGCTGGCCTAGCCCAGTAGCTGACAGCGCCGCGGAAGCTTACTCGATCTCCCTGTCTTGATCTAGTACGCACCGTAGATATGCCTTGTCGCGAGTCGCCAGAACCTTCCAAGAAGATTTGCTGCGGGGAACGGAATTCATTGAGACAAGAATAACTCTCTCGTCCAGCCATCGAACCATCACATGTGAACACCCTTAGACGGGGACATCAACAATCGATTGAATCGCCGTTTCTTAGTATTGGACATGCCAATTACAGATATGAGGAATACGTATTGCCGAGTAGACGGAGAAGAATAAGAAGTCAATACGTAGAACCATATCTCGGCAGAAAGAGGCATGCCATATTGTGGAAACAAAAGCGACGCTGCTTTGCCCGGCAATCTCCTGATTGGTTCGGTTGTTACAGAAATGCCGCCTTTTTGCTTTGGGCTTGGCGCACAAGTTGCGACTACGGAGGTACACCTACCCCGGCGACAGTGCACGCCCCCTTCTGACTCTCATCGTAAGCGGGTGAGCTATTCTTCTCCTACAGAATCGGACTTTCACCAGATTGAAGTGACTTCAGTCCCGATTCCTCCATCGTTACTCCACGCCCCCAATTCCACGAGTCTCGAGGCGCATGACTTGCATCGTTTTTTCTGCGGTCACGACCGAGATGTCACGGGAGGTAAGTGGAAATAACCAAAATGACCAAAGCACTCACAAAATGCTAACGTGGTGGTATGCAGAAATGTCCAAGAAGCTCATTTTGGGACTTGCTCGGCGATTTGTTGATGCCTGTACTGAAACTACTCTCGCCGCCTGAGCTCCACAAGCTCTCTCTTGTTAACAAAGAGTCACGCGCCAGCTGCGAACCATTGCTATACTCGAGTATTGAATGGATTTGGTTGGAAGATCGACCACCTCCTATTGTCCCCTTCATCCGCACCATTCTACAGAGACCAGAGCTAGCCGCACATGTCCGAAGGGTTTCACTACTCGGAGACTCATTCATCCCTTACTTCGAAGATCGGAATATTGTCCCTCCTAGAATTGATGTTGCTACGTTGGAGTACTATGACATAGCGAAGTTTATGGAGCAGACGAAGGTTGACTTTGTGAGCTCGTGGAAGAAGGCATTCTCCCAAGGATCAATGGATGCCTCGATCACACTTTTGCTGTTTCGACTACACCATGTCACGCACATCGACCTCGGCCCGATGTTTACATTCGAGACTGGGCTTCTACGACAGTTATTCTACTCAGCGCTTCTCAAGAATGAAGATCACCAAGTGCCTGCTTATCAAGATTTGAGCAAGGTGCATATCAACTTCAGTGCCAGGCTGGGCCGGACCAGATATTCACTTGAATCTGCAGACCTGTTGCCTTTCTTCTACCTACCAGACATCAAAGAATTATTTGTGGTTTCTTCCATGCCAATGTGTTGGAGGGACTGGCCCATGCAAGCGCCTACTTCTTCAATGCTGACAACGCTCCACCTGACTGCCGTTGAACCGAAGCATCTTGGCCATCTACTCTCCAAAACACCAGCGCTAAAGAAATTCCGATATGATTGGTACTATCGATCGGGAGTTGATTTGAGAAGACCCGAGGAAGGTTCAGTCTGGGTCAGTCTCGATGATATTGGTAGTGCACTACAGCACGTAGGGGAAACGCTAGAGGACTTGGTCATCAGTGGGAGGTGCTCTATCGAAGAAGATTACGAATATGATTTTCTTGATTTTCAAGGGACGTTGAAAGGCATTGTAGGTCTTGGCTGTCTTAAATCTCTCCAAATTCCATTGCCGTTCTTGACCGGTAACTTCGATTCGCACAACGCTGTAATAGTAGACGATATAATCCCCCGGAACCTCGAAACATTGACAATAACGGATGATGTATTGCTTGAATGGCCCTGGGAACCTGAGTGGGATGACACGACGGTCTCATCTGCTTTCAAACGATGGTACGTGAACAATGGAATTCTGCAATTTCTCTTCTTCTACATGATTGTTTGGGTGTCTCATGACTCGCGAAGCGCTGGATCTATGTCCCATCTTGGCATACAACATCCTGGATATGATAACTACTGACTCTTCTATCATTTTCTATCATTTACAGGTTGAGAAATCTGACAAGTGCGAGACCAGGGCCAGTCCTTCGTACACTCGTGCTGAAGGAAGCTGTCAAAGAGTGGAGCTCAGTTATGAAGGAAGATCTGTCACAGGCGTGTCATCACTACGGTCTGGAACTTCGAGTCACGAGCTTGTTGACTGAGGGCCCACCCTGGGTATATCCTTGAAGCAGGATTTGTTCAACTTCAACCCATCTCTCCTAATAATGTTATATATTGCCGGTAGTGGAGTGTCAAGCTCTCTCCCCTCTCTTGGAGTTGAGGTCTGGCTGAAAGAGATTCGGCAGTCTTGACTCCAAAATTTGATACTTGATGATATTTGCAAGTTCCAAAATCCTTGAAACAGGTGTAAACTCCCAATTTTCTTGCTAGTCTAAGACGTGAAACAAATCACCCTCGGTGATGCAACCTTTCACTTGATTCTAAACCCTGGAAGAGTATTCGTACATGCCAGATCCATCACAAGTGTTCAAACGACTTGTTGTACACCATTCTGAGACCGATTCTGCAGCAATCACCTAAGTATGCTAACCACAACATCAATGTTGTTTAGAAATCATGCTCATCAAGTACACAGCGGGATCTGGCTTATTGCTGGCACTCCCGCTACGCCATTCAACTGATAGGGTCCTGCTGAGGTGCCCTCTGGAATTTCTTTCAAGCCTTGGTCCGCGACGAATAGGTTACATCCCCATACATCCTGCCACAATCAGCTTATGCATTTCAAAAAGACTTCGCGAAATGCTCGCATCTTCTCGCCCCGTGCCACATGGAGCCTTAATTTTAAGACTGTCTGACTCTCCTGGCATCTCAACAGTCACTGTTCTTCCCCCAAGCCCTTTCATCGTCGTCGTCGTGGGGTGCTTGCGGAAAAATGAATGTGCTGCCATAATCTCACCACACTTTGCTTCGTGGACGTGTGGCTTCGCCAAATTCGTACTATCAGTAAATATTGCTTGGCACAAAGCCAAGCTCTTGAGAACTGGCGAGTCTGGGAAGTTGTTGATGAAAGCACCTTGTCCTTTCTGAGATGTTGCCAGGAAGATTTCTTGGCCAATAGCGAAGACTGTCATGACAGTAGGCTTTGCCCATTTTGTAAACCCGTACCGACCCAGTTCGTTTACCATTTCTTCATACGCATCGTAACCCATTTGAACCAGCTGCCGTCGCTGAAGGCACTGACATCTTGACTGAATTTCAGATAACTAGTGAAGACGACAGTTCGAACATCCCTTTTTGATGTCATCGTTGGTGGTACTCCCCCCGTAGTCAAGTCGGATTTGGAGCTTTCCTTCCGGTATAAGTTCGTTTGTGAGATCATATGCCGCTCTTACAAGCGTAGAGATGATCAGGATCAGCAATACAAACATCCGCTGCTGTGAAAGCATCATTCTGTAAGAAAATAACCTTTGAGGGTCGCTGAAATCTACACAAGGCACTTGGCTTAGCAGGTACTGTAACACAACCCTATGAAGGCAACTAGTGACATGAGAAGTGATCCGGAAGGTTGAGAAATGAAATCAAAACAATGCATTTGGCTCGGGGAGGGCTCCTTCAAAAAAGTATCATCATGGTACTCTCTTGACTTGCCATGTACCATGACCCCGTCTAAATCACGGCAGCTCCCCACACCAGTGGTATCAATCTCCATAACTGGACATGGGATGGACGGGTCTTCTGGGATCTTTCCTCACAGAGGCATGTCACAAGTCACCAGAATTCTTCCAAGCACTTTTCCTCGGACATCAATCTCAAAAGGGCAGGTGGTGAACTCTGCAGGGACTTTGAATGCAGCAGACCAGCCGTTTGCAGCCGAGACATGGTCACAATTGTTGACTCGTGTGTATCTGGGGCCACGTTATGCAGGGTCTTCTCAATAAGCCATGAATACTGATTGTACTCTACTGCTCATACAGGGTTGATTGACATCGCGACTGGGCGGAATACAGGGTGTAGTAGTGTTATAAAAGTAATTGGGGCAGAACTCTCGGCTGTGGCTGTAAGTCAAGATCTTCCGTTGATTGCAGTTTCGAAGTGGATGATTTCGGAGTGGCGAGATACTGACTGTAGGTAAGGATGGGATCTAGTGACTGGTCTTGGGACGCCGATATACACGTCTCCAATGACGCTATCAAGAGCTACGTAAGCCTTAATGGTAAACGTGTAGGTAGAGTGCGGCCTGTTCTCGAGGTGGTTAATACCGGTGGAGAGAGAATCAGGGACACATTCGATGAACACGTGAACCGGAAACTCTAGCGGAAGTACAGCATGTAGATACAGCGTTGGCATTAGGAAACTAATCTATCCTCTTTCATCCTACCTGATCGGGCTTCACAGACGTCGTCTGGGAGGTTCCATTAACTAAGATCTGCGATCCACTCGCTCATGGAAGGCGGCCTCAAATTCTGCGCGCTGCTCGGTTTTTTCAACATTCAATCTTCATGTTTCGACGACCTCGCCTTCGAGGGAGTTGCTTCAGGAAATTCATCGGGGAAGCAGCATACTGTTACAACGGCTAGGTGAGATAGGGAGGCTTGGGCAACTTCGCTTAGCGACTGCCTAGATAGATTCACACCGTCTAGTTATTAAGTGCACATACTAATTTCTTTTTTCATATTTGCGATCTTTCGCTCCGTAGAAACTCTCGTCACTTCAAATATTTCAAGAGTGTATATCAAATCCTTTGAGAACAGATATCGGCGCCGTGAGACTTTCGTAAATACAACAAGATGGTCCCGTGCCTCCTCTCCATCCCGCCGGAGCTCCTGAATCGCATCTATGAAAGCTGCGACGGCTTTTCACAGGTCGTCGCACTCGCCTCGGCGTGCAAGGAGACTCAGACCGTATGGCTGGAGAATCTTGAAGGAATTATCTGGAGCGTCGGTCAATCACAGATACGCTCATTCGATGATGCTCTGATGGCAGTAAATTCATTTCTCCGGTTTGACAAACAGAAGTTCAAGGCTAAACGATATTCAGATGCGGGCGACGGCCATCGTTTTGGAGGCCGAACTGGCTGGAAATCGGCCCCCAGCCATGGCGATGGATGCATTGAGTGGTAATTCTACGCTTCCTGATCTTGGGGAGCTGAAAGAGGTTCTCAATATGCAGTATTTGGTGCGGTGCCTTGAATGGATGTACTTCCACGCCGACGACCGGCATCGCAGCGAAGAGCAAGCCAATCTGTTCCGCGAGATGAGATATGGTCGCTATCCCTCAGAACGGCGGCATTTCCCCAACTGTCTGAGCGAGGGCATTCCCGGAGCTGAGAAGGCAACGATCGATTCATTCCGCGATCTGTTTTATCGGGCAATGTATCGACTGCTGATTGCTGGTGCGGTGCTCGCTGGGGCGTACTTGGATCCGCTCTTCAGAGCGAGAGAGGAAGGTAATGATGGGTTTCTGCTTCGTAATGGGTATGTTTGGTATGAGGACGAATGCTGGGAGAAGATCGCGGAGATTGATGACGAGGAGCGCGATAGACGGGATGATGCGGATCTCGCTTATGTTCGTAAGACGGCGGTGTATAATTATGATGTTGAGGACTGGTCTGAGATTGGGGAATGGAAATATGGGCAGTATGAGAGTATTTTTGGGCCGTTTGCTTCCTGGATCGTGGAAGATGGCAGGAAACGACAACGAGACGAGCCCCGGAATTCCGCAGGTGCTGAGCCGAATTGGGCAGAGGCCAGAGAAGATGTCGGCGCGGTGAGGGGGTTGATGCTCCTCATGGTAGCATACGACCATTTCAACGGCAAGCTCGAGAACGGGCCACGGCAGAGCAATCCACTTGGACCCGAATACATGCAAAATCAAGACAACCGGACCGTGTCAATCATCCGCTTCGGCGTCTTCCACGTCGAACAAATCACCATGCCATCACAACTTTCAGACCTCAAAACCGACCTCCTCTTCGCAGAATTCCATCCCAATTTCGCGGATTCCATGGGCAAGTGGATCCCGTACCAATTCGATATCTGGAGGACGATCACGGAGATACTGGAGCCGGCTCATCGGTGGCAGTATAACTGGTGGAATCGCGAGAATCCGGGACCGCCTCCGATGATGCAACTATGGCATTTTGCGCTTCGAAAATATTTGAATCTGGGCTTTAAGTATAGGACGTTCTGGATTCCACGGCGACCGGATATCTGGGATTGTATTTGGTGGAAAGACGTCGGCAGGGGGGAGGTCTTTCTTAATCCTGATTGGGCTGTTGTGCAGAAACACCAGTCTGGTGTTATATCGTGGGATCATGAGGTTAGTTGATATAGTAGTGGAGTGGGATTTGGATAGAGAGAGAGGCGCTGTTGTCGGCATAGGAGGTAACTTAGAGGAAGTACGTTTGCTTCGGACCTTGGGATATGGCGACGAGTGGCTCTATGTGTGAGATGAAAGGCTCCTATGGATCAAGACGAACGCTCTTGTACAGACCCGAACATGCTTATGCTTCCAAGACTAAAGCAGTAGAATGCGAGGTATCTTTAAGATGAGATATCTCAAATATGGCCCGCTATATGTTGAAGGTGATATATGAATGGTTGAAGGGTTCAATATATGGAATCTTAGTTCTCGAAAGAACCTCACGCGAGCGGCTTGAGAATTTAGGAGACAAGAAGATAAGTCGTGAAGTATACATTAGAATCTCTGGATGTTCCACATGACATTACTTCCCAAATAACACATAGTCTTCAAAAGAGTTCGTGTGAGAAAGGCTCAATTATGACATGGCGCCATTCCGAGTTTCTCACAATTGGCTGACTGCAAAACCCTGGAATCCATCACCCTACATTGACACCAAGCAACATCTTCCATACCTCACTCGTCTCCTTCGCAAGACTCTAAGGTGGGACACAACAATTTGGACATATCCAGTGCTGATCCTGGCCGGCTGGCGGCGGCGTCGTCGGAGCCGTCAAGTCGATCGCCTTCTCATGCACATCTCTTGCCGCACGCACGACATCCAGAACATCACGATGTTCCTTCGCCTGCTCGCCTGCTGCGCCGCGATCGTTGCACTAGTATCCGTGCCATAATTCGCTATGAAAGATCTGATGGACTCCTTATCCGCATCGCTGACAGGCGTCCCCACAGCCTCGAGCGCCGCGAATGCAGAGGCCCAGTCGAACTGCTGGAAGGTCTCAATTTCGCGGAGGCCCATGACTAGGGGCTCCGTGCTGATGGCGTAGCGCTGGATCAGCGTGCGGGAGTCGCCGGCCATGTTGGCGAAGTTCTCGTTGGGCGTGGAGACGGCTTCGTCGAGGGTGCTGAGGCCGCTGGAGGTCCAGAATGGGGCGCCTTGGACGGCGGAGACGAGGTCTCAATGGCAGCATTAGTGAAAGGATACTGGTTTCCACCCGCAAACACTTCCTTTACACTCGGATAGAATTGGCTGTATAAAAGGCCACCACTATGCTGCCACGAATTAACGCCTGGCTCGATTCCCATAGATACCTTAGGGTTAGGGTTAGGGTTAGGGTTAGGGTTAGGGTTAGGGTTAGGGTTAGGGTTAGGGTTAGGGTTAGGGTTAGGGTTAGGGTTAGGGTTAGGGTT